>PVMS01175385.1_pt1 | contig 10162 bp, 7 predicted proteins | sample 1853461 | NCBI WGS metagenome assembly PVMS01 (sample SAMN08582032, study PRJNA380276) | Marine sediment metagenome, whole genome shotgun sequencing project. | isolation source: ocean sediment barecode stripped | collected 2017
GCATCAGATAAAAATGGACAATCATCTGCATTTGTAATGTTAAATGTTACGGTTTGACTTGATACACCCGTAACCTTAAAATTAGTCCAGTATTCATAAGTCAATCCATCTGTAACTAACTCAAAATCTACTTCATTGACATCAATAGTATAGGTCCCTATGTCTCCGCTATCGAAAATGGAATCAATTGTCAATTGTGCAGCTATATTTGTCGTAAACAGGAATGTCATAACAAATATTAATGAAAACAGTATCGATTTTTTAATTTTGTTTATATTATTTACTATGAATAAACGACCGCAAAGGCTATTCAGTCAGCTTTTTACGCTGAATATGCTCAAATCCCGATTAGTCTGGGATGTGAATAAAAACAAGAAGGTTATTACAGCACCATAAAATGATCTATGATGTCCAGTGTATTCAGGACTGTATTGGTATTCCTGAGAGAGCAAAGGCGCTTTGTAACTATTGTTTAAGCTAATTGAACATGACTGGTGTCCGAATTAGATTTGCTGATTTTGACTTCGTCGAGATCCGGTTGACTTCTTGGAGATCCGGTTCAGCATTTTACCATATAGATCTCTGACATCTTTGTAATTCTGATTTGTAAAAAGCTCAACAAAACAGTCATTTCAATAATTTCAAAGAACAGATATTAAGTTACTTAGGCGCAGTAATTGTATCTCCATTTAATGTATATTATTATATTGTACGAGACTAGCTTATTTTGATAAACACAGGGAATCCGAAGGTGAAGCGTACTAAATATATGATATTTATATAGTTACATATATAAACATCTGCAGATGTAAATTCGGATTTTGTTCGAGGATAGATAATCCTCATAGAATTGCTGTGTAGCAGTTGTAACCTGGAATGCGTGCAAAAAATGCATAGACCTCTTCGAGGGTTGGATCTTCGCTATTGGGACAGGCGTAGCTCTCTATGTGACAATGGAATGTTCTTTCAAGCGGCTGGCTAAGGCTTCATCAATAACATATACTCCGCAGGTAAGCCTAACTAAATGAGCTTATAAAATAAAAGGCGCCCGATTGGGTGCCTTTTTTTATGCCTCGGTCTGAGGAGAATTAACCATCCTGGAGGCGAATCCCTGAAACGCATATATCGGTGGGCAGACACCAATCTCAGCTACGGTGGATTCCACCTCCAGGTGATGGCTAATCTACATTATCGTGCAGGTAAGAGTTGTCGGGGCGCAGTTTGGGCCCCTCCTCGCCCTCACCCTTGTTATCTGTAAGACGGTAACGACTTACCTCTTGTTCCTCCGAGTGTTTCTGCTGGTCGATGGGGATGTTTTTACGTACATAAGCAGGAACATTCTCCAGCTCTTCAATCTCATCATCGCCCGAACTGCTCAGATAACCCCGGTCTCTCAGCTTCTCATGGGTTTCACGCAGACTCTTTACCCGATCGGCCAACTTCTTCTCCCGGATCTCGGGATCGGTCTCTTCGGACTGTTCCATCAGGATATACTCCTCCGAATCCTCCTTATCCTTCACACCAAAGGAAAGTGATCCCTGGGCGGGAACTACATTGGAGTGCCCATCTACGAGGTCGGCACCCTTATCGCGCAGGGGTACCTTATGCTTCTGCTTCTTGCCCACATAGATTTCAGGAATGCTGTTCATCCTGAATCCGGTGGCAATAATGGTTACGCTAATATCCTCTCCCAATGATTCATCACTTCCAATTCCCCAGATCAGTGTGGTATCGCGCGAAGTAGCACTTACTACATAGTCTGTGATCTCGCTTACTTCATCCATGGTAATCTCCTGGCCACCTGAAGTGATATTGAGCAACACAGATCTGGCTCCTTCTATATCGTTGTTGTTCAGAAGCGGTGAGGTAAGGGCCTCTTCTATGGCCTTTCTTGCCCGCTCTTCCCCTGAGGCAGTAGCTGAACCCATTATGGCAACCCCGGAGTTACTCATCACTGTTTGTACGTCGGCAAAATCCACATTAATATACCCGTGTACAGTAATGATTTCAGCAATCCCCTTGGCAGCAATGGCCAGAACGTCATCGGCCTGTTCAAATGATTTGCTCACAGTCAGGTTTCCATAAATCTCCCGTAACTTCTCATTGTTAATCACCAGCAGGGAATCCACATGATCCTTCAACTGGTTGATACCTTCAATGGCCTGGTTAATGCGCTCGGGACCCTCAAAGCGAAAGGGAATGGTGACTATGGCAACAGTCAATATTCCCATCTCTTTGGCTGTACTGGCAATTACAGGTGCAGCACCAGTACCGGTACCTCCTCCCATGCCTGCTGTAATAAAAATCATGTTGGTATTACTGGACAATACCTCCTTGATCTTATCGATACTTTCCGTGGCCGCCTGTCTTCCAACCTCAGATTTACTGCCTGCACCTCTCCCTTCGGTGAGCACATCGCCAAGCTGCAATTTTACAGCAACCGGGCTGTTATGCAGTGCCTGGGCATCCGTATTGCATACCACAAAATTCACATCCTGGATCCCCTTCTTGTACATGTGGTTCACCGCATTGCTTCCTCCCCCTCCAACACCTATAACTTTGATCGAGGATGAGCGCTCGGGCGGCAGGTCGAAATTCATTAAATCTTCCATGGTTCTGGCTTTTCTACATTTTCACATCAGTCTCATCAAAAATATCGCTCAGGGTGTTCTTGAGGTTTTCAAGGATTTTGCCCTTCTTCATTCCCTTCCTGGCTTTCTTCTCCTCGTGCAGCTCTTCAGATGGCTCTTCCTCTTCATTCTCCAGGGGCTTCTTAATGGTCATCTCCTCCTTCTTCTCATGATAGTACTCCAGTCCCTTTAAAAGGAGTCCAACCGAGGTGGAAAACATGGGCTGATTGATCTCTTCAGAAGAGTCTGCAGCCATCTTTTCGCCTGGAAAACCAAGGCGTACATCCATTCCTGTTTTAAACTTCACCAACTGGTTCAGATGCTTCAGCATGGAACCTCCACCGGTGAGAACAATACCTGCACTTAGCTTATCATAGTATCCGGAGTTCTCAATTTCATAACTGACTGCATCGATGATCTCCTCCATTCGTGACTGGATAATAAAGGCCAGGCTTCGGAAGCTGATTTCCTTGGGTTCCCTTCCGGAGATGCCAGGTATGGTAACCACCTTATCCTCCTGAGCCAGATCGCCCAGTGCGGATCCAAACTGGACCTTTAGCGATTCTGCCTGTCGCTGCAATATGGCACACCCCTCCTTGATATCACGGGTAATCACATTGCCTCCAAAGGGAATCACAGCCGTATGACGGATCACGTCGTCGTAATAGACCGCCACATCCGTGGTGCCACCACCGATATCTACCAGGGCCACTCCTGCCTCCTTCTCATCATCGGTCAGCACAGCAGCACTGGAAGCCAGTGGTTCCAATATCAGTTGTTTCACATCCAGGCCCACTCTGTTAATACATTTTTCTATGTTCCTGGCCGAAGAGATCTGTCCAATAACAATATGGAAATTGGCCTCCAATCGCTTTCCGAACATCCCAACCGGGTTCTTCACACCCGTCTCATTGTCAACGATATAGCTCTGCGGGAGCACATGAAGGATCTCCTCGCCCACATCCACAGGGATCTTATGCATGTCGTCGATCAGATTTTGGAGATCGTTGCGAGTGATCTCGTCATCGTAGGAGTCGCGGTTGATATATCCCCTGTTTTTCACAGACTTGATATGCTGTCCGGCGATACCTACAAAAACTTCATTGAACTTAATTTCCGATTGCTCGATGGCTTCGGAAGAGGTGGTTTGAATTGCATTAACGGTCTCCTCGATATTTAAAACAACCCCGCGTTTAACTCCCTTGGAAGGCGTCTGGCTAATGCCCAGGACTTCCAGTTTGCCCTGTTCATTCAACCTGCCTACCAGGCTTACGATTTTGGTTGTACCGATGTCTACCGCAGCTACAATCTTTTCTTTTGTTGCCATAGTCTTAACGTTTAGTACATATTACTTGATTGGTATATTTCAAATTTATGGTCCTGTAAGAGTTCCATCCATGAGCCGACAATCCCTGCTTGTAAAGCAATTCCAGGTTTCTCAATTTAAGCTCCCACTGCTCCATACTCCCCATCAGAATCTGATGAGCTCCTACCCTTGGAATCAGTTCATATTCCCCTCTGCGGTTCACATACAGCTGCACAATCTGTTTACTCCAGAAGGGATGTTCACTTACATAGGTGCAGAAGCGGTGAATCTCCTCAAGTTGTAAACTTGCCTCTGTGCTCCCATCCACTTCCTCAATGTTTCCAGATGCCAGGAAAATATGGGGCACAAACTGATCCGAAAGCGGGAGCACCTCTCCTTCGGTATCAAGATAGAAACCCGCATTGCCCTCGGGCATGATCCGTACCAGCGGAATACGCTGTTCCAGGCGAATCTCCATTCTTCCGCTTACATCGGTGCTCACTTCTGCTCCCCGGATATAGGCATTCTTCTCCAGGAGCCTTTCAAGCTCCCGGGTATTAATTTCCTTCATCGGGTAACCCTGCAACTGCAAGCCTTCCGAATTAAACATGGCCCGGATCTCCGAATCGGTCACAAATCTGCTGTGAATCGTATCGGAAAGCACGATATCGATGCGCCTGCAAAGCACCTGGTCTGCTTCTCCGGAGACAAATCCCAGGATTACCACAAACCATGCAGCAAGTCCTATCCAGGTCAATATTTTTAAAATTCTGCGCATCATATTCTCATACACCACTCTTTCAGTGGTCCTACAAACTGGTTAATATCTCCTGCCCCCATGGTAACCAGCACCTCGGGGTTTCTCTCCTTCACCACCCGCATTAGTTGCTCCCGTTTTATAAGTACCTTCTCCTCTATCTGAACACGGTCCAGAAGCATCTTCGCACTGACCCCGGGGATGGGTTCTTCTCTGGCCGGGTAAATCTCCATCAGGATCAGTTGATCGAGCAGGTCCAGACTCTTTGCAAAATCGTCTGCAAAATCGCGGGTCCTGGAATAGAGGTGGGGCTGGAAGATCCCGCATATCTTCTTATCCGGGAAGAGTGTCCTGAGTGAAGTAAGAAAGGCTGTGATCTCTGTGGGATGATGTGCATAATCGTCGATATAGACCCTTCGCTCATTGTTAACCTGCACATCAAAGCGCCGGTGTACGCCCTGATAAACCGACAGAGCCTGAACGATGCTTTCCGATGCAACACCCATCTGGTGAGCCACCGCCACCGCCGCCATGGCATTTTCCACATTTAATATGCCAGGTATCTGCAATTTTATCTCCGGAAGAACCGATTGAGGTGTATGCACGGTAAAGCGGTAACCCAAACCATCCTGGGCCAGGGAGGCCACATGATAGTCGGCCGCCTTCTGATCGACCGAGTAGGTATAAACGCTAACATGATCGGGTACTTTCGGGCTGAGCCCAAACTTCAGAATCAATTTTCCCTTCTCTTGGATCTGAGCCACATAGGACTCAAATCCCCTGTGTATATTCTCCAGCGAATGATAGATATCGAGATGATCTGCATCCATGGAGGAAAGCACAGCAATTTCAGGGAAAAGGGTAAGGAAGGACCGGTCAAATTCGTCTGCCTCGGCAATGATTACTTTCGAAGCAGAATCGAGATAGAGATTGCTGGAGCTGTTCTTACTGATACCGCCAAGAAAGGCATTACATCCCAGGGTCGAAGAATGAAGGATATGGGCAAGCATTGTTGAGATAGAGGTCTTGCCATGGGTGCCGGCTACACCCACACCCCTGCCTGTGTTAAAGACTTCTCCCAGAGCCACCGATCTTTTGATCACACGAAATCCTCCCCTGCGAAAATAGTTCAGTTGCTGATGATCTTCAGGAATGGCAGGTGTATAGACCACCAGGGTACGGTCCGGATTCCGAAAGGTTTTGGGAATAAGCTGCGAGCGGTCCTCAAAAAAGAGATCCACCCCTTCGCGATGCAGTTGATCGGTGAGTTTGGTGGAAACACGGTCATACCCGGCTACTGTCTTTCCCTGACTTACAAAATAGCGGGCAAGGGCGCTCATTCCGATGCCACCCACACCAATAAAATAGACATTATTTAGATTTGCCCAGATCATTGTTCAGTCAATATAAGTTTAACCTCGGCTGCAATCCTTTGCGAAGCATCAGCAATGCCGAGTTGTTTAATATTTTTAGACAGCTTCTCTTGCTCAGTCCGATTCTCCATCAATGAGAGCATCCGGTCCAGCAAGTGCTCCCGGGCGTCCACATCGGGTATCATCAGGGCCGCAGAACTATTTACCAGCGACTTAGCATTATGGGTCTGATGGTCCTCTGCCACATTGGGAGACGGTACAAGGATCACTGGTTTTCCTACAATGCACAACTCTGATATGCTTAAGGCTCCTGCACGGGAGACAATGATATCCGCCACTCCATAAGCCAGATCCATTCTCGAGATAAAGGGCAACACCCGAATATTTTTAAGACCACTGGCCTTTACCTTCTGCTCCACCTCGGTGTGATAATATTTACCACATTGCCATAGCACAACCAGGTCCTCCCTGTCAAGTTTTTCCAACCCTCCCATAAAACTGTGGTTCAGGGTACGGGCACCCAGACTGCCACCTACCACCAGGCACACTTTCTTCCCCTTTTCAATATCAAATTTTTTGTATCCTTCTGCCAGGTCTGCCAGGGGCTCCAGCAGATTTTGTCGAACGGGATTCCCCGTAAGCACAATGCGGTCTGCAGGGAAGTAGCGTTCCATGTTTTCATAGGCAACACAAATGCTCCGGGCCGAACGGGCAAGCAAGCGGTTGGTCACCCCGGCATAGGAGTTCTGCTCCTGGATCAATATGGGAATCCCCTTACGGGCTGCAGCTTTCAGAATCGGGCCACTGGCATATCCGCCCACACCCACAGCAAGGTCAGGTGAGAAGCGGGCTATGATCTTGCGGGACCGAATCATGCTGACAAAGAGTTTATAGAAAAAAGTGAAGTTTTTCAGTGTAAGCCTGCGCTGGAAACCCGCCACCGGCAAGCCCTCGATGGAATAGCCTGCCTCGGGAACCTTTTCCATCTCCAGTTTACCCAATGCGCCTACAAAGAGAAACTCCGTAGCGGGATCCTTCTCCTTCAAAGCATCTGCGATGGCGATGGCCGGGAACACATGTCCTCCGGTCCCACCCCCTCCGATCAGTATGCGATATGCAGATCTCTCAGGCATTTATTTCAAATTCAGTTCGTTTATTCGCTTGCTCCTTATGCTGTTTGGTAGCCGGATCCGCTGCTTTGTCATCCAACGGGTTTGAATCTCCGGCTCCAGCAACTTCTTCACTTCCTTCCTCCGGATCCTTTTCCTCTCCACTTATTTCTTTGGTTCCCCAGCTCACTGAAAGAATCATCCCGGTTGCCATGCTGGTGAATAATATGGATGAACCACCCATACTCACCAGGGGAAGAGTCTGTCCGGTAACCGGAACCAGTCCCACTGCCACAGCCATATTCACAAAGGCCTGCAATACAAGCCCCATGGAGAGGCCAAAGGCCAGGAAGGCCCCATAGGTACTTTTGCTTCGGCGTATAATCATCCCCGCCCTGAAAAAGAGCCATAGATAGAGTGCAATTACCAGGATTCCTCCTACCAGGGTCCCATATTCCTCAATGATAATGGCATAAATAAAATCGGAATAGGGATGAGGCAAGAGGTTCCGCTGGGTACTGTTCCCGGGACCCTTCCCGAAAAGCCCTCCCTGTACGATGGCTACCTTGGCCTGGTCGGCCTGATAGTTATCTCCCTCTCCATCCACATAGTTTTCGATCCGGTTCTTCCAGGTTGAGATCCTGCCTTCCTTGTTGAGTAGCAGTGCCCCACCAATAAAAATGGACAGGGCAAAGATCCCGGTAAAGATCATTAAAGCCAGGTACCTGACCGGAATGCGACCAACGAACATCAGGCTGAACGCGGTTACAAATACAATCAAGGCCGTAGAGAAATTGGCCGGTAGAATCAGTGCGCAGGTTCCAATAATAGCCAGGGAGATCTTGCCGAACACTCCTTTAAAATCCTTGATGTTATTCTGGTTCACCGAAAGGATCTTGGCCAGATACATCACCAGTGCGATCTTGGCAAAATCGGAAGGCTGTATAGTAAGTCCTGTTCCCGGAATCTGCAACCAGCGGGTGGCCTCATTTATATTGGTCCCGACAATCAGGGTCAGGATCAATAATGGGATCGAAAGGTAGAGGGCAAAGACAGAAACCCTGCTGAAGATTCGGTAGGGAATCAGGTGCACAAAAAATATGATCAGAACCCCCAGCAGGATAAACTTAAGCTGGCGGAAGAGATAAAAGAAGGTATTCCCTGACCGGTGCTGGTATGCCAGCGATCCGGTTGAGCTGTAAACCGAAAGGAGAGATATTACCAGGAGGATCAATACCACAATCCAGATAATCCTGTCGCCTTTTATATACCTTCTTATCTTCATTTTAGCCAATCATCAAAGAGATCTTACAGCATCTTTAAACTGCCGTCCACGGTCCTCAAAACTCTCAAACAGGTCAAAACTGGCACAGGCCGGTGATAACAGCACAGTCTCCCCATCCCTGGCCAGGTAGTAGGCAGCCTTCACTGCATCCTCCATATTACTGGACTCCACGATAGATTCTACTTTTCCACTGAAAGCCTTCAGGACACGATCATTTTCCTTTCCAAGACATACAATGGCTTTTACCTTATTCTCCACCAGGTTATTGAGCTCACTGTAATCGTTGCCCTTATCCACTCCCCCAACAATCCATACGGTTGCGCCTATCACACTCTCAAGCGCATACCAGGTGGCGTTTACATTGGTGGCTTTTGAATCATTGATGAAGTTGATGCCGTGAACCTTGGTAACAGTTTCCAGGCGGTGTTCCACTCCCTGGAAATCCATCAGTGCTTCACGGATCACTTCGTTACGGATCTTCAGAACGTTCCCTGCAATACCGGCAGCCATACTGTTGTAGGTATTGTGTCTTCCCTTAAGTGCCAGCTCCTGTACGGACATACTGAAGTCCACATCATCAAATTCAATGTGAAGCTCCTCCTCATGATCCACCCAGGCCACATCATATTCCTTTTTCTGATAGGCAAATGGAAGCTGCTCGGCCCTTGTAACAATTTTCTCTAGCTCCTTAATGGTGATTTCATCGTCGGAACAGAATACAAAATATTCCTCCTCGGTCAGGTTCTGGGTCACCCGAAACTTGGAATCCACATAGTTCTCGAAATTATAATCGTAGCGGTCAAGGTGATCGGGAGTGATATTGAGCATAATCGCAATATCCGCTTTGAACTGGTACATTCCGTCCAGCTGAAAACTGCTGAGTTCCAGCACATAGTAATCATAGGCCTCGGTAGCCACCTGGAGTGCAAAGCTGCGTCCCACATTCCCTGCCATACCCACATTCAGGCCAGCCTTGCGCATCATGTGATGGATCAGCGAGGTTGTAGTGGTCTTCCCGTTGCTACCTGTAATGCAAATCTTCTTGGCATTGGTATAGCGCCCTGCAAACTCAATTTCGGAGATGATTGGAACCTCCTTTTTACGAAGCAGTTTAATAATAGGGGTGCTTTCAGGGATTCCCGGGCTCTTGATCACCTCTGTCGCATTGATGATCAGACGCTCGGTATGTCCACCCGATTCATAGATCACCTGGTACTCGTCCAGTAAGTCCCGGTAAAAAGGTTTGATCTTTCCGGCATCTGAAACAAAAACATCATATCCTTTTGAGCGGGCCAGGATAGCTGCTCCTGTCCCACTTTCACCTGCACCAAGGATCACTATTCGTTCTCTGTTTTCCATAGGGTATATTTTAGTATATTATCTCATCTTCAGGGTTACAATTGATATCACTGCCAGCATGATTCCCACTATCCAGAACCTGGTCACGATCTTGGGCTCGGGATATCCCTTCTTCTGGTAATGGTGATGTATGGGGGCCATCAGGAACAGCCTTCTGCCTTCTCCGTACTTGCGTTTGGTCCGCTTGAACCAGCCGACTTGCAAAATCACCGAAATGCTCTCAAACAGATACACGCCACAAAAAATGGGGATCAATAACTCCTTTCGGATCACCACGGCAAATACGGCAATAATCCCTCCCAGGGCCAGGCTTCCCGTATCGCCCATAAATACCTGGGCCGGA
>PVMS01029082.1_pt1 | contig 10160 bp, 13 predicted proteins | sample 1853461 | NCBI WGS metagenome assembly PVMS01 (sample SAMN08582032, study PRJNA380276) | Marine sediment metagenome, whole genome shotgun sequencing project. | isolation source: ocean sediment barecode stripped | collected 2017
CTTCAGTATTAGCTGTAGCTTGTCTTTTCGCTGGTTCGCCAACTATTAATTGTCCCTCTTTTGTGAAAGCAACAACTGAGGGGAACATTTTCCCAGCCATTGTTGGACCTTCCGCACTTGGAATTATTGTTGCGCGTCCACCTTCATAGATGGCTGCAGCTGAGTTAGTTGTTCCAAGATCTATTCCTAAAACATTTTTTTCAATTTTTGTGTTACTCATATTTTCATTTCTCCTTTTATTATTTTGATTTTTTATTTTTAGATGATTTAACTGCCACTTTTACAAAACTGGGTCTGATGACTTTTTCTTTCATTTTGTAACCTTTTCGAACTTCTTCTGTTATTAAGCATTTCTCAATGTCATCTCGCTCTGTGGCAGCGATGGCGTGATGACAAGTGGGATCAAAAACGCTGTCTTTTTTACAGTTTATGAGGGAGACACCTTCCTGTTCAAGCACTTTTTCAAGTTTTTTAAGTGTCATTTGAACTCCTTCTATTATTACTTCTTTTGAGTTTGTTAACTTTGAATTGTCAATTGCCAATTCTAGTTCGTTTTGAACATCTAGCAGTTGTATAATTATGTTTTCAGTGCAATATTTTTTTGCCTCAACTATTTGACGTTCAGTCCTCTTCTTTAAATTGTCATAATCTGCTTGAAGATATTTTAGTCTTTTTAAGTATTCTTCTGAGCGAATTTTTTCTGCGTTTAGAAGTTTTTGATAATCAACTGTCTTCTTTTTTTGATCCTCACCCATAGAGGTATCTCCTTGTTTGTTAACCTTTAAAAATTAGCGTAAACAAACAAACATATACGTTTCGCTTTAAAAACATAAATGTTGATGGTAATGGACCATAGGTAGCATACCGAACGATTAATCATCAAATTCTATGCTAACTGTAATAAATTTTTTTATACCCGTTCAAATCTTTTGCTATTGTAGGTGAATTTTAAATTGGATTTAAAAGGAAGCAAAACTGAAAAAAATCTTTTAGCAGCTTTTGCAGGTGAATCTCAAGCTAGAAACAAATATACTTTTTTTGCGAGTAAAGCAAAAAAAGAAGGTTACGAGCAAATATCTTCAATTTTCTTAGAAACTGCAGGAAACGAAAAAGAGCATGCTGAACTTTTCTTTAAACATCTTCAAGGTGGCGATGTAGAAATAATGGCAGCATATCCAGCTGGCGTAATAGGATCTACTTCTCAAAATTTGAAAGCTGCTGCAAAAGGAGAAAAAATGGAATGGGGCACAATCTATCCTAACTTTGCTTTAGCAGCTTCAGAAGAAGGTTTTTCAGGCATAGCTAACACTTTCAAGATGATCGCTAAAGTGGAAGTATCTCATGAAAGAAGATATCTTAAATTATTTGAAAATGTCACACAGGGAAAAGTTTTCAAAAAAGATTCAGAGATACAATGGAAATGTCGCAACTGTGGATATGTTCACTCTGGTTCTGAGGGTCCAATTGAATGCCCAGTTTGTAAACATGCTAAAGCATACTTTGAAGTATGGTGTGAAAACTACTAAACCATTATTTTGATTTCATACTTCTATCTCTTTTTTCAACTAGAGATCCCCATTTTCCAACATAACATAAGGAAACGAATTTACAACAGTTTAACTGATTTTGGTTAAAACATATATAGAAAAACATATCCTCTATTGTTAAGGTAAATCTTATGAAACTATTTCACATATTCTTGATTTTTCTTGTTGGCGTCGGTTTGATCTTAAATTCCAATCTCGTTTTAGCAATAACCTCCAATGAAGCCTCTGTAAAAGTTTTTTGGGAAGGTGAAAAATATTATCAAGGAGATATTGTTCCAGCTAGAATTACTTTCATAAGCAATTTTTCGCAACCCTTAGAAATATATTATGTGGGTATCAATTTCGATTGGATGGAAAACGATAATTTTCAAGGCATGGGTTTATCCGCAAATCCTGTAACTGTTCCAAGTTTTGGTACACATTCGTTTGAGTTAATGGTATTTCAGATTCCAACAACTATTAACATTGGTTTACATGATTATTTTGTTGGAATCGATGGATCATATGGTGGCTCAGATGGATCGTTACCTATTGGTTTTTCTTGGGACTCTCCAATTTTTACTCTGCAAATCTCTGATTCTCTTGAAAAAGCCTACTTAGCTCTTAATGTACAAGTTGCGGATAAAATAAATCAAGCAAATGCGTTAGTTTATGATAGTCCAGTAGCTAATGATCTTCTCTCTCAAGCTTTGGAGGCAAAAAATGCTTCAAATATTTTTGCTCTAAATAATCAATTTGGAGATGCTATCACTTCCTTAAATCAAGCTTCTGGTTATGTAGAGTTAATTGATGAAGAAGAAGAATTATTTGACCAACAACAAGCTAATCAAAATCAGGTAATCTTAATAGTATTAATTGGAGTAATTTCAATTATTGTAATTGTTATTATTTTTATTATGTTGAATAAAAGAAAAAAGAATTTAAAAGAAATCGATCTAGCCGCAAAATCGATAACAACTTCATAATATTTTTTACATATAAAAATGATTGTTAAGCATATCTTTATGTATTAAAATAAAAAAAAGGTTAACATATAATCATACTTTCAGCTATAAAATGATGTATATGTTAAAATTCCAAATATTATTGATAATGTCCAAAGTAAGATTGTAATGTCCATAATTCTTTTTCTTTTATAGCATCCGGTTACATGGGATATCTTGATAATCCAAAGTATCACTAAAAATATTCCAAGAATAAGAGCAGCTCCACCTGTTACGGCGTGAATCCACATATATTGAACTCCAGGAAGATTTGTTGAAGTTGCGAAAAACTCTCTACCGTCAATAAATGATGGTCCCATTGCTATTATAAAAGTAATAAAATGCAGAAAAACAGCTAACCCCATTAAATATCCATGTATTTTGATTTTTCCTTTAATTTTGTAAACTATGCTAATTAGCAGTATGAGAAAGGAAACAATCTGAATTAAAAGATTCAAATCGGTTATTAGAACTGCATTTGTCCCAAGAATTCCAGTCAAAAATATCCCTCATAAAAACTTGTTACTTAGATAATTTAATCTTTTTAACTATTTACATTTTTAAGTTTATCCTTTTTCCAATTTAAATGCTATTTAAAAAAAAGACACTTTATTTAACAAGTCTTTCTATTTGGTAGATCTTAGGTGAGAGAAAATATTCTTTGATACACATGCACACTTGCAATCTAGACGTTTTGATAAAGATAGGGATCTAGTCATCAAAAGAGCAAAAAAAGAAAAAGTCATAAACATAGTGAATGTTGGTTTTGATCTTGATAATTGTTATAAAGCAATTGAACTTGCACAAACCTACAAAGATCTTTATGCAACTATTGGTATTCACCCTCACAACGCGACCCAATTAACCACAGAAACTCTTAAAATTTTTCGAAAACTATTAAAAAATCCCAAAGTTGTAGCTATAGGTGAGATTGGTCTTGATTACTATAGAAACCTCTCACCTAAAGAAACTCAAAAGCAAGCTTTCAAAACTCAGCTTTCTCTAGCTGTAGACCACGATCTTCCTGTCATAATTCATAATAGAAATGCAGATGCTGATATTATGCAAATTATTTCAAACTTTAAAAAAAATATCAAAGGAATTATGCACTGTTTTTCCAGCGATATAAAATTTGCTAAAAGAAGTATTGATCTGGGATTTTTAATTTCGTTTGCTGGAAATCTTACTTATCCTAAAGCCCGCAATCTTCATGACGTTGCCAAATTAGTGGATTTGCAAAATATGTTAATAGAAACTGATAGCCCTTGGCTAACACCCCAAAACATGCGAGGAAAAAGAAATGAATCTAGTTATCTTCCTTACGTGGCTCAGAAAATTGGGATTTTAAAGAATGAAACAGTAGACGAAGTAGCTCAATTAACATCAACGAATGCAAAAAAAATTTTTAATATACCTTAATTTTTCTTCAGTTTCTTGTTTCTCTTTTTTCTTTTTTTGATAGTGATAATCGAATTCTAATGGAAGTTTTTTTTCTAGAAATATTATATTTTTGAAGTTTTTTTCCTTCTGGAATTCGTTCAACTAATCCACATCTAACAAGAGTCTCCAAATTTCTCCAGAGTCCTTTTTTTGCACCTTGTTTTAATTCCATGGCTTCAAAAAGTTCGCTTACAGTCATTGCCTCTTTATGTTTTTGTTGATTACTGGCGAGTTTGGCTAGTATTTTTCTGTTTCTTTTTGAGCCTAAAGCATCTAGAGTTCTTTCAACCAATTCTTCAGGAACAAAAAGGCTTTCATGAGTACCAAGTATGGACTCCATAGCGTCATAGTATGGTTTTATGAACTCCCAATAACAACTAAGAACACATCTTTTTAATTCGCGAGGTGCGGCTGCTTCTTTATCAAGATGTTTTTGGTTTAATTTATTCCAACATACCTCGATTTCTCCTTTTTTGGAAGTTCTTGAAAATGGTTGAATAATATTTTTAAATAAATAATCTAAAAAGCGAAGAGAGACATCTTCCCTTTCAAAAATCTTTCGACTAATTACCCTATACGAGTCACTTATGAATAAAGTTTCACCTGGATTTAGGTCTCTTGAAGATAAATATCTCATAAGCTTTCCTGATACTGCAACAGGATCAGGTAGTACAATAGTTGCTGGATATTCAATATCTTGATCAGTACAAATAATTTTTTTTAATACAGACAAACCCGCATTTGATTTATCAAAAATGTTATATGAAGTCCCCAAATGTCCAAGAGATTCCAAACCCCAACTCAAATAAGGATATCTTTTGATTTCAGTTCCAAGTTTATTTCTATCAAAAAGATAGATTTTTAAAAGTTCTTTTTCATAACTAGAAAGCGTATATTTTTTTTCTTTAAGTCTAATTGTTTGAATTTCATTTAATTTTCCTAACGTATTTATTTGACGCAGGATTTCTTGGAGACTTTTTTCAAATTCTAGTATTCTCAAAATGCTATAGACGTCTCTTTGAATTTCTAATCTATCTTCTACGATTACGATTTTTGTACTTTGACTAAAAACTCCTTGGAAAAATTGGTGAGCTTCTGCAATTCTTTCCCTAATATCTCCCCTATGGTATCCACGACCAATATCTCTTAATGCGCCAATATACACAACTGGATTAATGGAGTAACCTCTTTGGATTAAATATTCTACAAAAAAAAGTGGGAAAAAATGTTTTAATTGTGAAACCTCAAGGTCAGCGTGGAAAGCGACAACTATTGTTGAATTTAGTTTTTGTCTTTTCCACTTTTCACCTAAACCTTCCAAAACACGAATTTTTCCTGTATCTGGAAATCTTTGGCTAAACCACTCTTCATTTAACAAAGGAAGAGGTGCTCTTTCTTTTTCATTATTACTTCTTACCATATCGGATTTCTTCTTTTTTTAGCTAATTTTTAAAGATTTTAGTTACTGAAATTGTGACTATTTTGCTATTTAATTTATTGTTTGTGACCATTTATAAGGATAAGCGAAATATTTTTGCTAGTACCTATTTTTCAATTTCTAACATTAAATCAAGTCTTTATTTTGTCTTTTCTCGGTACGTTTATCTGAAAAAAAAATAAATATAACATTTTTAAATCTAACCTTTTTTTGATTTAATATTGAGAACAAAATATTTTTTATCTGGATTTGAATATATATAATAGAAGGCATTTTGTTGACAGAATCAAAACTTGTTCTAGAATGTCCATATTGTCATTCACCCTTCGAAGTTGATTCCCCAGATAGAATTCGTTCTGCTTTTTCTTATGAGAAACCTTTACGACACAGTTTTTATGGTAGTGTCATTAAGCAAAACATCATATGTCACAATTGCAAAAGAACAATTGAACTCTATTGGTACGCACCTCTAAGTTATTTTGACAGAATTTAAGGAATACTCGATCTTTTTTTTCTGTAACTTAACAAACAATTCAGAAAAACAAATGGTGGAAGCCTTATTAGCTACTTTTAGTTATTGCAGCAATAATATTGGGAATCACCATGGCATATTTCACAAGCATTCCCTTTGAAACTTCAATAATGTATATAGGGCCAACCTTTTTTTGCATAGGAATTACATATTTGATAAGAGTTAAACAATCAATCCAAATAAACAAGATCCTCTACATAATTTTAGGCACCTGTATTGCCTTCTTTGTTTGGATGATTTCTATTCCAATTCAAAATGGACTTATTGTCAAAGGATACAATGAGTATGCGGTTACTATTGTTTTCTTGGTTAGAGTGATCTAAGACAGTAAGATTAATCAAAATTATTGATTTTCACATTATCTTAAAATAGGAATAATAAATAAGGGAAAAACTAATACAAAAAATCACCTACTGGGAAGTAATGACTTTTTTGTTTCTTTTTTCTTAATTCCAAGTTTCAAGTTTACTTCAATAATATGTTCCTCACCCGTCTTGCCAAGTCCAAGACGCCAATCTTTAAACTCAACAGTGCTGTCCTTGAAGTGGTTTACAAAAAAATCTTTTAATTCATTAAAAGCTTTACTCACTTGCTGAATTTTCTGGTTTAAATCATTTTTTTCTTCAGTCATTATTATTCATCTCTTTTCAAATTTATTGAGTCAAACAAAAAAGGGGGAAAGAAAAGTTTTTAGCAACACATTACTTCATCGCAACAAACTAGTGGACCTGTGCTTGGAGTGGTGCAGACAATCTCACATCCACAAACGTCACAGCAATAAACAATGTTTTTTTCAGCTTTTTCATCTTCTTCTTTTTAGACATATTCTTCACTTATACATTTTTTTAAACACGAGTAAGATACAAACTTTCATTAGGGTTATCAATTTTTTTTTTGAACTCTTGGTTCTCTTTGAATGAGTGGTTTATTGGAACTAAATACTGATTCTCCGCGATTTAAATGCTCAATTATTTCAGTACAAGGAAGAGTATTGGATTCGTATGCTTCAACATAACTTTCTTTGTCATTTTTTAAGAATAATATCTGAATTTCTTTTTTTGAAAACAGTGGATCAAGTTCTTTTTTTTCTATTGGTTCTAAACTTTTAGGTACGTGGGTTAAGGAAATCACTTTTTTCATTTCTCCTAAAAAATTGTTTTACTCTCTGATTATATTATAGCGATTAAAGAATATAACGCTGCTGTAAAGTATATATGTGTAAAAAAAAGATATTATGTGAAACATACTGAAATAAATTCACGCGAATATTGTATTGAATTTAACATATTGGTTTAAAAAGAATTATTTGATAATTAATCTAATTAAATTCAGATAAAATTGTCTTGTTGAGGAAAATTAAATATGAATGAAAAATTTGCCAACCAACCCAGCCTCCCAGTTCATAAAACAGGTTTAATTAGTTTCAAATTTTCAAATATTGGAATTTTTGAGTGGGATCGTCCACTATCAATGGCAAAAAAAATACTTGAGACTTATGGTTTCAAAACCTATCTTTATGTGAAGGTGTTTGGGGTTGATGAATTATGGGCTATAACTTCACTTCAAGGCGCAAGTGAGTTTGAAAAATTAGAGAAAGAACCAATTATCGCCTATACTGCTTCACTAGAAAACGCGTTGCCCTTGGATTTGTTAGCAATCGATAAAATTGAAAAAAAACAACTTCCGGTAGGCTACGTATTTTTCCGGAAAAAAGATAAAAGCATAACGTTGCAGCAAATCAAAAAACTATTGAGAAAAAATTCTGTTCCATTTTTAGTTGGAGAAATAAATCATCCTGATGGATATTCTCATTTTGTAGCTTATACTGTTGAGAATAAAAATCTTCAAGATCTTGGGCGAGTTGTTCATGAACTTATGAGAAGTTTGGAGTGTTTGAGGTGGAAAGCTTTTCTTGGAGTAGAACATATATGGGAAGGTGCTGGAGAACAGTTGAAAAATAAAATGCAGATTGCTAAAGAGTTACGGCTTCAAATTAGTCGTTGGTTGAGAACAATACCGTAAATATTTTTGATTGCATAGTAAAACCATAAAACAAAAACTTGTCTTTGAATACTTCTTTTTTTGTGAATATTAACTGCTACTTGATTCTGGGAACCAGACAAAAGAATATTGATTTTTTTTGATTTTCAGTTGAGTAGTTAAAGTTTTTGTTTGTTTTTTTCTTCATCAGCTACTAGTTGTTTTATTTTCTTTTCCATTTTTAATTCGTAAGCATGCTCTTGAATTGGCGGACGATACGTTTTTTCCAGGTAAAGAGTATCTGGAGTAACAATTTTTTGATCACCCTTTTTAATGGTTATTCTCTTTCCATCAGAAATATCTTCAAAAAAACTTCTAGTGCTTCTATTGTGTAGTATCCGACGCTTTCCATAACTACTTTTACTTTATGTAATCCTTTATAGTATCTAATTTTATCCATTTTGATCCTATCTTTTAAAGTCACTAAAACGGATATAAAATTTTGGAAATTCTTTTGATTTCTTTTTGGGGCACCTATAAAAAAAACAGTAAAATATGTATTTTGGTGATGTTTTCGTATACTCTCTCCCTGGAACCATTAGGTCTTTTCTTGCTGTGCTTTAAATCATAGTTTATAGAATCTATTTTGTTGGTTTAATTTGTGTAATCTTTGTGCGTTTAGACAGTGTGATGCTTGTGGAGAAGACTTCGCTACCTTCTGTTGTACAAAATTTAATCTTCCCCCACTTTTCCGGGGTAAAAAAATAAGCATAAAAAAACTCCTTTAAAAGCCAACTTTACTAATCTTCATCTTCAGGATATTCTTCTGCCTCTTCATCATAATCATATTCTTCTTCATCCACAACATCATTATCTTCCTCTTCTTCAAAGAGCATAAATTCTATCCTCCTAATAGCACATCAACAAATACAGTAATATACACTTTTTTAATCCAAGTTTCCTTGGGTAGAAGAAGCTAAGAACTCAAAGGCTGATAGAAAAACACAATTAAAATCATGATAAAATGTTTAACATTCCAAAATAAACTAAATATACCACCAATGAACTGTACAACACAACTACACAAAACAGCATCAACTTTAGGAGCTAAAACATGAAACTATCACTATACTTTACAAAAAATTACAATGTCAGAGACTACCTCAAACCCTCACACATAAGAATTGCAGTAATAGACAATGACATCTCAGAAGAGTACCCAGCTAACTTTGTATGTATGCTCCCAAAAACAGTTAATCCAAATGCTAAAACACTAAATAAATTCCAACAAAAGTATGGAAGCCAAAGTAAGGAAATCATGAAGAAGCTCTTAGATCAAGCACTAAAAACTGAGGATGATCAAGGCATAAAAAAGGAACTACAAGCACGCCTAAAACTAATAGACCCTAAACCAAAAAATATGGTTAAATGTAATGTTTGTGGTGAAGAATTCAAAGCCAGAAAGTACCAGTATGGAACCCAGAAAACCTGCTATGAATGCAAAGCCAAAAGATACTCGGATAAAACTGAATAATCATTCTAAGTTTTCTTGGCTAATGGTGATCTAAGACACCAAAAGCAACCAAGTAGAAAGCCCCAAATAAACAACACACAAACCATAGTAACTAAACTAATTTAAGCAACAAACCCTCACAAATCCACAAACAACACTCCTAAAAAAACAATAATGCTTTTTGTCCAAGTGAACACAAAATGAAACTAAAACTACTTATATTCAAAAAAGAAACAAAAGATTACACCAAAACACAGTACAAAATTGTAATAATAGACCTAGACAGAACAAAACAATACCCACAAAACTTTGTATGCATACTACCTAAAAATATCAAATTAAAAGTTAAGCCATCTAGTACGTTTGAGAAAATGTTTGGTAAGGAGAGCATTGAGATAGCAAAGCAACTCCTGAAAAAAGCATTAAGATCAAGACCTGATTCAGAAACAACACAAGCAATCAGAGAAAGACTAAAACTACTTGACCCTCAACCACACAATAAAACCAAGTGTGAAAATTGTGGAAAACCTATTAAACAATCTAAAGGAAGATTCAGACCTTACAAATTCTGCTTTGAATGCTACAGTAAAAGGCTTTAATAAAGTGCTAACTAATAGTTAACTTATTCTCTCTTTTTTAGAAGTTTCTGTTGGACCCATACTTGTTTTTGAAGGGTCCTTTTATACAACCTAGCCTTGACCAAGACCAACAATTACATTTTAGAAGA
>PVMS01075800.1_pt1 | contig 10159 bp, 5 predicted proteins | sample 1853461 | NCBI WGS metagenome assembly PVMS01 (sample SAMN08582032, study PRJNA380276) | Marine sediment metagenome, whole genome shotgun sequencing project. | isolation source: ocean sediment barecode stripped | collected 2017
AGGGTACGCAATTCGGTCAATTCATTGGGATTGATACCAGCCATTTCGGGATATTGTTTGGTCAGGGCGCCAAATATTTCAACACGCTTGATCGAATCAATTCCCAAGTCGGCTTCCATATCCATATTTAATTCAAGCATTTCAGCAGGATAACCTGTTTTTTCACTCACTACATCCATCAGCATCTTTTCCAGTTGACTGGTATCGATGTCTGTACTTACTTCTTGAGCTGGTTGTGGAGTTGTTTTAACCTCTTCCTTAACTGGAGCCGCTTTTGCAACTACCGGAGCAGGTGTAGCAACCGTTTGGTTAGCAATATCCGCATTACCTTTTGGCGCAACATAATTTACAATTTCACCTAGGGTACGCAATTCGGTCAATTCATTGGGATTGATACCAGCCATTTCGGGATATTGTTTGGTCAGGGCGCCAAATATTTCAACACGCTTGATCGAATCAATTCCCAGGTCGGCTTCCATATCCATATTTAACTCCAACATCTCTGCAGGGTAACCGGTTTTTTCACTCACTACATCCATCAGCATCTTTTCCAATTGACTTGTATCGATACCTGTACTTACTTCTTGCGTCGGTTGAGAAGCTGTTTCTTTCTTTACGGTTTCGGCAACAGGAGCTGCTTCTGAAACAGCAGATACACTATTACTATTGGTAAAAACCGGTGATTCAGAAACCTTTTCAACTTTAGGTGTTGCTATTGTGTTTGATGGCATTTGTTTATTACCATCAATCTGCTGCGATAGCATTTGTAAAAGTTGATTTGCCTGCTGATTCTGGTCGCTTATAAACCTCTCGAATATCTCTAGTGATTTCGTTTGATTTGTTTTAAACGATTCCAATGTTGTTTGTAGCAATTGAAAAACTTCCTTATTCATTATTTCTTCTTCTTTTTCAGTTTGTATATTGGCATTTCCTTCCGGAACCTCAACTATCTTTTCTACTTCTATTATTTTCTCTATTACTTTGGTTTGACCACCCGATATTTTAAAGCCATCATTCAAAACATCCTGATAAGCTTTTTTTGTCGGTTCAGAAACGTAATTATTTCCACTCACCTTTACATTCATCTTTGTTGCAGCCGGCAGTGCGGGCATTTCCTTTTTATAAGGGTCGATGTTCGATAATTGCAGACCCAACACGCGCAATTGCAGCACAGCTTGTCTGAATTGTAAATCGCTGTCTTTTTTTGCGTTCGGATTAATTGCAATGGCGATGTGATCTTTATCTTTTAAAATGTTACCGACCAATTTGGTCAATACGCCTTTTGGTCCGAATTCTACAAATACACGACCCCCGGCCTTGTAAATATTTTCAATCTGATTTTTAAATAAAACAGGTTTCAAAATCTGCTCTTCCAGAATGATTTTCAAAGCATTCGAATCATCTGGAAATGGATTTCCGGTTGTATTTGAATAAACAGGGATCAGGGGACGGTTGAATTTTTGACGTTCAATAAAATTTGAAAACGGCTGCTGAGCGTGTTTTACAAATTCGGTATGAAAAGCCGCTGAAACAGGCAAGGGGATCACAGAATAACCCTGTGATTTTAATTGCTCTTCGGCGGTATTTATTGCCCTGGTGCTTCCGCCAAGTATAGTTTGGCTATTCGAATTTACATTCGCAATGCTAACGCCTGGCATGTTGGCAATGGTTTGTTGAACCTGCTCTTGTGAAGCTTCAACCGCCAACATCGTTCCTCTATCTGCATTGGGGTTTTCTGTTGACATTACGGCTCCCCTTGTCTTGGCTAATGCCAGAAAAGTATTGTCGTCGTAAACACCACCCGCCCACAATGCGGTTAATTCACCAAAACTATGACCTGCAGTAAAATGAGGTTGAAATCCGGATTTCTGCAGGATTTTGTATTGTCCCATACTCAATGCACCAATTGCGGATTGAGCTGCTTTGGTTCGGGTTAGGGCTTTTTGCTGAACTGCCTTTTCTTCGCTCGAAAATGCAGGGATGGGAAAAATGGTTTTTGATAATGGTCTTTCACCATTTTGCTCGAATAAAGTATCGGTCTTTTGAAAAGCTTCGGAAACCTCGGGGAAAGCATTTGCAAGTTCTTTGCCCATGCCAACATATTGTGAACCTTGACCGGCAAACAATGCCACTAATTCCTGTGAAGTGGTGTCGATACTATTCAGGCGAAAATGAATCCCTTTAGGATGGTTCCACTCATTAGAATTAGATTGAAGGTTTTGAATCGATAGTTGTAAAAATTCGATACACTCATCAACATCTGTTACTACAAAACCAATACGTGCAAACGACTGGTGGGGAATATTATTTTTGGATGCATTAACCAGGCTTTTAAAAGCCGAATTTCCATCTTCTCCTTGTAAATTATTTAATTCAGTTTGACAAAGTTGCAGTAATTGCGTTGGGTTTTCGGCTTCTAGCAGTACCGATTTATAAGGTTGATGTAAACGATAATCGCGGGGTTTGTTTCCCTCGTATTCTTCTAATACGATATGAACATTAATACCACCGAAACCAAAGGCGCTGACACCTGCACGACGCGGGTGACCATTCTTTAACCAGGGGCGTGCTTCGGTATTAATATAAAATGCAGAATTTTTAATATCGAATTTCGGGTTTGGCTTCTCGACATTAATGGTTGGTGGCAGCACTTTGTGATGCAAACCTAAAACGGCTTTTACCATTCCGGCAGCACCTGCCGCAGCTTTAGTATGCCCAATCTGTGATTTTACAGAACCTATGGCAATGCTTTGTTTTTTGGGATTATCTTTCCCAAATACCATTTGCATGGAAGTAAATTCGGCAGGATCGCCGGCACCCGTTCCTGTACCATGTCCTTCAATTAATCCAACTGTAGAAGGTGCAAAACCTGCATCTTCATAAGCACGGTTCATTGCTAAAGCCTGTCCCGAGGGACGAGGTGCATAAACAGATTTGAAGCGCCCATCACTCGAAGTTCCAACACCTTTAATCACCGCATAAATCCGGTCACCATCACGTTCTGCATCTTCCAGACGTTTCAAAACCAACATTCCTAGACCTTCACCGATCAGCATCCCATCTGCTTTTTCGCTGAATGGGCTGATATTTCCGGACATGGAAAATGCCGGCGTCTTGCTAAACGACATATACATAAATGGTGAATTGTCGGTATCAACCCCACCGGTTAACATCATATCGCATCGCCCTTCCACCAATTCGCTTAGCGACATTTTTATGGCACTTAATGAAGCTGCACAAGCTGCATCAACCACAGAGTTAATTCCACCTAAATCGAAACGGTTGGTAATCCGACCCGAAATAACGTTTCCCAATAAACCCGGAAACGCGTTTTCATTCCAGCCCACATAAGCTTTTTTCATTTTATCAACAATGTGTGGGATATCTTCCTCAGCAATTCCGCTTTCACGCAAAGCTTTTTCCCATATGGGATATTGCAAGCGAGAAATCAAAGGGGTAATGAGTTTTTGTCCGCCACCAACACCGAGTAAAACACCTGTTTTCTCTTTAAGTGCTTTGGTAAATTTGATGGATTCTTTACCGTACCCGGCATCTTCCAATGCATCGCGGGCAGCTACCAAACCTAAAAGCTGACTGGCATCAGTAACTTCAAGAATATTTGGGGGTAAACCAAACTCCATTGGATTAAAATCGATATCCGGAAGAAAGCCGCCACGCTTGCAATATGTTTTATCAGGTGCTGTCATATCAGCATCATAGTAATCTTCGATTCGCCAGCGATTTTCCGGCACGTCAGTAATACTGTCTTTTCCCTGAATGATATTCATCCAAAACTCCTCGATATTTCGGGCGTCAGCTACAATTGCTGATAAACCGATTACCGCAATTGGGGTTTTTTGAAGTGAGCTGTTAATGTTCATGGTAAATTTTATATGGAAACCCTGAAGAGTTCCTCTTGAATTTCTAATAAATCAATTCCTTTGGGCGTGCAAAGCCCTCTTAAATAAGGCACCAAAATTCCGAATGTCAACCTTTCTATACTGAATTCGGTAATTGGAAATCTGTTTTTGTCTTTTAGTAATTTTTGCATTACCAATACAGTCTTTCCTACCACTTCAATATCCAGGTCTTCCTGAAAAATTCCATCCTTTATTCCCCATGCAGCTAACATGACCAATTGTTGGTGAGCAAATTTTCCTGTATTCCGATAAGATTGATCCAATACGCCGGGGTAATAATTCAGTACATCTCGAAAAAAATTGGGGTTAACCTCATAAGAGCGGTGAATAATTTGTTGATGTAAGTTGGCCATCGCCACTAATACATTTTCAGAAGAATTGATGATTGCCTCATTTTCTGCTTTCACCTTATTGTTATATGTGTCGAGACATGCACCAAGTAAAGAAATCTTATCATTAAAATGAGCATAAATCGTCCTTTTAGATGTATGCATTTCTTTTACAATACTATCGATGGTAACCGATTTTACACCGTTCTGAAGAAATGATTTTGTTGCCGTTTCTATTATAAGTTCCTTTGTAATCATATAGTTAAAATACCTGTTTTAATCCCTGTGGTAATATTTCAGTTCCAATATTACCGGCAAAGGAACAAAAGTATTTGGATATATAACAACAGGATTAAATATTTAAGTTAGTTTAACACTATGTTAATCATCTATCAAGCTGATTCAAAGCAAATTCAAGATAAAAAAAGTTTAAAAAAACTTTTCGAGGAATTGCCGGTAAATTTGCATAAAAGAGCCCTTCGATATAAGTTTAAAAAGGATGCTTATAATTTTGTGGTTGGGCGATTGCTGTTAAAAAGAGGTTTGGAAGAATTGGGCAAGGTTGACCAATTTGAGCATATCGCCTATCAAAAAAGCGGTAAACCTTATTTAAAAGATGTGTTTTTCAATATCTCACATTCCGGGAATCTTGTGATTTGTGTTCTTTCTACAAAAGGATTTGTAGGGATTGATATAGAAAAAACCAGGGAAGTTAAACTCAACGATTTCGAAGCCTGGTTTACCAAAAAGGAATGGCTAGAAATTAACAATACACCTTCTCCCCTCCAAAAATTCTATTGGTATTGGACGCGAAAAGAGAGCATCATCAAAGCGCTTGGCGTTAACCTATCCTATTTGAATAAAATTGAGATTGATGCTACAAAAGATTATTTTATCGAAAACGGCAAGAAGTGGTATTTAAAGGATCTGGATTTCGGCAGCGGTTATTTTGGGGCTTTGTGTTCTGAAGTGGTGATAGAGGGCATTAATCAATATACCATCAGAATTAATTAATTTTATTTCACCAACCCAAACTCCTTTAACTGCTCCAAATGATCGGTCAGTGTTTTTTCTATCGGGATATAATCCATCCCCAACTCTTTTTTACTTTTTGAGTTATCAAACTTTAATGCATAGCCTACATTTTTGCTGACAAAATCCCAGGATATACCTTGTGTCCACCCAACAAGATATAGTATAATTTTTGGTAACAACGATTTTGGTAACTCATAAGTCTTTCCGTATTTTTCACGCAATATGTCAGCGAATTCAAGCATCGTTATACTTGTGTTTACCAAAATATTTCGTCCGTTTGCCTTTTCTAGATTTGCCCCCTTGATATGCGCTTTAGCAATATCCCGGACATCAACCATCCCAAATTCAAGAAAAGGTACTCCCATTTTGTTTTTGCCATTTACCATGTCCAACATAAAACCTATGCTGGCCGAATCTGAGTTTGCGGTAAGTGAAGGCCCCATTACAAATCCAGGGTTGATCACTACCATGTCCCATCTGGACTGTTCCTCATTAATTTTCCAAGCTTCTATTTCTGCCATCACTTTAGAATAGGGATAGGGTTTGTTTTTTATTGTGCTTGTTGTATTCCACATACTTTCTGTAAAAACACCACCAGGTACTTTTTTAGCATCCACAGCATCACCATAAATAGAAACCACACTCGAAGTTAATATCACCCTTTTTACCGTTTCGGTATTGTTAACCGTGTTTAAGATATTAGATGTTCCTTTAAGTGCAGGATCGACCAATTGTTTTTGAGCATCCTTTATACCATTGATCAAAAATGGAGAAGCCATATGAAAAACCACTTCACAATCCCTCATAGCTTCTTTATAAGAACCGTCAACCAATAAATTAGCTTCGAATAATTCTAATTTCCCTTCTGACGAATCTGCAATATTTTGCAAATGCCCGTACTTTTCTTTTTTAAATTTATCCCTAACCGTAAGGTTAACAGTATACCCGTCTTCGAGTAGGTTTTTCACTACCCAGGATCCGATGTATCCTGTTCCGCCTGTTACAAAAATTGGTTTAGTTTTATCCATGGTTGTTTCATTAAAATATTAGAGTAATAATATCGTCATTTCGTTTCGGATTTGCTTTTTAGCAATCATAAATCATCCCATTAAAGCCATAACATCTGCAAATTAATCATAATTTGTAGAATTGTTTTATTAACCCGTAAGTCCTTCAGAATTTGAGTCGTCTATAAAATCCTCTTTTAAAGCTATAATTATTTCTTATATCGTACTCAGGTTATTAGCTTTGCTTCATTCGCGTAATCCTTATATTTACACCTAAATTTAAAGCATTTGTCAACTACAATTACGAAAGCATCTGAGCAGATGACCGTTAAGGAGATCAAGGCTCCTGTTGCATCTGTAATGGATGAATTTGAAAAACGTTTTAAAGCCACAATGAAGAGCAAAACCGCTTTGCTCGATAAAATAACACACTACATTATAAAACGAAAGGGCAAACAGATGCGTCCGTTGTTTGTTTTTTTAAGTGCAGGAATATTTGGGAAAATAAATGACCGCAGTTTTACAGCGGCAACTCTGATCGAACTGCTGCATACCGCAACGCTGGTTCATGATGATGTTGTTGATGAATCATTTGAACGCCGCGGGTTTTTTTCATTAAATGCATTATGGAAAAACAAGATCGCGGTTTTGGTAGGTGATTATTTGCTTTCGAAGGGATTACTCGTATCCGTTGACAAAAACGAATTCTCAATGCTACGAATCGTAAGCAACGCCGTTAGCCAAATGAGTGAAGGTGAACTCTTACAAATTGAAAAATCGCGGCTTTTAAATATCAATGAAAAGGTGTATTTCGATGTAATACGTCAAAAAACCGCATCTCTGATTTCCGCCTGTTGCGAAGCTGGAGCAAATTCAACAACCGACAATAAAGAATACCATGATCTGCTGGCAAGGTTTGGTGAATATACCGGCATTGCGTTTCAGATAAAAGACGATTTGTTCGACTACGGTTTTGGAATGGATATTGGAAAGCCCACAGGAGTAGATATCAAAGAGAAAAAACTCACCTTACCTCTTATTTATGCCATGGGAAAAGCGAATAAAAAGGAAAGAAAATGGGCCCGCAATATTGTAAAGAAACATAATAACAATACCATAAAAACCAAAGAATTGATCGACTGGGTCATTGCTTCCGGTGGAATAGAATACACTGAAAATGCTATGTATAAATACCGTGATATGGCCTTGGAAATACTTTATAAACTTCCAGAGAATGAATTTCGAAATTCACTGGAAGGATTGGTTTATTACACCATTAACCGTAAAAAATAATTAGATGATCAGATCAACTATTTCACTTCTTGTGCTTATTGCATTACTTCAGGCTTGTCAGCCTGAGGAATCGTGGAAGGATAAAGTATTTTATCCCTCGGGAGAAGTAAAATTAATGGAAAGTTATGTGGTTGATAATGGTGATACGATAATAACCGGGCAAAAAGTTTTTCATGAAAACGAACAGGTGTACATGATGGGAAAACTTAAAGACAAAGAACGTAATGGTCTTTGGAAAACCTATTACGAAGATGGTACACCCTGGAGTGAAACCAATTTTGAGGAAGGCCTTACTAATGGCTCAACCAAAACCTGGTATAAAAACGGAAAAGTGCGTTTTACCGGGTTTTATACCGATGGAGAAAAAAGCGGGACATGGTACTGGTACGATGAAGAGGGGAAATTGAATAAGAAAATTGAACTAGGGGAATGATGTGATCAGTTTTGGATACGATTTTTGTTCCTTAAAACAATACCATTGACTTGTTATTGTTTGTTACTGAATTAGTGTGTTATATGTTTAGAGCGGGATTTTTCCTTTTTTGGTAGTTCTATTTAATAGCGAAATCGTCCTCCTGAACTCGATTCAGGATCACATGCAAGAATATGATGTGTTGCCGGGTCATAGGCCGACATGACGTTCGCCCCGCTAAAGAAATTACATCATTTTCCTACGCTTATTTATTCTTAAATTTGGGGCTTAAACTGACAAATAAAATTAATAAGGAAAGTAACTCATGGCAGGAAAGATTAAGCGAAGCACAATAGACACGATATTCGAAACCGCAAGGATCGAAGAGGTGATTGGTGATTTCGTTAATCTTAAAAAAGCCGGTTCTAATTACAAAGCTTTAAGTCCGTTTACCAACGAAAAGACACCCTCATTTGTAGTTTCACCCGCCAAGCAGATATTTAAATGCTTTAGCTCTGGAAAAGGAGGAAACGTGGTTACGTTTTTAATGGAGCAGGAACATATGACCTACCCTGAAGCGCTCCGTTTTCTGGCTAATAGATACAACATTGAGGTAGAGGAAGACGTGGTTGATTCGCCCGAAGAGTTAAAGATTCTGAACGAAAGGCAAAATCTGGAAGTGGTCAACAAATTTGCCCTCGATTTTTTTATGGATCAATTAAAAAACGGCGACGAAGGCAGGGCAATTGGTTTAAGTTATTTTAAAGAAAGGGGATTTAGGGAAGAAACCATTGAATCGTTTCAACTGGGCTATAGCCCCGAAAAAAGTAATGCATTGTTCGAAGCCGGAAAAAGCGGAGCTTATTCTCTTGAGTATTTAGAAAAAGGAGGACTCATTAAAAAATCAGGAGAACGTTACTACGATTTTTTTAGAGGTAGAGTGATCTTTCCGATTTTAAGTCAAACGGGTAAGCCTATAGCCTTTGGCGCACGAACCTTAAAAAAGGACACCAAAACAGCTAAGTATTTCAATTCGCCCGAAACGGCACTTTATAATAAGAGTAGGGTTTTATATGGTCTTTATCAATCGAGAGCAGCTATTGTAAAAGAGGATAACTGTTATTTGGTTGAAGGTTATACAGATGTTATTTCACTGCATCAGGCAGGAATTAAAAATACGGTTGCTTCGGCGGGGACTTCGCTTACCCCCGATCAGGTGAGACTGATAAAAAGATATACTCAAAATATCAGCATTTTATATGATGGGGACCCGGCAGGGATAAAAGCATCGTTTCGTGGAATCGATATTATTCTTGAAGCTGGCCTCACTGCAACAGTGGTTCTGTTCCCCGAAGGACAAGACCCTGATTCGTATGCACGCACAGTAGATTCAGAAACCCTAAAATCCTTTCTTGCAAAAGAAGCGGTTGATTTTATTGTTTTTAAAACAAGGATTTTAAAAGAAGATGCGGGTAATGATCCTGTAAAAAAAGCAGGCTTGGTAAGGCAGATCCTGGACAGCGTTGCCTTGGTAAATGATACCATTTTACGTTCGTTTTATATTCGCGAATGTGCGCGGATGTTAGAAGTTGAAGAAACGAACCTGATCAATGAATTGAATAAGATCCTCCGCAAAAAAAGAGCAAAAGAAATCGGCCAACCCTTACCTGAGGTCATTCCACCTCCCGAAGCTTTTCCTAAACAAAAAGAGTTAGAGTATATCACCGTCCTTATCGAAGAACAAGTACTTAGGATTTTGTTTCAATATAGTCAACAACATATTGAAGTGGAAATGATCGATGAAGAGAATAATAAGGTTAAACTGGAAACTTCGGTTATAGAGTATATATTACTCGAATTAGATAGCGATATTCTTGATTTTATTAATGAGGGTCATAAATCCATTTATAATCATTTTAAAACACTCGATCTGGAAAATACCCCGGCGATTCAAGGCTACTTTTTAAATCATCAAAACGATGAGCTTAGCAAACTTACCACCGATATTCTTATTTCACCTTATGAATTATCATCAAACTGGTGGAATAAACATAAAGTTTATACTAAAACGGAGAGCAGTACACCACTGGATTTAAGAACTACAGTAGTAAATTTAATTTTCGAGCTTAAACTACGAAATGTTGAACTCTTAATTGATGAAAA
>PVMS01176078.1_pt1 | contig 10158 bp, 7 predicted proteins | sample 1853461 | NCBI WGS metagenome assembly PVMS01 (sample SAMN08582032, study PRJNA380276) | Marine sediment metagenome, whole genome shotgun sequencing project. | isolation source: ocean sediment barecode stripped | collected 2017
ACCCGCCGGTGGCGCTCGCTACGCCGACCCGCCGCCGTCGAAAGCCTGATCCAGGCGGCCGAGGATCCGGGCCTCGGACTCCGAGACCCGGGGGCCCATGGCGAGGACGCCGGCCGCGGCCTCGGCGACCTCGCGCGCGCGACCGAGCAGCTTGCGCTTGAACTCCGCTCGCTGCGGATCGGTGAGCTGCGACGCGAGCGCGCCGATGAAGTCCTCCCAGACCTCGAGCAGCTCCGGAGCGGGAAGGTCCTGGGTCCAGATTCGCAGCAGCCGGTAGCTCCACGAGCTCTCCGCGATGCCGATCGCGACCGCGCCGCCCAGGATCGCGTCCCGCTCCTTCGGATCCATCCGGCCGTCGGCCCAGGCCACCTCCACCAGCGGGACCAGCGTGAGCGCCGCCAGGGTGTCGGCGCGGATTCCAAGCTCGCTCAGGCGCGCAAGAATCCAATCGTCGTCGATCCCGGACGCCAGGGCGAGATCGCGCCGCACCGCCTCGTCCTGCTCACGCAGCGCGTCGCCGATGTCCTCGGCGCCGCGGGCGAAGAACGCCGCATTCAGGTTCTGCCCCTTCAGCTCCAGTCCGTTGCCGGCCATCTCGTGGTCTCCTCGCCCTCAGCATACGCTGAGACCGGCGCCGGAGTCACGGCCGGTGATCAGAAGTCGACCGAGCCCGGGACCCGGGGAAAGGGGATCACGTCGCGGATATTGGCCATGCCGGTGGCGAACTGCACGACGCGCTCGAAGCCCACGCCGAAGCCCGCGTGGGGGACCGACCCGTGGCGGCGCAGGTCCGCGTACCACCAGTATTCTTCTGCCGACAGCCCCTGCTCAGCCATGCGGCGCTCGAGCACCGCGAGGCGATGCTCGCGCTGGGAGCCGCCGACGATCTCTCCCACCTTGGGGACCAGCACGTCCATGGCGCGCACGGTGCGACCGTCGTCGCTCACGTACATGTAGAACGGCTGATGTCGGCCGGGTAGTCCGTGACGATCACCGGGCGTCCGACGTGCTCCTCGGTGAGGAAGCGCTCGTGCTCGCTCTGGAGGTCGGCGCCCCACTTCACCGGAAACTCGAAGTCGCGGCCGCTGCCCTCGAGGATCTCGATCGCCTCGCTGTAGCTCAGGTGCTCGAAGGGCGACTCGATCACGTGGCGCAGGGTGTCGATCACCGTCTCGTCGATGCGCTTCTCGAAGAAGGCCATGTCGTCGGGACAGCGCTCCAGCACCCGGCTGAAGACGTGCTTGAGAAAGGCCTCGGCCACCTCCATGTTGCCGGCCAGCTCGCAGAAGGCCATCTCCGGCTCGATCATCCAGAATTCCGCCAGGTGGCGGCTCGTGTTCGAGTTCTCCGCGCGGAACGTGGGGCCGAAGGTGTAGACGTTGGTCAGCGCCAGTGCGCAGATCTCGGCCTCGAGCTGACCGGAAACCGTGAGGAAGGCCTCGCGCCCGAAGAAGTCCTGGGTGAAGTCCGGCGCCCCACCCTCCCCGCGCGGCGGGCTCGCCGGGTCCAGGGTGCTGACCCGGAACATCTCCCCCGCGCCCTCGCAATCCGAAGCGGTGATGATCGGTGTGTGCAGCAGGACGAAGCCCCGCTCCTGGAAGAACTCGTGCACGGCGGCGGCCGCCGCGTTGCGGACGCGCAGCACCGCGCCGATCGTGTTGGTGCGCGGGCGCAGGTGGGCGATGGTGCGCAGGAACTCGAACGTGTGGCGCTTCTTCTGCAGCGGATAGTCCTCACCCGTGGCGCCCACCACCTCGATCCGGTCGGCCCGCAGCTCGAAGCGCTGGCCCTTGCCCGGGGAATCGACCAGCTCGCCCTCGGCATCCAGCGCGAAGCCCGTGCCCACGTGCCGGATCTCGTCCTCGAAGTTCGCGAGCTCCGGCGGCGCCACCACCTGGATGCCGTCGAAGCACGAGCCGTCGGTCACCTCGAGGAACGAAACGCCCTTGGAGTGACGCGCGGTCTTCACCCAGCCGCGCACCCGGGCGCGGCCGCCCCCTGCCTCCCGGGCCAGGATCTGCTTGACCGATTCGCTCATCCCGAAGCCCCCCCTTCGAACGGCGCGCTCAGCTCGGCGGCGTCCGCACCACCATCAGACGGATCTCCGTCATGTCCTCGATGGCGAAGCGGATGCCTTCGCGTCCGATGCCGCTCTCCTTGACCCCGCCGTAGGGCATGTGGTCCACGCGCCACGAGGGTACGTCGCCGATCACCACCCCGCCCACCTCGAGCACGTCCCAGGCGCGCTGCGCCTTGTAGAGATCGCGGGTGAAGATGCCCGCCTGGAGGCCGAAGATCGAGTCGTTGACGGCCGCCAGCGCCTCCTCGTAGTCGCGATAGCTCGCGAGCACGGCGACGGGGCCGAAGGCCTCCTGGCACACCACCGACTGGTCGGCGGGGACGTCTTCGAGCAGCGTCGCCTCCAGCATGGCGCCCTCGCGCCCGCCGCCGCACAGGAGCTTCGCCCCGGAGGCCACGGCCTCCTGCACCCAGTCGTCGAGCCGCGCCGCTTCCTTCTCCGAGATCATCGGACCGATGAAGACCTCGGGGTCCTTCGGGTCGCCGGAGCGGAGCTTTCGGGTGGCGGCAACGAGCTTCTCCCGCGCCTCGGCGTAGATCGACTCGTGCAACAGGATGCGTTGTACGCCGATGCAGCTCTGGCCCGACTGGTAGAAGGCGCCGAAGATGATGCGCTCGACCGCATCGTCGAGATCGACGTCGGGCTCGACCACCACCGCGGCGTTGCCCCCGAGCTCGAGCACGACGGGTTTCTTGCCGGCCTTCGCCTTCAGCTGCCAGCCCACCTCGGGCGAGCCGGTGAAGGACAAGAGCTTCAGCCGCTCGTCCGTGCTGAAGAGCTCGGCGCCCTCCCGCGGGCACGGCAGGATCGAGAAGGCGCCCCGCGGCAGGTCCGTCTCCGCCAGCACTTCGCCGATGATGAGCGCGCCGATCGGCGTCAGGCTCGCGGGCTTGAGCACGAAGGGACAGCCGACGGCCAGCGCGGGCGCCACCTTGTGGGCCGCCAGGTTGAGCGGGAAGTTGAAGGGCGAAATGAACGAGCAAGGCCCGATCGGTACCCGCTTCCACATGCCGGAGTAGCCGGCCGCCCGCGCGCTGATGTCGAGCGGCAGCACCTCGCCGGTGATCCGCACCGATTCCTCGGCCGCGATGCGGAACGTATCGACCAGCCGCGCGACCTCCCCCCGCGCGTCCCGGATCGGCTTGCCCGCCTCGATGCAGAGCGCCATGGCCAGCTCGTCGGCGCGCTCGCTGAAGCGCGTGACGCAGTGCTGCAGCACAGCCTGACGCTGGTAGGCGTGCAGCTCGCGCATGGGCGCGGCGGCCTCCACCGCCAGCGCGATGCCCCGATCGATCGCCGCGGCGTCCGCCAGCGCGACACGGGTCGCCACCTCGCCGGTGTACTTGTCCACCACCGCGAGGTCCTGGTTCGGGGCCACGGCCTCGTTGCCGAGGTAGTAGGGGTAGCTTTCGCGCAGCATCGATCCCTCCCGTTCGTGCGCGCCATCCTACAGGGCCGCCGACCGACGTGGCGCGGAATCGGTGGGCTCAGAGCTCTCGAACGATTCCGGCAGAGACGAACCACAGCTCGAAGCGCGGCGTGTAGGAGAGATCGAGCGCCTCGCGGAGTGCGCGCTGGTAGACCCGACCCTGCCCCTGGTAGCGGCGAGTCCGTTCGTCGACGTCGGCCTCGCTCGCGATCGCGTCGGTCTTGTAGTCGGCCACCACGAAGCGGCCATCCTCCGGATCGCGATAGACCAGGTCGATGGCGCCGGACAGGAAGCACACGGGTCCGGCATCGTCGGCCTCCGGCGGCAGCAATACATCGAGCTCCCGGGCCACCACGTACTCCCGGAGCGACCGCAGCCGGCCCAGCAGGCCGTCCTCCCCGGCGTCCGCGAGGCCGCCCAGGATCCGCTCGGCCTGTGCCGCCGCGGCCGCGCGGACCCCGACGTTCGCCAGGCCCTTCACGAGGCGCGGCCCCCGCTCGCGCTGGCGCGCCAGCTCCTCGGACGGCTCGGCCGCCAGATCGAGATCCTCCAGGATCCGGTGGACGACCGTCCCGGCGACCCGCGCGGCCTCCCGCCCGGCGCCCTCGAACCGCGGCGACGAGTCAGACGATTCCCGCACGCGGCTCTCGGCGAACTCCTCCCGCTCGCCTGCGTGCCCGTCGGCCGAGGCGGCCGCCTTGAAGGGCCGCGCCATCTCGGAGGCGGCGCGCGCGCGGAGATCGGTCAGGGCACGGGCGCGGTCTCTCAACGAGGTCGCGACGGCGCCCGGCCCCGCCGCCGCCGCGGCCGGCGGGTGGGCCTCTTCCACCGGCACGAGCCCGGGGAAGACCCAGCGCACGCCGTCGGCGTCGTCGTAGTGGAACTCGCCCGCCGCGCGCGCCGCCGCCATGGCAGCGCCGAGATCGGGCGCGCCGCCGCGCCGCGAGGCGAGCAGGTCCATGTGACACCGAGCGCCGGCAGCCTCCGGCAGCGGATCGGGCGGCGTCCCCGGCCAGCGCCCCAGCAGGACGAGGCGCCGCTTCGCCCGGGTCGCCGCGACGTAGAGGGTGCGCACCCGTTCGGCGGCTTCGACCTGCTCCTGCCGCTTCCGGATCCGATGCAGGGCGAGGGTCGGCGCGCCCAGCAGCGCGTACTCCTCGTGCCCGTCCACGCCCTCCGGCGCGCACGTCTTCGGCGCGCCGCGGGAGCCGCCGGGGCTCTTGTGGAGCTGCACGACGTAGGTGTGCTCGAAGTCGAGCCCCTTGGCCTTGTGGATCGTCATCACGCGCACCGCGTCCTCGGCCGCCTCGGTGGGCCGGGCCGACTCGGCCTCCTGGGCCTCGGCGACGCCGGTGCGCAGCCGCCGCAGCAGGGCCTGTGCATCTCCGCCACGCTCGAGCTCGGACTCGAGCTCCCGGAAGAAGCGGTCGAGGTTCGCGATCCGGTAGGCCCCGAGGAAGCGGCTCGCCTCGCCCGCCTCGATCAGGGAGAGGCCGCGCAGATTCTCGACGAAGACGTCCAGCGGGTCGCTCGCGTGGCTCTGGCGGAGCGCCGCCAGCACCCGGACGAAGCTGCGCAGGCACGCGTCCCAGCCGGCGACGCGGTCGAGCCCCGGAACGTCGCCGGGGAGCCCCTGCCTCGCTTCTTCCACCAGGGCGTCGAGGGCCGCGAACTCCTGCTCGGCTGGCTCGTGCAGCTCGGCGAGGCGCCGGAAGAGGCCTGCGTCCCACAGCGCAACCAGCGCCGCGTCCGGCACACCGACCGCCGCCGAGCGCAGGGTCGTCACCAGCGAGAGGGGATCGAGGGGGTCCAGCACCGTCTGCAGCCAGGCCGCCGCTTCGACGATCTCGCGCCGGCGGTAGTACGTCCGCTCCCGCTCGACGTCGTAGGGGATGCCGGCCTCACGCAGCTCGGAGAGATAGGTGTCGAGATCGCCGGTGCCCCGGAAGAGGATGCCGATCTCCTTCCAGGCGACCTGATGCTCTTCGCGCAGGTCGCGCAGATCCCGCGCGAGCGCCCGTGCCTCGAGCGCCGACACCCGCGCGACGTTGGCATCGGTGACGGGAGCGCCCTCTTCCTCGCTCCACTCCCAGGAGACCCAGTGCTCCACGGCCGCCCGCTTGTGCGCAGGCGGAGCGTCGGCAAGATCGCCGGCGGCAACCAGGGGCTGGAACGCCGGCTGAACCTCCGGCTCCTCCTGCATCACCGGCGCCACCACCCGGTCGACCTCGTCGAGGACGCCGCGCACCGAGCGGAAGTTCCGGGAGAGCCGGCCGCGGGTCTCCGGGTCCGGCTGCACCTCGGCGACGAAGCCGTCGTAGGCGGCCAGGTCCGCGTTGCGCCAGCCGTAGATCGACTGCTTCGGGTCACCCACCAGGAAGAGCCCGGGCCGCGCGTCCGCCTTCCCGTCGAGGGCGAGCCAGCGCACCAGCTCGCACTGGAGCGGATCGGTGTCCTGGAACTCGTCGACCAGCAGCTGATCGATGCCCGAGCGCACCCGAGCCCGGACCCCGGCGTCCTCGCGGAGCACCTGCGCGGCCTTGCGCAGCAGCTGGCTGTAGGTGACGAAGCCCCGCATTCGCAGCGACCCGGTCGCCTCGTCGAGCATCGGCCCGAGCGCGCGCCGCGCCTGCTCGAGGCGCAGCGGTTGGAGCAGTCGCACCGCGTCCAGCAGCGGATGCAGCGCCATGGCGGCGGCGACGAGGGACTCGGGCGCATCGCCCACCTGCTCGGTCTCGCTGCCGTTGAACTCGCCCTTCGCCCAGGTGGCAACCCGCTTGCGCACCGAGTCGATCGGATCGCGGAGCGGCTCGGCGAACGCCTGGAGCGCGGCCGCGTCGGCGTCCGCGGCGGGCAGCGCGGCGTGCACTGCGTCGAGCACCGCGAGCGTCTTGTGGGTCCCCGAGGACCTCCCCGAGGTCTCCTCGAGGCGCCCGCCGTTGGCCTCCGCGAATCCGTCCAGGGCGGCGCCCAGCGCGGAGACAAAGGCCTCCACCCGCTCGGGCGCAAAGGGGTCGGCAGCCAGCTGTCCGGCCTCGACTCCCTCGGCGAGCAGCGCGACCAGCGCCTCCTCCAGCTCCGGGGGGCCGACGCCGTCGGCGGCGAGGTCGAGAAGCGTCGGGTCCCCGGGCTCGCCGTAGCCGTCGGCGACGGCACGCTCGACCACCTCGCGAACGACCTCTCGCTGGGCGCGGCCGTCGGCGTCGACCTCGAAGCCCGGGTGCAGGCCCGCCTCCATCGGGTAGCGCGCCAGGATCCGGCGGCAGAAGGCGTGGATGGTGCGCACCACCACGTGCTCGAGGGCCTCGCCCAGACGCGCGGCTCGCTGGCGACGAATCGCCTCCGGCGGCAGCGCGTCGGCTTCGATGCCCTTCCGCGCCACGCCCGCCGCCACGTCGCGCAGCGCCTCGGCAATGCGGGTCTCCATCTCCGCCGCGGCCGCCTCGGTAAAGGTGATGGCGCAGGTGCGGGACAGCACCTCCCGGGCGATCGCCCCGTCGGGCGCGGCCCGGCCCGCCTCCGCGAGGCGCTCGGCGTTGCGCTCCCAGCCCGGCCCCAGGGCCCAGGCCACGACTCGCGCCACCAGGATCGAGGTCTTGCCCGTCCCCGCGCCTGCCTCCACCACGAAGGCGCCCCGAAACTCCCGCTGGGCTCGGGCGCGCGTTGCCTCGTCCCGCGCCACCGCGTCGCCGGAGCTGGACTGGGCGCCGTGGTTCGCTACCACGGCCCCGTCCTCCGCCAGACCTCGAAGTACGCGTGCCCACCGGGGTCGCTCGGCGGGCGCTCGCCGGCGGCGCGGAGCCAGCGCTCGAGCCGGCGACGCACGCCGCTGTCCTGGCGCAGACAGGCCGGCGCCACCTCGCAAGACCCGCACACCTTCGACTCCTTCTCGAGCTTCGCATCGAGGAGCCGCGGCGGAAACGCGCCCGCCTCCCAGGCGCCGAGCGTCGCCTCGAGCGAGAGCGCCAGTCCATCATTCATTTCGGCGTCGTCGGCATCGGTCGACTGGACGAAGAGGGGCTCCTCGAGATCGGGAAGCAGGTAGACGAAGCGCCCCTCGCCCGGCGCGCCCGCAGCGTAGACCGGCGCCTGCAGGTTCTGTCCCATCCCGACGGCGGCCAGGAAGTGGTTGCGCCGGGTCACCTCCCGCACCGCCTCGGAGAGGGGCTTGCCGGTCTTGTAGTCGGTGAGCCGCAGGGTCGCCTCTTCGCCCTCCCCGACCACGTCGACCCGGTCGACCCGGAAACCGATCTCGCGCCCCTCGGGCCCGGCCCGGGTGGTCCCCGAGACCTCGGCGCCCACCACGCCCCGCGCCGTGTCGTCCGCCCGGTCGATCTCCCGGGCGCGCACGAGGTAGGGCGTGACCCGCCGCGCCAGCGCGCCCTCGAGTCCGGCGAGGGCGACGCCCTCCTCGCGGAGGCCCTCCCTGGCCGCCGCGAGCGCGCGCTCACGAAGCTCCTCGTCTCCGGGCCCGGCGATGCGCACCGGGCGGAGGCCGCGAACCTCTTCGAGCGTCGCCGCCTCCTCCCCCACTGCCTCGTGCACCAGCGCGGCCAGGGCGCCGTGGGTGGCGATCCCGACCACCCGGTTGTCGATGCCGGGCAACGCCTGGAGCGGATCCACCGGCGGCTCGATGCGGAGGTGGCGGCGCAGCAGGGCCTGCCATCCGCAGCGTGCCATGCCCTCCAGTGTCGTCACGTAGAGCGGGCGGCCCGACCTGCTGCGGTCGGCGGCGCCAGCGCCGACCCGGCCGAGGTACGGCCCCATGGACTGCCAGGCGTCGCCTCGCCCTTCCTGCTCGTCGAGGATCCGGCAGCGCGCCGCCGCAAGCGCAGCGGGCTCGAAGGCTTCGAGCTCGGGCAGCGCGCCCAGGGCGACCTCCAGGCACTCGGCGAATCCGGCCGCATCGCCTTCGACCTGCGGCGACGGCCAGCTCGTCCGCGGACATCGGCCCCTCGGTCTCGCCGCGACCCCGGGCCGCACAGGACGCGACGCGCTCCGCCTCGGGACCGCCCTCCCAGAGGCCGGGGCGCTCGACGAAGCTCGACGGCGTGCGCGCCTTGCCATCGTCGTCACACACCTGCCAGGAGAGAGTGAGGCGCGGACTCGCGCCGGCGAGCTGCGCGAAGAGATAGCGCTCCTCGTCGAAGCCCGTGCGCTTGACCGGCAGGTCCCCCAGGACCTGCTTCGCGCGCAGGCGGAGATCGTCGGGAAGCAGCGGGTCCTCGGAGATGCTGCGCGGGAAGGCGTCGCGGTTGAGCCCAATCACGAAGAGCGCCTCGAAGGTCCGCGCCCGGGCCTCCATCACCGAGAGGAGCTGCACGCCGCCACCGCTCCCGCCGATGGGCTCGCGGCCGAAGCGCTCGAGCTTGCGTCGCACCAGCGTCGTGAAGTCCGAGCCCTCGAGCGCGAACTTCTCGGGCAGCTCCTCGCGCAGCTCGCTGATCGCCGCGAGCGCGCGGGAGTCCTCGGGCCAGCCGAGCGCATCCCGGGTCAGTCCCTCCAGGGTCACCGCGTGGATCTTCGCGTCTCCGGCGCCGCGGAGCGTGCGGAGCCGACCGAGGAGATCGGCAGCCGCTCGCATCGCACCACGCAGACGCTCCGGCCCGATGCGGGCCGCTTCCCGTTCCGCCTCCGGGAGATCGCTGCCCCGCGCCGTCGGTAGAAGTACGCCACGCGGCCCGGGGGTGAGGCCCTCGATGTCTCCCAGCCGCACGGCGCCCACATGGCGCAGGGCGAGGCGCAGCCCGGGGTCCGGCGGCGCGGCGCCCATCGCCGGCGCGAAGGCCACGACCGCGTCGAGCCAGCGGTCGGCCGGGACGCGCGGGCCGTCCTCCAGAAGCTCGAGCAGCGCCGCCGACCGGCGCGCTTCGGGGGTGACCGAGCCCAGCTCGCCGACGCCGGAGAAGGGTACGCCCAGGCGGAGGAACTGTCGCCGAAGCGCGCCGCGGTGGGCGGCGAGGTCGCGAGCCACCACGCCAATCGACGCATAGGGAAGGCCCTCCTCTTCGTGGAGTGCGCGCACCCGTTCGGCAACCTCTCGGGCCTCGGCCGACGCACCGGGCGCGCAGAATGCCGCGACCTCCGCCGGCGGCACGGTCGACGTCTCCTCTTCGAGCGGCGCGAGCCCTTCGAGTCGCTCTCGCAGACGGTCGAGGAAGACCACGCCGGGGTCGGGGCGGCTCGTGTCGGCGGGATCGCGCGGCGCGTCGAGCCAGGCCCGGGCGCCGCGGTGGAGCACCAGCCCGCGCAGCAGGTCGCCACGCCGCCCGGTGACCTCTGCGAATCCGTGGATCCAGACGGCGCGCATCGGGAGCGCGCGCTCGGGATCCTTCTCGAGCGCATCCGCGGCGGCCTCGAGCAGGAGCGAGCGGTGCCCGATCTCCTCCGTCGCCAGACGCGCGAGAACTCCGGTGGCGACGTTCACCAGCGCCTTCGCCCGGGCGACCGTCGCGCCACCGCCCTCCTCCGCGAGGAGGTCGTGGAGCGGCTCGGGGCTGGCGGCGTCGAACCCTGCGTCGAGCAGGTCGTCCACCACCGAGCGGACGGGGGCGTAGCCATCCACCAGCTCGTCGAGCTCCTCGCGCAGGAGGGGCTCGGCCGCCGCGACCTGACGCACGACAACCGGGAAGAGCGCGTCGGAATCCGG
>PVMS01027806.1_pt1 | contig 10156 bp, 9 predicted proteins | sample 1853461 | NCBI WGS metagenome assembly PVMS01 (sample SAMN08582032, study PRJNA380276) | Marine sediment metagenome, whole genome shotgun sequencing project. | isolation source: ocean sediment barecode stripped | collected 2017
CGAAGTCGAGGCGGCCTGGACGTCGCCCGGTGAAATCTCCCTCGAGGGACCGGTCGTCATTTCGGGGAGAGACCATGACCTCTCCGGCCAAATCATCGCCGACCCGGACCGGCACCGGCCGGCATTCGTCACCGGCGGCGGTCTGCAGCTCCTCGAGGGGGCAGCGGTCGAGGGGGCCGACGGCCGGGTGGTGGTCTCCGATCCCGCGCGCATCTTTGCCGCGACCCCTCTCGCCGTTCTCAATGCCGGAGAAACCCTGCCGGATCTCGGCCGTCTTCCGCCCCCGCCGCCCGACGGTGAGGAGGTCGAAGGCATGGTCGCCCTCTCGGTTGACTACTTCGGCCCTCTCTCCGGCGCGGGACTGTTCGTCGTTCACAATCCGCGCTTTCTCCCCCGCCCCTACGAAGCCTCGAGGATGGCGATCGAGGAGGACGTCTTCACGCCCGACTACGACCCTCTCTACTCTCACCTCGATCCCGACAATCAGCCGGCCCTCCTCGAAATAACCGCGGAGGGACGGTTCGAGGGGCTCATCGTCGCCGACGCCCTCGGGACCTTCTTCGGAGAGACGACCATCATCGGCGGCGTAGTGACACTCAGCCGCTCTCCCCGGCACGTGAGAGTGGAAGCCCCGGTTGAGATCCTCTACTCACGGGAAGCCATCGCCCGGGCGGGGCGGGGACCCCTGGCACACCGGCTCGGATTCAAGGCGTTTTCAGCCGGGAGTGAAGGCTTCCCGTGAGAGGGATTCATCACCTGCGGAGGCGACTCGACATTGCCTGCCTGGGGCGGCGTCTCCTTCGTGAGAGAGAGGAGACTCTGCTGGGCCGCCTCTCCTCTCTCTCCTCGGAAATGAGGGAGAACCGCCGTCAGCTGAATGTCCTGGAGAAGAAGTGCATTCCCGACCTGGTGGAGCGCATTCGGGAGGTCCTTGGCAGGGAGGGGAGAGGGAGTGACGTCCGGACGAATAAGTGAGTGGCCCGTCGGAGAGCGGCCGCGGGAGATCCTCGAGCGGCAGGGGGCGACGGTTCTTTCCGAGGCACAGCTTCTTTCGGTCATCCTCCGGACGGGCTGCACCCGGCCCCCCGCCTCAGCCCTCGCACTGGGAAGGAACCTTCTGCAGCGCTACCCGTCCGTCGCTGACATCGACCGGGCCACCTTTTTCGAGCTGACGGAGGTGAGCGGCATTGGCCACGCCAAGGCCGCCAGCATCAAGGCCTCCCTGGAGTTCGGCCGCCGTCTCCTCTCGGGAAAAAGGATTTCCCAGCCCCGCTTCGGCAACAGCCGGGATGTCGCCCGCTACTTTCGGCCGATGCTCCTCAACCTCATGAAAGAGGTCTTCATCGTCGCTCTTGTCAACGGGCGCCACGAACTCATCCGCGAAATCACCGTTTCCGTCGGCTGCCTGACGAGCAGCATCGTCCACCCCCGGGAGGCCTTCCAGCCGGCAGTGCGCGATGGTGCGGCGGCGGTGCTCTTTGTCCACAACCACCCCAGCGGCGACCCGACGCCGAGCAGCGAGGACCGGAGACTGACGGAGCGCCTCGTTGAAGCCGGGAGCATTCTTGGAATCAAGGTCCTCGATCACGTCATCGTGGCCAGCGGGGGATTTGTCAGCCTCCTCGATACCGAAGGCCGGAATTAGGGTGCAGTCCTACAGTTACCTCGGTGATTCCTTTTTCGAGAGCAGGGCGATCAACATGTCCTTTTCCTCGGTCTCCTGCCGCAGGGCGAGGTTGGCGCGCTTCAGCTCTTCCCGTTCCTCGCGGCAGCGTCCGAGCTCAACGAGGATCTCGTCGTTGCGCCGGAGAATGAATCGGTATTCGGGCCGATCGTAGATCGTTTCCGCCGTAAATGACTCTCCCGACACCTTTTTATCATCAATGACATAGGACTCATTGCCGGGGGAAGAAGGAGCCTTTTTCCCCGGGGATATTTTCCGCCCCTTTTTCATGAGGGGCTCGACATCCTTCAGGTTGATGCGGTACTCCTGACCGTACTTGCCCTCGACCATGAAGAAGTTCCGGATCTTGCCGCTCTTGATATAGTTCTTGATCGTTTTCGTAGTCCTTCCCGCGAGGGAGGCCGCTTCCTTGAGGGTGAGAAGCTCCTTCATCCTTCCTCACCGTCCTTCTTCCCGAAGAATGGCCACGGGAATCCTCCCCGGTCATTCTTTTCTTCTTCCCGCGGATCTGAGCGGAGGATCTTGCCTACCAGCTCTCGTACCTCCGGCGAGGCCTTGCGATAGAGGCGGAGCATCTCGAGGGGCTCGTCTTCCGGCCTGGACGGTGTGGACAACCTCTTGAGAAGGCTGTCCAGATCTTTTTTTGATATCCGTATTTCGGGGCCGAACTTTCCGCTCGCCCTCTCACAGGGGAGGGCCCCCTGCTTTATGTACCGCCGGATTGTCTTCGTGCTCTTGCCGATGTAGGAGGCACTTTGGGTGACCGAAAGACAGCTCTTCCCCTTGCGTGAGCCCTTGATGTCCATGGTGACAGATTTGTAGCACTTCCCGGCGATTTCTGTCAATGTCCTCGCCGCCTGTCCCCGGGCTAGATCTCGTATTCCTTGATCTTCTGCAGCAGTGCCCGATAGCTGATTTCGAGTTCCACCGAGGCCTTGGTCCGGTTGCCGCCGTGCTTCTTCAGGGCGAGACCGATCAGGTGTTTTTCCAGGGCGAGCTTGTTCTTCTTGATGGAGAGGGAGGGCGGGAGGAAATCGGTCGGGCCGCCGGTCCTCGACCGGGAGAGGGGAGAAAGAATGATGTCGTCCACTTCGACCCTCTCACCGTCGGAGAGGAGAACAGACTGCTCGACGATGTTCTCCAGCTCTCTGACGTTCCCCGGCCAGCAGTAGGTCAGCAGGTGGTTCAGGGCCTCCGTGGAGAAGCCGCTGATCGATTTGCCCACTTTTTCGGCAAAGCGGTGCCGGTAGTGATCGAGGAGGAGAGGAATGTCCTCGGGCCTCTCCCGCAGGGGGGGCAGGTGAAGGTTGACGACGTTCAGGCGGAAGTAGAGCTCCTCCCGGAAACGTTGGGCGGAAACTTCCTCGGCGAGATCACGCGAAGTGGCGGCCAGAAGCCGCACGTCGACCTTTATTGTCCGGGAGTCGCCGACCTTCCTGATCTCTTCCTCCTGAATTACCCGGAAGAGCTTCGTTTGCAGGGAGAGGGGAAGTTCCGCGATCTCGTCGAGGAGGAGCGTGCCCCCGTCAGCCTCCTCGAAAATGCCGCGCTTGTGGCTCATGGCCGAGGTAAAGGCGCCGCGGACGTGACCGAAGAACTCACTTTCGAGAAGGTTCTCCGGGATGGCGGAACAGTTCACCGCCACAAAGGGCCGGTCCCGTCTCTCGCTCTGGTAGTGAATGCTTCGGGCGATCAGCTCCTTCCCCGTGCCGCTCTCGCCGGTGATGAGGATGGTCGTCTTGAAGTTGGCGACCTTGCGCACCTGGCCGAAGAGGCGCTGCATCGCCGGGCTTCGTCCAATGATGTTCTGGAAAGAGTAGCGCTCCTCGATCTCCCGCTGCAGGCGCAGGTTGTCCTCCCGCAGGTGCTCCTGCTCGAGGGCCTTCTCGATCTTGAGCAGGAGTTCCTGGGGCTGGAAAGGCTTGGAAATGTAGTCCTTGGCGCCCAGGCGTATCGCCTCGATGGCGACCTCGAGAGACCCGTAGGCCGACATGATGATGATCAGCTGGTGATGGTCCGCGTCGAGAAGGGAAGGGATGAGCTCCAGGCCGCTCCGGTCGGGGAGAACGACGTCGCAGAGGACGATCTTGTGCCGCCGTTCCGCGGCTCGGGAGAGGCCTTCCTTCCCCGTGGCGGCGGCGGTGACGGAGTACCCTCTCTTCTCGAGAAAGGAGGAGAGCATGTGCCGGAGGCTTTCTTCGTCTTCGACCAGCAGGATTCGCTCTTTAGCCATCGCTCTTTGACTCCTTCCTCTTGTCTTCCGGTGCGGGGAAAAGGACGGTGAAGGTGGAGCCCTCTCCGGCAACCGAGGCGACGTCGATCTCTATCTCCATGGAGAAGGCGATCTGCCGGCAGAGGGCGAGCCCGAGTCCCGACCCCCTCCCGCTTTTGCGAGAGGTGAAGAAGGGCTCGAATATGTGCGGCCGGTCGCTCTCCGCGATGCCCTGGCCGTGGTCCCGCACACGGATGCCCGCCGTTTTCCCGGGCAGGGTCGGCCGGAAGCTCTCGAGGATGATCTCTCCCCCCTCGGGCATCGCCTGGGCCGCATTGAGGATGATGTTCACGAGCATCTGCCGGATCCGGTGCAGGTCCCCCCGTATCGGGGGAAGACCCTCTTCGATCCGCGTGGTCATGGTCGTGAGGGTGAACTCCGGCTGCGATGCCAGCATCTGCCCGACATCGCGAAGGAGGGCGTTGAGATCGATGTCGGTCCACTCGAGCCGCGGCGGACGGGCGTAATTGAGGAGGTCGAGCATGATCCGGTTTATCCGTCCCAGTTCGCGTTCGGTGCGCTCGAGATACTCTCTCCACTCCTCCGGGGAGAGCTCCTCGTCCCGGAGCATGGCGAGGTACCCGGTAACGCTGCCGAGGGGATTGCCGACTTCGTGGGCGACGCCGGCGGCGACGCGACCGACGGCGGCCATCTTCTCGGACTCGATGAGCTGTCTCTCCTTTGCCTGCAGGTCGGTGTGGGCCAGGCGCAGTGATTCCAGCTGCCGGCGGTTGCTCTCCTCGCTCTGGCGCAGGTGCTGGAGCATGGTGTTGAAAGAGACGGCGAGGTCGCCGAACTCGTCTCGCCTTCCCACTTCGACGCCGCCGCTCCAGTCGCCGGCGCCGACGCGTTCGGTCGCCAGGAGAAGTCTCCGTATCGGCGTCAGGATGGAGAGAGAGACGAGGACGTTGATGAAAACGATCAGGACGAGCGCCGTGATGGCGAGCTGAATGATGATCCGCAGCTGGGAGAGGGCCAGCTGCCTCCCCAGGTTCTGGAGGGAGAAGATGATCCGGAGATTGCCGGTTTCGCCCTGCCTGAAAAAGAGGGGGAGGGAAACGTCGAGGAAGTCCGGACCTTCCCCCCCCCCGTCCCGCTTCCGGGAAGGACGGTCCCGGCGGCGCCGCCGGACCGGGCGAGGAGGCGACCCTGCCCATCGGAGACCTCGACGGCTTTCACTTCCGGGTCCGCCGCGAGGGAATGGAGGAGGGAGTCAAGGAGCGGAGAGGAGCGAAAGGCTGTTTTCGCCGGCGGCGAGGGTCGGATCTCTTCCGCCGCGATGACATTCTGCACGGCCGAGGTGAGCACTTTTGCCCGGCTGTTGAATTGAGCGATGAAGGCCGATTTTGTCAGCTGCATGAAGGCAAGGCCCAGGAGCCATATCGAGATGACCACCAGAAAGAGCAGGGAGATGACGAGTCTTCCCCGGACACCGATGAAGTATCTTCGGCGAGTGACGCCCATATCAGAAGGAAGGGAGTTCAATATGCGTGCTTGTTGACGAAACCGCTCCAAAGGGTCCGCCAGACGATTCTCAGGTCGAAACTCAGGGACCAGTTCTCGATGTAGAAAATGTCGTACTCGATCCTTTTCTCTATGGAAGTGTTTCCCCGCAGTCCGTTGACCTGGGCCCATCCCGTGAGACCGCACTTGACCTTGTGCCGCATCATGTAGCGGGGGACTTTATTGCGAAACTGATCGACGAAGACCGGCCTCTCGGGGCGTGGTCCGACGAAGCTCATTTCGCCCTTCAGGACGTTGATGAGCTGGGGAAGTTCGTCGAGGCTGGTGCGGCGCAGAAGGGCGCCGATTCGTGTCCGCCGCGGGTCGTCCTGTCTGGCCCATACCGCTCCGGTCTGATTTTCGGCATCTTCGCGCATGGAGCGGAACTTGAGCATGGTGAAGAGTGACCCGTCGAGGCTCATTCGCTCCTGGCGGTAGAAGACCGGACCGCGGGACGTCACCTTGATGCTGAGAGCGATGACCAGCAGGAGAGGGGAGATGATGACGAGCGCCGTAGTCGAGATAAAGATGTCGGCCGCTCTCTTGACCGGCCCGTACCACCCCGAGAGGGGTGTCTCGGCGAGATTGATGATCGGAATGCCGTCGAGACTCTCGAGCCCGGCCTTGACGAAGACGAACTGCAGAATGTCGGGAACGATCCGGATGTCGACCATTTCCTGGTCGAGAAGGGAGAGGCTTTCCACCAGTTTTTCATGGTCTTCCCGGGGAAGGGCGATGAAAACCTGCTCGACGTTGTGCCGGTGGATGATTTCGGTGACCTTACTGATGGGCCCGAGGATCGCCGGCATTTCGTCGCCCTTCGGCGTTGCCGCCGGCTCCTCGTCGGCGGCAAAGCCAACGACCTTGAAACCCAGCTGGGGAAGCTCGTGGATCTTCTGGAAGACGATCTGTCCGAGGGGGCCGGCGCCGAGTATGAGCACGGAGCGTAGTCCCTGTCCCTTGCGGTAGCGGGACTTGAGCTGGTAGACGACGAGGGCCCGGGCCGCCCCGGTCAGGAGGATGCTCATTCCCCAGAAGAGGGCCACCATCACCCTGGAAAACGTATAGTCCCGGTAGAAGAAGGTGAGGGAGATGAGGATCAGAGTCGCCAGGAATCCGGACTTCGCGACACCGACAAATTCAACGAAAAAGGAGTTCTTTCTCTGGCCCGCGTAGAGGCCGTTCACGGCGCTCACCAGAGCCCAGAGGACAAGCGCCACGGGCAGAAGGTAGAGATAGACCTTGATGGGGGGTGTTCCCTTGGTGAGGGGGATGATCTCGAGCTGGAAGCGAAGAATATAGGAGAGAAAGAAGGCGAGGGTGACGGCGAACATGTCGGTGGCGAGAGCAATGGCAGAGTGAATCTGCAGGGGCCTTTTCATAGCGTGGCCTATTATATCACCTGTAGGCGGGTCAATCACCCGCGGTGGCCGCCGTCTTTACCTTCCCTCGAGGTTTCTGGCCATGACCTCGGCGGTCGCCGCCAGGTCGTCGCGGCCGGCGAGGCGGGTGAAGTCCCCCCGGAGGCGGAAGGTTCGGGCCAGGTCCTGGCGCCAGCGGTAGGTGGCGATCTCTCCCCAGATGGGGACCCTGATGCCGGAGATGCCGCTCATGCCGGACAGGATGGTCCTGACCGCTCCCTGCAGCTCCCGGTTCAAGTCGACGGTGTGTTCTTCCACCAGCTTTCTGTTTCCGGGCCCGACCCTCACAAGAACAGCGGCGCTGCCGTCGTAGAAGAGGATTTTCCACTGACGGTGCCGGAGAAGTGAGGCGGTCAGTCTCGGGGGGGGAGACGCGGGGCCAGAGGCGGAGGAAGACAATTTCTATTCCCCACTTCTCCCGGAAGCGATCCCACTCTTCCGGCCTTCTCTCCAGCCGGGCGTACTCTTCTCTCGTCGAAGGGTCGGAGTAGTTGTCGTTGATGAAGCTTCGGCGGGGGAAGAGGGCCCAGTTGAGGAAGCTGCCGCTGCTGGAATTGTTGAAGATTCTCCCCGGGAGGTCGTTGTCGACGATAAACGCCGCCGCCCGATGGGGCCAGAGAAAATCTGAATCCGCGACGGAGAGAGGCTCGCAGGGCTTCGGGTAGGGAATGAGATAGGGAATGCCCGTCACCTTGTTCATGATGAGGGTGGCGATGACGGCGGCGGCGGCGAGGGTCGGGACCGCCCGGGCCCACCGTTTTTCCGACAGAGGAAGGCTCTCCATGAGAGTTTCGATGTTGGCCGTCACTATCGGTATTGCCAGAAGAGAGAAGAAGAGAAGGAGCCTCTCGGATGCGAGAGAGAGCAGGCCGAAGGCGGTGAAAATGAGGAAGTGAGCATAGTCGATCCTGCGTCGACAGGCGAGAAAGCTGATCGCTCCGAGTCCGAGAGCGAGGAGATGCCAGGGTCGGGTGGCGGCGCTTTCCCCCTGAAGGGAAAGGATGCATGAAGACCCGATGCCCGTGAGGGCCGGCCGGAAATCACCGGCGGTGACGTGTCGAAGAGTTTCCGCCAGGGGTCGGTATCCGTCGGGATTGATGAGGGTGGCGGCGACCAGGAAGAGGAAGAGAAGAAAGTAGGTGCCAAAGTGCCGTCCCGACCCTCCCGGCCGCTGTCGGTGACCGGGGAGAAGCCGTTCCATGATCCCGGCGACAGCGAAGGAGGCCGCCAGGGTCGGCCCGAGGATGGAGCTCCAGTGCAGGTTGGTCCAGAGCACCTGCAGGCCCGCCAGGTACATTGTCCCGGAGAGGGTGAGCGGTCGGGACAGGATTCTCCACATCAGGGCGAAAATCAGCCCGCCTGCGATCTCCGGGTGAATGGTGAAGCGCCCGCTGGCGGCGGCAAAGGCGATCAGAAAGTAGGCGAGGGCGGGAGTGAACGACCGCCGGGTGACGGCGCCGAAAAAGAGACCGAGAAAGGAAAGGCCTATCAGCAGGCTCTTGACGGCTACCAGCCCCTCCATGCGGAAGAGGAGGTAGACCGGGTATATCGTTGCCTGAAAGAGCCACTTGTGAGAAGTGAAGGGCCTGCCGTCGGGGACGGTGTAGAGGAAGTCGTCCATCGAGGGGAACTCGCCGGTGGTCCAGATGTGCCGGCCGACGGAAAGGTGAAACCAGACGTCGGGATCCTCCTGTCGGGTGACGGGGAAGAGGAGGACGAAGAAGACGAGCAGGGCGGCAACAGCGATCAGCGGAATATTCTGCCGCCGGAGGAGCGCCCTCACAGGCAGCCTCACGGCCGCTGAATCTGCCGCCGGTCGGTCGGCATTTCGATGGCGCCCCCGAAGAAGGCGGCGACTTCCCTTTCCACGTAGCGGGTTATCCGGGAACGGAAGACGGCGCGGTCGAAGGGAAGGACCGATGCGCGTATCCGTTCCGGCGAGAAGTCGTCGGCATGCTCCTCAAAGAAACGGACGGCCCCGGTGAGGGAGTCGGCGCTCTGGTGCGGGAAAAGGACCCCCGAGGGGGCACCTTCCCGGACCGGCCAGGTGCCGGCGGCCGGGAAGCCCGGGTGAGGGCGCACGGTTTCTGTCGCCCCCCCGCGACCGAAGGCGATAACCGGCCGGCCGCTCGCCTGGGCTTCGAGCGGAGTTATTCCGAAGTCCTCCTCGGCGGGGAAGATGAGGGCCCTGCAGGAAGCGTACTCCCGCGCCAGGTGGTCGGGAGAAAGCCAGCCCAGGAAGCGGATGTTCTTTCCCGCCAGCTGCTCGAGCCGGGACCGGTCCTGTCCGGTTCCCACTATGCGCAGTTCGCGGCCGAGACGGTTGAATGCTTCGACGGCGATGTCGACTCTCTTGTAGGGAGCCAGGGCGTTCACCATGAGATAGTGGTCTCCCGGCGAGGGGGAGATCGAGAAGGCCTCGACGTCGACGGGAGGGTAGATGACGACCGACTCTCTTCCGTAGCACTCGCGAATCCTCTCCGCTATGTAGTTTGAAATGGCGGCGAAGGAGTCGACCCTGCCGACGGTGGAGAGGTCCCAGCGGCGGAGCCGGCGGATGAGGGGGGGGATGAGAAAGCGCTCCCACCAGCGGAGTCGGTTCGCGGCGAAGTAGCTTTCGTACTGATCCCAGGCGTATCGCATCGGCGTGTAGCAGTAGCAGAGGTGGAGGGTTTCGGGACCGGTGACCGCTCCCTTGGCGACGCAGTGGCTGCTGCTGATGACGAGGTCGTACCCGGAGAGGTCGAAGGACTCGACGGCGGCGGGAAAGAAAGGCAGAAGGTGGCGATAGTAGGCCCTCCACCCCGGAAGTCTCTGGATGGGTGAAGTGCGAATCTTCATCGCCTCGATAGTCGGCGACAGGTGCCCCTTCCGGTAGAGGAGGGTGTAGATGGTGGCGTCGGGAAAGAGCACGCACATCTCCTCGAGGCACTTTTCCCCGCCGCGCATTCCCGTGAGCCAGTCGTGGACGATGGCGGTCTTCACGACATTTTCCCCGCCGCTTCACGGTAGAGGACCATTGTCTGCCGGGCCGCCTCTTCCCAGGAAAAGAGCCGCGATCTCTTTTTGCCGATCCGGGCAAGCCGCTCCCTTTTCCCGGGGTGGTCGAGGAGGTCGCAGAGGGCGGTCATGAGGGAGTCGATGTTCTCGGGGGAAAAGTAGGCCGCCGCCGGACCGAGCACCTCGGGGATAGAGGAACTGCTGGAGGCCGCGACCGGGGCGCCGCAGGACATCGCCTCCAGGGGGGGGAGCCCGAAGCCCTCGTAGAGGGAGGGA
>PVMS01090580.1_pt1 | contig 10156 bp, 13 predicted proteins | sample 1853461 | NCBI WGS metagenome assembly PVMS01 (sample SAMN08582032, study PRJNA380276) | Marine sediment metagenome, whole genome shotgun sequencing project. | isolation source: ocean sediment barecode stripped | collected 2017
CCTCGTCGAGAGTCTCAAGGCAGTCGAGGCGGTAATCGAGGAGATGGGAACCATCGGCGACGGGGATTCGTCAGATTCGATAGAACTTCGAGAGAGGATTGAGGTCGAATGAGTGAAGAGCCGACAACGGTCAGGCCCGATGACGTGATTCCCCCTGGGGAAGCATCGATTCAGGCTCGGCAGTTTCTCCAGGATGCAGTGCTGCTCGTGCCGAACATCGTGAAGCTGATCGGGCGATTGCTGACAGACTCTCGTGTTCCCCGCCGGTCGAAGATCGTTGTCGGAATGGCTGCCGCCTATGTGATCAGCCCAATCGACCTGATACCTGACGTGATTCCGGTGTTTGGCTGGGCGGACGATGTGCTCATTCTGATGTTCGCACTCGACTCGCTCGTGGAACGCGCCGGGCCCGAGGTCGTGGACCAGCATTGGGACGGTCCCGGAGACCTTCTGGCGCTTGTTCGGCAGGCGATGGGCGTATCGCGCAATATCCTCCCCCGACGTCTGACACAAGTCATCGACCGCATGTCTGGCTGAGCAGAGTTTGGGAAAACGACCCATGGGGTGGATAACCTCACGGGATGGCATTTCCCGACGGTATAGCCGACTTCAGGTCTGACACCGTCACCCGGCCCACGGCGGCCATGCTCAAAGCGATGGCCGAAGCCCCCTTAGGCGACGACGTCTATCACGACGACCCCACGGTCAACGCACTCGAGGAGGAGTCTGCGGCGGTGACTGGCAAGGAGGCGGCCATCTACACCCCGACAGGAACCATGGGCAACCAACTGGCTGTCATGCTCCACACCAACCCTGGTGAAGAGATTCTGGCCAACGAGGGCAGCCATGTCCGGAGTGTCGAAGCAGGCGCCCCTCAGGCTCTCTCCGGGGTTGGATTCCGGACCGTAAGGGGGGAGGGCGGTCGCATCGAACCAGAGGACGTCGAGGAAGCGATGGCCATGGCTGGTTTCCGGATCGGCGTCGATGAGGGGGCAGCCACCGGGATCTTCCCCCCGATCAGGCTGATGGTTTGGGAGAACACTCACAACATGTCGGGAGGCCGGGTCATCCCGATCGACTTGATGGAAAAGACAAACCGGGTCGCCCGCAGCCATTCGCTGGCGGTGCACATCGATGGGGCCCGCATCTTCAATGCCGTCGCGGCCACTGGAGTGCCAGCCGAGCGCTATTCCGCGGTCGGGGACACGATCCAGTTCTGCTTCTCAAAGGGTCTGGGGGCACCGGTTGGGTCGATCGTTTGTGGGCCTCAGGACATGATCGACGAGATCAGGTTTCTCAGGAAGCGGTTGGGCGGTGGAATGCGTCAGGCCGGCGTGATTGCTGCGGCGGCCAGAGTGGCTCTCGCAGATCGAGATCGTCTGATTGAAGACCACGTTCTTGCCAGATCTCTAGGTGAAGGCATTGCTGAGCGGTTCCCGGGGTCAGTAGATCCTGTCAGCGTCGAGACCAACATGGTACGGGTCGACTTTTCCTCGATGGGGATGGAGTGGGAGGAAGTGAAGCAGCGTCTCGACTCGGCCGGCATCAAGGCGAATCCTCCACTTGGCGCCTTTGCCTGGAGGCTGGTGACACACCGCGATGTCGACGCCGCTGACGCCGCCAGACTCCTCGACGCCCTTTCGTAACCTGACGCGTTCATGGGGAGTCGGATACCAGTGAAAGTCGGCGTCCTCTTCCCCGGTCAAGGAAGTCAATTCGTGGGTATGGGTAAGGAGCTCTTCGACGCTCGTCCAGACCTCCTCGGCGACAGGGCCAACGAGTTGCTTGGGTTCTCGCTGAGGGATGTGTGTCTCGTAGGTCCCGAAGAAGAATTGACGAGGACCGAGCACGCTCAGCCCGCCCTGTTTGCCCTGTCATATGCCCTGTGGGAGGAGCTGGCGGCTGCCAGCGGGCTCCGACCTGACGGCGCCGCAGGCCACTCGCTGGGGGAGTACACCGCCCTGGCCGCTTCAGGGGCGTTGAGTTACGAGTCATCTCTCGGCGTGGTCGCCACGCGGGGCAACGCTATGGCCGAAGCTGCAGATCTCGAGGAGTCGGGCATGGCCGCAGTTCTCGGGGCAGACGAGGCTTCGGCACGTGCTCTGTGCCACGCCCGAACGGCCGACAATGGCCGACTCGAGGTTGCCAACATCAACGCGCCCGGGCAGGTCGTTGTTGCCGGCGGAAAAGCCGACATCGAATGGTTGGTTGACAATGCAAAGGACCTCGGGTTTCGGCGTGCGATACCACTCAAGGTTGCCGGCGCCTTCCACTCGGAGTTCATGGAACCTGCCGTGGCCAAAGTCGCAGGGGCCCTCGCCGACGTCGCTGTCGGAGACATGGCCTTCCCGGTTTGGGCGAATACGACTGCGAAGCCCCACGAAGCCGCGACTCTCAAAGAGGTGCTGGCCCGTCAGATGGTGGAGCCGGTTCTCTTTGCGCAGAGTCTCGAGGATATGTCTGCCTCGGGTATAGACACCTTTGTCCATGTCGGGCCTGGAGACGTCACAGCCGGTCTGGCGAGGAGAACGATCAAGGATGCAGAAGTCCTGACGGTTTCGACTCTGAGCGACATTCCCGATGTGGCCGATGCCATCGTTACCATGAGCACAGCCTGAGGAGTTGCTATGCGAAACGCCGAGATAACCGGATGGGGCAAATGCATGCCCCCGAACGTCCTCTCCAATCATGACCTGGAACAACTTGTTGACACGTCAGACGAGTGGATCACCTCGCGCACCGGTATCAAGGAGCGTCGCATTAGTCATGTCGAGGCTTCCGATCTAGGCGCGGTTGCCTCCCATAGAGCCCTGGCGGCTGCCGGAAAGACAGTGGAGGACGTGGATCTGGTGCTGGTCGCAACCTGTAGCGGTGACTCGATCATCCCTTCGACGGCTTCCATCGTCCAGGCCAAGCTCGGCGCCTGGAATGCTGCGGCTCTGGACCTCAACGCCGCATGCTCGGGTTTCCTCTACGGCCTGGTTGTCGGAACCAACATGATTCGAGGCGGGACAGACAACACCGTTCTTCTTGTCGGTACGGAGAAGCTCCATTTCGTCACCAACTACACAGACCGCTCGACGTGCATCCTGTTTGGCGACGGCGCCGGGGCTGTTGTGTTGGAGCCAACCGACGAACCGATCGGGTTGCTGTCCTCCGAACTCGGAATGGACGGATCCATCGGACATGCGCTGGAGGTCCCCAACGACGGCACGGCCGGCGAGAGGATCCACCACGACCCGGCCAACTGCGCAATCAGGATGGACGGCCAGGAGGTCTTCCGCAGGGCCGTGACCGAGATGAGCGACTCCTCCGCGAGTGTGCTCGCGCAGGTCGGGTTAGGTGTTGATGACGTTGATCTCGTGGTTCCGCATCAGGCCAACATTCGAATCATCGACGCCATGGCGCGTCGGCTCGGAGTGGACAGCGCCAAGGTCTACGTGAACATTCACTCCTACGGGAACACGTCGGCTGCCACCATCCCGGTGGCCCTGACCGAGGCTCTCGAACAGAGCAGGATCGAGCCTGGTGGCACGATCCTCTTCACTGCCTTCGGTGGCGGGTTGTCCTGGGGCTCGGCCGTGTACCGATGGGGTGACCGGGTCGAGCCTGTGGGCGAGAGTGACGCCCAGTTGCCGGAGACGGACAAGACGACCATGGAATTGCTCAAGCCCAGCTTCGACTTCTTTGGGGTTCCGGAGCGCCTGGCTTGAGTGACGGCGGGCAGGAGAGGGTCGCCCTGGTAACCGGCGGCTCACGAGGCATCGGTAGAGCTATTGCCCTCAGACTGGCCGGATCGGGCCACAAGGTCGCGGTCAACTTCTCAAGTGATTCCGTCGCTGCTGATGAGGTCGTTGACGAAATCGCTGCCGGCGGCGGTCAAGCTGTGGCTCTCAGGGCGGATGTGTCGACCACCGAGGATGTCACCGGCCTGTTGGAAGCCGTGACCGACGGGCTGGGACCTCCCACCGTCCTGGTCAACAACGCCGGCATCACACGGGACAATCTGCTCCTGCGGATGTCGCCTGAGGAGTTCGACGAGGTGATCGCCGTCAACCTGCGATCCGTTTACCTGTGCACCAGGGCTGCCCTGAGGGGAATGATGCGGGCCAAGTGGGGTCGCATCATCTCGATCGCCTCTGTTGCCGGGATATCGGGCAACCCCGGGCAGGCCAACTACTCGGCTTCCAAGGCCGGGATCATTGGCTTCTCGAAGGCGATCGCCAAGGAGTACGGCTCTAGAGGCATCACCGTCAATGTGGTGGCCCCGGGGTTCATCAGCACCGACATGACTGCCGCGCTGGACGAGGCCGTCAGGAAAGGTGCCGCAGACGCCATATCAGTGGGCCGATTTGGAGAGCCTGACGAGGTGGCAGCGGCGGTCGGATTCCTGGCCTCAGACTCTGCGTCCTATATCACGGGCCAGGTGGTGGCAGTCGATGGCGGCCTCACGTTGTAGGTTTCAGTCAACAAGAACCAGATTAGGAGAAAACGGATGGACAGAGACGTCATTGTTCAGAGGATGAGCGGAGTGCTTGTCTCGGAGCTCGGACTCGATGAGTCCAAGATAAATGAAGAGGCGCGCTTCGAGGAGGACCTCGATGTCGACAGTCTTGGAGTCGTCGAGTTGCTGATGGCGCTCGAGGACGAATTCGAAGTGAAAATCCCCGACGAAGATGCCGAGTCGATCATGACAGTGGGTCAGGCCGTCGACCTGGTGCACACCAAGCTCGGAGGCTAGGCACCGATGGCGCCGGAGCGGCGACGGGTTGTCGTCACCGGGCTCGGGGCGGTCACACCGGTCGGGAGGGATGTTGACGCGACCTGGAAGTCGATGGTTTCGGGCCGATCTGGCATCGGGCCGGTTTCCCTTTTCGACACCTCTGATTACAAGGCGAGAATCGCCGGGGAAGTCTCCGGATGGGACCCTGAGGCCCATTTCGAACACCGCGAAATACGGAGACTCGACCGATACGCACAGTTCTTCCTCGTGGCGGTTCGAGAGGCGCTTGCCCAGAGTGGGCTTTCATTTGAGGAGGACTCTCCTGAGGCTGCCCGAGCCGGAGTGGTTCTTGGGACCGGCTTCGGTGGGATGACCTCCTTCATCAAAGAGATCAACACCCTGAGCAGTCGGGGCCCGGATCGGGTGAGCCCTTTGGGGGTTCCCATCACCATTTCAAACATGGCTGCAGGTCTCGCTTCAATGGAGCATCATCTGCTCGGTCCGGTCACCTGCGTTGTCACGGCATGCAGTGCATCTGCCAACGCTATCGGTGACGGGGCAGAGCTAATCAGGCGCGGTGCGGCCGATGTTGTGGTGACGGGAGGTGCGGAAGCCACCATCACCGACTTTGCAATGGCGAGTTTCGCCCAGTCCCGTGCACTCTCGTTGAACAATGAAGACCCCGAAGGGGCCTCACGGCCTTTCGATCTCAACCGAGACGGGTTCGTCATGGGAGAAGGGGGGTGCCGCCCTGGTCCTGGAGGAATACGACTATGCCGTGGCAAGGGGTGCCATTCCACTTGCCGAAGTCAATGGCTATGGCATGTCGGCGGACGCCTATCACATAACCCTTCCCCGCCCGGGAGGCGCAGGGGCGGGCAGGGCGATGACCGCTGCTCTGGCCGATGCAGAGCTGGCGGCGTCCGATATCGGGTATATCAATGCCCACGGGACGTCGACACAAGCCAACGATTCGAGGGAGACCGCTGCCATCAGAGTCGCATTTGGCGGCACAGCCAACGCTATTCCGGTTTCGTCCACGAAATCAATGACGGGTCACACACTTGGAGCAGCCGGTGCCGTTGAGGCGATTGCGGTGGTCATGGCGCTAAGTGAGCAGACACTGCCGCCCACCATCAACTACGAGACACCGGACCCTGAGTGCGATCTGGACTACGTGCCCAATGAGGCCAGGGCGGTGTCTTCGCTCGACCACGCAATGTCGAATTCATTCGGGTTTGGTGGTCACAACGTCAGCCTGATCCTGAGCCGGGTCTGACACAGGGCCGGGTTCAGGTCTCGGGCGTCTCACATCCCGGGCCGGGAGGCTGTTGGTTCTTCGACTCGGCTTCTCGCCACTCGGCAATGCTTCGATAGACGAGCACGAGCAGAAGTCCGGTGCCGATAGTGACAAGAAGGAATGAGAGGGTGGCCATCAGGACAGACCAGGGAATGCAAGCGCCGCCAGATCCACAACTCAGATAAGTGACCGTCCAACCCAGGGCGCCGGCAAGCAGACCGAGAGCGACCGACGGAATCGAGATCCACGGATTTGGCCTTCTTCGGCTCACTTTCGCCGGCCGGTGTCGTCAATGCGGGCGGCATCCAGGATCTCCTGGGGTGCCAACTCGGGTGGGATGGAATAGGAGCTCCCGCTCTCTGTCGGCGGGTGGAACGCGACTTTCACGCTCGGATGCCAGGCGATGACGAGAACGATCACCCCGAGAGCGACTGAGAGGATCGCGGCCGGAAGGGTCTGAAGGGGTGCTAGTGCAAGGGCAATTCCTGGCCAGACGAACCTGACCACATACAGCCCGCCAGGGAACACTCGTGCGTACCAGAGGGCGGCAAGCGGTGCTGTGAGCCCGACAGTGAGCGTTGCCCAACTCATCGTGTCCCATGCCGTCAAACCCAGTGCAAACGGGGCGCCGAGCAGGATGAGTGGCACGAGGACAGCGCGAGTTGGAAGTCCGGCGGCAGCGGGAAGCTTCCTGATCCGCCTTGTTGTGGTCGGCAGAAAGAGCACGATCGCCGCCAGGCTCGATGCGATCACGCCCGCGGCCCACCAGATGTCGACGTCGCGAATTACCGCGATGACGAGAGTGCCTGCGATAGAGGCGATTGCCGTGCGATGGGCCCATCGACTTCCTACGAGAAGAACTCCGATGACTCCGAGCGCCGAAGTTGCCAGGAGACTGAGGCCGATAAGCAAAACGCTCCCGGGGGAAAACGGCCCGGGATCAACGATCAAAGCGGCGGTCCAGAGAATGGCCGCCGCCAATGGGATCATGAGCACTAGGAGGGATCTCACATCGGAATTGTCGCAGCGAGGATCGTTAAGCCGAAGTTGGAGGTGTTGGGCCCTCTGCAGGCTCGAGGACGCGGAGTCCGGCCTTCTCGCCGAAACGTGGTGACTTGCCGGGCTCCCAGGTGGTCTCCTCAGTCCAGCTGGCACCGGGCCGAAGCGTGATCACAGCCCCGAGGGCGGGTTGGTCCGTGTGAAAGTCGGTCAGGGGCGCCCCAAGGAGGCGAAGTCGGCCCGCCTGTATCGGGTCCTGGTGGGACACGATCACCACGTCGCCGTGAGGGTGCTCTCGGTCGAGACGCCTGGCAACCTCGGCGACACGGCCGGCGACATCGTTGAGGCTCTCGTCGGCGAAAGGGAGATCCTGGGGATGATCGAGATAGGCCTCGAGCTCACCGGGAAAACCGACAGGAACGTCCCGCCAGGTGTGACCCTTCCAACGGCTCATGAGGGACCACTCGGTCAAATCAGGGTCGACCTTGATCGGCACCGTGGTTCGGGCCGCAATCGCCTCTGCGGTCCGCAAGGCACGCTCCAGGGGCGAGCACCAGATGGCTACCACTGGGCGGGGACCGAGGTAGCGACCGACACGCCGGGCCTGTTCAATGCCGTGGGGGGAAAGACCAAATCCGGGAAGACCGGCGTATACGAGATGATCGGGATTATCGACCTCGCCGTGCCGGACCAGGTGAACGAGAACTGCCATGTAGGCCAGTTTGGCCGTTCTCGTCCCGTGAGCGAGGTAACTTCGACAGGGTGTGGACCGAATCCATCCTCCATGTCGACATGGATTCCTTCTTTGTCGAGGTAGAGAGGCTCTCCGATCCGGGCCTCCGAGGGCGGCCGGTCGCCGTCGGTGGAACGGGTCCGAGGGGCGTGATAGCAAGCGCTTCCTACGAGGCCAGGGAGCACGGAGTTCGCTCGGCCCAGCCAACATCGACGGCCCTGCGGATGTGCCAGGACTTGATCGTCGTTCCCCCTACCCACGGACGCTACGGGGAAATGTCCGAGAGGGTCTTCGAGATCTTTCGATCCTTCACCCCATACGTGGAAGGCCTCAGTCTCGATGAGGCCTTTCTCGACGTTGGTGGGCTCAGACATCACTATCCGTCGCCAACGGATGTCGCTGTCACCATTCGAGAAGAGCTGCGAGAGAGCCTGTCGCTGCCCGCGTCGGTGGGCATCGCGGCAACGAAATTCGTGGCCAAGCTTGCGTCAGAGGCCGCCAAGCCCGACGGCTACCAGCTGGTTCGGCTAGACGAGCAGTCTGGGTTTCTGCATGCGCTGCCAATCGATGCGCTCTGGGGTGTTGGCCCGGCAACGCTGGCATCGATGGAGAAACTCGGGATCCTTACTGTCGGTGACCTGGCTGAACTGCCCGAAGCGACGCTCGTGACCACATTCGGGCCGGCCCAGGGCCGGCACCTGTCGGATCTTGCCAACGGTCACGATCCACGACCGGTGGAGCCCGATACCAAAGCGAAGTCGATCTCGGTCGAGGAGACCTACAGCAGCGACTTAGAGGGCCGTGATGTGCTCGAGGCCAGTCTTCTCGCACATGCTCAACGTCTCTCCGGTCGCTTGAGACGGGCCGGTCTGACAGCCCGCACGGTCACCTTGAAAATTCGATACGACGACTTCACGACCCTGACCCGAAGCTCGACAGCCGGTACGCCTATCGATAGCCCGCGGGATCTGTTTCAGACTTCTCAGCGGTTGCTCGAACAGGTGGACACCGATCGACCGGTGCGACTCCTCGGGCTGTCGGGGACCTCTCTCGTTCAGAGCCTGTCGCCGCAACAGTTGACTATCGACAGCGACGACAATTGGGCACGGGTTGCCGATGCGGTGACCGATGTGCGAGATCGCTACGGAGACCACGCAGTCGACCCGGCGCGATTACTGGCCACGAAACGTCAACAACCCGAACATTCATAGCCGTCAGCGCAAACGTGCCGGCTGAGGCGGTGTATTGTGTCTTAAGACCTCGGGTCTAGCTTGAGGGCTGGTGAACATGGGCTTAAACGACAACGAAGAGAAAATTCTCGCCGAGATCGAGCGACAGTTCTACGAAGAGGACCCTGAACTCGCTCGCGCCGTCAAGAACATTGAGAAGCCGTCTCGAGTCGATGTCAGGCTCGCTCTTCTTGGTGTAGTCGCGGGTCTCGCCGTTGTCATCGGTTTCTTCGCCAGCAACACGATCGTGGCTTTTCTTGGCTTTGCCCTCCTGGTCGGCTCAGCAACAGCACTGGTCACCGGTTTGCGTGCCCGCGGCTCGCAGATGACGCCCCCCGACGCCAACGATGAACAGTCCGATTCGGGCGGTCGCAGCTCCCACGAACGGGACTGAGCCCAAAGCGAAAAAGCGACCTGCGCTCCCGGATGCACCGCGTGTCCGAAGCCGCTATTCTTCCGTGCCCCCGGGGCGGTTCGGGTACTCATAGACCGCTCCCTGGGGAGGAGGACACGACCCCTGCGTCCGGGTCGTCGGAGCAGTTTTAGGAAGGGACACGTGGAGCAGTCGTTCACAGCCGAGCAGGCATGCCGGCTGGCTAATTGCACCCATCATCAGCTGCGCTATTGGGACCGGGTCGGGTTGGTGGAGCCTTCAATCCAGGGAAGCGGCGGACGGCCAGGAGTGAGACGTCTCTACTCGTTCCGGGATCTGGTAGCCCTCCGGGTTGTGCGCAGCCTTCTTGACAACGGGATGTCCCTTCAGCGAGTTCGAAGAGCCTGGGACTACCTGCGACGAGAGGGGGAGATGGAGAACCACCTCTCAGATGTGAAGCTCGTCACCGACGGACAGTCCATCTTCAAGGTCAGTGCCGACGATGGTGAGCTCATGGACGCACTCCGGGAAGGTCAACTGGCCTTCTTCGTTGCTATCGACGAGATCACCCGCGAGGTCGAAGAGGACGTCACCAGGTTCGAGCTGGATCGCGACCACTTCCTGGACATGCTCCGTCGCGTCGAAGATGACGTCCTCGAGGAGCAGAGCGCCGCGGGCAACTAGTCGAACAGCGACCTGGGGTTCAAGGCGGCCCGAGTTCGCTTCCCACCTTCGTATCGGAGCTTCAGCCAGTTCTCGACCATGTCAAGATCGCCCTGGCTAGTGGTGACCTTGATCC
>PVMS01114171.1_pt1 | contig 10156 bp, 9 predicted proteins | sample 1853461 | NCBI WGS metagenome assembly PVMS01 (sample SAMN08582032, study PRJNA380276) | Marine sediment metagenome, whole genome shotgun sequencing project. | isolation source: ocean sediment barecode stripped | collected 2017
AAAGATGTGCATGACTCCGAGTTTACGGGTTGCGTAGATAAAGCGACGATCAGCACTTCGAATTAAAAATATACTCCATTTAAGTATAAAGGGCATTAAAAAGCCCTTTATACTAATCGTTATTGCCACCTAAAAAGTTGCTGTTTACTTTTTCAAGGTATTCGTCTAACCCTGTACAAGCCTTCATTGTCCTGCGTATTATCATCATTGATGCCCAGATACAAGCGACCTGATTTAAATGCATGTATTTCCTGATCCTTCCCAATAAAAAAGCACTCCGAAGAATCTTCGCCAATCTTCCCGATTAAGGCCCCGGTACCCGCACCCGGCAAAGGTTTATTTCCCCATCGGGTATATGGAACAGCTCCATCAGGGTCACAGTATTTTCTATCTTTCAGGTTCCAGAGAATTTGGCCATCTGAATCAATAGCAAGTAGTTCCCCTTCCATAAGATCGATGCCTGTATCAAACCAGTCAGATTTACCAGATACCTTAAATACTCTACCCAGCATTGGGAAAAGCTCATATACATCTTCATCGCTAATCTGGCGCCCGTATTCGGCAATCTCAAATTCCTCAACATAGCTCACCTCTTTTGCTACATCCTTGCCATACCACTTTTCAAGCGCCAAAAAATTATCTGGCCGGACAATGCTGAATGGGATGGTATTGTGAAAAAGAAAATCCTCCCGTATTTCTTTATTTGCCAATACTTCATCTAATACACCTTCCATTTCCGGATTGTATTCTATCACCTGGGATTCATGTGCCCCGCATGCTGCCAGTTTTGTTTCCCAGACTTCATCAATATTAATGGCGAAATCAGGAATATAGGAGAAAGAAGCAGTGTGAAAATCACGCATGTAAATGAACACCGGCAGTTGTTCCTCATCTAATAAAGAGGATGCTTCCCGCACAATCCATCCCGCAGTCATGTTGTCGTTGTGACCACCCATGGCCGGGTAAAAGGTGAAAACTACATCAGCTTCCCAATCCCGAATCGATCTGGCTACCTTTTTTCGAAGCTCTTCCGTGTTTTCCAGAATCCCGTCATGGTAGTCTAAGACCTCATATTCTGAGAGGCTCAGAATCTCTTTGGCATGCATGGCCTCTTTGTACCTCCGTTTAGCAAGCTCCTCGGGCTTCATTTCATAGTGGCCTGCATCACCGTTGGTAAGCGACATAAATTTTACTTCATGCCCCAATTGAGTATACAATGCGGTGATCCCCCCCGCGTATATTTCTCCTTCATCCGGATGAGCAAAAATCACAAGAACTTTAAGCTTGTCTTGAGATTGGCATAGGACGGGCATTGCTAAGATTGCGATGATTATCGTTATTATTCTAAAATTGAGCATGCGCATAATTCACGTTTTGTGTTGTATTAATACCAAATATCTACTGTTTACAAAGTACAAACTATTGGGGTGAATTCCCAGACACTCAATGGGGCTAATCCTGCAGCAGCCATTGGATGTTGGTAATGTCATGGATCTTGAGAGGCAATAAGAATTATTATATTAGCATTCCTGTATTCAAATCAGTCAACTATGAAACCCTTTCTTATACCAATCTTCCTCCTGTTATTTCTGGCTTCCTGTACGATTAATTCGCAGAGCAAGAGTGAAACATATACCATCACTGCAGCTAAGCTTGAAGAGTGGGTGTCCTTCCTGGCCTCAGACGATATGAAAGGCAGGCGAAATGGTTCTCCAGAGATGGAGGAAGCAGCCCAATGGATTGCCCTGAAATTCAGTGATTTTGATATTAACCCTGCATATCCGGACAGCAAGCTGATCCGTCCCTATACATTTGAATCCAGGAGGGGAGGCAACATAGATGAAAGAAATATTGTCGGAATCATCGAGGGCACAGATCCCGGTTTGAAGGATGAGTATATCCTGATCACAGCCCATTTTGATCACGTTGGGATAAGGCGTTCCATTGAGAATGATTCAATCTATAACGGAGCGGATGATAACGCCGCTGGTACCTGTACCTTGCTTGGTGTCGCCAAAACCATCAAAGAGAATAATTACAAGCCCGGCAGAACAATCCTGTTCGCAGCAGTAAGTGGAGAAGAAATGGGCTTACATGGTTCAAGATACCTGGCTGCCAACATGCCTCTCCCCCTTCAGAATGCTTATGCCAATATTAATTTTGAAATGACTGGTCATTCAGAATATCTTGGTAAAGGGAACTACTATATGACAGGGTGTAATTTCTCGAATCTGGACGATGTGATACAAGAATTTCAGCCCGATAATAAACATAATCTCATTGATACCATTGCCCTGGCCGACAGACTGTTTTATATGTCTGATAATATTGCATTTGCCAGAATAGAGAGAAATGAGGGACTATCAACAGGGATCCCATGCGGGACATTTGCAACCACAACTTTCGGCGAATACATCCATACTCCACAGGATGAAGCTGAATTTTTCGACTTTGAGAATATGGCAGGCCTGGTGGATTATTTTGCAGAGATGGTCATATGGCTATCCCATTCTGACAAAGATATAGACTGGACAGATCCAGGCTTTACAAGGATAGAATAACCATTAGTCATATTTAGGTTTCTTCAGTCTCTTTTCTGCTTTTTTTTCTTTTGGAGTTTTAGCAGGTTCTTTTTTAATGTTTTTCTTTGCGTCTTGACCTTTTCCCATGATATTATCTATTAAATGTTTGTTTTAATATTCTCTATTTTAGAAAGGTAATTAATTACACAACAAAAAGAAAATTCCCGTTTGCCATGAAATTACCGAGATGCACTATTTTATTGCCCATTTTCCTACTTATATCAGCTTTATGGTCCTGTAAGCGTGATGCACAATGGGAGGGCCAGGAGCCTGTAAAAAAGGTGAGTACAGAAACGGTACCAATCCAGTTGCAGTATAGAGGAACCTTTGATCTTGGGGACGGGATGTATATGTCAAACAAGTTTGAGGGAGCCAGGATGAATGGGGTGGCACGAACGAACGATACCCTTGTAACGGTACTGATCACCCCGGAGAATTCCCCGATCAACATGAGTCCCTGGTATGCATTTAAGCTGTGGTCTGACGACCCACGTGAGATCTACGTCAAACTGACCTATCCTGAAGATGCCAGCCACCGCTACCATCCAAAAGTAAGCCCTGATGGAATGAATTGGCTTGCCCTGGATTCAGCCAGTTTCAGGGTCAACATGAAGGTCTTTGAGGATGAACAGGTAGCGAAGGATTTGACCATGAAGCTCTCTGTGGGACCTGATACAGTGTGGATCTCTGCACAGGAGATTATCACATCTGATCATGTGGATCAATGGATGAGTGGACTGGAGTCCAAATCATATGTAAAGAGGGATACTATCGGAATAAGCCATGAAGGCAGACCGGTCAGTCTACTCAAGATCGGTGAAAGTGATGATCAAAGAATGATCATGGTAATCTCCCGTCAGCATCCCCCGGAAGTCCCAGGATTCCTGGCCATGCAGTCCTTTGTGGAAACCCTTTGTGCCGATACCGAACTGGCTGAGGCGTTCAGGAGCAAATACAATACCTACGTAGTACCCTTGGCGAATCCCGACGGAGTATATCATGGTCACTGGCGACACAACCGGGGTGGAGTAGATCTTAACAGGGACTGGGAGGATTTTAACCAGCCCGAGACTTCGGCAATCAGGGATTTTATGCAGCAGCTTACAACATCTACAGGGGGCAAATTCTATTTTGGCGTGGATTTCCATTCCACTCAAGAAGATATCTATTATACCATTGGTCCTGAACTGGAAGGGAACATGCCAGGACTGGTACCTGAACTCATTAATGCAACTGCTAAGGAATTCCCTGAATATACTCCAAATATTAAACCCAGGTCAGAAGAAGATGCCAGGATCACCTCCACATCCTTTCTCTTTTTTGAATTTGGCGCCGAGGCTCTCACCTACGAGATAGGTGACCATACACCCCGGGATTTCATCCGTAAAAAGGGCGAGATGTCGGCTACGAAGCTCATGGAGCTGATGCTAAAGTAGCTTTGTTCGAAATTCAGAAAGACTCATAATGGAAAAATAATATCTTTGGGCTTTGGGAAATTTTTATGAGAATCTCTTCATTCACACTAAGTGCCCTCATTATTGTGATTGCAATGGCCCTCCTCACAAGCTGTGTGGAGCGTTATCATCCCGACGAACTGTATCTGCGTGATGGAATCCTCGTGATCAATGCACATATTACTGACGAACCCGGAATTCAAAAGATTGAAATATCCCGCTCCTCACACATAGAGATTCCTGGTTTTCAGCCCGAAGAGAATTGTTACATAAACTTACTCAGGGAAGATGGCGAGAGCCGGGAGTTCGATTCCAGTGAACGCCCGGGTTTCTACACTGCAGAGCTAGACATAGCCTTCCTGAGCAGGGGTATGCTATTCCAGTTGCAGGTGATGACTGATGACGGGAATGAATACCATTCGGATTTTGACAAGATCAGGCCTGTTCCTGCCATAGACTCCATATACTATAAGTTGGAGACCATGACTTATGCAGGCGAGGATGAGTCCATCCCCGGAATCCGCTTTTATGTCGATTTCACTTATGAAGATGAGGCCAATGAATACATCCGGTGGGAGCTTACCGAAACCTATGAGTTTCATAATCCTACCATGGAGGCTTTTGTTTATTACAACCGCTGGACGATGAGGCCGCTGGAGGGAGTCGACAATTCCAGGGTCTGTTATCTTACTCATGACCTTCCAGCAGTTCACAGCTTATCAACAAAGCAGCTGAGCTTTGGCTCCTATAGCAATGCTTTTGACTTTGTTTCCAACGATAAGATTGAACAGAAACTCAAGCATAAATACAGTCTGCTGGTGAGACAATATTCTGTGGGTCCCGAGGGATACCATTACTGGCACGAATTGGGGGCGAATCGTCAGGAGCAGGGCCAGATTTTCAGCAAGCAACCGGCCCTGCTGCAATCGAATATTTGCAATATTGCAGATGAAAGCGAGAAGGTTCTTGGCTTTTTCACCATGTCGGGGGTACAGGAAGCCAGGGCATTTGCAGTAGACATTCCCGGACTGGACCTTAGCCCATACATCTATTATTGTATGCCTGTAGACAATGGGCCCGGATCTGGTACGCCCACCTACTATCCGTCCTATTTTGCCCGGGCCACCTACGACGGCACAACGGTCTACGCCAAGGTAAATAAGCACTGTGTGGATTGCAGGGAATACAAAGGGAGTAGTGAAGTTAAGCCAGATTTCTGGTAGCACCTCATAGCACTCACATAATTAATACTTGGAGAATTCATGGACAGGATCGAATTCTACAATGAGCTCGACTTGCCTTCTGCAACAGTATCTGGAGCATAGTAGATTCCTTTTTGTGTCCATCGCTTCTTTAGTCCCTGCAAGGCCACTAAAAAGTCATCAAAATTTTTATTCTCTTTTTGTGTCCATCCTATCTCTGCATAGGCTGCTATTCTTGGAAATGCCTGGAAATGCATATGCCCATTGGTCGGGATCCATTCTCCCCACATCTGACAGCCAGTGCCGATCACTTTTTCATGGTATTCAGGAGCAAGATCAGAGGGAAGAGGATCGAAGGCATAAGCTCTTGATAATGGCAGGTTCTTATATGAATAATCCAGATAGGTCTCCGAATGCAATGAGTTTACAATATCATATTCCATACTTGCTGCCTGGGTGGCTAATCTCACATCTCCTTTCCAAAAATGCACTACTGTTTCTTTAGCCAGTTTTTGCTCGGTTTTCGTATCTGCTTCATCCTGATATTCATGCAGATTATGTCCCATTATTTCATTCCACCCCATCATTCTTCTGCCTTTACTTTGCAAATACTGAGAAATGCTATTGGTGAAATATACCTGTAAATCAGCAGGGCTTGCCAGTCCTTTCTCCTTAATATAGGCTTGTACAGATTCTGATTCCTTCCAGTGGGTGTATTTAACTTCATCTCCGCCAATATGAATTACATCTGAAGGAAACAGATCCATTATTTCATCCAGAACATCCGTGAGGAAGAGATACACCTTTGGATCGCTCACATCGTATACGTCTTTCCCAACCCCGAATTTTATGGGTACCTCTATCTCTTTCTTAGCAGTACCTAACCAGGGGTAGGAGGCAATGGCCGCACTTGAGTGTCCCGGCATTTCAATTTCCGGAACAATACTAATATGCCTTTCCTCTGCATATCTAATGAGCTCTTTGATTTCCTCCTGGGTATAGAATCCCTCATGTGGTTCTGCCGATTGTATTGGGCTATCCCACATTAATGGTCCCACCTGGGTGCTCTTTCTAAAGGATCCAATTTCTGTCAGAAGGGGATATTTTTTAATCTCAATTCTCCATCCCTGATCATCAACCAGGTGCCAGTGAAAAACATTCATCTTTAAAAATGCCATTTCGTCCAATAGCATTTTTACCTGATCGGCCCCCTTAAAATACCGGGCTTCGTCCAGCATGAAAGCTCTCCATTTAAACCGGGGGGAGTCCTTTATGCCTACTTCCTGGATTTCTATAGCAGAAGTAGGTTCTGAGGAATCTGAAGTGACAGGAAATAACTGAATTAAAGTCTGAACTCCATAAAACCAGCCTGTTGCATTCGACGCCGTAAGAACAATTCCATTCTTTGAGACTAGCAATTCATAAGCTTCTCTGGCGAATTTTTCATCGTATTTGAAGTCAATTGTCCCGTAAGGCGATTCTCCTGATTCTATTATATCAATTTGAAATCCACCTAGCTCCTTGATATGACCCTGCAAGATTTTTGCGGTCTTATGGCTTTGATCATCGGAAGAAATGGCGGTTTGTGTGTTAATAGTGAAGGTCTTCTGTCCCAGTATCACTTCCTGTGGACGGGGCACAATATTTATATTTTGTGAGCGCAGTTCTGAAAAGTTAAACAAGCATAGAGCACTCCATAAAACGAAGATTCTGATTTTCATTTGTCAGGCTCTAATTCAATTGAATCAATTGGATGTAATTGCCATTTGAATCATCAAAGATGGCTTCATATCCGTAATCCGTTTTTACCGGATCCTTTTTAAACTTGACTCCTTTCTTTTTCAGCTCATCTGCGGTAAGTTGAATGTCATCTGAGCTAAAGGATATCACTGGTATTCCCAGGGCATAGAGCTTAGACTTATACTCTTTTGCTATTTCAATACCACCAGGTTCAGTGGGCTCCAACAGCAAGATAGTGCCATCACTATCAAGTGGGGATTTTACAATAGCAATGTAATTTTCAGGAGAATACATTACCTCTTCGAAGCCCAATACCTCGGTATAATACTTAAAGGCCTTCACCGGATCTTCAACAAAGACGCTTACCATTGCGATCTTCATCGGATACTGATTCTGTCCCATAATTGTAGTACTTGAGATTAAAATTATGCTTAGTAAGGTGAGAATTGTTTTCATAGCTTTTTCTTTCCGATTAATACTAGCATATTACTTTTGCTTTACTTCCCCGATACGTGATCTGCCCAAAAAATCCTGATAGATGCAATCGAGCTGAAATCCATCCACACCCGCCTTAAGAAGGCGCTCAACATCCTCATGAGCTTCGGCGCGATGATTTTCCTCTGAGTAGCGAAATGTATTAATGGCAGGGATAACCAGTGCCCCATTTTTCTGTACCGGTTTAACGAGATCAAGCGGCCAGGTTTTGGGAACCCCAAACCAATAATAGCCCTGAAGGCCGACCGCTTCTCCCTGACTAACCTTTTCAAGCAACTCATCCGGGATCGTTAAGAGTACCTTCTCCTTCAAATACTCCCTGGCAATTGTATCCCCTAGCATCATGCACGCTTTATCCAGCTTGTATTTATCCATAAGCTCCAGAATGCGTTTGAAAAACAATTCGCTCCTGTTCCCCGATTTTACATCGAACATAACACCAAGTTTCAGGGAGCTGCACAGGGCAAGCATCGAGTCCAGCGAAGTCAGGTATTCCTCACTGTTCAGGAATTGAATCTTTGAAAGAGCCTCCAGTGTAAAATCTGAGATTTGCCCCTCTATACCACATGAATGCAACATGTTATTATCGTGAAAAACGACGGGGTGATGATCCTTGCTCTCCCTCAGGTCGAGCTCGACCATGTCATAGCAATGTTTGGCGGCCAGCTTTACTGCCATCCGGGAGCATTCCGGTGCTCCAGGCATCACCACACCTCCGCGATGGGCAATCAGAAGCGGACTACGGGCACGGACCTTCTCTGCATCCCATACATCAATAAGTTCGTGGACCGTGGTACACCCAGGGTCAACAGACGTGGAAAGTTGAGTACAAGCATTAATTGTGCAACAAAACAGTCCTATCAAAATAAATGAACAAGTCTTCATGGTTAGTTTATTGGTTTAAATACCGCGTTGAAGGCACTAGTTATCCAGAATCTGTTTCATTTCTGTTTTAAGCCGATCCGCAATTTCAGGGTGTTCAAGGAATAGATTGTTTGTTTCTCCCGGATCTTCAGCCAGGTTATAAAGTTGCGCTGTTGGTCCTCCCTCACCCGGTTCCACTCGTTTTGGTTCCGAAAACCCCCCGGAACCAAGCTGATCTATCAGTTTCCAGTCGCCCGATCTTATCATCCATGCCCCGCTGGCCGATCTCAATACCACAGGAGGTCTGATGGGCTGATCCTCAGGCTGAATCCCTCTGAGTACCGGTAAAAAGCTATGGCTGTCAGACTGGACGTCTCCGGGTAAATCATCTCCGGTGAGCTCAGCAAGGGTAGAGAGCATATCTGTAAAACTGATGGTCTGCTCGCTCAGGGATCCCTGTTTCACCATCCCGGGCCAGCGAACAATGAAAGGCATGCGGTGCCCGGCTTCCCAGGCATCCCCTTTCATACCCCTGAGTCCCCCGGAAGCATCGTGCCCGAATCTCATTACATCTTCATCATACCAGACGGGGCCATTATCGGACGAAAATACCAGGAGCGTGTTTTCAGACATTCCTGCTTCAACCAGGGCATCCAGGACCCTGCCAATTTCCGCATCCACCATCATCAGGAAATCTCCATACATCCCTGCACCACTCTTTCCCTTAAACTCCTCCGAAGGTAGCCAGGGGGTATGAGGGGCCGGGTAGGCCAGGTAAAGCATCAGGGGCTGATCCTTAGAATCAGCATCACCGGAATGTGCTTCAATCACCTCAATGGCTTCCCCGGTAAAGCGAGGCAACACATCCTTGAGTTCCAGTCCCGGTGCAATGCCTCCCTCTCTCCAGAAGGCTCCCTGAATGGGCGACCAACCCTCAGAGGAAGAAGCCGCAATATGGGAAGTGGGTGGATCTATGGCACGATCATCCCTGATATAAAAATAAGGAGGGATATCCGTAGAGGCACGTATCCCGAAATAGCTGTCAAATCCCCGATCCACCGGTCCGCCAGGAAGGGGGTTCTCGTAGCCCTGCTCCACGAATCCCAGGTGCCATTTTCCGACCATGGCCGTATGGTAACCCCTGGAATGAAGCAATGAAGCAATTGTCACCTGGTCCTCCTCAATCGTTGCCTGCCTGCGCCAGACCGAAACATCTGTACGGAAAGGATAAGTCCCGGTCAACAAACCGTAGCGGGAAGGATGACAAAGGGCTCCGGCGGAATGTGCATCCGTGAATCGCATTCCCTCCAGGGCAAGCTGATCAATGTTGGGTGTGGGAATTTTGGACTGGGGATTGTAGCAGCCCGGATCACCATAGCCCATATCATCGACCAGGATAATTAATATATTCGGCAGAGCTTCTTTTTTGGAGCAGCCTGCCAGGGCGAGCCCTGCAACGATCATCAGGGCAAATCTTAGCATATAAATTCGGTGGCATATAAGGTGTATATTCATGTTGTAGAGAAGTTTACTTAGCATTATACTGGTTTGTTTGCCCCTTTTCCATGGGCAGTGCTGTTAATTCGCTGGTAAGATAAAGGGATTTTCCTGAATGCCCAATGTTCTCATTTAAGTGCCAATTAATCTATGATTAATGTAAATTTAAGCCTCATTTCCTTTTTTTGCAGTTATAAAAAGGAAATGAGGCTTAAATTTACATTAATCATAGATTAATTGGCACTTAAATGAGAACATTGGGCATTCAGGAAAATCCCTTTATCTTACCAGCGAATTAACAGCACTGCCCATGGAAAAGGGG
>PVMS01163724.1_pt1 | contig 10156 bp, 11 predicted proteins | sample 1853461 | NCBI WGS metagenome assembly PVMS01 (sample SAMN08582032, study PRJNA380276) | Marine sediment metagenome, whole genome shotgun sequencing project. | isolation source: ocean sediment barecode stripped | collected 2017
CAGGAACCGAAACCAGGCCGAGATAGCCTCCCCGCCGACCTGATACTCCTGAATGACGGCTCGGGTCGCTTCACCGACTCCGGCCAGCGCCTGGGCGAAAGCGACAGTTCCTCAGTCGCTCTTGGAGACCTGGATGCGGATGGTGACCTGGATGCCCTGGTAGGGACTCAAAATGGGGCGGTGGTGTGGATCAACCAGGGTGGGGCGCAAAGGGGGCAGGTCGGGACATTTGCTGCCTCCACGCCGGAGATCGGCGACGGCCAGATCGCCGCGGTCTTTCTGGCCGATCTGGATCGTGATGGCGATCAGGATGCTCTGATAGCAGGGATCCGGCAAGGCGCTATCTGGTGGAACGATGGTCTGGGGACGTTCACCCGCTCCGACCAGCGCTTCCACTATTCCAACCGGCACGGTTTCGTGATCGGGGATTTCGACGGCGATGGCTGGCCGGATATCTTTGCGGGTGATTATTCCAGGGCTTACAGTGTTTGGATCAACCAGCAGGATGGGACCTTCCGGACCGCGCCCCGGAGATGAGCTCGCACTGCGTGATTGCTGACCGATCCTATGACTGGGATGCTTTTCTCATGTAATCTACATCCCCCTGGACTTCGCCCCTCATTCGTTTCTCTTTTCAGCACTTGATAAAAAAATCTCCCCCCGATCTCCCCCTCATATGCGATTGACAAGCGCAAATGTTCTAAGTATATTCCCTTCACTATTGTTGACAGATTACATGTCCATCCCAGGAGGGGCACAATGCATCACGAAAATGCCCCCCGTATGATCAACCTCGAACCATTCGACTACCAGGTCGTCCGGCGTGTGACCGACCAGCGCGGCCTCGGCGAAAATGGCTTCTCCGCTGGCCTGCGTATGATCATCCGCGAGTGGCAGAAGTACCATCTCCAGGACCCGCTCACATGACCACTGGAGAGATCCGGTATGTGTTAGTGGACAAAAAATTAATATATATTTAAAATAAAAATTGCGTGATTGGAGTGTTTAACAGTGCGCCCTACGGTTCACCACTTTTTTTATTTCCCCCGTACCGAAGGCCTCACGGTCACCTAAAATCGTATATCCGTGCTGCCGTTAGTGGGATTAAGTCGGGGCGGCCGGATTCGAACCGGCGACCTCACGGACCCGAACCGTGCACTCTAGCCGGACTGAGCTACGCCCCGAACGTTGAGATTATAATCCAGCCATATCCCCTTGGCAAGGAAGGTGAACCAGTATTCAGTCAGATAGATGGGAAACTGGGTGGATAACTTGAAAATGGTAGAGCCTGAGATTCCTCGCCGTGCTCGCATGAGGTTAATTCGTGCTGGGCAGATATTGATTTATCTTCGAAAGGATTTGGCTGGATAAGTGGACATTTGTGTCAAAGACTGGTGCAGTCCTGTAAAGCATGTATAATTGTCACGGTTTCAAATCGAAACTTTAACCATTTTTTGCAGTTAAATATTCAGGTAAGAAGGTTGTTCTGACCTGACAGCAGGACAAATATCTTCAGGAGAGGCAAATGACAGACAACGGCAAGGTACGGGTGGCGATCATCGGAGTGGGAAACTGCGCTTCCGCGCTGGTTCAGGGCGTGGAGTTCTATAAGAATGTCAAGGACGATGAATTCGTACCAGGATTGATGCACAACAGGCTGGGGGGCTACCATATCCGGGATGTGGAGTTCAGCGCGGCCTTCGATGTGGTCGATACAAAAGTGGGCCGCGATCTCTCTGAGGCGATCTCCGCCTTCCCGAACAACACGATCGAATTTGCAGAGGTACCCCATTTGGGCATCCCGGTTTCGCGCGGTATGACCCATGATGGTTTGGGGAAATACTTGTTGGAAATTGTCACGAAGGCGCCCGGTCCAACCGCGGACCTGCTCGGCATCCTCAAGGATACCAAGACGGATGTGGTCGTCAATTTCCTACCGGTGGGATCGGAGATGGCGACTAAGTGGTATGTTGAGCAGGTGCTGGAGGCTGGCTGCGCTTTCGTGAATGCCATCCCCGTGTTCATCGCCAGTTCGGAATACTGGTCGCGTCGTTTTCACGAGACTGGATTACCGATCATCGGAGACGATGTCAAGAGCCAGGTAGGCGCCACAATCATGCACCGCGTGCTGACCAGCCTCTTTGTCGACCGGGGGGTGCGGCTGGACCGTACCTACCAGTTGAACTTCGGCGGCAATACGGATTTTCTCAATATGCTCGAGCGTGAACGTCTGGAGTCGAAGAAGATCTCCAAGACAGGCGCGGTGACCAGCATGCTGCCATACGAGCTGCCCAAAGAAAATGTACATGTCGGTCCCAGCGATTACGTGCCCTGGCTGACCGATCGCAAGTGGTGCCATATACGCATCGAAGGGACCACGTTTGGCAATGTGCCCCTCAATTTGGAGACAAAATTAGAAGTTTGGGATTCTCCCAATTCGGCTGGCGTGATTATTGACGCTGTGCGCTGCGCGAAGCTCGCCATGGACCGGGGTGTGGCAGGACCACTCATCGGCCCATCTTCATACCTGATGAAAACACCCCCCAAGCAATTCAGGGATAGCATCGCGCGGGAGATGACGGAAGCTTTCATTCGCGGCGAGGAATAAATCCGCTTGTGCTGCGATTTACCCCATACGAACGATTTAAGTGCCGCTTAGCTGGTGAGCCGGTAGACCGGACACCAAATTTTGACATCATGATGACCTTTGCGGCGCATTATATTAGCCAGCCGCTCTCATCCTATTACCAGGACCACAGGGTCCTGGCGGAAGCCAATCTGGCGGTTCAAAAAGCATTTGACCTGGATATCCTCCAGGTCATTTCTGATCCCTACCGGGAGGCGGCAGATTTTGGTCTGGAGGTCTATTTTCCCTACGACGACCTGCTAGTTGCCAGGGAGCCGCTGCTGGCTGATCCCCAGGATTTACAGAGGCTCAAATATCCAGATCCAGGGACCGGCAGGCGGATGAGCGACAGGCTGGAGGCGATCCGCTACCTGCGCAAGCGCCTGGGGGGCAGGTGCCGATCATGGGTTGGGTGGAAGGCGCCCTGGCGGAAGCGGCAGACTTGCGGGGGATGCTCAACCTGATGAAGGATCTCACGCTGCGCCCAGAGTGGGTTGTAGACCTGCTGGAGCAGGTGGTCAGCGTGGGGATCGCATTTGCGCAGGCGCAAATCGAGGCCGGGGCGGATATTATCGGCCTGGGGGAGGCGGTGGCTTCGCAAATCTCCCCGAAAATGTATCGGAAATATGCCCTACCGTACGAAAAGCGCATCTTTGACGCCGTTCGTCAGGCTGGGGGGGTCGCCAGATTGCATATCTGCGGAAACACAACTCATATTCTAGGAGATATGGTCGACAGCGGGGCGGATATGATCGACATCGATTGGATGGTGGATATAAACCAGGCGGCGGATGTTTTTGGCGACCAGACAGCTTTGTGCGGAAATTTCGATCCGGTGGGTGTGATGCTGCAAAGTACAGCCAAGGAAGTATCCACAGCGGTATTGGCGTGCCAGGAAAAAGGGGGTAGGAAGTATTTCAGCGCCGCTGGCTGTGAAATTCCGGATCGGACTCCAGAACAGAATTTGCGTGCCCAGGCTGATGCGCTGCGCCTGTCCGCTGGGGGATGAGCGCTGCTATCGGAACCGATTTCGCTTTGTTTGATGGGCAGTACCCCCATGATCTCATTTTTCCCCGACCGGGAACCAAGTTTGATTGGATAATCATAACCGAGAAATCGTTCCTGGCTGCCAGTTGAGCAGGTATCCGTCAGGCTGCCGCACTGAGGTCGCATGGTATAATTTTTCAGAAATAGCACATTACCCGCCAGTCCAGTTTCAGGAGCATATGACATGTCTGGTCATTCAAAATGGTCGACAATCAAGCGTAAAAAGGGTGCCGCGGACGCAAAGAGAGGGCAGCTTTTTACCCGCTTAGCGCGCGAGATCTCAATTGCCGCGCGCCAGGGTGGTGGCGATCCAGATGTCAATTTCCGTTTGAGGCTGGCAATTGATCGCGCCCGGACGAATAACATGCCCAAGGACAATATTGAGCGGGCGCTCCAAAAAGGCACCGGAGAAGGTAAGGACGGGGCGGCGCAGATTGAAGAAGTGATTTACGAAGGCTATGCTCCCCACGGGGTCGCTATGCTGATCGAATGCGTCACAGATAACCGCAACCGGGCGGTGGCGGAGATCCGCCATAACTTAACCCGTTTTGGCGGCAGTATGGGGGAAACCGGCTCTGTGGGCTGGCAATTCAACCGCCTGGCATATTTCTCTTTTTCACTCGCTGATCATGATCAGGACAAGATATTTGAACTGGCAGTCGAGGGCGGGGCAGATGATGTGACATTCGAAGATGGCGTGGTTGAAATCATCGGCGCAGTGGACAATTTTAAGGAGATTAACGATCAGCTAGAAGCAGCGAATATCGAGACAGATGAGGCCGGGCTGCGCATGTTCCCGACTAATGAAATCGAATTGAACCCATCAGATACCGCCCAGGTGCTGCGTGTGGTAGAAGCACTTGAAGAACTCGAGGATGTGCAGAACGTTTATTCAAATCTGCACATCTCAGATGAAGCACTGACAGAACTAGAAGTAGCTTGATACGTAGATGCTGGCGATCGGGATAGATCCTGGAACAGCGATCACGGGCTATGGATTGGTGAGGGAGGAGCAGGACGGCAGCCTGAGTGTTGTTGATTATGGGGTGATCAAAACTTCTGCAGACGAAAAAATGCCGGAGAGGCTGGTCCAACTTTATCACAATCTCAAAAATGTAATCGATCTCCACAGCCCGCAGAGCGGCGCGGTGGAGAAATTATTTTTTGCCCGCAACGTGAGTACCGCCTTGACTGTGGGTCAGGCGCGCGGGATAGCATTGCTGGCTTTAGCCGAATCAGGAGTGACTATTGCGGAATACAGCCCAAATGAGGTCAAACAGGCTGTGGCGGGGTTCGGTGGGGCAGATAAGATACAGGTGCAGAAAATGGTACAGGCCTTGCTTGATCTAGAGCAGATACCACAGCCCGATGATGCCGCGGATGCATTGGCGGTGGCGATCTGCCATCTACACAGTGCCCGGATGCGAGCCTTGGAAGATAGTGCAGGATAAATTTCAGATTTGTCCACCTTGAGAATCTAGAATAAATACGAAAATGCGTATAGACAATATACAAGATAAGGAGAATCAATTGCAGGCAGCACCAGAGATCATGGATTGGCTGCTGGAAGGTGATCCTGCGGTACGCTGGCAGGTGATGCGCGATCTGCTGGCTGAAGACGAGGGAATCATCCAAAAGGAACGAGAAAAAGTAGCTGAAACCGGTTGGGGGGCGCGCTTTTTAGAATATCAGGAGCCGACGGGATTATGGGGGGGAGGGATTTACGGCCCAAAATGGATCTCGACCACTTATACGATGCTAACTTTAAGGCGATTGGGTCTGCCAGCTGCAAACCCACAAGCACAGAAAGGCTGCCAGCAGCTCCTGGAGCGCGGATTCTATCTTGATGGCGGCATCAATTACTTCAGCTCACAAAAACTCAGCGAAGCCTGTGTCACGGGGCTGGTCCTATCTGTGCTGGCATTTTTTCGATATCCAGACCCAAGATTAAATGATCTGGCAGACCACCTGCTCACAAGGCAAATGCCCGATTGGGGTTGGAACTGCCAGGATTATAAAGGTGATCGGCACAGCTCCTTCCACACGACGATCTCCGTCCTCGAAGGACTGCTCGAGTACCAGAAATCTCGCCATCAAGTCAGGTTGGACATTGAAGCGACCAGACTTAAAGGACATGAATTCTTACTGCAGCACAGGTTGTTCAGATCGGACCGCACTGGCGAGATCGTCAATAAGCGTATGCTGCGTATACCCTTCCCGCCACGCTGGTTTTATGATTTCCTGCGCGCTCTGGATTACTTCCAGGATTATTGTGTTTGGCGATCCAAACAAAATATAGGATATGCTGACGAGGAAAGCGAAATAATGGAAACGAGGCATCACAAAGACGAACGTTTTTTAGATGCCATTGAGCAGCTGAAGAAAAAGCGAAAATCCGATGGTAGATGGAATATGATGCGGGGCCCTTCCGGAAGGGTTTATTTTGAGATGGAATCAGCTGGAAAACCCGGCCGCTGGAACACATTGCGCGCTCTGAGGGTGCTCAAGTGGTGGGAAGGGGTGCAATGATCACATCTTTACATGGCAAAATCAGCCAGGTTGAAGAAGGCAGTCTGGTGGTCGAGGTAGGTGGAGTCGGGTTACTGGTCAATGTACCCAACCCACTCTCAGACGAGCTCGCTCCAGGGCAAACTGTATTCCTGCATACCTACCTGATCGTCAGGCAAGATGCCTTGGCATTATACGGCTTCGAATCATTTGAAAGCCGCGAGTTTTTCATATTGCTCCTGGGGGTCAGCGGGGTGGGACCACGATTGGCGGTGACAATCTTGTCGACTTTGACCCCGGATTCGATCCGCCGGGCAGTCATTACTGAACAGGCAGAGGCCTTCAGGCGGGTGCCAGGGGTGGGGGAAGAAAACTGCCCAGAAGATATTATTCAATTTGCAGGATAAGATTTCGAAGGAAGAAGGCTTCGAACCGTTAGCAACAATGAGCGAAGCTGACAGTGAGGTTTTGAGCGCGCTGGTCGCTTTGGGTTACAGTGTTGTTGAAGCCCAGGCGGCACTGCAATCTATCCCAAGGGACGCACCACAGGACGTTGAGCAGCGATTACGTTTGGCGTTGGGGTATTTTTCGTAGAATTTTGGAGGTTGCCTTGTTCGACAACAGTAGAATCGCATTTATCGGGCCTGGAGTGATGGCTGAAGCGATGATCGCGGGATTAATCCGCCAGGAAGTCACACAACCGTCTAGATTGCTCGCCTCGGGCCCCAGGGAGGAACGCGGAGAAGAGCTGCAATCCCTTTACGGGATCGAGGTGCTAACAGACAACGCTGCTGCAGCCAAAGCTGCAGATGTAATCGTTCTCTCATTGAAGCCGCAGCGCTTGGACACGGTTCTTGAAGGTATGCGAGGGGCTGTCAAGCCAGAGGCGTTGATCTTATCGATTGTTGCTGGGGCACCGATCGCCAAGATCAGCGGCATACTTGGGCACGATGCCATTGTGCGTGCCATGCCGAATACACCCGCCCAGATCGGTGAAGGTATTACTGTCTGGACTGCGGCCCCAGCCGTCTCCGAAGAACAGAGAGAAATGGCACGGCAAATCCTGGCTGCCTTGGGAGAGGAGATCTTTCTCGAGGAAGAGTACTACTTGAACATGGCAACTGCACTCTCGGGAACAGGACCGGCATATGTGTTCCTCTTCATGGAAGCGATGGTCGATGCAGGTGTGCACCTTGGATTTCCCCGGCGTGTTGCAGAACAATTAGTTGCCCAAACCGTTCGCGGATCGGTGGATTACTATACCCGCGATACAGACCCGGTGCACCTGGCCCGCCTGCGCAATCAGGTGACTTCTCCTGGAGGGACCTCAGCAGCTGCTCTGTATTACCTCGAAAAAGCGGGATTCAGAACCGCGATATCTAGAGCGGTGTGGGCAGCTTACGAACGCTCCCAGGAGCTGGGTAAGGATGCCAAGGCTCACTGGCCTGAGAATGTGAGTCGGGATGATAGAGAAGCCTGAGTTTAATTGTGAATAACTAGACAATATGGACGCTTTCAAGTATCATTTGACCGCTTGGATAAACCAAGGGCGAAATCCTTGCCCACGTTCGTTTTTGTCCACAACAGCAAGCAAGAAGGTGAAATAACATCTGCCAGAAAGGGAAAAGCAAGCCCTTTTGCTTCACGCGTAAAGATTGTTATAGGAAACTTGATTTATCCTGTACTTGACAAAAAACTTCCATTCATTGAAAGGAAAAAACATATAATATGGCAGATGCTACTCTGGAATTACTTAAAGAACTAACCGAAGCCAACGGTATCCCTGGCTATGAAGGTCCTGTGAGAGATATCGTTCGCAAACATCTTGAACCCCTGGGAAAATTATCCCAGGACAAGATCGGCAGCGTAATCTGCCAGGTAGAAGGAAGCGCAGAAGCACCCAAGGTGATGCTGGCCGGTCATATGGATGAGATAGGATTTATGGTGAAGCACATCACCAAGGAGGGTTTTCTCCATTTCCTTCCACTTGGTGGTTGGTTTGACCAGGTGCTGTTGGGCCAGCGGGTGGTGATCAAAACCAGGACGGGTGATGTGGTCGGGGTGATCGGGGCCAAACCACCCCATCTGCTGTCAGCAGACCAGCGCAACAAAGTGGTCAAACAGAAGGATATGTATATCGACATCGGTGCTACCAGCAAGGAAGAGGTAGAAGAATCTGGAGTCAGACCAGGTGATCCAGTGATCCCGCGAGCTGATTTTGTCTCCCTGGCAAATGGGAAGACTTATCTCTCGAAGGCATTTGATGACCGGGTCGGGGTGGCATTGATCGTTTCCACTTTAGAGCAGCTTAAATCGGTTGAACATCCGAATAGAGTTTATGGGGTTGCCACAGTCCAAGAAGAGGTGGGTGTGCGTGGGGCAACGACCAGCGTACGGGCAGTCGATCCAGATTTGGCGATCGTGCTAGAATCCGATATCGCAGGTGATGTTCCTGGAATCAAGCCGGACGAATCATCTGTAGAACTGGGCAAAGGACCCACCGTGTTGATTTATGATGCACGCATGATCCCGAATATCAAATTGAGGGATTTCTTGATGGAAACTGCCGAGGAGATCGAAGTTCCCTTGCAGGTGTCCTATATCGAGGGTGGCGCTACGGACGGGGCGGCGATCCATCTGCATAATACTGGTGTGCCGACCGTTGTGATCGGTGTTGCCGCCAGACATATTCATTCAGACAGCTCAATCATCCATCGAGGAGATTATGATAGCGCAGTAAAATTATTGGTAGAAATCATCAAACGATTGGATGCAGATAAAATAGCAGAATTTACGGCATAATTTTTGTGGAGGAATAATGACGGATCTGATCAATAAAATAACTGCAGACCTGCAAAAGCAAATCGACGACTACAAGCCTGAGGTCGAAGTAAGTGATGTTGGGACAGTTCTTGAGGCAGGTGATGGTATTGCCCGTGTGGATGGCCTTTCATCCGTACGCGCCCAAGAGCTGGTGCAATTTGCAAACGGTGTGATGGGCATTGCCTTCAACCTGGAAAGTGACAGTGTGGGTGTGATCATCATGGGTGAATACTCTGCTATTAATGAAGGGATGATGGTTCACTCAACTGGGCGGATCGCCTCGGTACCGGTCGGGGATGCCCTGGTTGGGAGGGTCGTGAATGCCTTGGGGCAGCCGGTAGATGGGAAAGGGGCGATCAACACAGATCGATACCGACCGATTGAGCGCATCGCACCAGGGGTCGTCGAAAGAAAGGATGTGGATACACCGGTGCAGACGGGTTTGATCGCTATCGATGCCATGACCCCCATAGGCCGCGGCCAGCGTGAGCTGATCATCGGAGACCGGCAAACCGGGAAAACCGCCATTACGATCGATACGATTATCAATCAGAAGGGCAAGGACCTGCTCTGTATTTACGTAGCGATCGGTCAGAAGAAAGCTGGTATCGCCCGCACGGTGGATGTACTCACTCGCCATGGTGCCATGGACTATACCATTGTCGTCATTGCTTCAGCGGACGAACCAGCGGCCTTGCAGTACATTGCTCCATACGCAGGCTGTGCCATGGGTGAAGAATTCATGGAGACTGGGCGGGATGCCCTGGTGGTTTATGACGACCTTTCGAAACATGCCTGGGCATACCGGCAGGTATCTTTACTGCTTCGCCGTCCACCAGGTCGTGAGGCTTACCCAGGAGATGTGTTTTATTTGCACTCGCGACTGCTTGAAAGGGCAGCAAGATTGGCCGACAAGTATGTTATCGTTCCCAAAGATTTCTCTGGAGACGAAGTTGAAGAGAAAGAAGCCCAGGATAAGGAGCGAGCAGTAAAGATACCTGCCGGTATGCCCAGGCATGTTTCGAAAGGTCGTGAGGCTTACCCAGGAGATGTGTTTTATTTGCACTCGCGATTGCTTGAAAGGGCAGCAAGATTGGCCGACAAGTATGTTATCGTTCCCAAAGATTTCTCTGGAGACGAAGTTGAAGAGAA
>PVMS01134206.1_pt1 | contig 10155 bp, 8 predicted proteins | sample 1853461 | NCBI WGS metagenome assembly PVMS01 (sample SAMN08582032, study PRJNA380276) | Marine sediment metagenome, whole genome shotgun sequencing project. | isolation source: ocean sediment barecode stripped | collected 2017
ATCGACGCTGTTGAACCCACAGCGCCTTCGGCCCCTGGTGCGAAACCGATGACGTCGCCGACGCGGGGGTGTTTCTGGCTTCCGGCCAGCCGCGTTACATAACGGCGCAGACGATTTCCGTCGATGGCGGCATAGCGCATGTGATGAACCTCACCACTGGGTTGTTCGACTAGCTGGGACACCCCAGGTCGGCCACATCCAATGGAGGAAACCGACGTGACCCGAGTACTGGCCAACGCACGGCTGACCGACGGCAGCACGGTCGACATTCACATCCGGGATGGGATGATCGACGCTGTTGAACCCACAGGAAGCAAAGCGTCAGAGGCTAGCGACGGCGAGGACCTTTGCGGTTGGCTGGTCCTGCCTGCCATGGCAGAACCCCACGCTCACCTCGACAAGGCTCTCACCGCCGAGGAAGTCCCGAATCCCAAGGGCGACCTGTTCGGCGCAATCGATGCCTGGATCACGGCTGCCGCCGCCGGAAGAATCACCCTCGAGGGCACTGTGGAACGGGCTGCCGCGGCCATGGAGCTTCTACTCGTGCATGGCGTCACTGCGGTCCGGACCCATGTCAATGTGCTCGGCCCCAACCCCACCGAAAGTCTGAGCGCCGTCAAGGAAGCTGCGGCCCGATTCGACGGCCTGCTCGATGTGCAGACCGTGGCACTCGCCGTCAGCCCGATGAACGGGGCGGAAGGGGCCGACAACCGATCCGCTCTCGCTGCGGCCGTTGAAGAGGGAGTCGACTTCGTCGGAGGTTGCCCCCACCTCGATTCCGACGGACCCGGACTTATCCGCAACGCTCTGGCCGTTGCCACCGATGCCGGCATCGGTGTCGATCTGCATGTCGACGAGATGCTAGATCCATCGGTTCTTACCCTTCGAGAGTTCGCTCGGCAAGTGATTGACTCGGGATTCGAAGGATCCGCCGCTGCCAGTCATTGTGTGACCCTCGGGATGCAGTCGAGAGCCGTTCAGCTCGAAGTGGCTGCACTCGTTGCCGAAGCTGGCATCGCTGTCTTCACTCTGCCCCAAACGAATCTGTTCCTCCAGGGCCGCGATCACCCCACTGCGACGCCTCGCGGCCTCACTGCCGTGTCTGCCCTCCAGGAATGCGGCGCTCTGGTAGCCGCCGGAGCCGACAACGTGCAAGACCCCTTCAACCCCATCGGGCGTTCCGATCCGCTGGAAACCGCAGCTCTCATGGTGACGGCGGGCCACCAACTCCCTGATGCTGCCTACGACATGGTCAGCAATAGTGCGCGACGAGCAATGGGCCTTCCAGTGATCAACATCAAGCCCGGCGATCCCGCCGACATCGTCGCCATTGACGCGCCCTCGATTCGGGGGGCAATCGCCGACGCTCCGATGGCCCGCCGAGTATTCCGGCGCGGTCTGCTCGTTGCGTCGGCCGACCAACAGACAGCGATTCACCACCCGACACAGGAGGAGAAATAAGAGGGCGCGCCAATAGGCGCGGACTCGGTGGCCTGGGGCAGGGGCCCCGGGCCACACAGCGATGAGCCATATGGCGAAGGCCATGGGATAGCGTTAGAGCGTCCGCCTATTGACGGACGCTCTAAGGCTCACCATCACCGCCGCCATCCACTCCACGTGGGGGAGCACCGAGTCGACAGCTTGATACACACCCATGCGTGGTGTCTTGATTTGGTGATCGTTGATCGTGTGTTTGTGCGTGATCCTGTCCCCGAAGAAGGACGGAAGCTAATCGAAGAACCCAGCGGTGAGGTCCATCACATGCGCCAAGCCGCCATCGACGGAAATCGTCTGCGCCGTCACATATCGCGCCTGGTCTGAGGCCAGAAAGACCACGACGTCGGCCACGTCCGCGGTTTCGCCCCAGCGGCCGAGGGCGATCTTGGCCTCGATGGCCTCGATCAACCCGGGAATCTCTCTGGCCCCACGCCAAATGTCGGTGACGATCACGCCGGGTGCGATCGAGTTGACCCGGATCCCGTGCTTTCCCCAGTCCAGTGCGTGCGAACGGGTCACCGCATCGAGCGCACCCTTCGACGCCGCATAGGCGGCCTGGTAGCTTGCTCCGACGACGCTTACGAGCGACGACATGTTGATGATCGACCCGCCGCCTCGCTCGATCATCGCAGGAGCGACCGCGGCCGAGAGCGTCAGCACAGAACGCACGTTGATGGCGAGCACTTCGTCGATGTCGCTCTCGGTGAGCTCCAGGCTGTCGCGGATCATGGTGATTCCGGCGTTGTTGACCAGCACATCGAGGCCGCCGAGCGAGTCGATGGCTTGCTCGCCCAAACTCCGCGCGGCGCCTCGCTCAGAAAGATCAGCCGGCAGGACGACGGGTTCGCCGGGCAGCTCGCTGGCAGCCTGTTCGAGAGCGGCGACATCGCGGCCGCTCAGTGCGACCCTCGCTCCAGCGGCGGCCAGCGCCCTGGCGCATTCCTCGCCGATCCCCCGACTTGCACCGGTGACGAGGGCGAGGCAACCATTGAGATCTGTCATTCCGCGAGCGCTAGGTTTAGTCATTTCGTGAAGTTTAAGTTAACGAGCCACCGCGATCAAATCACTTGTCCGATGCCTCCCAGGGAACCTATGGGTCACCGCCGGTGCTCGAGGATCTCCGTGACGCCGGAGAGAAGGTGACGAAGAAAACCGTGGGGCCTCGATGGCCTGCCAAGGCCTGCAGGCCGACCACCCAAGAAGGCCCGCAGGGGTCTGACCCGCCCCGACCGCCGGTCCAAGCTCTCTCGTAATCGTTCTTGAGACCGGCTACGGTTCGTGGGTACTTTTGCGACAGGGCGCCGTTGCAGGGGCGCGTCAAGTGGAGGTTACAGATGCCCGTCGAGTCACAGACGTCCGTCTCGGAGAAGCATGCGGGAGCCGAGTCGCTGTCGTTCGAGGGGATCGGAATGGTCTTCCCCGACGGCACCGAGGCGATCCGCGAGGTGTCGTTCACAGTCAACAAGGGCGAGTTCGTCACGGTCGTCGGCCCGTCGGGGTGCGGCAAGACGACGCTCCTCAAGATCGCGGCCGGCCTGCTCGAGCCGACTTCGGGCGAGGTCACCGTCGACCGCGATCGAGTCGGCTACGTCTTCCAGGACCCGACCCTTCTCCCCTGGCGCACCGTGCAGAACAACGTCGAACTGCTCACCGAACTGCACGGCTTCCCGAAGAGCGAACGGGTGCGTCTCGCCAACGGCGTGATCGAGCTGGTCGGACTCGATGGTTTCGAGAACCACTACCCGAAGTCGTTGTCGGGTGGCATGAAGATGCGGGCATCGCTCGCCCGAACGCTCACCATGAGCCCGCCGGTCTTCCTCTTCGACGAGCCGTTCGGGGCCGTCGACGAGATCACCCGCGAGAACCTCAACGAAGAGACGCAAAAGCTCTTCCTGCTCGAGGGCTTCGCCTGCCTGTTCATCACCCACTCGATCAGTGAGGCGGTGTTCCTGTCGACCAGAGTGTTAGTCATGTCGGCCCGGCCCGGCCGCATCGTGGCCGAGTACGCCGTACCGTTCGACTATCCGAGAACGCCCGAACTCCGATTCGACCCAGACTTCGCGAGACTCAGTGGTGAAGTGTCGCGTGCATTGCGGGGGTCCCACTCCTGACCAAGACCGCAGACCACACGATGGACACTCTCGACACCGCCACCCGGGGAAGCGCTCGACGATAGGGCACCGCCGGTGCTCCCGAATCAACCGAGCAGAATGGCCTGGATCGCCCGGACGATACTCCCACCGATCGTGGCGTCGGGTCTACCGCAAGGGCGTGCTTGTGGCCTCGCCCGACCAGCGGGCGGCCATCCATCCAACGCTGTGATCGAACCCGAGCCGCGACCCGGGTGTTGACCTGACGCGGGCCGTCAGAACGACGGAGGCGTGACGGCGACGATCAAGACGAGCTCTTCGTCGGCGATTGACATGATCGATGTCAGCGACGTGCTGTCGTAGGTCGCGCTGTCGCCGGCAGTCAGGATGTGAGTTTCTCCGCCGAATTCGATGGATACCGTCCCGCTGACAACGTGTATGCACTCCTCTGTAGGCGAGGCCAGTCGGCGATAAAGGTTCACGTTGGGTGTGTCGACGCGCACGATGAACATCTCGATCGCTCGCGCCGTCCCGGAGGACAGCAACTCGTATGACATCACAGAGTCGGGGAGATTGATGGTGACCCGCTCGTCCGCCCGGACAACGGCGCGGTTGACTTCATATTCCACCAGCAGTTGGAAGACGGGGACTTCAAAGAATGCGGCCAGCTGGCGCAGGGTCGAGAGCGAAGGGCTACTAAGGCCTCGCTCAACTTGACTCAAGAAACTAGCAGTGACGTCGACCTCGCTCGCAAGGGCACGAAGCGACAGGCCCCTATCCTCTCGAAGCCTGTGGAGCTGACGGCCGAGACCGATGACGGCATGGTGTTCGGCACTGTTGCTCATGTGGTCAACTCCTGCTGTGGGAGGCTGTGGCCGGGCGACCGGGACTGGGTCGGTGCATCGTAGTGGGCTTCGTTGAGCCACCAGCCGCCACTCTAGCCTGCCCTGCACCCTTTGTACAGTGGTACTTGACAACACCGAATGGGGGCCGTAGCGTCTCGCCCATGTGGAGAAGTCGGCTGGATTCTTGTCGCGCCCCTAAGTCTTGCTGCGGGAGGCCTCTTGTGAGCGGTAGTCGCCGGGCACCGAGGCCGGCCGAGTGGTTACTTGAAGTTAACGCCGACCCAACAAGCGACAAAGACCCTCCCCAGGCTCCCGGTGCACGGCGTGATGCGTCGTTGCCGACGGTGGAGAAGACGTGACGATGGGCACTACGACTTCTCTGAGCGTAAACCGCGGCGCAATGACACTGGTCACTGAGTTGATCGAGCGGGCCGACGAACTGCGAATCGAGATCGCAACCACCACGGCCGGCGCAACGGTCATCGACATGGGTCAGCGCGTCACCGGGAGCTGGGAGGCCGGTCGACTGTACGCCGAGATCACCATGGGCGGGCTAGGTTCGGTCTCCTTCGGCGACTTTGAGCTCGGGGGCCAGCATCTCCGATCAGTCCTCGTTTCCACAGAACACCCGATCGAGGCCTGCTGGGTCTCCCAGAGACATGTCAACCGCCGCCCCGGTGACCCCCACGACGTGATTCTGGCTGGACCGGCAAAGGCGTTGCTCGACCCCGTCGACCCGTCCGTCGCTCAAGCCGGCTACCGCGAGACACACCGCCGGGCGGTCGCACCGCTCCAACTCGAGCGCAGCGTGACCGATGATGACATCGCCTGGCTCGCTCGGGCATGCCAACTCCCCCCCCGAGACATCTTCGTTCTGGTCGCGCCAACACCGAGCCTGGTGTGCGCGGTTCAGGTAGCGGCGCGGTCGGTAGACAACGCCATGCACCGGCTGCACTCGGCGGGACTCGAGTTGGGAGCAGTCGAATCTCTCCAAGGGAGCGCGCCGGTACCGCCTAGGGTGGAGGACGAGCTCAGCGCACTCGGCCGAATCAACGATTCGCTGATGTATGGCACTCGAGTGCATGCACAGGTGCGCTACGGCGGCGACCTACTGGCGGTGGCGACGGAGGTCGCCAGTCAGCCGTCCGAGAGCCGGGGTCGGCCGTTCCTGGACATCCTGGCAGCCGCCGACAACGACTTTCACAACGTCTCGCTCGACGTCTTCTGTATCGCAGAGATGTCGATCACCGACGTCGCTTCGGGCAGCTCTGCTACCGCCGGCGGACTGGACCACGACCTGCTGTGGAAGTCGTTCTACGGGGAGGAGAGTTGATGTTCCTGAGTTTCACCGAGGTCGTCTTCGACGCCGCCCCAGACGGAGATGCGCCAGATGTCTGAGACAACGAGCGCTGTCAACGGCGATCAGCTTCTTGAGTTCTTCGACCAGATGGTGCTGATCCGTGAGTTCGACTTGCAGGCGGTGCGTAGTCGCCACCAGGGTCTGATCCCCGGGTTCATTCACGCCAGTCAAGGACAGGAGGCGATTGCGGTTGGTGTGTGTGCGGCGCTGTCGGACGGCGACGTCATCACCAGCAACCACCGCGGCCACGCCCATCATCTCGCTCTCGGCGGCCGCCCCGACACGACCATGGCCGAGCTCGCCGGTCGAACCACAGGTACATGCCGGGGTTGCGGCGGAAGCCTGCACGTCGCCGACAAGAACCTCGGCAACATGGGCGCGAATGGGATCGTGGGTGCGGGCATTCCCATCGCGGTCGGTGCCGCCCTGTCGTTCGCGATGCGTGACGAGCGCCGTGTCGCTGTCAGCTTCTTTGGCGACGGCGCAACCAATCAAGGGACCTTCCATGAGAGCCTCAATATGGCTGCACTGTGGAATCTCCCGGTGGTCTTCATCTGCGAAAACAATCACTACGCCGAGGGCACTGCCCAACACCGGCATATGCCCAACACCGACATCGCGTTGCGGGCCGCTCCGTTTGGGATCACTGCCCGATCGATCGACGGCAACGACGTCGAAGCCGTGTTCGAGGCCGCCGGTACGGCGATCGGGCAGGCACGTGATCGGCAGGGCCCGACGCTGATCGTCGCCAACACAGACCGCCTGTGTGGCGCATATGAAGGCGATCCGCAGTTCTACCGAACGAAGGATGACATCACTGGGCTCGAACCCAACGAACCGATCGTGCGGTTGCGGGCGGTTCTCGTTTCTCGCGGTCTGGCGGACGACGCAGAACTCGACCGCAGGGTCAAAGCGGCCAAAACCGAGATTGAAGGGGCGGTCGAGTTCGCTCAGCAGAGCGAGTACCCCGATCCTGCCGCCGGGCTCCAGCTCACGTATGTCGATGATCTCGAGGGCGCTTTGGTGGCGGTGCAACAGCGATGAGCACCACGAGCACAGAACGTGACACTGAGGCCATTCCTGTCCCGTCACCTGAGCGCCAGATCACCTACGCAGAAGCGATTCGCGACGCCCTCCGTGAGGAGATGCTCCGAGATGAAAGGGTCTTCATCGTCGGCGAAGACATCGCCGTCTTCCAGGGGGCATTTGGTGTAACCGGTGAGTTGTGGAAGGAGTTCGGCGAAGAACGCGTCCTCGACTCGCCGATATCGGAGAACTCGCTGGTCGGAGTTGGCGTGGGTGCCGCCCTCATGGGCATGCGCCCCGTGGTAGAGCTGATGTTCGGCGATTTCATCTTGTTGGCGATGGATCAGATCGTCAACCAAGCCGCCAAGGCCCGCCTCCTGTCAGGAGGCAGGGTCGAAGTGCCGCTCACCATCCGCACAACCACCGGTGCCACCGGTGCGGCCGGAGCGCACCATTCCCAGAGTATTGAGGGGTGGCTGCTGGGCATGCCGGGGTTGAAGGTCGTCGCCCCTACTACTCCGGCCGACGCCAAAGGCTGCTTGACCGCCGCGATCCGCGACCCCGACCCTGTTGTCTTCCTCGAGCACAAGAGACTCTACGGGGTGAAGGGTGCCGTCCCAGAGGGCGAACATCTCGTTCCGTTGGGGTCTGCCGCGATCCGGCGCGCCGGCGACGACATCACACTGATCGGCGTCGGGGGTCTCGTGGTTGATTGTCTCGAGGCTGCCAACCAGGCGGAGACGGCCGGGATCAGCGTTGAGGTCATCGACTTGAGATCGATCGTGCCGATCGACACCGCCACCATCTTCGCCTCGGTAGAAAAGACCACAAGAGCCGTCGTTGCCCAGGAAGCACCCGATCGGGGAGGTGTTGCCGCGGAGGTTTCGGCCTTGCTCGCCGAGCACCGCATCGATGTGCTCGACGCTCCCATCGGGCGGGTGGGAGCAAAACCGATCCCCATCCCCTACGGCCCGGCGATGGAGCAGCATATTCTCCCCAGCAGCGACGACATAGCCGCTGCCCTGGTCGCGGCGATGGAGTGAGGACGCAGAGGCCAATCATGAACCAAGAGGTCGTCATGCCCTCGCTCGGTCTCACCATGGAAGAGGGCACCATCGTGGAGTGGTTCGCAGCCGTTGGGGACACGATTGAACTCGGCGACGACCTCTTCCTCCTTGAAACCGAGAAGGCACAAGTCGAGATCGAAGCCCCCTACCAGGGTGTCCTCACCGAGATCCTCGTCGAGGCAGGTCATACCGTCGCCGTCGGCGTGCCGATAGCACACATGGACGTCCCGGTGACTGGGGTTACCCCCGGTGACGCAGATCCCCTCTCAGAAGGCACTCCGGTCGTCACGGCAACAGCACCCCAGCCGGTGGCTGCCGTAGCGCCGTCTGCCAACAGAGATGACCGGCAGGGTGGTGAGGGCGCCAGGGTCCGTGCCACACCGTTGACTCGCCGCCGTTCCGCCCAGCTCGGGGTCGATCTGGTGACCGTGCCTGACAGTGGTCAGGACGCCAGGGTCCGTGCCACTCCGTTGGCTCGCCGCCGTGCCACCGAGCTCGGGGTCGATCTCGTGAACGTGCCGGGCAGTGGTCCGGGGGGCAGGATCAAACGCGCCGATGTTGAGGGCGCTGCCGACAACGGTGAGCTCCCCGCGGGACCGGCGGTGACGCCGCTGCAGGGCCGGCGAGCGATCATTGCCGATCGAATGCATGCGAGCTCGATGGTCACGGCCCCGGTCACGCTCACCACTCGGGCGAACGCGACCGATCTCGTGCGCTTACGTTCGAGGCTGCTGGAGCACACGGACGAGGTCCGGCCCACGTATAGCGACATCATCGTCGCCGCCTGCTCAGTCGCCATCCGTGATCACCCCGACATCATCCTGCAGCTGAACGAAGATGGGCTCTTCCGCCCCGAGCGCATCAATATCGGACTCGCCGTGCAGGCGCCCGAAGGTCTCATAGTGCCCGTCATCCGGGACGCCGACATGCGGACCATCGTTGACCTCGCCAGAGAGTCGAAACGCCTGGTCGACGGCGTGCTCCGAAACCGCCTTAATCCGGCTGACCTGGAGCAAGGCACGTTCACCGTCTCGAATCTCGGGAGTGATGGAATCGACGCGTTCACACCCATCATCAACCTCCCGCAGAGCGCCGTGTTAGGCGTCGGTGCGATCCGACCATCAGTCGAAGTGGTCGATGGCGTCCCGGCCGTCGTCTCGATGATCACACTCAGCCTTACATTCGATCATCGAACAATCGACGGGCAACCCGCGGCCCGTTTCCTGAGGAGAGTCGCCGAAATCCTGGAGAACCCAAATGCGTTGTCAACCGGAATCGACTGAACGTCTCAAGCGTGTCGCTCGCGGCCCCGCACTACCGGCGGCGTAGGCAGCTTCTGGCTCGGGAGGGTCCTAATCATGGCGGCGAAAATCGACGGGCTCCCCCTGCCCCTGCTTGTGCAGTATAAATGAACGAATAGAGTCTGGAACCCGCACCCGGTATGGACAATCTTCATATCTTTCATGAGGTTTCGAAAAGGAATCTCTCAACATCGCCGTGTTGTTGTACAACACAGGTGGTGCTGCGGCCGCTATCCTGGCGTTGCCGCGCATAGCGGAGAAACCGGAGACACGGAACGAAACGAGGCAGCCAGATGGACACGACGCTCTTCCAAAGAGACTTCATCTCGACGCAGGATTGGTCGACCGACGAGCTCATAACTGCCCTCGATCTGGCGCTGCGACTCAAGCAGGATTTCGGAATGGGCGTGACGCACGATCACATCCTGCGGGCCAAGACGCTGTACATGTTGTTCTTCGAAGAGAGCACCCGCACTCGCAATTCATTTGAGACCGGGATGACGCAACTTGGTGGGCATGCGATCTTTCTCACTCCGAAAGCGACGCAGATCGACCACGGCGAGAGCGCTAGGGACACCGGACGCGTACTCAGCAGTTACGGCAACGGTATCGCGATCCGCCATAGTCAAACGGGCGTCGGTCAGAAGTACCTCTACGAGATGGCAAAGCATGCGTCTGCTCCAATATTCAATATGCAGGATGACGTCGATCATCCGTGCCAGGCGATGGCGGACATGCTTACGCTCCGAGAGAACTTCGGTTCTGATCTACGCGGCAAGAAGTTCGTTATCTCTTGGACACACGCCCCGAAGTACGTCCGGCCGTTGAGCGTGCCCCAATCGCTTGTCATGCTGATGCCTCGTTTCGGCATGGACGTCACCCTCGCCTACCCCAAGGGCTACCACTTGATGCCGGAATCCATGGAGCACGCGCGCGCCAATGCCGCTGCAGCGGGTGTGAACCTCGAAG
>PVMS01117049.1_pt1 | contig 10154 bp, 8 predicted proteins | sample 1853461 | NCBI WGS metagenome assembly PVMS01 (sample SAMN08582032, study PRJNA380276) | Marine sediment metagenome, whole genome shotgun sequencing project. | isolation source: ocean sediment barecode stripped | collected 2017
ATGGACCTCAGGTCCACCGCCAGTAAAACATTAATACCCGGATTCAACTCATCGATCATATAACACTCATCCTGCCATTTCCACAGATCACCGAGGTGACTTGTGGAAAGATGTTTTTTGTCAATGCAATTTTCTTCGTGAATAACAATAAATTTAGACTTTAGATTATTTTTGAAATGAAATAAATAACTATTATGAATACATCAAAAAGTAATTATTCTATTGACACATTTATCAAAATTATTGTCCTTTCTATTTTAATAGTATGGAGTTTCTTAATTGCAAAACCTTTTATACTTCTTATAGTATGGTCAATAATTGTTGCAGTTGCCCTCTACCCAATTTATAAAAAAGCTGTTGCACTTTTTAAAGGGAAAAAGAAAGGGTTAGTCACCACACTTTTTGTACTCATACTGTTAGCACTAATAATAGTTCCAACCATAAAATTGACCCAATCTGTATTAGATACATCAACAGAAATTTATCAAAATTTTGATCAAGGTACACTTAAAATCCCATCTCCAAATAGTACAGTAAAGGAATGGCCTTTAATAGGAAAAAATCTTTATTCTGTTTGGTCAAGTATTTCACAAGATATAGAGTCATTTATAAAAAGTCATCCTGACGAAGTGAAAAATTCTGCGGGCTGGATCTTCGATTCTTTTAAAGGTTTAATGGGATCCGTATTGATTTCAATTATTGCCTTAATTATTGCTGGAATATTTATGTCTTCAGCCAATGAAGGATATAAAACTGGTGTTAAATTTATGGATAGACTAGTTAATAGTAAAGGAACTGAACTCATGGAGATGTGCATAAATACTATTAGAAGCGTCGTAAAAGGGATTTTGATGGTTGCTGTTATTCAAGCTTTTTTAGCATTTCTTGGATTTAATCTAATTGGAATGTCCTCCACAGCTGGCATATTAGCTTTTGTGGTCATGTTTGCAGCTATTATTCAAATTCCCGTTACTTTAGTCGTTATTCCAATTATTGTTTATGTTTTCTCTTTTGCAGATACGACTCCTGCAATAATATTTACTATTTACATTCTAGTGGTTTCATTGTTGGATAATTTTTTAAAACCAATGTTGTTAGCAAAAGGATTAAAAACTCCAATGATTGTAATATTAATTGGTGCTATTGGAGGTATGATGTTTCAAGGAATTTTGGGTCTTTTTATCGGACCAGTTATCTTAGCTATAGCTCATAGATTATATATTAATTGGGTTAATGCACCTGAAACCGTATAAAGTCAACTATGAATAAAAGATATTAATCAATACATTTTTCATTGGAATACTGCTTGCTGAAGGAATTGTATCAAAAATATATAAATCGTTGTGATAATATCATAAATATCAGCTGTTTAATTATTTTAAAACATAAAACCAGTAACTTGAAATCTAAATGTGGTATCAACTAAAATCATATCTCCTTTTTTTATTAAAATCTAAAAATCAACATGGAATTCATTCTCCATTTGTATATGATTTGATCACTAAATGTTTTTATGATGCAACTTATCATTCTGAGTTTGATCAGATAAAAAAAATCAGAAAGCAATTAATTCAAAATAACAATAGCATTGTAGTAAACGATTTTGGTGCTGGATCTAGGGTTTTTAAATCGAATAAAAGAAAGATAGCTGCTATAGCAAAGAATGCAGGAATTACTCCAAAAAGACAACAATTGCTGTATCGATTAGTGCGTTATTTTAAGCCTGAAAACATATTAGAGTTAGGCACATCCTTAGGTTTGGGATCTTCTACAATGGCTATAGCAAATCCTGCAGCTAAAATTACAACTGTTGAAGGTTGTCAAAATACATCTAAAATTGCACAAAAATTATTTGATGAATATAGTTTAAAGAACATTCAACTCCACACTTCAACTTTTGAAGATTTTTTCGATAAAAACACTTATGAAGAATATGACCTTGTTTATATTGATGGAAACCATAACAAAGAAAAAACCCTTCAGTATTTTGAATTACTATTAACAAGGATTAATTCGAATTCTATTTTGATTTTTGATGATATTCATTGGAGTGCTTCCATGAACAATGCTTGGCAAAAAATATGTAAACATCCCAATGTAATTGTGAGTATTGATACTTATTTTTGGGGTATGGTATTTTTCCGCACAGAACAAGAAAAACAACATTTTACCATTAGATTGTAACAAGCTTATTGACTATGCGTCTTATGATAAAACCTTATCTTGCAGAAGATATAAAAGCAATTTATAATTAATGGATCCAGTAATAAAAATCAGAGGAATTATTAGAGACTTTCCACTAGGACAAGAAGTTGTAAAAGTATTAAAAGGGATCGATTTAGATATTGAACGAGGTGAATATGTTGCATTGATGGGACCTTCTGGCTCAGGAAAATCAACTTTAATGAATCTATTGGGTTGTTTGGATACTGCAACAGCTGGCACCTATGAGTTGAATGGGAAGAATGTTAGTAATATGACCCAAGATGAACTTGCCGAAATTCGAAACAAAGAAATAGGATTTGTCTTTCAAACCTTTAATCTATTACCCAGAACAACCGCATTAGAAAATGTAGCTTTACCCTTGATCTATGCAGGTGTTGCAAAAGAAAAACGCATATCAAGAGCTGAGGAAGTACTAGAAGATGTTGGCCTGTCCGACCGTATGGATCATAAACCCAGTCAACTTTCAGGAGGACAAAGGCAACGGGTTGCTATTGGAAGAGCTTTGGTAAACAAACCTTCCATTATCCTTGCTGATGAACCCACAGGAAACCTTGATTCAAAGATATCTTTGGAAATAATGAATTTATTCGAAGACATCCATGCTCAAGGAAATACTGTTATAGTTGTGACACATGAAGAGGATATCGCTAAACATGCAAATCGTATTATACGACTTGTAGATGGTATGGTGTCTAGTGATAAGAGAATAAAATAATTAGATTCCCTGTAAAAATTTATTTGTAATTTGTTCTCGATTCCATTTGGGATTGAAAACTGATACGTACTATAATATGGATTCCATAAACTTTTCGAACCCCATAGTTCTAATAATTGGTGGGTTTTTACTACTTTTTCTACTCTATATTTGGAATAAACACAACTCCAAAAAGCAACGCAAAAGAAATCGAAGAAGTTTCAGAAAAAATTATTACAACAAGAAAAAGAAAACTGATTTATGAAAAAAGCAATCATTGTTGGAGCTTCTTCAGGTATAGGCAAAGAACTTGCTAAGATTCTAGTAAACAATAACTATAAAGTAGGAATTACCGGCAGAAGAATGCAATTACTGGAGGAAATTAAAGCTACAAATCCCGACAGTTATATTACCAGATATTTTGATTGCACTACAGATAGAAATTCAGATGAGTTAAGTGAATTAGCAAATGAATTAGGAGGATTGGACTTATTAATAATGAGTTCAGGGATTGGCGAGGAAAACAGTGAATTAAATTATTCAATAGACGAAAAAACGATTAATCTTAACGTAAAAGCATTTACTGAGGTAATGGATTGGGCATTTAATTACTTTAGAACACAAGGTTGGGGACATATTGTGGCCATTAGTTCGGTTGCTGGGTTAAGAGGAAGTAAGCATGCTCCTTCTTATTTTGCTTCTAAAGCATATCAAATAAACTTTCTAGAAAGTCTTCGAAAAATGGCTAAAAAACCTATTTATATAACAGACATAAGACCAGGTTATGTTGATACTGCAATGGCTTTGGGTGATAATTTATTTTGGATGTCATCTAAAGAAAAAGCAGCCAAACAGATCTTTGGTTATATCAAAAGAAAAAAGGATGTAGGATATGTTTCTAAACGCTGGCAGATAATTGCAATTGCATTAAAAATAGTTCCCAGTTGGATATATAAGCGAGTATAAACAAACCGGTCATTTCGGCACGTTTTTTTTCAAAAAACACTCAATGACTAGAGATCTAATACCATGAGTGTCTGGATTTTTTCTTCAAGACATATCTAAGGATACGAAATAAAAACTTAGTGTATTTCGTAATTAATAAATCCACTTAAATTAGCTATTTTCGTAAAATTAGTATTATGAAAATCTACACAAAAACAGGAGATAAAGGAACAACAGCACTATTTGGCGGTACTCGAGTACCCAAGCATCATATCCGAATTGAATGTTATGGTACTGTAGATGAGTTAAACTCTTATATTGGCTTAATTAGAGATCAAGATATAGATACCTATTCAAAAGAACGGTTAATTCATATCCAAGACAGGTTGTTTACTTTAGGAGCAATATTAGCAACCGACCCTGAAAAAGTTACATTAAAAAGTGGAAAAGAACGGCTTGCAATCCAAAAAATACAAAAAGAAGATATTTCACTTTTAGAAACTGAAATGGATGCAATGAATGATTCTCTTCCCATAATGACGAACTTCGTTCTTCCTGGAGGGCATCCTACTGTGTCATATTGTCACATAGCCCGTTGTGTTTGTCGCCGTGCAGAGCGTTTAACTACCTTGCTTAACGAGCAAGAACCTGTAAATGAACTCGTATTAATATATTTAAATAGATTATCTGATTATCTGTTTGTACTGGCACGAAAGTTGACGAAAGACTTACAAATAGAAGAAATTAAATGGACCCCTAATAAAGGTTAATTTTTCTATAAAAATTAGATGCAAATAGCTATTTTCCAGCTACTTGCAAATGTTTATAAAAATAGTGCAGAAATAATTAAGATTTTTACTGACTTTTTAATCTAAAAAATTAATTTTGCAGAAATTATTAAACTTAAAGTACTATGTACTGGACATTAGAATTAGCATCTTATTTAAGTGATGCACCCTGGCCGGCAACAAAAGATGAATTAATCGATTATGCTATTAGAACTGGAGCTCCTCTAGAAGTTGTAGAAAACCTTCAAGCTTTTGAAGATGAGGGGGATTCATACGATTCTATTGAAGAAATTTGGCCAGACTTTCCTACAGATGATGATTATCTGTGGAATGAAGACGAATATTAATATATTAATAAATAACAAGTAAAAAGTCTCTCTCAAGTAATTGAGCCAGAGACTTTTTTTTTACACGAAATTCTGTAGCTAAAAACATAGGAACCTTTTTGGCATTGTTGTTTTTTTACAGTTTTTTTGTATAACATTGAAAAGTGGAAATCTTTTCAAATTGTGATTAAAATATAGAATAAGAAAATGGGGTTTTTAGATAGCGTATTAAAAGTATTTGTTGGAGATAAATCCAAAAAAGATTTAAGTGAAATACAACCTTTAGTTGATGAAATTAAAAAATTCGAAGGGGCTATAGCTAATCTTTCATTAAACGAATTGAGGGCTAAGTCTAATGAATTTCGAAATAAGATAAAAGAGGATCAAAAAGAAGTTCAACAAAAAATTGATGAACTGGAAAAAAGATCTGAAACCGAAGAGGATATCAATGAAAAAGAAGAAATCTACAACCAGATAGATCAACTTAAAGACGATCGCTACGAAGTTGAAAAGATAACACTCGACGCTCTCCTTCCTGAGGCTTTTTCAGTTATGAAAGAAACTGCAAAACGTTTTTTAGAGAACGAAACGCTTACCGTAACAGCAACTCCTTTTGATAGATTAATTTCAGCCGAAAAAAGTTATGTAACCCTTGATGGTGACCAAGCTACCTGGAGTAATTCTTGGGATGCTGCTGGTAAAGAAGTGACCTGGGATATGGTACATTACGATGTTCAACTTATTGGTGGTGTAGCCATTCATCAAGGTAAAGCTACCGAAATGCAAACGGGAGAGGGAAAAACATTAGTTGCTACCCTACCCCTTTACCTTAACGGACTTACTGGAAATGGAGCTCACTTAGTAACAGTGAACGATTATCTTGCAAAGCGTGATAGTGCTTGGATGGCCCCCTTATTTGAGTTTCATGGGCTGAGTATCGATTGTATTGATTACCACAAACCCAATTCAGAAGAACGCAGAAAAGCATACAATTCAGATATTACTTACGGCACAAATAATGAGTTTGGATTTGATTATCTTAGAGATAATATGGCTCATGCGCCAGAAGATCTAGTACAACGACCACACCACTTTGCAATTGTTGATGAGGTGGATTCGGTATTAATTGATGATGCGCGTACTCCCTTGATTATTTCCGGACCTGTTCCTGAAGGAGATCGTCATGAATTTAATGAACTAAAGCCTAAAATTGCAGATATCGTTGCAGTTCAAAAAAAGAACTTAACTCATGTTTTATCTGAAGCAAAAAAATTGATTGCTGAAGGAGATACTAAGGAAGGAGGGTTACTTTTATATCGCGTCTTTAGAGGTATTCCTAAAAATAAAGCATTGATCAAGTATTTATCTGAAGAAGGCGTTCGCCAAATCCTTCAGAAAACTGAGAATCATTATATGCAAGACAACAATCGGGAGATGCCAATAGTAGATGCCGAATTGTATTTTGTAATTGAAGAAAAGAACAATCAGATAGAATTAACAGATAAAGGTATTGATTACCTTCTGGTGTTGATAATCCAGATTTCTTTGTGATGCCTGAAATAGGTGTTGAGATCGCTAGAATTGAAGAAAAAGGGCTGTCTGTTGAAGAAGAAGCAAACTTAAAAGAAGAACTTTTCCGTGATTTCGGAATTAAGAGTGAGCGTATCCACACTATGAATCAGCTATTGAAAGCTTATTCATTGTTTGAAAAAGACATAGAATATGTAGTGATGGACAATAAGGTGATGATTGTTGATGAGCAAACCGGTCGTATTATGGACGGTAGAAGATATAGTGATGGTTTACACCAGGCGATTGAAGCAAAAGAAAATGTAAAAATTGAAGCCGCCACGCAAACCTTTGCTACTATTACTCTTCAAAATTACTTTAGAATGTATCGCAAGCTTTCTGGAATGACAGGTACTGCTGTAACAGAAGCTGGCGAATTATGGGAGATCTATAAATTAGACGTAGTTGAAATCCCAACTAACAGACCAATTACAAGAGATGACAGAGAGGATGAAATTTATAAGACCAAACGCGAAAAATACAATGCTGTAATTGAGGAAGTAACCAATCTTTCAAATGCTGGAAGACCGGTTTTGATCGGAACCACTTCAGTAGAAATTTCGGAATTATTAAGCCGAATGTTGAGTATAAGAAATGTACCGCATAATGTATTAAACGCAAAGCTTCATAAAAAAGAAGCAGATATTGTCGAAGAAGCTGGTCATTCAGGTATTGTTACTATTGCCACCAATATGGCTGGACGTGGTACCGACATTAAATTAAGTGATGAAGTTAAAAAAGCTGGAGGTCTTGCCATTGTTGGTACAGAACGCCATGATTCACGTCGTGTAGACAGGCAGTTACGAGGTCGTAGTGGAAGACAAGGAGATCCTGGAAGTTCACAATTTTATGTGGCCCTAGACGATAATTTAATGCGTTTATTTGGTAGTGAGCGAATTGCCAAGATGATGGATAAAATGGGATTAAAAGACGGTGAGGTAATTCAGCATTCTATGATCTCAAAATCTATTGAGCGAGCACAGAAAAAAGTGGAAGAGAATAACTTCGGAATTCGTAAACGGTTATTGGAATATGATGATGTGATGAATGCCCAAAGAGAAGTGGTCTACAAACGTCGCTATCACGCTTTATTTGGGGATCGTCTTCGAGTAGATATAGCGAATATGATTTTTGATACTGCTGAGATAATTTCAGAAACCAATAAAGCTGCTCAAGATTATAAAAACTTTGAATTTGAATTAATACGATACTTTTCTATAAGTTCCCCTATTACTAAATCTGAATTTGAGAATATGGATTTCCAGGAAGTAGCTGGAAAAATTTATAAGGCTGCCTACAACCATTACCATGACAAAATGGTTCATAATGCTGAAATTGCTTTCCCTGTAATTAAAAATGTTTACGAAACTCAAAAAGATCAATACAAACGTATTTTAGTTCCTTTTACAGATGGCGTAAAGACTTTAAACGTTGCAACAGATCTTGAAAAGGCCTATGAAACAGAAGGAAAACAACTAATTCAAGATTTTGAAAAGAATATCTCTTTAGCAATTATTGATGATGCCTGGAAAACACATTTACGAAAAATGGATGAACTTAAACAATCTGTACAGTTGGCAGTAAATAAACAAAAAGATCCATTATTGATTTATAAGTTTGAAGCTTTCGAGTTGTTTAAAGCTATGATCGAACAGGTAAATAAAGATGTTATTTCATTCCTGTTTAAAGGAGAAATCCCTCAAGAGAATCAACAACAGATTAGAGAAGCTCGTCAAGTTAAAACAAATAAAAATCTAAAAGAACAAAAAGACGAAATTCAAAATTTAGATGAACGCTCGGCTGAGTCTCGAGCAGCTGGTAATACACAAGGCCAACAACAGCAAGTAACTGAAACCATTGTAAGAGAACGTCCTAAGATTGGTCGTAATGAAAGGGTGACAATCAAGCACGTAATGAGTGGCGAAAATAAAACGGTAAAATACAAACAAGCTATACCTCTAATCGATAAAGGAGAATGGGTATTAGTAGACTAGTTTTTTCCAAAATATATTTTAAAGGGAACCTCAGAAATAGGGGTTCCTTTTTTTAATCTCATTTATCTGAATATTTGATTTTTTTTGTTATAAATTGTATTTTTAATTTAAACATAATTACAATGAAAAAATTATCAATTCTATTATTGCTTTTTGTTTTTATAGCATGTAAAAATGATAAACAAACTGAGGAATCAACAGAAAATGATACTACAACTGAAGCTACTTCTGAAAAAGAGATTCCCTTAAATAAATTCCCAACAAGAGTTTATTGGGGAGACACTCACCTGCATACAGACCTTTCTATGGATGCCGGAGCTTTCGGAAACCGTATAGGTATGGATGAAGCTTACCAATTCGCTAGAGGCGATGAAGTTACATCTTCAACAGGTTTAAAAACTAAATTATCTCGCCCACTAGATTTTTTAGTAATTGCAGATCATTCAGATGGTATGGGATTATTTCCAGCTATTGTGGATAAAGAAGATTGGGTCATGAATACAACTGAAGGACCAGGATGGCGTAAATTATATGAAGAAGGTAAAAACTCTGAATTGGCCTTAGATATTATTTTTAATTTTAGTCAAGGTAATTTTTCTTTTAAAACAAACGACCCAACTATCATGAAGCCTGTATGGAAAAGTGTAGTTGATGCAGCTGAAAAATACAATGACCCTGGAAAATTTACTGCTTTCATTGGCTATGAGTGGACTTCATTAATCAAAGGAAATAACTTACATCGTTGTGTAATTTATCGTGATAATGGTGATAAAGCAATAACTCAATTACCATATACCAATGAAGATAGTTCAGATCCCGAAAAACTGTGGGAAAACCTAGCCTCCTATGAAGAACGAACAGGAGGGAAAGTGTTAGCAATTCCACATAATGGAAACCTATCAAATGGAATGATGTTTATGGAAGAAACTATTTCTGGAAAAGAATTTGACGAAGCTTATTTAAAGAAAAGAATCAAATGGGAACCCCTATATGAAGTCACTCAAATAAAAGGTGATGGTGAAGCGCATCCATTCTTATCACCTAATGATGAATTTGCCGATTATGAAAATTGGGATTTTGGTAATTTAGATTTGAGTGTATTAAAAACCAACGATATGTTAGAATATGAATATGCACGTTCTGCATTAAAAATTGGTTTAAAATACAAAACTACTATGGGTACCAACCCTTATAAATTTGGAATGATCGGTAGTACTGACTCGCATACTAGCTTAGCAACTGCTGATGATAATAATTTCTTCGGAAAAACATCTGGTGTAGAGCCTTCAAAAGAAAGAGCGAGTCATCCTTTTGTAAAAACTGAAAAAGCAACTATCTATACATGGCAAACGGTTGCATCAGGTTATGCTGCTGTATGGGCACAAGAAAATACAAGAGCTTCACTTTGGGATGCTATGAACCGTAAGGAAACCTATGGAACCACAGGGTCAAGGATGCAAATCCGATTCTTTGGTGGCTGGGATTATAACGATTCCGATTTAGATAATTTAGTGGATGCTGGCTATAATAAAGGAGTGCCTATGGGTGGAGACCTGAATAATGCAGGTGATCAAACACCAACTTTTATGGTGTATGCCTTAATGGATCCTGA
>PVMS01132332.1_pt1 | contig 10154 bp, 8 predicted proteins | sample 1853461 | NCBI WGS metagenome assembly PVMS01 (sample SAMN08582032, study PRJNA380276) | Marine sediment metagenome, whole genome shotgun sequencing project. | isolation source: ocean sediment barecode stripped | collected 2017
GGCATCATTTCGATGCGCGACGTCGTGAAGACAACCATCGAGGACCGGGAGGCGACGATCGAGCAGCTCGAGCACTACATCAAGGGGACTCGCTAGTCCGCTGGTGGCGCACTTTTTTCTCGGTCATGAGCGCTATGCAGCCGTCGACCGTCTGCTTGGAGCCTACGCAGATCACCTCTTTGGTCATGATCTCCCGCACCGGGGTCTCCTTGGACGGCCTGCCCAGGAGAACGAGCTTGCGCGCGTAGTCCCGTTCGGAGAAGAGACCCACTACCTCGCCCTCCTCGGTCACCACCAGGGCTCCCACGTCGTGTGCGGCCAGCTCCTGGAGAGCCTTGTACACCGTGGCGTCCGGGCCGATGGTGAGCACCGTGTGCCCCTTGACTCCGAGTATCTGACGGACGGTCTTCATGGATGCTTCCCTCCCGCGATGTCGGCGCTCCGCACCCGATCGCATTCTAGCCTCATAGGGCCGGAACGCGCATCGGATCCGCTCGAGGGCTCCTCAGTCCGTCGACTTCGTCCATTCGGGCTTGCGCTTGGCGACGAAGGCGGCCATGCCCTCGGCGGCCTCGTCCGAGCGGAAGAGCGCGCCAATCTTCTGCTCGGCGTAGGCGAAGGCCTCGTCCATCGGCAGGCGCGCCACCGTGCGGATCAGCTTCTTGGCCTCGGCGATGGCGATGGGGCCGCCGAGGCCGATGGCATCGACCTCCTCCTGGACTGCGTTCGTCAGCTCTTCCGCCGCGACGACGCGGTGCAGGAGGCCGTACTCCAGGGCGCGCGGCGCCATGAAGCGCTCACCGGTGAGGAAGAGGCGCATGGTCCGGTGCGCGCCGAGCTTGGGGAGCACCACCACCGAGATCATGGCGGGGATCAGGCCCAGGCGGACTTCGCTGAAGCTGAAACGCGCGCTGTCGGCGGCGATGGCGATGTCGGCGGCGGCGACCAGCCCGATACCCCCTCCGAAGGCGTGGCCGTTGACGGCGGCGATCACGGGCTTGGGGCCGTCCCACATCAGGCGCAGGATCTCGACGAAGGGGTTGGCCTTCTTGCTGCCGGGAGCGACGGCGTCACCGCGGTTCTTGAGGTCTGCGCCGGCGCAGAAGGCGGGGCCGTTGCCGGTGAGCACGATGCTGCGCACGGCCGGATCGTCGAGGGCCGCGCGCAGGTGCGCGCCGAGCTCCTCGACGAGCGGCGCCGACAGGGCGTTGCGGTTCTCGGGGGAGTCGAGCGTGATCCAGGCCGCGCGCTCGCGGATCTCGTAGCGCGTGTGGGTCGCTTCGGTGCTCGTCATGTCGGCTCAGAACCCCAGCATCTTGGCCAGGTAGTGGATCATCGTCTCGTCGGCCCCGCCGCCGATGCTGACCAGGCGCGTGTCGACGAAGGCGCGGCCGGCTTCGCTCTCCTTCATGTAGCCGTAGCCCCCGTGGAGCTGCACGCACTCGTCGGCGACATGGCGGGCCGTGCGCCCGCAGAGGACCTTGGCCATGGAGATCTCCTGCGTGGCATCCTGGCCCGCGATGCGCTTGCGGATGCACGAGTAGGTGAGCGCCTGGGCGGCCTTGATCTGGATCAGCATCTCGACGAACTTGAACTGGGTGACCTGCATCTTGGAGAGCGGCTTGCCGAAGAGCACGCGCTCCTCGGCGTACTTCTTCGTCAGCTCCCACAGCCGTTGCGAGCCGGCAATGACCATGATGCAGGCCACCAGGCGCTCGTCCTGGAACTGCATCATCTGCTGCTGGAAGCCGCGGCCGACCTCGCCGATCGTGTTGGCCAGGGGCACGCGCACGTCGTCGAAGTGGAGGAGCCCCGTGTCGGAGCCCCAGTTCCCGATCTTGTCGAGCAGCTCGTAGCTGAAGCCCGGCGTGTCGGTGGGTACGATGATCTGGGAGAAGCCCCCGTAGCCGGCGTCGGGGTCGTTCACCGCCAGTACGCAGATCCAGTCGGCGATGGCGGCGTTCGTGATGTACATCTTGCTGCCGTTGATCACCCAGTCGTCGCCGTCGCGCACCGCCCGGGTCTTGATCGCCGCCACGTCGGAGCCCGCGTCCGGTTCGGTGACGGCGACGGCGCTCACCAGCTTGCCCTCGATGGCGGGCACCAGGTACTGCTGGCGCAGTGCGTCGCTGCCGAACTCGTGGAGCGAGGGGGTCGCCATGTCGGTGTGGACGCTGATTGCCATGGCGACGCCGGCGTTGTCGCAGGCGCTCAGCTCCTCGAAGAGGATCGTGGTGTAGGAGTAGTCGAGGCCAGCGCCGCCCCATTTGGGGTCATAGCGAAGCCCCAGGAAGCCCAGCTCTCCCATCTTCGGGAAGAGCGCTTTGTCGATGCGCCCCATCTCGTCGAACTCGCGCGCGCGCGGGGCCAGCTCGTCTTCGACGAACTTGTTCACGGTCTCGCGAAACATCTGGTGCTCGGGGGTGGAGAAGAGGTCTTCTGACATCGAGGGCTCCTTGGGTGGTGGCTGACTCGGCCCTAGGGTGTCAGGAAATCGCCTTCTCGCCAAGGGCTGAGGCGACTCCGAGTCAGCAAGCGGCGTTGTGCCGTCTCTGCCCTTATTCTCTCGGCGGATTTCACTCGGCGCCTCTCTCGAGCGAGGCGGAGGTGGGGCATGTTCGAATTGGACGATATGCAGCGCGCCATGGAGGGCGCCGCGCGCACGTGGTGCGAGAACGAGCTTGCGCCTCGGGTGCAGGCGCTGGAGACCGGGGAGCAGCGCCCCTACGAGCTGCTGCGCCGTCTCGGCCAGGATCTCGGGATTTCGGAGCTCCTCGTGCAGGGGGCGGAGAGCCGCCTCGCGAAGCTCGAGGGCGGCGCGGACGAAGCTGCCGGGCGTGCGGAGGCAGCCGCCGGGAGCGGAGGGGAAGGCAGCGGCCTGGGAGGCGATCCGATGCTGACCAGCGTGCTGCTCAAGGAGATCTCGCGCGTATCGCCGGGGTTCGGAATGGTGCTGATCGCCACCGCCGGCTGTGGCATGGCGATTCTCTCGCAGGGCTCCGCCCCGCTGATCGAGCGGTACGCGATCCCCATCTTCCGCTTCGAGAAGATCGGCGCCTGGTGCCTCACCGAGCCCGGAGCGGGCAGCGATGCCTTCGGGGGCATGCGCACCACGGCGGAGCTCGACGGCGACGACCTCGTGCTGAACGGTCAGAAGAGCATGATCAGCAACGCCCCATTCGCCGATGTCTTCACCATCTACGCGCGGGTGGGAAGTGGGGAGGGCAAGCGACCGGTGCGGCCGATCGTGGTTGCGCGGGGCACCCCCGGGCTCGAGACCGGGCCTCCGCTGCGCAAGATGGGCATGCACGACTCGCCCACCGGAGAGATCTTCCTGCGCGACTGCCGCGTTCCGCGCGAGAACCTGCTCGGAGACCTCGAGGCGAAGCAGGGCCCGCGGGGCGGAGACGCCCTCGGCGTGCTGAATCTCGAGCGCTCCGTGATGCCCGCCATGTGCCTGGGAATCATCGAGCGTTGCGTCGAGGAGTCGGCTCGCTATGCGCGCGAGCGCAAGCAGTTCGGTCAGCCGATCGGCGAGTTCCAGGGGGTGGCCTTCAAGCTGGCGCGCATGGACCTCGCACTCGAGAACGCCCGGAACCTGGTGCTCAAACTGGCCTGGGCCCAGCGCGAGGACAAGCTCGATGCCCGGCTCGCCTCGCTCGCCAAGCTCTACTGCGCGGAGCAGGCGGTGCGCGTCGCCCTCGACGCCATCCAGATTCACGGTGGCGCCGGCTACATGGCGGAGCTGCCCATCGAGAAGCTGATGCGCGACGCCAAGATGTTCGAGATCGGCGGTGGCACCAACGAGATCCAGCTCCAGACCATCGCGCGCTCGCTCCTTGGGTAGGAGCCCCGACCCGTATCGCGTATCTTCCGCGCCCCACCAGAGAATGACCCGAGGGAGGGATCCAGATGACTTCGTCTAAACAAGAACTTCTCGGCCTGTACGAGGCGATGCAGAGGATCCGAAAGTTCGAGGAGGGGGTTTCGGAGCAATTCGCCGCCGGCAGGCTCCCCGGCTTCGTCCACTTGTGCATCGGTCAGGAGGGGGTGGCCGTCGGCGCCTGTGCCAGCCTCGATCGGGACGACTACATCACGAGCACGCACCGCGGCCACGGTCATCTGATCGCCAAGGGCGGCGAGCTCGACAAGATGATGGCCGAGCTCTACGGAAAGGAGACCGGGTACTGCAGGGGACGCGGAGGCTCGATGCACATCGTCGACGTCGGCCTCGGAATCCTCGGCGCCAACGGAATCGTCGCCGCCGGCACGCAGATCGCCGCCGGCGCGGGGTTGAGCTCCAAGGTGCGCCGCAGCGGGCAGGTGGTCGTCTGCGTCTTCGGTGATGACGCCTCGACCGAGGGGATGTTCCACGAGAGCATGAACCTGGCTGCGCTGTGGAACCTGCCGGTCATCTTCATGTGCGAGAACAACCTGTACGGTCAGTTCACTCCGTACGAGAAGCACACCCGGGTTCCCGACGTCGCCGAGAAGGCCAGGGCCTACGGTGTTCCCGGCGTCATCGTGGATGGCAACGACGTCCTGGCTGTCAAGGCCGCGACCGATGAAGCGGCCGAGAGGGCCAGATCCGGCGGGGGACCGACGCTCATCGAATGCAAGACCTACCGCTGGCACGGCCACATGGAGGGTGATGTCTACCCCTACAGGACCGCGGAGGAGATCGAGGAGTGGAAGAAGAAGTGCCCGATCGCGGGCTTCCGCTCCAGGCTGATCAGCGACGGGGTCGCCAGCCAGGAGGAGTTCGACGATATCGACGAGCGGGTCGAAGCCGCGGTCGCCGCGGCGATCGAGTTTGCCGAGCGCAGCCCCGATCCTGATCCCTCGACCGCAACAGAGAACGTCTACTGCGTGGAGCCGGCCTCCGGAGCAATTCCCGAGAGCGACGAGGTCGACCAGCTGCCGATGGCGATGGCCATTCAGCAGACCCTGCAGGAAGAGATGGAGCGTGATGAGAGCGTCGTCATCTTGGGAGAGGACGTGGCCATCGGGGTCTTCGGCGTTACCGCAGGCCTGCTGGCCAAGTTCGGCGAGAATCGCGTTTTGGATACGCCCATCAGTGAGAACGTAATAGCGGGGGCTGCCGTCGGTGCGGCCATGACGGGCCTCCGGCCCGTGGCCGAGATAGAATTTGGCGACTTCCTCACTTGCTGCATGGACCCGATCATCAACCAGATGGCGAAGCTCAGGTTCATGACCGGTGGGCAGGTCAGGCTGCCGCTCGTGATCAGGACGAACACGGGCAGCGGGTTCTCGGCGGGGGCCCAGCATTCGCAGAGCCTCGAGGCTCTGCTGATGCACATCCCGGGGCTGACGATCGCCGTCCCATCGACCCCGCGCGACGCGAAGGGCCTGCTGAGGACGGCGATACGCTCGGACAACCCCGTGCTGTTCTTCGAGCACAAGGGGATCTACTTCAATCCCGGCGCGGTTCCCAGGGGTGAATACACGGTTCCCTTCGGCTCGGCCGACGTCAAACGTGCGGGAACGGATGTCACCGTCGTGGCGATCGCGGCGATGGTCAACAAGGTGCTCTGCGTGGCCGAGAGGCTCGCCGAGGAGGGGATCTCGATCGAGGTCATCGACCCCCGCACACTCGTTCCGCTGGATGTTCGGACGATCATCGAATCCGTCGAGAAGACGGGGCGGCTGGTCATCGCCGAAGAGGGGTGTCTCACCGGCGGCTTCGGCGCCGAGGTGGCCGCGCTAGCCGCGAAGGAAGCCTTCGACCATCTGGACGCCCCGATCGAGAGGGTAGCCGCGCAGGATACGCCGGTTCCCTTCGCACCCAAGCTCGAAGAGGCCATCATTCCCGGCGAAGACCGGATCGAGGCAGCGATCCGGGCGGCAGTGGGAGGCTAGCGTGATAGCGAAGGTAATCATGCCGAAGCTGGGCATGGTGATGAAGGAGGGGCTCGTCGTTCTGTGGCACGTACAAGAGGGTGACCGGATCTGCGCGGGCAAGCTCCTGCTCGAAATCGAGTCGGACAAGGTGACCACGGAGATCGAGGCGCCCGCTTCCGGCGTAGTGAGACAGATCATCGTAAGAGCGGATGAAATCGTCCCATGCGGCACTGTCGTCGGGATCATCACCGACACCGAGGACGAGGAGATCCCCGGTCTCGACGCGATCGTCGCCGAATCACGGAGCGTGGCGATGAGCCGCGAGCAGTGGGAAGAGAGACAGACGCTCAAGGAGGCCAGCGAGGGAGCCGGAGCCGGCGAGCCTGAGGAGAAGGTGCGCATCTCCCCCGCGGCGAGGAAGCTGGCCAAGGAGCATGGAATCGATCCTTCTCGCATCAAGGGAACCGGGCCCCGCGGGCGCATCGTGCGCGAAGATGTGATGCGAGCCGCCGCAGAAGGCCGGAAACAGCCCGCGTCCGCCGGCGAAGAAGCCAGGCCGGGCGAGAGCGTTCCCATCACCAGGATGCGGCGATCGATCGCGGACAACATGGCCCGCAGCGCGCACAGCGTGGCTCGTGTGGTTCATTTCGCCGAGATCGACATGACGCGAGCGGTCGGCTATCGGAACGAGAACCGGGAAGCGTTCGAGAGGGAGGCCGGCGCGGATCTCTCCTATAACGCGCTCCTCATCAAGGCGACCGCCTCCGCCATGCGAGAAGATCCCGTTCTCAATGTCTCGTTTCAGGATGACGGAATCCGCAAGCACGGCGACGTCAACATCGGGCTGGCCGTGGCTCTCGACGACGGCCTGATCACGGTATCCGTGAAACAAGCCGACCAGAAGAGCCTACACGTCATTGCAGAAGAGTCCGCAGCGCTCATCGAGAAGGCCCGGGCCGGCAGGCTGGAGGTGGATGATGTCACGGGCAACAGCATCACCATATCGAATCTGGGTGGCTTCGATATCGACTCGTTCACGCCCGTCGTCAATCTTCCAGAAGCGGCGATACTCGGCGCCGGCAGTGTGGTGGACAGACCCGTGGTGAAGTCCGGGAAGATCGAAGTCGCCCCGATCATGAAGCTCTCCTTGTCGTTCGACCACCGGATCGTCGATGGTGCCCCCGCGGCGCGGTTCCTCCAGCTGTTGAAGAGAAGACTGGAGAGCCTGGATTTCCTCGACTAGTCGTCCCCGCTGGAAGCACGAGCATGAAACGACTGAAGGTCGCGCTCCATGGCTTCGTGGTGCTCGCAGTAGCTGCGGTTGGCATCCATTGGGCGTTTCTCAGCGGCCCGCGGGAGCGCATGGAGTTCGATGATCCACGGTGGACTCCGAGGAAGTCCGTAACGGCAGAGACGCACATGGCGGTCGCCGGAACGCCGTGGGCGACGAAGGCAGCGCTCGAGATTCTGGAGCAGGGCGGGAACGCTTTCGATGCCGGCATGGCGGCATTGCTGGCGCTCAACGTGACCTATCCCGAGGCTGCGAGCTTTCCGTCGATAGCGCCGACTCTCATCTACGACGCCGAGAATGACGAGATATTGAGCTACTGCGGGGTGGGCACAGCTCCGAGAAGGGCGACCATCGAGTATTTCAAGTCCGAGGGGCACGAGACCATGCCGGTCTTGAGCATACTCTCGCAGCTCTTGCCGGCCTCGCCGGACGCCATCGTTTCGATTCTCGACCGGTATGGCAGCATGAGCTTCGGGCAGATCAGCGAGGAAGCTCGAAGGCTCGCGTGGGAAGGCTTCCCCGTTCACTCGATGATGCTCGAGCACTTCGACCTCTGGCTTCCGGAACGTCTGGGGTACAGGCTGTTGATGCCCTATAACGCAGACGTCTATTTCCGGGGTGAATGGTGGCGGCCTCTCCATCACAAGGAGCGCTTTCGGCAGCCGGATCTTGCCCGCACGTTCGAGGCGATGGCCGAGGCGGAACGAAGGGCGATCGAAGCCGGTGGCACGCGTTCGCAGGGGCTCACGGCGGTACGCGACTACTTCTACGAAGGACCGATAGCCGATGCGATTGCCGGATTTCACGAGCGAGAGGGAGGGCTGATCACGAAGCAGGATCTGGCCGACTACACGGGCTACTGGGAAGAACCGCTCAGCGGCCGGTTTGGTGAGTATACGATCTACGCAAATCGCACCTGGAGCCAGGGTGGCGTTCTCCCGCTGGCCCTGCAGATCCTGGATGAAATCGACCTCGGTTCGCTGGGCCACAACTCTCCGCTGTACATACACACGGTGCTTCAGGCGATCGAGCTGGCCATGGCCGACAGAGAGGCCTATTTCGGCGATCCCGATTTCGTGGAGGTGCCCATCGAGGGTCTCCTCGACGTGGATTACGCCGCCTTGAGAAGACGAGCCATGACGCAGAGGGCGTTCGGGGAGATGCCCCCAGCCGGCAACCCCATGAAATTCGAAGGGGCCACAGCCTCGCAGCAGAGGGCTCGCGGCAATCCCAGCGTTGCTTCGAGAAGCAGCCCGCGATCCTACGGCCCTTCGAGGAACATCGACACGAGCTATCTCGCGGTGACGGACAGGCGGGGCAACTCGATATCCCTTACTCCCAGCGATTTTCCGATGTCGCCGATGGTGCCGGGAACCGGCCTGTGCCTGGGTATCAGGATGACGCAGTTCAGGCTCGAGCCCGGGCATCCGGCGGCTCTCATGCCGGGCAAGAGACCGAGGGTCACGCCGAATGCGAGCATGGTCAGGAGAGAGGGTGAGCTGGTGATGACCTTCGGGACGCCGGAAGGAGACCAGCAACCCCAGGCTCTGACCCAGGTGTTTCTGAATCGGTTCGTGTTCGGCATGGACATCCAGCAGGCGATCGATGCCCCGAGGTTCCGTTCCAGGAACTTCCCGGACTCCTTCTCTCCGCATGAGTACAGGCGGGGCGTGGTGAATCTGGAAGAGAGCCTTTACGAGAGTGTGGGCGCGGACCTCGAGGCCATGGGATACGAGATCGAGGTGGTCGACGACTGGCATCACGAAATGGGCGGCGTGTGCGCCATCGTCAGGGATCCGTCGACCTCCGGGCTCATCGCAGGCGCAGACCCGAGACAAGAGAGCTGGGCAGACGGCCGCTAGCTCGGATCATCCATGAGGGTCCGCAGGGGAGGGGCGTCCCCGCCAGCCATTGCCCCGAGCAACGCAAGGACGGCCTCCCCCTTGCGGGAGAGGCCGTCCGAGGTCAGCGGCGGCCGAGTGGTCCGGGTCTATCCTTCCATGCGCCTGCGACCCAGGAAGGCCAGTCCGGCCACACCCGAGCCGAGCAGCAGCAGCAGGCCCGGCTCCGGGATGAAGTGGATCACCGTGATCACGAACGATCCCATCTTGTCGCTGGAGCCTAGGGGCAGGTTCGTCGTGACCTGGCTCGGCGTGATGAGCTGCACCGCGCCGCTTATCTGCGCTGTCGAGGTCGTGGTCGAGGCCGGACCATGCGCCCAGCCCTTCGCCACCCAGGTGCTCATGATGCGCGGCGGGCCTGCTATCGGCGTGATCTGGTCGATCACCGTCGCGGTCTTGATCGTCCAGGGAACCGCCTGGAGCGAGATGCGGATGCCGCCGTAGCCCCCCGCCGTGATCAGGCCGCCGATGCCGACGCCCTTTCTGCCGGTGCCGGGCACGCCGTTCACGGTGGTGGGCTGATTGAAGATCATCGGGAGAAACTGCGTGCAGGCCGTCGAGAGCAGGCAGATCTTCACCATGCCGCCCTGCCCCATGATGCCCACCTCACCCGTCGAGGTCGACGCGATACCGCCCGAGATTCCGCCCCAGGTACCGGTCAGTCCGGCGATGTCGATGTATTCCAGCGCCGAGCCGCCGTTGGCGATGACCTCCGGGTCGTTCACGATTCTCGTGCACGTGCCCCTGATCTGGCCGCGGCTCTGCGCGAGGCGCAGCGTGGTCAGGTGAGCCGGCACGCCGCCCGCTGAGCCGTTGATCGTGGCGACGCCGCCGCCCGAAACCACGCCCACTGGGTAGTCGGCCAAGAGGACCCAAGCCGTGCCAGACCAGTTCATGAGCGCCGCGCTCGCGGCGCTGGTCATGCCGAAAACTAAGAATCCGGTCGCCACCAAGGCGAATAACTTGCGCATTTTTCGTACTCCTTCTGATAGATAAGGCCGCCGCAAACCGACCCTGCCCGGAGTGTACGCAAGTTTCATTCCTACTCGAGGCCATCCAAAAAACCTAGGAATTCCGGGGAGGAACGGGGAGAACTCCGA
>PVMS01107646.1_pt1 | contig 10153 bp, 9 predicted proteins | sample 1853461 | NCBI WGS metagenome assembly PVMS01 (sample SAMN08582032, study PRJNA380276) | Marine sediment metagenome, whole genome shotgun sequencing project. | isolation source: ocean sediment barecode stripped | collected 2017
ATCGATCCCAGCTGTTGATCGCCCTTGCACGTACGGGAATGGCCACCGTTGGAACGATCGGTACGTCCGCTCGTGCTGCAATCACGCCCGCCCCCGGCTTACACTTTCGAGCGGGGCCCCTGGGTCCGTCGACCGTCAATGCCAGCGGGTGCCCATCCCCTGTCGCCTCGATCATCTCGCGCAGTCCAATGGAGCCACCCCTTGAGCTGGACCCCCGGACGACGCGAAACCCGAGCTGTTCGACGACTCGGGTCGCCACGTCGCCATCTCTGCTACGCGAGATCATCACGGCGACGTTATCCTCGAGATGTCGCAACGTCAGCATCAGGAGTTGCTGGTGCCACAGGGCATATAGCTCCTGGACTGCTCGACGGACCGGCGGTCCCTGACTGCCGTCGGTTGGACTCACATCGGTGAATCGCCACGAGCGGACCAACGCCCTCAGAGCCGGAGGACTGATTCGCACTGCCAGTTCGGACGTCCAATCCCTCACCGGACTGTCCTTGCGTGCAGCGCCCGCACGCACGAGTCCGCGACACGGTCAGCGGCACCGGGCCCGCCAAGCCGGGACCGGACCTCGGCCAGGCCGGCAAGCATGGATTCTCGCTCCTCCGAGCCGAGGTCGAGCAGCGGGGCGACGGACGCCGCCAGCTCTTCGTCGGTCATTTCGTCCTGGATTCGCTCAGGCACGACGCTTCGGTCGGCCACCAGATTCACGAGTGCGATGTGCGGAACCCGGATCAGCCGTCGCGCGATCGTGGCCGTGAGAGCGTTGACCCGGTATCCGACGACCATCGGCACTCCAGCCATCGCGAGTTGAAGCGTGATCGTCCCCGACTTGGTGATTGCCGCCGTCGCGTTGGACGCCACAATTTCCGGAGTCGAGACGGAACCCTCCGGGCAGGACTCGAACAGCGATGCCGGAAGGTCTGCCGAACGGGCTACGCGAATCCTCAGCCCCGGAATCGTCGCTGCGAGCCTGCCGGCGGCGTCAAGGAAGACGGGCAGCATGCGCCGCACTTCCTGTTCGCGCGACCCGGGAAACAGGCCGAGGGTCGGTGACCTTTCCGTGCCCTCCCCCGCCCTGCGGGAAGCGCCTTCCGCGGTCTTCCGATCGAGCAACGGATGGCCGACGAATCGGACGTTCGTCCCGTACGCTTCGAGAAACTCCGCCTCGAACGGCAGGACGACACACACCTCGTCCGAGATCCGGGCCAGTCGGCGGGCACGGGACTCGTGCCAGGCCCAGACCTGTGGAGCGATGTAGTAAACCACTGGAATCTCCCGCCGATGCGTCCACTCCGCGAGAGGGAGGTTGAAGCCGGGATAGTCGATCGGGACCAGGAGGTCGATGTTCTCACGGAGGATGAACTTCCTGACTTCCCGCCTCAGACGCAGGATGTCGGGAAGGTGACGAAGGACCTCGGCAAAGCCGAGGATCGCTAGCCGATCCAGCCCGGCGAGCAACTCGACGCCGGCCTCCGCCATCTCGCTTCCACCGAGGCCGGCGAGCCGAACACCCGGAATCTGTCGGCGCAGAGCCCTCGCCAGCGCCGCTCCGTGCTGGTCGCCCGACGCCTCGCCGGCTGAGAGGAAGATCGTCGGCTCAGCCGACACGGTCGAGGTAACCGATCAGCATGACGACGAGGATCAACAGGAGGATCAGTATGATCGTGCGGGGCCCGTGTTTTACACCCGAGCCCAACTTCTTTCGTTCTTCCCGGATTTCACGCAGAGACATGACTGGATCGCTCGATCTCGTGTCCGATCCGCAGCGCCACCTCGAGGGCGGCCCGACCATCTCTTGCCGTTGCCGCATCGCTTGGAAGCCCGAGCAGCGCATCTCGAAACGCCTCGAGCTCCAGGCGCAGCGGCTCACCAGTGTCCGCATGGAGAGGCACCCGCTCCACCACGCTCGCGAGCGACAGGTTGTTTCCGCCGCCCTCCCTGAACAGGGCGGCTGCGTCCACATCCTCCCGGCGGCGAAGGTACTCCCCCTGCCCCGCAGCGAGGTCGAGGCTGAAGTACCCTGATGGCTGAAACAGCCTGAGCTGCCGCGTTTTCTCCGCCGACGCCCGGCTCGCGCTGATGTCCGCCACCGCCCCGTTCCGGAATACGATCCGTGCGTTGGCCATGTCGACGGTATCGGTGAGGAGCGAGACTCCGATCGCGTGAACCGATTCGACCTCGCTGTCCACCAGGCCAAGCACCAGGTCGATGTCGTGAATCATCAGGTCGAGCATTACCGGCACGTCTGTGCCACGCGGCTGAAAGATCGCGAGGCGTTGGCACGCGAGGAATCGTGGGTCCTTGAGATAGGGACGACACGCCCTGATCGCAGGATTAAAGCGCTCGACGTGACCGACCCCCAGAAACAGCCCTCTGGCCTCGGCCAGTTCGACAAGCTCGTCCGCCTCCCCGAGAGACGGTGTGAGTGGCTTCTCTACGAGGACGTGGCAGCCGGCCTCGAGCGCCGCTTTCGTCACGGAATGATGAGCTGACGTGGTGACGGCGACGATGACGGCATCGGCGCAGGAGAACAGGTCGTCCGACTGCTCGAACTGCTTCGTTCCAACAGTCTCCGCAACTTCCAGGGCACGATCCGGGTCGCGGTCGTGCACTCCGACCAGCTCGACGTCGGGGATCTCCCCGAGGATTCTCGCATGCGCACTACCGAGCCGCCCGACTCCGATCACCCCGAAGCGCAGATCGGTCACGTGGTGACTCCCCTCTCACTCTCACGGATGAACGCGATGAGAGACACGACTTCCGGCACCAGATCAGCCCGCGATTCGAGTTCGTCGAGCGAGTTGCCGAAATGGCGCTCCGGGTTCTTGAACAGCTCCCGAAACGCGGCGCGCAGGCCATCGATCGAACTCTTCGAAAAGCCACGTCTCTGCAACCCGACCACATTGATGCTGCGTGCCGTACACGGATTGCCGACCACCAGGAGAAACGGCGGCACGTCCTGCGTCACTCTGGACATGCCCCCGACGAATGCGTGGGCTCCGATGCGCGTGAACTGGTGCACTCCGACAGCAGCCCCGAAGATCGCCCAGTCCCCGATGTCCACGTGCCCGCCGAGCTGGGCGAGGTTTGCCAGGACTACCCGATCCCCGATGACGCAATCGTGCCCGACGTGGGTGTAGGCCATGAGCAGGCTGTCCGACCCGATCCGAGTGACTCCGGTCGAGGCCGTTCCCCGGTTGATCGTACAGAATTCCCGGATCGTGGTCCGTTCCCCGATCTCGAGGCGCGTGGACTCGCCTGCGTACTTCAGATCCTGGGGATCGGTGCCGAGACTCGCGCCGTTGAACACGCGACACCCCTCTCCGATCCGCGTGTCCCGATCGATGACCACGTGCGCGCCGATCCGCGCGCCCGCTGCGATCTCGACTCCGGGTCCGATCACCGTCGAGGGGCCCACCGAAACGCTCGGGTCCAGCCGTGCATCGGGGTGCACGATTGCAGTTTGATGCACACGCACAGGCGTTTCCGTCACATCAACGGTGCCGCTCATCGGTCCATTATCTGGGCCATCAGGGTCGCCTCGGCGACGACCAGCCCATCGACCGTGCCGACGCCACGAATCTTGCACACACGGCCCCGGAACTGGAGCATCTCCACCTCCAGCAGAAGCTGATCTCCGGGATACACCGGACGCCGGAATTTCACGTCGTTCATCGACATGAAGTAGACCACCTTGCTGGACGCGTCGGACACCTCGTTCATCATCAGGAGTCCACCCGTCTGGGCCATCCCCTCCACGATCAGCACACCGGGCATGATCGGGTGACCCGGAAAGTGGCCGTTGAAGAACGGCTCGTTGATCGTGACGTTCTTCAGCCCGAGGATCCTGCGGCCCGGCTCGAATTCCAGAATCCGGTCGACAAGCAGGAACGGATACCTGTGTGGCAGGAAATCAAAGATGCGCTCCGCTTCCAGCACCGGAGTCCCGTCGGCAGGCTTGAACTGCAACCTGCGCAGACGACGCGCAACCATCACGTTTCCGCGGTGGCTGGGGCGATCGGCCACGACGTGCGCCCGTATGCGGCCCCCTGCGAGGATGAGATCGCCCACGATGTCAATGATCTTGTGTCGCACGAATTCATCGGGGAATCGAAGTTCGATTCCATCCGCGATCCCGTCATCCGTGAGGGCGATCGTGTTCTGCAAGCTGGCTCCGAGAGCGAGACCCCGAGCGTGCAGCGCCTTTGCCCAGCTCTGGAGCCCGAACGTCCGCGCCGGCGCGACGTCCGCGCAGAAGGTCCCGGAGTCGATCTCGGCCGAAGCGAACTGCCGCCTGATCACGGGATGATCAAAGTCAATCCCTGCGCTCACCCTGTAGCCATCGTACGGTGACACCGTATACCGCGACGGGCCATCTTCTACGCTGAAGGTCTTGCGTACTTCTATTGAAGATGCTTCAGAATCCTGCTCGACGATTCCAGCGCGCTCGATCGCTTCACACCAGTCAGCGCTGCTCCCATCGCGTGCCGGCGGCTCGGATCCCCGGAGCAGGATCTCAACGTTGTCGATCTGATACGCGGCGAGCGCCGCGAGAAGATGCTCGACAGTGCGGACGGAGCAGCTGTCCGGCCCCAAAACGGTTTCCCACTCGACGCCGGACACGAGTTCGACGTCTGCCTTGATTTCCGGCTCGCCACGTATATCCAACCGACGGAACACGATTCCAGTGTCGGCGTCGGCACTCCGAACCTCGGCATATGCGGGCTGACCACTATGCAGGCCCGTGCCTTCGAGCGTGAAAGAGGCCCCGATAGTCTGTTGCTTTGGTGCCTCGACGGCAGGATCTCCGCTCACGACCCCTCCTCGCCGCGCTCTCGTTCGAACGCGCCGATACGCTTGACGAGTTCGGGGAGCTTATAGAATACAGAAGTCGAGCGCAGCCACATTCTGTGGGGTCGAGCCGGGTAACCGGACCAGAACTCCCCAGCCGGAATGTCCGTCATCACTCCCGACTGCGCACCCACGGCCGCTCCGGCGCCCACCGTGAGATGTCCTGCCAGACCCACCTGGCCGGCGAGGCGCACGCCGTCTTCGACGACGCTGCTGCCAGCGATACCGACCTGAGCCACGATGAAGCAGTTGCTTCCGATTCGACAGTTGTGCCCGATATGGACGAGGTTGTCGAGCCTGGTGCCCGCTCCCACCGTTGTATCGCCGAGCGATCCCCGATCAACGGTACTGTTGGCTCCGATCTCGACGTCGCTGCAGATCACGCATCGGCCGACCTGTGGAATCTTGACCGGGCCGTCAGGTCCTGACGCGTATCCGAATCCGTCCACCGCCAGTCTCACGCCGGCGTGAAGCCGCACACGATCCCCCAGCACGGCGCCCCTGAGAAGAGTGCAGGATGGTCCGATTCTGCAGTCGGTCCCGACGATCACGCCAGGACCGATGACTGTTCCGGAACCGATCTCCGTTCGGTCCCCGATCGCGGCATCCGTGCCGATTGTCACGAACGGACCGATCGCCACGTCCGAGCCAAGATTCACTCCCGACTCCAGCACCGCCGTCTGATGTACCCCGGGACGTCTGTCCTCATCAGGAACGAACAGGACAACCAGCTTGCTGAACGCCAGCTCCGGATTTTCGACCCGGATCAGGGTCGTACCATTCGCCTCGACAGCCAGGTCCGGTGGTACGAGAGCAGCCCCCGCACCGTTATCGGCGAGGAGGCGGGCGTATTTCTCGTTTACGACGTATGTGAGATGCTCCGGACCGGCGCTACCTGCGGGGGCGATTCCCTCGAGGCGCCGGTCCGGATCACCCTGTACAACTCCCGCTACGCGTTCAGCGAGCTCTCTGACCGTAAACGTCATTCCCCCACCTGTTCTTCAGGAACGCGATCCGCCCACCGATCCGGAGCGCGCCGACCCGAGCCTGGTTACGGCGTACCGCCGGCGGCGGGAGCGCTCGTGCCCAGACGCTGCAATACAACGTCCGTAATATCAAGCTCAGGCGCCGCCGCCACCACGCCATCGGTCGATATGTCGAACACCATGGAGTAGTTGTTCTCGGTGCGAATCTGTTCAATCAGTCTCGTCACGTTTTCCAGAATCGGACGCAACAACTCCTGCTGACGCTGCTGAGCCTGTCTTTCCAGCTCGAGTCCGCGGTTCTGGAGTTCTGCTGAAGGGTCTGGATCTCGGCCCCCTTCTGTTCCTTCGCCTGCGGGCTGAGCATGACTTCCTGTCGCTGATAATTCCGCATCAGCGAGTCTACAGCAGCTGCCTGGAGATCCAGCTCTGCTTTCCATTCCCCGATCTCGCGCTCGAAGGTCCGCTGCGCATCCGCGGATCCAGGGGCAGCCTGGAGAATCGCTGCTGTATTAAGGTACACGAATGTCGTCCCGCTCGGTGGGACGGTCTGAGCTTGGGCCGGCGATACGGTCACGAGGGCAAAGGCCGCGAAGGCCACCAGGGTTGTTCGAACCAGGTACATCGGTACGCTCTCCAGAAAAGGGCCTGATTGAAAGAGACCCGTCGCAAGTCGACGCATCCCGCTATCCTGCCTGCCTTCAGAACAGGCGGCCGAACCGGAAGTGGAGCTGCCAGCCCGGGTCCGCCCTTCCAAGTACGTCTCTGCGATCGAATCCGTACGCATAGTCGATTCCGATCGGACCAAACGGAGTCACGAGGGAAACTCCTAACCCTGCTCCGATAAGAAGATCCGAAGGATTGAATTCGCTGGCGAATTCCCAGACGTTTCCGCCATCGATGAACGCGCTGCCGAAGATGTTGTCCGTCAGCTTGATTCCGAACTGGGCCGTGGTCGTGAAGTAGGATTCCCCGACCCGTTCATAGCTGCTGACGGGCGCGTTCCTCGGAACGTGTCCTCGCGGCGTGATCGTAGCCTCCTCGTACCCCCGGACCTGCTGCCCCACCTGCGTCCCGCCGACGTAGTATCTTTCGATGAAGAACGGATTGTCGCCGAAGATCATCCCGGCGCGGAAGGCGAGCCCCAGGACCAGCTCGATCGGGACGCCCCCACCGCTTCCCCCGATCTGACCCACCGGAGCGAACCATTCACTGGTGAAATCCCACCGGCTGTAGTCGCCATCCCCTCCGAGAATCCCTCCGGTGAACCGCGCCGCGAGCGAGTTGCGATTTCCCGCGACAGGAAACAGACCACCGGACCTGGTGTCGCGGACGAGTCGAAAGCTGATCGTGCTCCGGGTACCGTCGCTGAGGTCACCGGGTGGCACCTGTCCGAACCCACTATCGAGGTCCGAAATATCATCGTTGAACAGCGAGTAACCCGCATAGAACCGGGTGGACCGCAGCCGAAGAACTGGAATACCGAACTCGAAGTACCCACCGGTCTGGCGCCGGGTGCCCAGGCTGAAGGTCTGAAACTGGTCCCTCGAGCTCTGCAGACCTATGGACAGGCTGTTTCGCGAACCGAAGATCTCTGGATCGGTGTAGCTGAGCTCGATGTCCTGCGACCTGCGCCCGAACAGCCAGCGGACGTGTCCGATCTTCGCCTGCCCGAACAGATTCGGCTGGTCGTAGCCGATAAAGCCGGCAAGACCCGTAGCCGCGGCCGCGGAGATGCCGAAGTTTACGTTCCCTGTCTGCTTTTCCCTGACCCGGTATACAAGGTCGATATCTCCGTCGTCCCTCGGCTTGATCTGGATCGCCTCGTCAGGCGGAAGGGTCTCAAAAAAACCGAGCGTCTGGAGATTTCGGATGCTCTGAATGAGGAGCTGCTGGGAATAGATGTCACCGGGCAGCGTGAGCAGGACCTTCCGGATCACCGCATCGTGCGTATAGTCGTTCCCGACGATCTGAACCGAGCGGACATAGGCGGGCTGACCCTCCTGGATGATGAGTCGCATCGCGACCGACGGCGACTCACCCTCGGCGTCGGGTGGCACACGGGTGACTTCGGGGATGATGTTGACCGACAGATAACCTGCGTCGCGATACAGATCCGCGATTTTCTGCGTCGCTTCGTCGAACGCCGAGCTGTCGAATGGGGGCCTGAGTTCGTTCAACGCCTCTGCGGTCCGCGCACCTCCGAGCAGCCCCTCCACAACATCCGGAAAATACTCGGCGAGCTGGGACGACGGGAATCGAGTGTTTCCTTCGATCTCAAACGACCGGATCCCATACTGCGGACCCTCGTTCACCTCGATTTCGATCCGACCCTTCCCTGTCAGGCTGTCGACGACGAGCGTATCGCCGAGGATCTCCATATCAATGTAGCCGAACCTGCTGTAGAAGCCCGGGATGTTCTCACTCAGATCCTTGCGGTACTGGTCACGGTGCAACTGACCGGTCCGGAACCAGAAGAACCCCTCCTCGGAGGTCTCCATGGCGCCTCGAATCTGGGAGTCGGTAAACGCCCGATTCCCGGTAAACTCTACCCTTGCGAGGGCCAGGCGCGGTCCCTCGTTTACTTTGAACACGAGGTTTACCTGGTCGAGCCCGGACGGGTCGGCCAGCAGGCTGGTATCGACGGTCGCCTGCGGGAAGCCCGCCTCCGACAGGAGCTGACGAGTAAGTGCCAGAGCTGTTGCAACCCGTGACGGGTCAAGGGCGACTCCACCCAGAAGTCCAGCAGAATCACGGATCGTGCCCGCGTTCACGTGCTCGAGTCCCTCGAACAGGAATTCACCCACGAGCGGACGCTCGGTCACTTCGATGTAGAAAATGTTGGGTTCTGTCGGCGTGACCTTGATCAGCACATCCGAGAATTCACCCGTCGCGAACAGGCGCTGCATGGCCGCCTGGACATCGGGTCCATTCACGATTTCGTCCACCCGGAGGCCGGCGACTCGACGCACTCCCTCGTCTGAGAATCGGAAGGCTCCCGATACGACGATGCTGTCCACTCGCACCTGGTAGAGTGTCTGGTCCTGTCCCCACAAAGGCGTGACCCTCGCCACCACGAGCATGACGAGGGTTACGCAAACCCGAGCAAGCTGACCCGATTTCACTGCGCGGAACTGTGCGATACCGCCTGAAAGACAAGAGCCTCGCCGTCATCCGCAACGTCGACCGCGATCTCGTCTCCTTTGGCGAATTCTCCCATGAGGATCTTCTCCGACAGCGCGTCCTCCATGTGCCTCTGAATTACCCTCTTCAGCGGACGCGCACCGAATTTATCATCATATCCATGCTCCACCAGGAAGTCCACGGCCGCATCGCTGAGGGAGAGAGTCAACTCCTCCTCGGAAAGGCGGTCCTGAACGTCACGCAGCATGATATGGACGATCTGTCCGATTTCCTTCTTGGACAGAGGGTGGAACACGATCGTTTCATCGATCCGGTTGAGGAATTCCGGCGAGAAGACGCGATCGATCTCATCCCGGATCCGTTCGGCCATGCGGTCATAGTCGATCCCGGCCCCTTCGCCGGACTCGAATCCGAGTGTCTTGCTGTTCGCGATCTCCCGGGCGCCGACGTTCGACGTCATGATCAGCACTGTGTTCTTGAAGTCGATCACCCGACCGTAGTTGTCCGTCAGGCGACCTTCGTCGAGAACCTGGAGCAGGATGTTGAACACGTCCGGGTGTGCTTTCTCGATCTCGTCGAGAAGGACGACACTGTACGGCCGTCTACGAACAGCTTTGGTAAGCGCGCCGCTGTCCTCGTATCCCACGTATCCGGGGGGCGCACCGATCAATCGGCTGATCGAGAATTTCTCCATGTACTCCGACATGTCGACCCGGATCAGGGCCTTGTCATCCGCGAACAGGAAGCGGGCCAGTTGTCTGGCGAGCTCTGTCTTTCCAACGCCGGTAGGCCCGCAGAAAATGAAGCTTCCGATCGGCCGGTCCGGGTCCTTGAGCCCGGCCCGCGTACGGCGGATCGCCCTGCTCAGAGCCTGGATCGCTTCGTCCTGCCCGACGACCGTATCGTGCAGTTCTTCCTCCATCCGTAGAAGCCGCTGAGTCTCCTCTTCCCGCAGCCGGGTTACCGGGATGCCTGTCGCTCTCGATACGATGAACGAGATCGCCTCCTCATCCACGACGGGTCGAAAGTCCCGCTGCTTCTGCTCCCACTCTTCCTTCCTCCGGCGAATCTCAGACTGCAGCTCTTTTTCTCGATCGCGGAGCAAGGCCGCCTTTTCGAAGTCCTGGTCTCGAATCGCCTCGTCCTTCCGGCTGCTCAGATCGTCC
>PVMS01091292.1_pt1 | contig 10152 bp, 5 predicted proteins | sample 1853461 | NCBI WGS metagenome assembly PVMS01 (sample SAMN08582032, study PRJNA380276) | Marine sediment metagenome, whole genome shotgun sequencing project. | isolation source: ocean sediment barecode stripped | collected 2017
AGCCGGCGAAACAGCTTTCATGGACCAGCTCGACAAGCTGGGCGTGGAAGTGATTCCGATTCCGTACGAAAAGGTGATCCCATTCGGCGGCGCCCTGCATTGCACCACGCTCGATATCGAGCGAGACACCGGCGAGAAGGGCGAGAGAGGGGAATACGAGGATTACTTCCCCAACCAGATCGAGGGATATTAAATTGCCCGGTTTTTCTTAAACGCCAGGTAGAGGCAGAAAAATTATTCAAGGAAACCATAGAAACAGAAAAAAAGAGTATGAGGCCGGGTTATTTGGCTTGAAGCGCTATTAGACGTTTCACGAGGCTTCTGGCCGGGCCTCGCCGCTTTTCAACCATTAATTTTTCGCTATTGCCCCTTTGGGAATTGCATGGTATGTGAATCGACTGACAGTTTAAATCAAAACCTTAGATATTCACACTGGATCCGCTTAAATGCCAGGATGCCAGGGGAAATCAGTATAGCAATAATTTATTAGTACACGGGGAGGTGATAAAGAGGAGACTGAAGCGCTTTGATTTGGCTGAAAGGAAAGCAGCGCGACTACCCAAATTCAAAGATTCCATCCAAAATTGAAATCGATACATGGATACGGACAGCCAGCTTTGAGGCCGTCCGTATGATTCACCTGCCTTTTCATGAAGAAAGGAGGTACCGAACATGTCAGGAATGGCTTATGGTCTTATTGTCTTTATATTGATATTCTTTTTCCTGGGTATCGCCATGTACTACATGGTCCAGGAGAGCGGCAAGCGCTATATCATTGCCGGCAAGAGCCTCCCCTTTTTCCTGGTTGGATCGATGCTGTTGGCCCAATCATTGGATGCAAACGCCACCATGGGCAATGCCGCAGGGGTGTTTTCCGGCGGATGGTGGGCCGGATTCCAGTTCCCCTTCGGTCTGGCAATATGCCTTTTGCTGTGCGGGCTTTTCTTTGCGAAACCGCTAAACCGGATGAACCTGATCACACTGCCCGACTTTTACTTCAGAAGGTTTAACTGGTTTACGGAAATCCTCGTTTCACTGCTGATGGCCTTTAGCTTTGCCATACTGGTTGCCGGTAACTTTGCCGGTTCTGCCTGGATCATTTCGCTTGTCTTTAAAATCAATTATGTCTGGGCACTGATCATCATCGCAACCTTTATCTTTATCTACACGGTCGCGGGTGGGCTCTACTCTTGTTGTGCCACGGACATCGTGCAAATTTATCCTGCAATGTTGGGTTTCATTGGCGCTTTTATCTGGTTGCTGTTTCATTATGGCTGGAGCCACTTTTCACAGGCAATTCCAGTCAATTACGTGGACTTAAGTGGTTTAACATCTGTTAAGGATGGCGCGCTTTTAAATTGGGCGGGCATTCTGGCGCTGGGCATAGGGGACATTGTCGCTCTGGATTTCATGGAAAGAATCTTTGCCGCCAAGGACGGTGACACAGCCCGGCTCAGTTGTTTTTGGGGAGCAGGGGGCACATTGATCACCGGTGTCGTTTGTTCCTTTATGGGATTGATGGCCCTGACGCTTATGCCGGACATCCAAGACACCCGGATGGTTCTCCCAACCATAGCAATGGATGTTGTACCTTTTATTTTTGGATTGTTTATAATGGGCGGCATCATCGGCGCCGGCGCATCCACTGCTGACGGCGGGATATTGGGGGTTTCCGCAGTGCTGGGCAGGAACCTTCTTCAGCGGAACATCCTTATGCCACTTGCGCGAAAAAAAGCGGCTCAGAATAATGCCGAACAAACTGGCGAGGAGACGAAGATAATTTCCGACCGCAAGCTTCTGTTCTTCAGCCGGATCATGGCCATCCCGGTGGTTGCGTTTGCAATTTACCTGGCCATTGTTAAGCCCGAACCTGGAATTATGCTGGTTATTGCATTTGACGTGGTGTTTGCCGGTTGTCTTGTCCCGCTGACATTGGGCCTCTATTGGAAGAAAGCCAATACACCCGGGGCCTTGTCGGCAGTTTTTGTCGGCTCCATCCTTCGATTGGTCCTTTTCTTTAAGATTCCCGAGAGCTTGGCCGGTTTGGATACTTTAATTCCGCCGATTGTATCTCTGGTTGTCATGGTATTGGTCAGCCTAATGACGCAGGAATCCCATCCGCCGAAACATGAGGTGATCGACCTGATTCCGGATGACGCAGACGTGCTGGCAGGAAGAATGTAATAACCAATTGAGTGAAAACCGCTCAATCGGCATTTACAGGTTGTAAGTTATTCGTTAGTGGTTCGTTTGCAAAACCGCAACAGCCCGACCTTGAAAGGAGGTTGAGCTGTTGCGGTAAATTTTACTCTTTTTTCTCCGTTTTCTTCGATAGCTGATTCAATATCTTCTCCAGTTGATCCAATTCTCTTCCGTATCCTGCCCAATCTCCGTTCCGCGAATAATCTTTTGCTTTGTGATAATGCTCAAGGGCCAAACTCAAAGAATCAGAAGTCTCTTCAGTTTCGACCGCGACTGTGGATGCCTCTTTTCGATAGGTGGTCTCAGCCTGCAAGACAAGATTCAAAGCCTTTTCAAGAGTTTCTTCCATGGTGATGCGATTTCCAAGGGCAACAATCACCCTTTTCAGTTCGGGTAAGGCGGCGGTAGTGGCTTTTCCTTGCCGGGAAAGTCTCTGAGGCTGCCTTTTAGCGAGTTTTCCAATGGGCTTTGGGGGCGGGGCTGCTGCCTGGGATCTCTGTCTTTCCTGTTTCGCTTCCAGGTAGATCGGTTCTACATATATGAATGCGTCGCCTACTGGTATGACCAGAAGATTGCCTCTGATGACTCTGGAACCCTTCTGGTCCCACAAACTCAGTTCACGGGAGATATCTGTTTGCTGGTCCACTCTGGCCTCAATCTGCATGGGTCCGTACACCAATTTTTCTTTGGACAGTTTATAGACCAGCAGGTTGCCGTAATTGGGAAGATCGCTTCTGGCTGCAAGCCATCCGATCATGTTATCTTTCTTTGAAGGCGTAAAAGGTAGCATCAGGAGGAATTCCTCTTTATCCCCTTCCGGCAGCTTGGCGATAATATAATAGGGCTTCATTTGTTGCGGGTTGTCGCCGTAAATTTCATCCGGAGGTTCCCAGAGATCTTCCTGGTTGTAGAATACCTGAACATCCTGCATATGATATGTGCTGTATGTTTTCACCTGGATCTCGAAAAGGTCCATAGGATACCGGATATGCTTTTTCAGGTCAGCGGGCATCTGGTCTAAAGGCTTGAATAGATTGGGGTATATGTTTGAATAGGTTTTGAGGATGGGATCTTGTTCGTCGACGACAAAATATGAAACATCCCCGCTGTAAGCATCGATGACGACTTTGACTGAATTTCTGATATAGTTCAGCCACCTGTTTCGAAAAGGGCTCTTGGAGCGTCGGGAATAGGGGTACATTTTTGAGGTGGTATAGGCGTCCTGAATCCAGAAGAGCTTCCCTTCCGAAACGACCATATAGGGGTCCATATCATAAGCAAGGAAAGGAGCGATTGCGTTTACCCGCCAATCGATTCGGCGGCTGAACATTATCCTGCTGTCAGGAAGCAAGTACGTTGTGAACAGTATCTGGGGATCCATAAATTCAATGGCAAACAATAGTCTTCTTAAAAAAGACTTGATGGGAACACCGCCTTTTCCCTGATAATCGGTATATACGTTCTTATCTCCCCTGGGAAAATCAAATTCTTTGGCACTGGTCTTTACCAGGACATAGGCATCCGTCTTTTCGCCATAATAGATCTCCGGTCGATCAATCTTCAGGTCAATATCTATTGAAGGGGGGAGATCCTTTATCCAGAGGCGGGGAAGACCTTCTCTGGTGACTTCATTTACGGGACTCATGGCCACCCCATAACCGTGCGTATAGATCAAGTGACTGTTGACCCATGTTTTTGCCTGGCGCGGAAGCTGATTGACGACCAGTTCCCGTGCGGACAGCATAACCTGACGATATTGGTTATCTATCTGATAGCGGTCAACGTCCACGTTGTTGAAATCGTAATAAAGCCGTATAGATTGAATCTGCCTGTAGGTTTGGAGCAGGGGGCTCTCATCCCATATCCTGATGTTCTGGATGGTCGCATCATGATCCTTAATCGTCTCCTTGCTCAGCGTGTCGTTGGCCTCGAAATCGACCTCCCTGATATTGTCCAGGTTATAAGCCTTGCGGGTATGATCGATATTGTAGGCGATGAAAGGCGCTTCCTTGGCAAGTTCATTGGGCTTGACGACAACCTTTTGTACCAGGACAGGAATACCATAGGTCAGGATGAGAATACCGCCGACCCACACCGCGCCGCTTATGAAAAGATGCTTTAGGTTAAACTTGAATGCATTGTATACGACGAACAGACCCCAGATAAAGGATATCACCATTGAAATCCTGAAGGTCGGAATCTTGACATGAACGTCCGTGTAGCTGGCGCCAAACGCAGGTCCCTGGGTGGAGTAGAGAAGGCCGTAAACCTTCAGATGATAACCCCATCCGATCAGAAGGACGATAATGCCGCCAAGTATCAGAAGATGCTTTCTGATATTTTCCGTAATTGTAATTTTGGGCAGTGAGATCGTATTGTCCTGCGCCAATTTACCGACTATCTCAAGTCCTCCCTCCTTTACATACCATATGATGGTCACAATTCCGGCAAATATAAACAGGACCAGCAGTTGTTCCCAGGTAAATATGTAAAAAGGCAGTGAGAACACATAGAAACTGATGTCTTTATTAAAGACCGGATCAGCAGTGCCAAATGGTTGCTGGTACAGATAGCGGAGTACCATGTCCCACAGGGCGGAACCTCTGGATGCAATAACAAAACTGACGATCAGGATACCGGCAAGAATCAAAGCGTTCGCATTGATGCCGAAGATGGGCGTCTCATCTGTTGAGTCGGTCCTGTGTCCGCTGAAAGAATGAAACCGCTGGGCAGTGTAAAGATTGATGGAAGTGACGAGGATCACGAGAAGCCATATTACCGCAGCCAGCCCGAATCTGCCAATCAACATCGTCCAGAACACAGACGAGAAGTTCAGATTTCGGAACCAAAGCAAGTTAGGATATACTGAGATAACGACTCCCAGCATTAGAAGCAAAATAATCCCGAGTAAAATGATCAATCTTTTAATCGTCAAAATTTTAGACATGTCAACTCCCTAACCCAGACAAGCCGGAAATATAAAAAGTTATCTCGCAAAGGCGCCTCAGGGCAGCGATAATACGAAATGACCATGGTCATTGCAAGGATTATTTCATTGGGTTAACGGACAAATTTATTTTTATCGTATTGTTTTTTTATATAAATTGATTTATATTTTCCTTAATTGCATACATATTCATCATACCGTAGATACCCATTTGAACCCTTTTACACTTAATGGTTGATTTCATAATAAGATTTATTTTCATTTCGATTCATATACGAGACCTTTGAAAAATGCTCAATTTTGTTCAAGTTCAAGGAAGGCGAAAATTTTAACCACAGGAATACATTGAGTATTTTGAGGATTAAAATTTGAGTCTGACACAGGAATTGGGCAAAAGTGGGCGTTTTGCAAAGGTCTCTATACTAGGATTGGTAGCATGTTGGAACTTTTACCTGGAATACTCATTTTCATTGTCTTTTTTATAGCTATAGGGGTTATGATCGCTAAATCCGGTCAGGATAAGGATTCCCGGAAGGTGGACATTGAAATCATCGACAACGCCCTAAAAGATGATGATGAAATTGCATCGGCAAAACAGCCAAAGCCGTCTTTAATTAACGACCTGGCGGACGGAAGTGTAGAGCATACAATTTATACTTGTTATCTGGAAGGAAAATGTGCAGCAGAAATTTTACGTGATTCAAGATTGGCGGAATGGAAATCAAAGGGAAAGATCTACGACAAGGTTATTTACATTGAATATGTCGGAATTCAGATGATTAAGGAAGGCGTCATCGATAGTACGAAAAAAAAGCTTAAAATAGATCATACGTTAAAAGCCATAGGAAATGTCGACCCCATTTGCCCATGCTGCAATTTCCAGCTCGATAAAAAACCGACTAACAAAAAAAAATGTCCCAATTGCGCTTCAATGATCTATGTTCGTATAAGACCCCATGATAGAGAAAAGGTGCTCGTCTCCGAAACTCAAGCAAAACAGATAAAAAGTCAGTGGGATCAATATCGGAATCGATAGCCAAAACACACTTCTGTAAAATTGTTGCAGGAGCCTGCTCTTTGATATTGCTGATTAACACCATAATAGGATGGTTGCGGTGGGTATTCCTGAAGGCGTACTTGGTGTACGCCGCAATGATTTACCCTGTTAAATAACACACTATCAAATATTTCATTCTGTTTCCATACAAAGGCCATACTTGATACCCTTTGGTATGGAAAAAAATTTAACAGGGCAGGAATGAAGTGCAACACAGAATTTGGACTTTTTTAGGAAGCCATTAAAAGTAGCTGCTTCCATCCCAGCAGTGGGTACACAATTTATCTTTTGGCAGACCGATTGCTTCTACAAGATTTTCCAGTTTTTGATATTTTAAAGAAGTAAGTCTTAATCTTTGCCTTATTCTATCGACCATGGCCTGATTTTTTTCTGAACTTGAGATTGCATATTCATCTAAAAATTTATCGTCTGCATCCTCAAGCTCCTTTATTGCTTTGCGCCCTGCAAGGTCTAATATTGATCGAGATGACGAAAAATTGAGGAAATCACATGGATAAATCAAGGTGGGGCATGCCGGCCGCATATGAACCTCTGATGCACCATAGTCGAATAATATTTGTATGTTATCCTGTAATTGAGTACCCCTGACGATTGAATCTTCACAAAAAAGGACCTTTTTCCCTTCAATCAGTTCTCTGATAGGAATAAGTTTCATTTTTGCAACAAGATCTCTTACGCTCTGATCTTGAGGCATAAAGCTCCTCGGCCATGTGGGTGTATATTTAGTAAAAGGCCTTATATATGGGATCTTTCTCTCATTGGCGTAACCAATTGCATGACCGATTCCAGAATCCGGAATTCCTGCAACATGATCTATCTCAACATCATCTTCCCTTCCAAGAGCTGAGCCGCACCTGTATCGTACAAATTCTACATTAATGCCTTCGTAGCTTGAGGCTGGAAAGCCATAATAGACCCACAAAAAAGCACAAATCTGCATCTTTTCCCCTGGCTTCTTTCTCTGCTCATGACCGTCTGCTGTCATAAAAACAATTTCACCCGGGCCAAGATATTTATCAATTTCAAAACCAAGGTTGGGAAATGCACATGTTTCTGAAGCTGCTGCATAAGCGCCATCTTTCTTGCCGACAATAATAGGGGTTCTGCCTAATTTGTCACGGGCAACATAAATTCCATCTTCTGTAAGCAGAAGCACAGAGCACGAACCTTTAATCTCTTCCTGGGCACTCTGTAGACCTTCTTCATAAGATTCTTCATTGCAGATTAATGTTGCAACTATCTCAGTTGGGTTTAAGTCTCCACTACTTGTTTCCGAAAAATGCATTTTTCTTTTAAGCGCTTTATCTGCAAGCTCTGCCGAATTGTTTATTTTGCCGACTGTAACGATACCAAATCTTCCCAGGTGAGACCCGATGATCAACGGTTGAGCATCAGAGTCGCTGATAACTCCAATACCCTTGTTGCCGATAAATTCAGGAAGATCTGTTTCAAATTTGGACCTGAAATAATTGTTCTCAATATTATGAATGGATCGCGTGAATCCTTCATGGCTTAATGTAGCAAGCCCTCCTCGTTTTGTGCCCAGATGAGAATGATAGTCTGTTCCATAGAACAGGTCATTCACACAACGCTCTTTAGAAACAATTCCAAAAAGTCCTCCCATAAATAACTCCTTTTAAGATCATAAGACGTATCGATTTGTTAATCATATCCTAATTGAATGATTTTCAGAGTTTAAATCACACAACATGGGATTGCAAGTATCATTTGGCATGATTCCCAACATGTCGGGAAAGATAAGTTAAAAAGGCTTCCCGGAAAGATATCTTCGGAAAGCCTTATTGGGCCAGATAAAAATCAATAATGTTATGAATTTAGAATTTTCTTGGCACTTTCGTCATTAACATCTGATACATGCGGTATCCCTGTTTCTTTTGCAGTCTCTCTATTGCCGGAGAAAAGGTCGAAGCGGGAGATCTTATCAAGCGAAAATTTCCTTGCGCCGGCCATCAACTGCTGCAACCCGCCAGCCAGTTTGTCAGCCAGCGTATAGAAGGCTATTGCACCGTAAGGAATATTATTCATCTCTTTTTTGCCCACTTTTATCTGGAGGTCAAAATATGAGGCAAAGATCTCTGCAGGCTTGGTACCAATGTCAGCTACCGTTTTTGGCAGATTATCCCAGTTACCGAACACTTTCTCTTTCCTTTCCGGGTTAATGGCTCCTTCGATATTTGCACCCACGAAACCAGGAACCATAATTGCTCTACCCATACAAATGAGTTTTGTATAGGGAGCACCCAGCGCCAACCCCTTGAAGATACTGTCTTCAAGCGCGAACCCGCCGGCAAAAGACATATCAACCACATTTTGTCCCTTTGCCGCCAGTATACTTGCATATTCATAGGCCTTTGAATGGAGAAAGATGGATGGGACTCCCCAGCTCTGCATCATATTCCAGGGGCTCATTCCGGTACCGCCGCCTGAACCGTCCATAGTAAGCAGATCGCATTTTGCATCTGATGCAAATTTTATTGCCATTGCCAGTTCTTCCATGCCATAAGATCCGGTCTTTAATGTAATTCTCTCGAAGCCAATGCTGCGGAGGTATTTAACACTGCTCATAAAATCGTCGCGTACCTGTTCGACTGCATCCAGATTTGTACCGCCCAATCGACTGTGTCGGGCAAAAGACTTGATGGCACCTTGTTTGAATGCTTGCTGAACTTGAGGCTTTGTTGGATCTGGATCGACAATATAGCCTCTCTCCTTAAGAAAAAGAGCGTAATCAAGGCTGGTCACCTGTATTTCACCCCCAATATCCTTGGCTCCCTGTCCCCATTTCAGTTCAATAATACATTTGTTTCCATACTTTTCAGCAACGAATTCTGCAACGCCGTTACGCGTATCTTCTACATTGAGCTGGACAATTATTGCGCCATAGCCGTCATAATAACGAAGATAAGTATTGATTCGACGTTCCAGTTCGGGAGAGCCTTTGATTTTACCCTTTCTTGCTTTACCCTTGCCAATTTCTGATTTGCGATCAACCCCAACAACATTTTCACCGATAACAACCGGTATGCCAATCAAGGCTCCCCCGATGGCAAAAGAATCCCAGTATTTTTCAGCAATAAATGTTGACCCGAGCGCACCTGTCATAAGAGGTATGCGGGCTTTGGTCTTCATGGTATTACCGAACTCAGTTTCAAGATTTACATTGGGAAAGATACAGTCATCAGGATCATTGCTCATACCTTTACTGAGACCGTGAGAGCCATAAGCATATCCCTGAATTCGAAGTGAGTTGTAAGAAACTCCTACATGGGTTGTATTGTTGGCCCCTGCAGTTACCATACCGAAACTTCTTGGATAGAGCAATTTGCGACCAACAATACTAGAAAGCCAAGTTTCACATTTACCCTTGCAATCTGCCCTACAAAGTGTACAAAGGCTTGATTCAGCTGCATTACCTCGATTAGTGGTTCCAAGTACATCGTTACTCTTTGAAAACCTCATGTTAAAACCTCCTTAAATATCGGAATTGTAAAAATAAAAAAGCGCCTATCCCCAGAGGGGTAAAAGACGCCTTTGTCTATTTTTAAATAAAATTCTCGCACGCCGTTGTGCGAGAATTTTAATCTTGCTAATTAATTTTTGGCTTTTTTAGTTCAGCTTAACTAATTTGTCAAGTTTTATTTTGGGGTGGTTATTGTCCGAAGGTCTTAAATACGAAAACTCCCCGACCCCTGAAATAAGTTTGCATGTAACCGTGTAATTGTTTAAATTGTACTAATATGCTCATATCCTCTTATTAGAACCAATCTCAAAAACAATCTAAGTGCCCATGGCGGTGTTGCGAAACGGTTCAAAATGCTCACATACTACGTGTATGCTCCGCTTTTTCACCGTTTCGCGCCTTGCCCTGAACACTAATCTTATTTTTTAGATAGGTTCTAGTTGA
>PVMS01045758.1_pt1 | contig 10151 bp, 9 predicted proteins | sample 1853461 | NCBI WGS metagenome assembly PVMS01 (sample SAMN08582032, study PRJNA380276) | Marine sediment metagenome, whole genome shotgun sequencing project. | isolation source: ocean sediment barecode stripped | collected 2017
CCGAGTTGAAAAGGCCCTAATGGTCAAGCTGGAGTACTTTTAAGTGCGGCTACGTTACACACTCCACCTGGTAGGGATTTTGACCTTCTTTCTGGGCCTTACCATGGTCTTCCCTCTCCTTTTCGGCCTTTACTACCAGGACGAAAGCGTCATGCCCCTTTTGAAATCCATAGCGGTCACCCTGGGGACCGGTCTCGTGCTCTATCTTGTCTTTAGAGGCGCCAAGGGTGAACTGATGAGCCACCGAGAGGGTATGGGGGTGGTAGCTATCGGGTGGACAGCTGCTGGTCTTCTGGGAGCCCTCCCATATTATTGGGGGGGAGTGTTCAGTACCTTTGCCGATGCCTTTTTTGAATCTGTTTCTGGGTTCACCACCACAGGGGCCTCCGTCTTAATCAACATAGAGATAGTCCCACGAGGATTGCTCTTCTGGAGAAGCCTTACCCACTGGCTGGGCGGCATGGGGATTATTGTGCTGTCCTTAGCCATACTGCCGTTCCTGGGCGTCGGCGGTATGCAGCTTTACAAGGCGGAAGTTCCCGGGCCTGCGCCTGACAAACTTAAGCCCCGGATAAGAGACACGGCCATGGTCCTGTGGAAGGTCTATGTACTTTTCTCCGCAGCCGAGGCTCTTTTGCTAATGCTGGGCGGCATGGACCTGTTTCAAGCACTTTGCCACACCTTTGGTACGATGGCCACCGGAGGATTCTCCACACGACAGGCCTCCATTGGATCGTATCACAGTCCATACATCGATACGGTAATCATTCTCTTTATGCTCTTTGCCGGAATCAATTTCTCCCTTCATTATCAGTTCCTGAAGGGAGATCTACGGGCATTCTGGCGCAACCCGGAATTCCGTTTTTTCATGGGAGCCGTCGTCGTTTTTGTTTTTGCAGTCAGCTCAAATGTCTATCATACAGTGTACGAAACCTGTTCAGATGCCATACGTTTTGGAGCCTTTCAGGTTATCTCCATCATTACGACCACCGGATACACCACAGCCGATTTTGAAAAATGGCCTTCTCTTTCCCAAAATATCCTGCTTTTGTGCATGTTTCTTGGCGCCTCCGCCGGCTCCACGGGTGGTGGGATGAAATGCCTGCGCATTATGCTCCTTTTGAAGCATTCGTACAAACAGCTCTTTTCCCTGATCCACCCCCGCGCAGTGACACAAGTCAAACTGGGGGGGCGACCCGTATCGGACGAGATCCTTCACAGCATCTGGGGATATTTTATGCTCTATATAGGACTGTTTGTCCTGTCATCTATACTCCTTGCCGCTATGGGCGTCGATGTGGCAACTTCCTTTGCAGCCGTTGCCGCCACGATCGGGAATATCGGACCGGGTCTGGGTATGGTCGGGCCCACGGACAATTACGCCCACATCCCCATCTTAGGAAAATGGCTCCTCATCGTGTGCATGCTCTTGGGACGATTGGAAATCTACACGATTCTTATCCTCTTTGTGCCCGAGTTTTGGCGTAAGTAGACGTCGCCTTTTGGGGGCTCTCCTGCGCACGGACAGCATTCTGATGCAGAACCCCATACTGACAGAAAATATTCTTGACAGACGTGTCCGCTAAGGGGTAAATAATACGTTTTCTGTAGCATCCTAGATGATTTCGTAAAAAGTCATCAGGCTCACGGTAAAGTAAAAAGCTCCAGATGCAGCGCACCTCTTTTTAAGCTGCCAGGCGCAATCTTGAGGAGTGAGGCGTACTTACAGAAGCGCAACGCCACAGATGGACTTTTTGCGAGCCGACGTCCTTGCTCCCCGCCAAGCGGGGGGCTACTAACATCCAGAAGGAGGCATTATGAGAAGGTATGAAACCGTGTTTATTGTGAATCCTGAACTGTCCGAGGATCAACACCAACTGCTGTTCGACAAATTGAACGGCCTCGTGCCCGAGGACCAGGGAATGCTTGTTAAGCTTGACGAATGGGGCAACAAGAGGCTTGCCTATGAGATTAAGAAGCACACCCGAGGATACTATGTGCTCATGGACTTTTGCGGGGATGGGGCTCTGGTCAAGGAGATAGAGCGTAACCTGCGCATAGACGATCGAGTCCTCAAGTACATGACGGTTCTCAAAGACGAGACTGTTGATTTGGAAGCGCTCAAGGCCGAGATGGAGGCAGCCGAAAAAATGGAGGCCGCCAAAAAAGAGGCCGCGACACCGGAACCTGCCGAAGTAGCGGAAGAGGCGGCGACACCGGAACCTGCTGAAGTAGCGGAAGAGGCAACGGGATCCGAACCCGCCGAGATAGCTACAGGTGAAGGTGAAGAAGAGGCGGAATCAGAAGCAACTGACGCTGAAGAGACTCCGGCAGACGCAGCAGAAGCACCTGAAAAGACGCCAGAAACCAGCAATCAGGAGGAACAATAAGATGCCACGACCTACACGACCTACACGATACAAGCAAAAACGGCGATTGTTCCGCAGGAGAAAGGTTTGCCGGTTCTGCGCAGATACAAAGGTTGCGATCGATTATAAGGATCCTAGAACACTCAGGTTCTTTACCACAGAACGCGGCAAGATCATCCCAAGGCGGGTATCAGGCAATTGCGCAAAACACCAGCGAGAGTTGACCAGGGCCATCAAACGAGCACGCACCATTGCCCTGATGCCTTATGCAGCAACCATGAGCCATTATTAGCATTGACGATTGCTGATTGTTCATTGAGGGATTTGTTGATTGACGATTTTCAATCGTCAATCGTGATGAACCCGTAAAAAGTCTCAACAACTTGTCATTTCGAACGAAGCGCCCTCCCTGGCACGACACGAGAATAATAGCCGGTGCCATATAAGAACCAGGTCCGGGCCACGGAGAAATCTTTGTTGTACAACCTACTGGAAATGCGAGATTTCTCCCTACGGTCGACCTGCCCGCCATTGCCAGAGATGCCGGCACATAAGCTGAATGCTGACTCGGGCGTCGGCAGGCGGGAATGACAGACTCACTGAATCCGGCTTTTTGATAACCCGTCAATCATCAATCGTTAATCATGACCAAGAGGAGCAACAGCTTTGACCGACATCGCCCATGGCCAAACCCGAAAAGATGTGATCGTGGCCATAGCCGTCACGACCCTCATATCCATGGCGGCCTTACACCTCACGGTGTTGGGGCCGTTCGTTGGTCTCTTCGTTCCGCTGCCTATCCTTTTCTACCGATCGAAACTGGGTCGCTCCTCCGGTCTGTTGATTCTGATCGCGGTTAGTCTGATTGTGACCTCATTCGTTGGCTTGAATTCCCTGGGCACAGCAGCGTTTTTGTTTGAACTGGGACTTGTGGGTTTGATTCTGCCAGAGGTATTCGAGATGAACCTGTCTGTCGAAAAGACAGTAGGAATTACGGCAGGCGGGGTCTTAACTATGGGCGCCCTGATATTGGCACTGTACACCCTGGTTTCGACAACCAGCCCGTGGGCACTGGCATCAGATTATGTGGAAAAGAGTGTGAAGCTCGCCCTTGCCATGTATAGCGAGATGGACGTAGCTGAGGAAAAAATCAACATGCTCTCCCAGTCATTGGACGGGATCCTGTATGTTATGCTTCGCATCATCCCCGGCATGATGATTGTCGCAACGCTCTTTGTGGTTTGGAGCAATCTCCTTCTGGCTCGTTTTGTCTTGCGAAGCAAAGAGCTTTTCTGTCCTGATTTTGGCAGGCTAAACCAGTGGAAGGCCCCGGAGCATCTGGTTTGGGTCGCCATTGCATCAGGGGTCTTGCTCTTGTTTGGCCATCCGGGTATCAAGATGCTGGGCATCAATGGCCTGATAGTGATAATGATGATTTACTTCTTCCAGGGGATTGGCATTGTCTCTTTCTATTTTGAGAAAAAGCAGTTCCCCAAAATACTACGTATTCTTCTTTATGGCCTGATCGCTATCCAACAGCCTTTACTTCTGGTCGTGGTTGCGCTGGGTTTCTTTGACATATGGATCGATTTTAGACGTACAAGAAAGGTGGAGACCTAAAATGAAAGTGATATTGACAGAGACAATCGCATCGCTCGGAACTGTCGGCGATGAGGTTAATGTGGCAAAAGGATATGCCAGAAACTATCTGGTTCCTAAGAAGAAGGCCATTATGGCCACGGCCAAGAATCGCAAGCTTTTTGAGCGCCAGAGCTTACGGCTCGAAAAACAGTTGGCCGGAGAACAAACCAAGGCTGAGGCGCTGAGTGAAGAGATGCGTGGAACCGTCTGCACGATAGCCGGGAAGATATCTGAAGAGGATCGGCTTTACGGTTCGGTCGCAGCACGAGATATTGCCGAACAACTGAAAGCGCAGGGGTTTGAAGTAGACAAGAGCATGATCATGCTCTCTGAACCCATTAAGACTCTGGGATCATATATCGTGCCCATTCATCTGCATGCTGACGTCATATCAGAGATCACGGTCAGAGTGGTTCCCGAACAGGAAGCCCAATGAGCGACAAAGATCCATGGCTGCAAAAGGTTCCGCCTCAGAATATTGAGGCTGAACAATCGATCCTGAGCGCCATACTGATAGATAACAATACACTGCCCGAAGTCCTGGAAGTCCTTTCTGAGAAAGACTTCTACCGTGAGGTCCACCAAAAGATATTCGCTGCTATGGTGGATCTCTTCGAGCGAAGTGAACCCGCCGACCTGATTACCGTGACCAATATACTCAAAGAACAGGGTCAGCTCGAATCGGTTGGGGGCGCCACCTATCTATCTGAACTGGTCGACACGATCCCTATGGCGACCAACGCAGCCCACTACGCCAAAATCATTCATGAAAAGGCAACCTTGAGGCGTCTTATCGAGCGGGCAGCTTCCATCACCAGCCGGTGTTTTGAAGACCGGGGGGACATGGAGGATATACTCGATTTTGCCGAACGTTCTATCTTTGAGATCTCCGAGGACAAGGTGAAGCCGGCCTTTCATTCACTTGCCGATATTCTCACAGATACATACAAGGCCGTCGAGCAGGCGTATGAAAACAAGGTCCTTGTAACCGGTGTTCCCACTGGGTATCACGAACTTGACCAGCTAACCTCCGGATTTCAGCCTGGAGACCTTGTAATAATTGCCGGCAGACCCAGCATGGGCAAGACCGCCCTTGCCCTCAACATTACGCAGAGTGCCGCCGCCGCAACTGGGATACCTTCAGCCATTTTTTCTCTGGAGATGTCCAAGGAGCAGCTGTCATTACGTCTGCTTTCTTCAGAAGCTCGAGTAGACTCATCTAAAATGAGGGGCGGGTTTCTGAAGGAGAGCGACTTAGCCCGTATCAACCGTGCAGCAGGAACCCTCTATGACTTGCCTGTCTTCATCGACGACTCAGCAGCCATATCAGCCCTGGAGATACGCGCCAAGGCACGTCGCATGAAAATGGAAAAAGGGCTGGGGTTTATCATCATAGACTATCTACAGTTGATGAGAGGGCGGGCTTCCGCAGAACGGCGCGACCTGGAAATCTCTGAGATCTCCAGGTCGCTTAAGGCCTTGGCAAAAGAGTTACACATCCCCGTTGTCGCCCTTTCCCAGCTCAACCGCAAGGTGGAAGATAGAACCAACAAGCGACCGATTCTCTCCGACCTTCGTGAGTCTGGTGCGATCGAGCAGGACGCCGATGTTATTATGTTCATCTATCGTGACGAGGTGTACAACACGGAACCAGATAATCCCAACAGGGGGATTGCAGAAGTTCATGTAGCCAAACAGCGAAACGGCCCTATAGGTACGGTGAAGCTCACTTTCTTGGAATACTGCACCCGGTTTGAGGACCATGCGCCTGAGACGGAAACACCGGTATTCTAGCCACACGCGGTAAGGGTGTTCCCCGATTAACGATTCCTCCCGAGGGGGGAATGGGAAGGTTTCTAAACGTCAGGGGAGAATGATTGAACCTGCTATGATGAGTATTATCCCTGCGGTTGCAAAGGGGCACAGATGGCCGTCTACCACCATCTTCACCTTTTTCCCGCCATCGGTTTCCCCTTCGATGATAGAATTCACCAGGTGTTCCTTTTCTATTTCTTCGTACCTGACCGAAAATGAATATTCATTTTCTCCAATCAATGCCTGATAAACGAATCCATGCTTCGTTTTCGTGATGGTCCCTATTGAAATCTTTTCACGACCAAAACTGCCCGTTATTCTTCGATCTCCCGTTCTATGAAAACGCAAGTCGAATCTGTGATGAGTTCCATTTACATCAATCTCCCCTTGTATATCGGACCCGCAGTTATAGATCGCCCATAAGGGATGGTTATTGATTTGCCCAAAGAGCTTGTCGTTCATAAAATATACGTCGATATTCTTTCCTGTGATGTGCCGAGTCCCTTCCCCTGAGGCAAACCCTGTCACAGACAGAATTGCAAATAAGACCGTCAATCCAGTCAAAACAGCAATTTTTCTCACGAATCCTTAATTCCCTTCTATACGACCAGGGTACAGATGAAATACCTCGGACGTCCCTGACATCTCAATACTACAAGCCATCTCGCTGAACCCCACTGCGCTTCTTACCCTTCCGAGACTCTCGCAAGGGTTTGCCCTTGTTTTGTTGCCTTTCGACAGGGGGGCTGAGGCGGGTCTTGCGAATCCGCGCCTTGCGCTTGGCATCGCCATATTTCCCAAATCTGCCGCTCATGGGTACATGCAAGTTGCGGATTAGGTGTTCACGTGCACAAGTAAAGAATCCAGGCCCAGAGGACCTGGCTTTGGTATAACCCCTGGAAGGGGATAATTTGCTACCCAGCCGTTACAAACATAGACAATCTTTTGTCGATGTCGTGGCGCTAAGCGCCTATAGCTTGATCAGCGAATCTTCGTCGCCAAAGGGGTTGGGCATATAGCCGTCCGCACCCCAGTCGTTTTCCCATCGCTCACCGTCCAGCAGATACCTGAATCGATAAGTCTCCCCCACTTGTAAGGAGATAGTGGTACTGAACCTGCCGTCCTTTCGATGACCCATCGGATGAGCAGTGGGACTCCAATCGTTGAATTCACCGCAAAGCGAGGCAGCCTCTGCATTGACCCCCGGAGGGAGATCAAACGTCACTCGGCATGACGCACCTGTTTTTGAATAGTTCTTCCTCAGCATCTCTCTTCCTCCTTTTCTGCACCTTGAGGCGGTGAGCCTCCTTAGGTGGTTCGAGACCTTTGCATAACTCCTTTTCCGTCCTTTGTATGAACTTTTTGACCCATCCACTGGCTTGCTGACTAAATCCTAAGAACTCGGCCCAATGGCCTCAAACAGCTTAGGATTTGCCCACTGGCGTGGGCCGTTCGCTTTGCCGGGATGGGTTGCCCCAAAAAGTTCATGATGTCCTCTCAAAGGGGTTGTGCAAAGGTCTCACTGTGAGGCAAAATGCCCTGTTGCCCTGTACGGGAATAGATAGAAAAAACAAAAAACTCCACCCCTCCCAACAGAGTAATGAAGCTTCAGCAGAGTACCCTTGTCAGCATGATCGAATATCCCGCAGGCAGGAGGAGCGGGAAAAGCGAGCAGCAATTATTTTAGAAAATATTCCTGCCCTTTTGATATGTCAAGGAAGATCACCGTGACGTCAGGAAATAAACAGATTGTTTGTGGAAAAATTTGGATCGGTAGTCAGGTTAACGCCCAGACGTCTCAGACCTGCTTCATCGCCCGGTGTGGGGATGTGGGTCATATGGACCTCACAGCCTTTAAGCTCTCCCAGTTTTTCCATGGCTAATTGAGCCGCCGGATTCGTCGTTGCACTGATACTCAGGGCAATGAGGGCTTCTATCAGGTCCAAGCTGAGCGTTTTTTCATTCAGAATCTCCGTTTTAAGATTCCTCACAGCGTCGGTCACATGGGCCGGTAACAGTTTTATTTTGTCAGGGATTTCCGCTAAATGCTTTATGGCATGTATAACAAGGCTTGATGCTGCATGCATTCGCGGGGAATTATTGCCTGTAACTATGGTGCCATCCTTTAAGGCCATGGCCGCGCCACAATAAATGCCTTCATTCCCTTTGTCCATGCGTTCTGCCTCTTCGGCGGCCTTACGTGCCGGTTCAACCACACGCCTGTACCCTGGTTCGAGCTTAAAGTCCTTGATAAAAAGCTCTACCCTCTGGACGGTTTCCTTATCTGCAAGACCCATCACATACTCGCAACGGTACCGAAAATATCGCCTGATGATTTCCTGCTTGGCTGCCTCCCTTGTTGTCTCATCATCCGTGATGGCAAAACCAGCTCGATTCACCCCCATATCTGTGGGAGATTTGTAAAAAGATTCACCACCCGTTATCTTTTCCAATATTCTTTTGAGAACAGGGAATACTTCCACATCACGGTTATAGTTTACGGCTCTCTGATCGTACGCCTCCAGATGAAAAGGATCGATGAGATTAAAATCTCTGATATCCGCGGTGGCTGCCTCGTACGCCACATTGACCGGATGTTTCAGGGATAAATTCCAGATAGGAAACGTCTCAAATTTGGCATATCCCGGTTTCATGCCTCTTCTATGATCATGATATAATTGAGAAAGGCAGGTCGCCAACTTTCCGCTACATGGGCCAGGACCTGCCACAATGATAAGAGGCTTTTCCGTTTCAACATAATCATTTGCGCCATAGCCTTCGTCACTGACGATCATTTCCACATCTGTAGGATACCCTTTTGTGAAACGATGGGTATAGACTCTGATGTTTCTCCTTTCCAATTTGTTCTTGAACAAAGTGGCGGCTGGTTGGTTGTCAAAACGGGTTATGACCACACCCAGCACATTGATTCCCCACTCCCTTAAATCGTCGATTAGTTTGAGGGCGTCAGAATCATAGGTAATACCGAAGTCTGCCCTTATTTTTTTTCTTTCAATATCACCCGCATAAATGCAAAGCAGGATATCTGCCTTGTCTTTCAGTTCCTGCAAAAGCCTCATCTTTACATTAGGAGCGTAGCCGGGTAAAACCCTCGAAGCATGATAATCATATAGAAGCTTACCTCCAAATTCGAGGTACAACTTGTCGTTAAACTGAGCAACCCTTTCGAGGATTTCAGACGTCTGCTCCCTTATGTATTGCTCATTGTCAAAACCTGTTCTTCCTGTCATGTTGCCCTCGTCTTTCGAGCTTCGGGTTCTAGGTTCCGGACTTTGTTCGTTAGGGAGAAACGGCGTCGAACCGAAGATAAAGGGTGAAAGAGTTCCACCCCTCCTGTTAGAGGAATGGAGCTTGAACAGAATCACTTTGTAAGTATGACCCAAAATCCCGCAAGCAGGGGGAGCAAGAAACCGTGCAATGATTTTGGCGCAAATTATCCCTGCCCTTTTGATTTGTCAAGGCATTTGGGAGGCAATTAGGAATTATGTGGATCGACCGTTTTCGAGGGGTATGCAAAACAGTGTTTGGCCAGGGTATGGAGGACCGTGGTTGCTAAGGGCGTGGAGTTGTGGTCGGATCACCAAGGCGCCGACGAAACTGCCAAGAATATGGCGAAACCGTCAAAAATGTGGCAGTCTTGATCCCGCTTGTTTATTATATGGGGTCGTCCCAGTCTTCGCCTTCAGCCTCACCGGTCTTATACAGTGTTTCATTTAACGTGTGAACCAGGTCGTTCACAGGACCGGAGAATTCCCGTATGGTAGACACGGCCTTATCATGCGCTTCATTGTAGCCACTCTTATAGGCAGCAGAGTACACAACGGCAACGAAGGCTAACTGCATTACGGCAAGAAAAAACATTTCCACGGCGTGTTCTCCTTTCTCGAACCAATGATTTGATGTCCTGTTCATGCAAACTCGGTGCCATTGTGTTTGAGGATAAAGAACGGCATACAACGAGCCCGCCGACTGCAGGCGTTATTGATCCTGCAACGCCCGCTTTTGGGCAACGGTTATGGAACCCTTGAAAATCTTGAAGGATATGCGGGATGTTTTGATTGTCAGATAAGAGTTCAGATTGTATAATGGACCGTACTGCATCGCTCCGCCACATTATTGACCGGCTCGCTCCCCTTGCCCCCGTCCGTTAGGACGGGGGCAAGGGGAGCTATATGAAATGTTTGTTATTTTCCTTACCGGAGCGCGAAGCACTGCCGCAAGGCAGAACTCCCGCCCTGCAGGGCGGGGAAGCTTCACACAGTCATTTCATGACTTGGCGCAGATCGGAAGAGCGTCAAGTCATGA
>PVMS01167623.1_pt1 | contig 10151 bp, 8 predicted proteins | sample 1853461 | NCBI WGS metagenome assembly PVMS01 (sample SAMN08582032, study PRJNA380276) | Marine sediment metagenome, whole genome shotgun sequencing project. | isolation source: ocean sediment barecode stripped | collected 2017
GATGTGGTCATTGCCAGTAACGGCACCAGTATCGAAGTCAAACACACCGATGCCGAGGGCCGTATGGTGCTGGCCGACACCCTGGCACTGGCCAGCAAGGGGAAGCCCTGTCTCATGATTGACTACGCCACCCTGACAGGGGCCTGTATCTATTCATTGTCCTCTCGCTTCAGCGGCGCGTGCAGGGCATCACGGTTGCTGAAGACGCCGCTGTAGCGAGAGGACAATGAATAGATACAGGCCCCGGTCAGGGTAGCGTAGTCAATCATGAGCCAGGGCTTTCCCTTGCTGGCCAGTGCCAGGGTGTCGGCCAGCACCATACGGCCCTCGGCATCGGTGTGTTTGACTTCGATACTGGTGCCGTTACTGGCAATGACCACATCGTTGGGTTTGTAGGCCCGGCTGCCAATGTGATTTTCTGCCAGCGCCAGCCAGCAGTCGACCGGATGATCAAAGCCCAGACGTGTCAGGGCGAGCAGGGTCCCCAGTGCCACGGCACTGCCCTGCATGTCTTCGTGCATACCGTTCATATAGCGGGCCGGTTTGACATTCACGCCGCCGGTGTCAAAGCAAATACCCTTGCCCACCAGCGCCAGCTTGCGGGCAGCACGCTTCCCTGGCCGGTAGCCCAGGTGAATAATTCCTGCGTCATCGACCGGACTGCCCTGGGACACGGCGAGAAAGGCGCCTGCCTGTTTGCGTGCCAGTGCCTTTGAGCCAAGAAATTTCATGGTCCAGCCTTCTTTGGTGGCCAGTTGTTTTACAAATTTCCGGTAGCTGCCGGGCGTCAGTTCGTTTGGCGGCAGTGCAGCTAACCAGCGAGCCAGGTGATTCCCGGTGATCTCGGCCTGCACCGGTGCCAGGTCGATGCGTTTCTCCAGCCCGTAGATGTCGATGCGTTTGAGTTCGGCAGGCTTTTCCTCTGCAGACTTGAAACTCGGCATCGGGCAGACCGAGGCCAGGATTGCTGCCATCATGGCCTCCAGCAGGCGGGCGGCCTCTGTCTGTGCAAAGCCGGCAATGTGCAGCAGCAAGGATGCCGGATTCTGTGTACGTATTGCGGCAGCCAGTTCACGGGCAGTGGTCAGGTACTCAAAGGTGCTGCTGTCAGCGGCCATGGATTGCAGCAGTATGCGGGTCCACTGCTTGTTGGGCAGGTCGGTGGTCAGGCGGTTGTTGCCTTTTGCCTGGCGTTTCATGCGCTGGTAGCGCGGCTTCAGGATGTCACTGTAGACCAGTTGCTCCCACACAGCCTTGCCGGGGTTCTCGGGGATAATGACCAGAATGACCCGTTGAGCATCCAGCTGTTTTACTGTCGGGTTGTTTACGTGTTGAATTAGCTTGATATTTTCAGTGTGATTGTAGGGGATCCGCATGCTTTCGCCTTGACCTGTTAGCGCAAAACACTGATCATATCGCGCTTGTCGTATTTCGGATACCGCTAAAGCCAGATTATGAAAGCTACCGATAAAAAACGCGTGTTACATGAAATGTTGTTTGCCCGCCGTTTCGAAGAGCGCTGCTATGAGGCCTATGTCGAACGTAACATCGGCGGTTTCCTGCACCTCTACCCGGGTGAGGAAGCCTGTGCCATCGGTGTGCTGGAAGCGGCAAAGCCCGGGTATGACTACGTGATCACCAGTTATCGCGATCACATCCATGCCATCAAGTCGGGCGCCGATCCCAGGAAAGTCATGGCCGAGTTGTATGCCAAGGAGACCGGTGTCAGCAAGGGCCGTGGCGGTTCCATGCATATTTTCGATGTCGCCAACCGTTTTATGGGCGGTTATGCCCTGGTCGGCGGACCATTCCCGCTGGCAGCCGGGATTGCCAAGGGCATCCAGATGCAGGGCGGCGATGAAATCTGTATCTGTTTTCTGGGTGATGCAGCCAACAACCAGGGGACTTTTCATGAGTCCCTGAACATGGCCAAGATCTGGAACCTGCCAGTGCTGTACGTGTGTGAAAACAATTTATACGGTATTGGTACCCGCATTGACCGCTCAACGGCAGTGATTGACCAGTATAAACGTGTGTCCGGTTACAACATCCCGTCGGCCCAGGAGGATGGCCAGGATTTTGACCTGGTGTTCAAGGCGGCCAGCAAGGCCATCAGGTATGTGCGTGCCGGCAAGGGTCCGTATTTCCTGGAACTGATGACCTACCGTTATCGCGGCCATTCCATGTCGGATTCCAATGCCTACCGTGCCAAGACGGAAGAACGTATGTGGAGTGGTCGTGATCCGGTCATTATGTTGCGTGACCGGCTGATCGAGGCAGGTGTGCTGACCCTTGACGAATACAGGGAAATGGATACGGAAATTCTTGATGACATTGAAGACGAGGTGATCCGCTTCGCGAGCGAGTCGCCCGAGCCACATATGTCTGGAGTGGAGCGGTATGTGCTTGCAGAAAATGACCCCTGGGTCAAAGGCGGTGTGGCATGATGGCTAGCATCATGATGTGGGAAGCGATTATGCGCGCCCATGATGAGGAGATGGCCAATGATCCGATGGTGATTGCCATGGGTGAGGACATTGGCATCGTTGGCGGGACCTACAAGGCCACCTTGGGTCTGTATGACAAATACGGCGAAGAGCGTGTCATCGACACGCCAATTTCCGAGAACGGTTATACCGGTCTTGGCATTGGTGCTTCCTTTCTGGGCGTGCGTCCGATAATAGAAATCATGTCGGTTAACTTTGCCTGGCTGGCCATGGACCAGATTTTCAATACGGCTGCCAAGGTGCGTTACATGTCCGGGGGGCAACTGGAGGCACCGATTGTCATTCGCTCGCCGGGTGGTACGGCGCACCAGCTGGGGTCGCAGCATTCGGCACGCATGGAAAAGGTCTTCATGGGCATTGCCGGATTGCGTGTCGTTACACCCTCCAGCCCGCGTCAGGCCTACGGTCTGTTGAAATCAGCCGTGCGCTGCAATGATCCCGTTTTTATCAACGAGCACGAACTCATGTACAACATGCGGGGTGATGTCCCGACAGAGGAATACTTTCACCCGCTGGAAGGCTCGGAAATTGCCCGTGAGGGCAGGGATGTCACCCTGTTTGGTTACAACATCTCCGTGCACTGGTGTTTGCAGGCCGCTGAACTGCTGGCTAAATACCACAATATCGAGGCAGAGGTTATCGATCTGTTTGCCCTGAGTCCGCTGGACCGGGAAGGCATCCGTAACTCGGTCAGCAAGACCCACCGTGCCGTGATCGTCGAGGAGGCGGAGCCGGCTGTTGGTGTGGGCGCTGAAGTGATGGCGATTATCAATGAAGAGTGTTTCTTTGAACTGGATGCCGCACCGGTGCGCGTCTCCGCACTGAATGTGCCGATCCCCTATAACCATGCACTGGAGAAGACTGCGTTGCCCGATGAGAACGATGTCGTGGATGCGGTCCGGAAAATGTTCGGTGTCTGAAGCATATAAAGGACCGAGGACTGATGTCTGAACCCTATGTAATAAAAATGCCGCAACTCTCCGACACCATGACGGAAGGCGTCATGGTCAGTTGGGAAAAGAATATCGGGGATGAAGTCAAACGCGGTGACATCGTTGCGACGGTCGAGACCGACAAGGCGGTCATGGATGTCGAGGTCTTTCGAGACGGCTTCCTTTCCGGTCCGATTGCCCCTGTTGATGCTGTCATAGCGGTAACCCACGCGATCGGCTACCTGGTTGACTCGCAGGATGATGTCGTCCAGGGCGAGGCCGAACAGTCGGCCCAGCCTGCTGCACAGGCAACGCCTGCCCCGGCATCAACACCTGCACCTGCAACGGGCAAGGAAGCCGTGGCGCCGGATGCCGCCCCGACCTCAAGACCGCAGGGTAGCAAGGCATCACCGCTGGCACGCAAGCTGGCATCGCAGCAGGGTGTCGATATCGACCGCATCAGCGGCTCCGGACCGGGTGGTGTGGTCACTGCCAGTGACATTAAAACAGCACCAGCCCCGTTTGAAGTGGCTGTCCCGGGTGACGGGCGTCCGATGAAGTCGATGGAGAAGGCGATTGCACATGCCATGGCCGCTTCGATCTCCATGCCGACTTTTCGTGTCACCTCGCATATTCACCTTGAATCGCTGCTGGGTGCGGCAAAGTCTGCGGGTGTGTCGGTCACGGTTGCCATAGCCAGGGCCTGTGGCCTGGCGATGCTGGAGCACCCGAAAATGAACTGGTGTTACCAGCCGGATAACAAATTGATCGAACGTGGCCAGGCCGACATCGGTATGGCGGTAGCTGCAGATGATGGCGGTCTGGTCGTACCGATTCTGCGTGGCTGCGAATCACGCGAGTTATCGGAGCTGAATAACGACTGGAAAGACCTGGTGGCGCGTGCGCGTAGCCGTCACCTGAACCCGGAAGAGTTTACCGGTGCCACCTTCCAGATTTCCAACATGGGCATGTTCGACGTCAGTTACTTTGATGCCATCGCAACGCCCGGTCTGGCGGCAATCCTGGCAATTTCCTCGAACACTGACAAGGGCAGTGCCTTTACTGTCACGGCCGATCATCGTGTGGTTAATGGAGCGGATGTAGCAAAGTTCCTGCAGTCACTGAAAACACTCATCGAGCAGCCTGCAGACTGGATTGGTCCGGGTGCGTCGGCCATTCCGGAGGGTGACTGGGATTATGATGTAGTCGTCATCGGCGGTGGTCCGGGTGGTGAGGATTGCGCGCGCGATCTGGTTGCACACAAGTTGAAGGTAGCCATGATTAATGACTCACCGTTCCCGGGCGGTGAATGCCTGTGGCGCGGCTGTATCCCGTCGAAGGCCTGGCGCGCAGCGGCTGATCGTATGCGCGATCGCGCCGAAGATGCACACCTGGGTGTCGCCGGTACCAGCAAGGCCCGGCTGATATGGAAGGACCTGGAGGCGCATCGTCGCAAGGTGCTGGAAACCCGTGGCGAAATGGCACTCAAGACCGACAAGGGTGTGCGTATTGATTACCTGCAGGGTTTTGGCCAGTTTGTTGACCCGCATACGGTGACGGTCAATACCGATACCAACCAGGATGATCCGCATACCCGTGCAACCCTGCCTGCCGGGAAGGCCGGCAAGACGGTCACCTTTGGTTGCGCCGTGGTGGCGACCGGTGCGCCACCATTCGTGCCGCCGATTCCAGGGGCACAGGAAGGCGTGGAGAGTGGCGGTGTATTGACCTCTGATACCGTCTGGGCACTGTCTGCACCACCGAAAAAACTTGCCGTTATCGGTGCCGGTGCCATCGGCATTGAGATGGCACAGATTTTTCAGGACTTCGGCAGCAAAGTCACCTTGCTGGAGGCCCAGGAACGCATACTCGCCGAGGTTGAACCGGAAATAGCGAAAGCCCTGTCCGGTATTCTGGATGACGAACCGCGTCTGGATGTGCACACTTCGGCGGCGGTCAACAAGATCAGTGGCGCCCCGGGTGCGATGAAACTTGCCTACACGGACAGTGATGGCAAGAAGCGCAGCCTGACCGTGGACTACGTGATTATGGCAACCGGCAAGCGGCCGGTGCTGGACGGGCTGAACCTTGAAAGTACCGGTGTTGCCAGTGAGCGCAGCATTATCAACACTGACAGCCGCTGTCGTACCAGCGTGCCGCACATCTTCGCGGTAGGCGATGTCATTGGCGGCCTGATGCTGGCGCACACCGCTGCACAGCAGGGACGGGTAACGGCGGCGACCATTCTTGGCGAGAATATGCGCTATGACCAGGACAGGGATTGCGGCGTGATATTTTCACGACCCCAGGCGGCGTTTGTCGGTTTGTCCGTGGAGCAGGCAAAGGCAAAGGGTGTTGATGCGGTCGAGGTAAAGGTACCGATGAACATCGATGCCAAGGCCATGATCAACAATGAAACCCGTGGCATGATCAAGATCGTTGCCGACAAGGCTACCCACCGTGTTGTCGGTGTGCATTTTCTGGCCGACCACGCGGATACCCTGATCGGTGAGGCGGTCATGATGGTGTCTGCCGGTATGACGCTTGAACAGGTCGGTGAGGCGATTCATCCACATCCGACCCAGACGGAATTATTCGGTGACATGGCGCGTCGCCTGTTATCACGTCTGCGTCGCAGCAAAAAGAAAACAAGAGCGTAGCTATAATGTCTGATATTAATAAAGTGGTACTTGCCTATTCGGGTGGTCTCGATACGTCCGTCATTCTCAAGTGGCTGGAAGAAGTCTACGATTGCGAGGTGGTTACTTTCACTGCCGATATCGGTCAGGGTGAGGAGATCGAACCGGCGCGTGCCAAGGCCATGGCCATGGGTGTCAAGGAAATCTACATCGAGACGCTCAAGGAAGAATTTGCCCGTGACTACGTTTTTCCGATGTTCCGTGCCAACACTATTTATGAGGGTGAATATCTGCTGGGTACCTCGATTGCGAGGCCGTTGATTGCCCGGCGACTGGTGGAAATCGCCGCAGAGACCGGCGCCGATGCGATTGCGCATGGTGCAACCGGCAAGGGCAATGACCAGGTGCGATTTGAACTGGGCGCGTATGCACTCAATCCGGACATCAAGGTGATTGCACCGTGGCGGGAATGGGACCTGACGTCACGCGAGACGCTGATGGACTATGCCGAGCAACACAATATTCCCGTTGAGATGAAGCAGGGCAAGAAATCGCCGTACTCCATGGATGCCAATTCGCTGCACATCTCTTACGAGGGCGGCATCCTGGAGGACCCCTGGGCAGAGCCGGAAGAAGATATGTGGTTATGGACGGTGTCGCCGGAGAATGCGCCGGACAAGGCCGCTTATGTAGAGATCGGTTTTGAGAAAGGCGATGCGGTCGCCGTTGACGGCAAGTCAGTCAGCCCCGGACAGGTCATGGAAATACTCAACAAACTGGGCGGCGAGAACGGCATCGGTCGTTCCGATATTGTTGAAAACCGCTATGTTGGCATGAAGTCGCGTGGTTGTTATGAAACGCCTGCAGGCACCATTCTGCTGAAGGCCCATCGTGCCATGGAATCCCTGACACTGGACCGGGAGGCAGCACACCTGAAAGACGAACTCATGCCGCGTTACGCCACCCTGATCTATAACGGCTACTGGTGGAGTCCTGAACGGAAGCTGCTGCAGCAAATGATCGATGCCTCGCAGGAGCACGTAAACGGTACCGTGCGGTTAAGGCTTTACAAGGGTAACGTTATCCTGGCTGGCAGGAAGTCAGACACGGACAGTCTGTTTGATGAGCGCATCGCCACGTTTGAAGACGATGCCGGTGCCTATAATCAGAAAGATGCAGAAGGTTTTATCAAGTTGAATGCCCTGCGTATGCGCATTGCCGCACGTCAGAAATCGACTGATCGCCGCAAGAAATAACACGGCCCTGGGCCGGATACAGAGGGGGACATTCTCATGAGGTTGCTCCATACCATGCTTCGGGTCGGTGATCTTGAAGCATCCATCCGCTTCTATACACAGGTTCTCGGTATGCAGCTGCTGCGTCGCAAGGACTATCCTGACGGGGAGTTTACGCTCGCCTTTGTCGGTTATGGTGATGAAGCTGACAATACTGTCATTGAGTTGACGCATAACTGGGGTACCGACAGCTATGATACCGGGTCAGGATTTGGCCATATTGCCATTGAGGTCGATGATGTCTATGCGGCCGTGGATGAGGTACAGGCACGTGGCGGCAAGGTAATCCGTGCAGCCGGTCCGATGAACGCGGGTACCACCATTATTGCCTTCGTCGAAGATCCGGACGGTTACCAGATAGAATTGCTGGGCAGAAAAGACAGATCCTGACAGTCACAGGCCAGACTATCCAACTCACCACAGAGACACAGAGGACACAGAGGACACAGAGTTTCTATTTGTTTGGTTCACTGATGACGGAGGCAGAGGCAGAACTTTGCTTATGTCTTTATATCTCTGTGTCCTCTGTGTCTCTGTGGTGAATTATTATTTAATCAGCAACATAATAATTGCTTATGAAATTTCTAACCCTTGAAAACGGTCAGCTGGGTGCTCTGCTTGATGAGGTTGTCGTCGATATCGTCGAGGCGGGCAGGGTGCTGGCTGCACAGCCGGCGGCTGATACCCTCGAAGCACTGGTGCATGCCGGTGACGAGGCGGCAGCATCAGTCTGGGCGCTTGCCCGGCAGGCGCTGGAGCAGGACAGTGCCTGCAGACCGTTCAGCGCGGTCAAACCAATGGCACCGATTCCCGTACCCCACCGTAATATCCTGTGCCTGGGCAAGAACTATCTTGAGCATGCCCGGGAGATTGCAGCCAAGATGCAGATCTCGGGCGAGGCGCCGAGGCAGCCGATTATCTTCACCAAGGCAACGACGGCCGTGATTGCAGCCGGTGAACCAATACCGGCATACCAGGCGTATACATCAAAACTGGATTATGAGGCGGAACTGGCCTTGATTATTGGCAAGGACGGGCGTGATATTGCAGCCGAAGATGCATGGAACTATGTGTTCGGCTATACCGCCATCAATGATATCTCTGCCCGTGACCTGCAGAAGGACCATTTTCAGTGGTTTCGTGCGAAAAGTCTGGATGGCTTTGCACCCATGGGGCCAGTGGTCGTACACCGCAACGTCATGCCAGCACCAAAAGATATCGAGGTGAAGTGCTTTGTCAATGGCGAACAGCGCCAGTGTGCAAGCTTTGATCAACTGATCTTTGACGTGCCCACCATTATTTCCGTGCTGTCAGCCGGTATGACGCTGCTCGCCGGTGACATTATCGCGACCGGTTCACCTGCCGGTGTCGGTATGGGTTTTACACCACCCAAATACCTGCAACCCGGCGACGAGGTGGTGGTCGATGTAACCGGGGTTGGTGAATTGCGCAATCCTGTTGTTGCATAACAAAGCTGCCTGATATCCAGGTTATATCGGGTAGCAATTCTTTCCATCCTGACAGGTAAACTGCGTCGCACATGGAAACCCATACGGTAGCAACGGTCGATTACGTCATCGCGCTGCTCTATGTGCTGGCAACTGCCGGTTTTGGTGCCTGGTTTGTCAGGCGCAGCGGCACCATGGAAGGTTTTACCCTGGCAGGAAAACTGATTCCTGGCTGGGCCATCGGCATGTCCCTGCTGGCTACCTATCTCAGCAGTATCAGTTTCCTTGCCAACCCCGGCAAAAGCTATGCCTCCGACTGGCGGCCATTTGTATTTTCACTGACCCTGCCGGTTGCCATCATGGTTGCGGTACGCTGGTTTATTCCCCTGTACCGGAACAGGGTAAAGACCACGGCCTATGAATACCTGGAACAACGCTTTGGTGTATGGGCGCGGGTCTACATGGGTGCGGCCTACATCCTGTTGCAGATCGGGCGATTTGCAGTGGTGCTGTACCTGACAGCGCTCGCCCTTGCATCCCTGCTGGCAATCGACACGGCAACCCTGATACTGGTCCTGGGCGGATTGACGATTGTCTATACACTGGCAGGCGGTTTTGCTGCCGTGATCTGGACGGATGTCGTACAGTCGGTTGTGCTGCTGCTGGGTGGCCTGTTTTGCCTGTTCTTGCTGATCAGTCATATGCCGGGTGGCTGGGAACAACTCAGTGCGACCGCGGCACGTGAACACAAGTTTGCGCTGGGTTCGATGGATGTTGATTTTGTCATCCAGGGTTTCTGGGTTGTCTTTATCTTCGGCATTGTTGAAAACCTGAAAAACTTCAGCGTTGACCAGAACTATATCCAGCGTTTTCTGTCTGCACCGAGCGAAGCAGAGGCGAAGAAATCCCTGTGGCTGGGCGGCTTGCTGTATATCCCGGTTTCCGCCCTGTTCTTCATGATCGGTACCGCGCTGTTTGTTTATTATCTTAACGTGCCGGTGACGGGGCTGCCTGAAAAGGCCGACCAGGTGTTTCCTTTCTTTATCGTGAATGAATTACCAGCCGGTATGGTGGGGCTGGTGATCGCCGGCGTACTGGCCGCGGGAATGAGTACGCTGGACTCTTCATTAAACAGTTCTGCAACCGTATGGACGGTTGATTTCTACAAGCGCCTGATTAACCGGGATGCCGATGATGGCCGGCAGTTAGGCATCATTCGCATTATCTTAACGTGCCGGTGACGGGGCTGCCTGAAAAGGCCGACCAGGTGTTTCCTTTCTTTATCGTGAATGAATTACCAGCCGGTATGGTGGGGCTGGTGATCGCCGGC
>PVMS01101605.1_pt1 | contig 10150 bp, 8 predicted proteins | sample 1853461 | NCBI WGS metagenome assembly PVMS01 (sample SAMN08582032, study PRJNA380276) | Marine sediment metagenome, whole genome shotgun sequencing project. | isolation source: ocean sediment barecode stripped | collected 2017
ATTTCAGCAGGTCAGGGTTCTGCACCAACTCGCCAAATGAATAAGCGCTGTCTTTTTGCCCGAACCCGTTGTGGTAGAGCTCCAGCATACCGCTTATGTTTTTCCCGCCCCAGTTCCAGGAATAAGAGATGCTGGTGGCCAGCGACACAACAGAATCGAGGTCGGTGTCAGTCCAGGTCAGGTCGCCCCGCCAGATGGCGCCGCCTAAACTGATGATGCTACCGACCCCCAGGATACGGTCACCGTAGTGCTCAGCCGCCAGCAGGTCATATTCGTTCATGCCCACAAAGCCGTGGTATTTGAAGGCCAGCGAGGACTGGTCTTTTTCTACTTTTCCGGTGCGTGGATCACGGCGCACAATGGCGACACTTTGCAAATCGTTGCCATTGCTGAACAGGTACTGTCCGTACAACATGTCGTCACCGGTCTTGTATTCCTTGTCCACCGTGGCCGGGTCGAAGGGATTGAACACGTCCATCGGGGTGAATACCAGGCCATTGCCCCAACTGATGGCCTGGCGGCCGAAACGCCAGGCCGAATTTTCAGTTGTGAAGCCTACATTCAGCCGGTCCAGGCGGTGGACCATGGCGGCCTTGTCGTCATCTCCATAGCTGTAGGTAAGGTCCCACCACCGGCGGTCGTCACTGATGACATTGTTGATTGGCACGGGGGTGCCGGGCAGATTGCTGGCCAGGGGGAGTGTGTCCGCATAGATCGCTATGAATTGGTAATCAGCTTTGAAATCCCAGCGTTCCCGGGTGGCTGAAAATTTCAGACGGACTTCCAGGTAATTGTCAACCGCATGGGAGCCAAGTAAGTTGTGAAAGATGCTGTCCGGGGGGTAATTCAGATAAATAAACTGGTATTTTGTATGCCCGCCAAAAGACCAGTCTGGTGCAGATTCCACCTCGTGGCCGGACTGTGCGAAGAGCGCGGAGGCGGGGGATACACTAATCCCGATCGAAAGTAATATGAATAAGAAATATCTTTTCATTCATTTGGATATCTGTATTTTATCAGAAATTACTTTACCATCCTGCATCTTGATCAGGCGTTCTGCATACCTCATGACCCGCTCGTCATGCGTGGCGATCAGGAAAGTGACACTGTGGTGTTCATTGAGTTCGCGGAAGAGTTCCATCAGGTGCCCGGCTGTTTCCGAATCGAGATTGGCCGTGGGTTCGTCCGCAAGCACCAGCTTGGGCTGACTGACGATGGCCCGGGCGACCGCAACACGTTGCTGCTGTCCGCCGGATAGTTGCGCAGGGCGGCGATTTTCCATACCTTCCAGCCCCACTTCCTTGAGAATGGCCAGTGACTTTTCCCTTCGTTTCTGTGCAGAGATTCCCTGGACCTGCATGACGAATTCGACGTTTTCGCGGGCCGTGAAGACAGGGATCAGGTTATAGGCCTGAAAAACAAATCCTATGTGGTGGAGGCGCAGGTCCGCCAACGGACCCTTGCCCAGTTGATCAACGCGTTGTCCATCGATGTATATTTCGCCGCTGTCCAGTTTGTCCAGCCCGCCGATCGCATTCAACAGCGTAGTTTTGCCTGAACCGGACGGACCGGACAGGCAGATGAATGACCCTTCGTCAATGTCCAGGGTGACATGGTCCAGTGCCTTGATAACGGCATCACCCTGTTGGAAATACTTACACAGCTCGACACATCTTATGGCGGTCATGGCTTGTCTCTGAAATGATTCATGTCAGGTCTTCGCAATCGCTTCGGCCGGCTTGTATTGTGATGCCCGCCAGGCTGGCAGCAGGCTGGTCAACAGGCCGAGCACAATGACAACGCTATTGGCCAGGACCAGGTCGTGGAGCGTCAGGGCGGGATAGAGCACGCTGCCCGCACCCATCATTTCCATTCCCTGAGCGACAACAGAAATGTCTATTCCTTCTTTGAGAGGCAAAATGCTGGCAATGGCCAGCAGGTTACCGATCAGCAGCCCCAGCAGAAGCAGCAACAGGGACTCCATCAGTACCTGGTAAAGAATGGCTGTCGGCCGCATCCCCAGGGCCTGAATCAAACCGATCTCACGTACACGCTCGAAGACCGCCATCATCAAGGTGTTAACCAGGCCGAAACTCAAGGCCAGGAAAATCACGATGATCCAAACCAGCACGAAACCGTCCATAACGCCCATCATCATGCCCAGGTAGGAATCCAGTTCACTCCAGGGTAAAACTTCACTTGCCGCAGGAGCGGCGTCGCGCACAGTTTGAAGCAGCTTATCCACGTTTCGGTAATCATGCCCGCTGATCGCGATTTCGGACACTGCCTGATCCATTTTCAAGAGAGACTGCACAGTCGAACGCCCGGCATAAATGAAAGCTTCCTCGAGACTTGCCAATTTGGCCTTGTACACGCCGACGATGCGGAATCCACGATCTGCCACGTTGTTTTCCGGATCCTGGCTCATGACCACCACGCGTTTGCCCAGGTCGGTTTCCAGGCGCTCCAGAAGTTTTCTTCCGATCACCAGTCCGTTGTCATCAGGCCCTTCGAGGAATCGGCCTGCAACGATGCTGTCCGGGTCAAAGCCCAGTGCAATCTCACCGCCCGGATCTACACCCAGTAAAGTCACTCCGCGGCTGTCGCGCTCGCTGGAAATGATCGCGGGGACCCGCACCCGGCTTGTCCAGGCCGCAACTTCCGGGCTGTCCAGCGCGATCAGGAAGTCCGCTCCCGGTGCTGACAGGCTGTTATCGATGCTTGGATCATCCCGGTACTCAGAGTGGTGAATTTGCACGTAGCCCGGCAGGGAGTTGATCCCGTCCCTGATCATTTCGTCGACCATGCCGCGCATGAGGGCGGTCATGAAAATCATCGCCCAGACACCGACGGCAATGGCCAGAAGCATAATCACGGTACGACGGTAGTTGCGCCACAGATTGCGCCAGGCCAGGCGCGTCATTGCTGCAAGAGGCAGCGTAGTTGACATGCTCATCAGGCCGCCCTCATCGCTTCAACCGGTTGCAGACGAAACAGCCTGGCTGAAGGGTAGACTGCGGCCAGCAGGCTGAACAGGAATACCACGCTGGGCCCCAGCAGCATCGAGAAGAACGTCACGCTGGGATACATCTTGTCTGAAAGATTGAACCTACCGGCCATTTCTTCCATGCCGGGATAAGTAAAACCAACCGAATTGAAATACAGGGCAAGCATCCAGCCCAGGATCAGGCCGATCACTAATCCAATCAGAGACATCAGGGCGGTTTCCAGCATCACCAGGGATGCGAGCTTGCTCGGTTTGATACCAAGAGCTGTAATCACGCCGAATTCCCTGGTCCGCTCCAGGACTGACATCAATTGGGTGTTCAGCACGCTGAAAGCAACGAGGATGATCAAAACCCCATACATGAACCATGCGCTGGACAGGTCAGCCTGGATGGCCTGTTTGAGGCCGGGTTGCAGCAGGTTCCAGTCCAGTACCGTCAAGTCGTCGAGCCCCTCGACCTGGGATTCGACGCTGGCTTGAGCGGATACGACATTTTCCAGCCCATCCACCGCTACCACGATGGCATGACCATGGTCCTGCATGGCGAAAGTTTCCTGAAAATAAGCCAGTGGCACCTCGGCCAGACTGCGATCAATGTCGGCGGAACCGGAATCGAAAACTCCTTTGATGGTCACCACACCGGCGGCAAATGATCCATCACGGCCGCTGCCAAGCAGGGTCAGTTCGTCGCCCACGGAGACTTTCAGATTGCGCGCCAGCACAGTGCCAATCACGATTTCCGCGGCATCGGGGTCATCCAGGAAACTGCCCTGGCCGACCAGTCCTGGAAAAGTTGAAACCGCAGGCTCAAATGCGGGTTGAACGCCAATGATCTGGATACCGAGAGAACGCTGTTCACTGGAGGCGAGGGCAAAAGCAGAGCCGCGGGCTGCGACCGCCACACCCGGCACAGAGTGACGCAGTCGTTCGGCCAGAGACACGATGCCCGGGATGCTGCTGCGGATTTTGGGGTTGTCGTTGTAGCCCTCACGCTGCACCTGGATATGGCCACTGAAGGCCTGCAAGGTGTTGTTAATCATCATGTCATAAGAGCCGAACTGCAGGGAAATCATGAATACCAGCAGCACGTTGGAAAAAATCATCGCCGTAGCGGTCAACCAGGTGCGCCGCTTGTGCCGCCACAGGTTGCGCCAGGCCAGGCGGAGGCTGAGAATCATTGGCGCGGATTTCTCAAGTTGGACAAGGTAAAGGTATTGGGTGGCAGTTCGATATCGAATTCAGTGGAATTGGCATTTATTTCGGTCCATTCATCGGCTGTGTCCAGTTTGCCCATGCGCATGAGTTTGGCTACCATCCGCCCGCCCATCTCTTCCACTTCAAGTGTCTTCATGGACTTGACCTGCACACCATCCTGGTCCCAGAACTGCTGTTCCATCAATACGAAATCATCGCGGATCGTCAGTACTTCCTTACCCCAGACCACGGCGGCATCTTCATGCGGGACGGAAGTGATGGTGTAATGCATGTGACCGTCAATTTCATCCTGACTGGTCAGTTCATGGTCATACTGGTCAATGATATCGGTCGACTTGGCGATATCCTTGTTCGAGAAATCGCTGCCCATCCAGCTTTGCGCCATCATCGAGGAAGGCACCTTGATGATCCGGTTTACCTTTGGCGTATAGGTCCACATGTTGTTGTCGTTCAACAGGGTTCCGTTGCCCGCGTCTTTTTTGGGCTCAATGACGCGTACCAGGGAGAGCTTGTCGCCCTCGTTCCATGATCGCATGGTCATCTTCCGCTCCCAGTCGGGGCGGTGGATGGTCATGGTCATTTCCGAATAGGATGTCAATCCGCGCCAATGATCCATCGCATCCCGCACCAGTTGTTGGGCATCGATATCCTGGGCAGGCAGGGATGCTGAGAAGAGCAGAGCAATGACTAAAAACAGGTTACGCATTTTTCACCTACAGGATTTGCTGACCTACAATACCGGTCTGTTGTTCACCGTGGTCTATTATCGGATATGCTTGATTCAATGGTGCAGTCAATTGATGCAAAATTCAATCAGGAAACGGTCCCATGCCCCCGATTCTCGGTTTCTGAGAAAGAGTGCAATACACTAGTGAGAAATACCATGTTCAATGTACAACAAAAACGGGAAAGCGATGACACCCTGGTGATTGGCATCTCTTCGCGGGCATTATTCGATCTTAACGAAAGTCATGCCCTTTTCGAAGCACAGGGGCTCGAAGCCTTTTCCGAGTACCAGGTGGAACGTGAACAGGTGTTCCTCAAGCCCGGCGTCGCTTTCCCTTTGGTGAAAAAATTACTGGCACTGAACGAGGATAAAGTAGATCACCCGGGTGTCGAAGTCATCCTGTTGTCGCGCAACAGTGCAGACACCGGTTTACGAATATTCAATACGATCGAACATCACGGGCTCAAAATCGAACGCGCCGCATTTACCAATGGTGAAAGTCCTTATAAATATATGCAGGCCTTTGATGCAGATTTGCTGTTGTCGACCAATGCAAATGATGTCCGCAAAGCACTGGAGAAAGGTTATGCCGCGGCTACTATCCTCCCGGGCAGCTCCAGCGGCAGCGAGAGTGGGCAATTGCGAATCGCTTTTGATGGAGATGCCGTCATTTTCAGTGATGAAGCGGAGCGTATCTACCAGCAACACGGGCTGGAAGCTTTCGCGGACAGTGAAAGGGAAGCAGCCAATCGGCCACTGAGCGGCGGGCCTTTCAAAGCTGTGCTGGAAGCATTGCACAAAATCCAGTCGGCCTATCCGATTGCGGACAATCCCATCCGTACTGCATTGGTCACCGCGCGCAGCGCACCGGCGCACAAGCGGGTGGTGCTGACCTTGCGCGAATGGGGCATCCGGATTGATGAGGCATTGTTTCTGGGTGGCCGCTCCAAGGGAGAATTTCTCAAGGCTTTCGGCGCCGATATTTTCTTCGATGATCAACATGTGCATATTGAATCGGCGAAGGAACATGTCACTTCGGCCCACGTTCCCAGTGGGATCGTAAATGAGGCCTGATTTAGGGTGACGGCGGCCGCTTGACCGCTTTAGAATACCGGCTTCCAGACATTAATAACCGGGAAGGTGTGATAGCCACACCTGGCCCGGACGGAGTGCCCGATGGCCAAACTCAATCCTTTCGATCTTTACGATATCTCGTCAATGCTCAGCGAAGAGGAGTTGATGATCAAGGACAGCGTCGCAAGGTTTGTTGATGAACGCGCAATGCCGCTGATTGCTCAACACTTCGACGAAGCGACTTTTCCATTCGAACTGGTCCCGGAAATAGCGGATATGGGTCTGCTCGGCTCCAGCATCGAAGGATATGGCTGCGCAGGCCTGAACGCAGTGTCCTATGGATTGATCTGCCAGGAACTCGAACGCTGTGATTCCGGATTGCGCAGTTTTGTATCAGTCCAGTCCAGCCTTTGCATGTATCCGATTTATGCCTATGGATCAGAAGAGCAGAAGCAGCGCTGGTTACCCGGGATGGCGGCCGGTGAAGTCATTGGCTGTTTTGGCCTGACCGAATCCCACGGTGGTTCAGATCCGGCTGCCATGAAGACACACGCCAGGCGCGACGGCAATGATTGGGTCATCAATGGCTCAAAGATGTGGATCACGAATGGCAGCATTGCGGATATTGCCATCGTCTGGGCGAAAACGGACGAGGGCATCATGGGTTTTGTGCTCGAAAAAGGTATGGAAGGTTTCGAGGCACGAACGATTCATTCCAAGATGTCGCTGCGGGCGTCGGTGACTTCCGAGCTGTATTTCGACAATGTGCGTGTGCCCGAATCAAACCGTCTGCCTGATGTCACCGGTCTAAAAGGCCCGCTGGGCTGTCTGACCCAGGCCCGCTTCGGGATTACCTGGGGTCCCATTGGCTCAGCGATTGCCTGCCTGGGTGAAGTGCTGGATTACACTTCTGACCGGGTTCTGTTCGGGCGGCCGCTGGCCGCCAACCAGGCAATTCAGATTCGTGTCGCGGATATGGCCAGAAGAATAACAACTGCGCAGTTGCTGTCCCTGCAACTGGGGCGCTTGAAGGACGCTGGCAAAATGGCGCCGACCCAGGTCAGCATCGCGAAGTGGAACAACGTGCGCATGGCGCTGGACATCGCCCGCGATTGCCGCGACATACTGGGCGGCAGCGGAATCACCACCGAATACCAGGCCATCCGCCACATGCTGAACCTCGAAAGCGTCATCACCTACGAAGGCACGGAAACCATCCACCAACTCGTCGTTGGCCGTGAACTGACGGGGATCAACGCCTTTTAACCCGTCAATTCCCGATGCTAATTAGAAACAGACTGTCACCGGCTCCTGCTCAAGTTCTATGCCGAATTCCTCAAAAACCGTTGTTTTGATTTTTTGCGCCAGGTCAGCAATTTGGCGCCCGCTCGCAGAACCATGATTAACAAGTACCAGGGAGTGCTGCGCCGACACCCCGGCATCGCCTTGCCTGAAGCCTTTCAGGCCGCAGTGTTCAATCATCCAGCCGGCTGAAAGCTTCAGTGTTCCGTTGCCGGCTGGCCTGCCGGGCAGGCCAGGTGCACGCTGTTGGAGCCGCTCTGCTTCATCCAGCGCAACGACAGGATTTTTGAAGAAACTCCCGGCATTAGCCACGAGATCAGGGTCGGGAAGTTTTCGCTGTCGGATATGGACTACCGCATCGCTGACCTGTGTCGGGCTGGGGTGGTCGATTCCCATGGCCCGGAGTTCATCCCTGAGGCCTGCGTAATTGAGATGAGGAGTGAAACGTCGAGCCAGCCGCAAACGAACAGAAGTGATCAGGAATCTGCCGGCTTGCGCTGATTTGAAACGACTGTCGCGATAGCCGAGCATGCAATCGTCCCTGCTGAACAGGACCCAGCTGGCTTTTTGCCAGTCCCAGGCAGTGATGCTTTCCAACACCGATGATAGCTCCACGCCATAGGCGCTGATATTTTGTACCGGGGCCGCGCCGGCCATTCCGGGAATGAGGGACAGGTTCTCCAGGCCGGAAAGACCCTCAGCAAGCGACCACCTTACAAGTTTGTGCCAGTTCTCACCGGCGCCCACCTCGATGAGGGCATGCTGGTCGCGTTTTTCGATGATTTCCTTGCCTGCGATCCGGTTCAGGAACACGGTGCCGGGTACATCGCTGAGCAACAAAACGTTGCTGCCACATCCCAGGATGAAGTCTCTTTTCGGGTCGAAAACAGGCACTGAAAGCAGGTCTTCTTCTGTTTCGATGGTCAGTAACAGATTTGCCGAAGCTTCCAAAGAAAAGGTGTTGAGCCCCTTCAGGGAAGCATGTTCAAGAGCTTTCATCTGTTGTTGCGGGCTGCGATGGCCTGCAGACATTCGCTCACAAGCTCAGGGCCGCGGTAGACCAAGCCGGTGTAAAACTGCACCAGGCTGGCTCCCAGATCCATTTTGTCAACGGCATCCTGTCCGCGGGTGATTCCGCCAACACCGATCAGCGCCACATTTTCCGGCAAAACCCTGCTGAGTGCCGCCAGGACTTTATCAGCGCCCGGTTTCAGCGGTGCGCCGGAAAGTCCGCCGGCTTCGTCGGCATGTTTCAATCCTTCCACGCCGTTCCGGCTTGTTGTCGTGTTAGTCGCGATCACGGCGTCCATGCGATGCCTGGTTACGACATCAGCGATCACGGAAATTTCGTCGTCATTGAGATCGGGAGCGACCTTGACCGCGAGTGGCACGCAGCGGCCGCTTTCATCTGCCAATTCAGCACGGCGGCTGCTGAGTCTGCCCAGCAGATTGTCCAATTCGTCTTCGGCCTGGAGGTCACGCAGGTTTTTCGTGTTCGGAGAAGAGATATTGGCGGTTATATAGTCCGCATAAGGATAGACTTTCTCAAGGCAATGCAGATAATCTTCCGCCGCATTTTCCATGGGCGTATCGAAATTTTTACCGATGTTGATACCCAGGATGCCTTTAAACTGATGCTTCCTGACGCGGCTGACAAGATGGTCTACGCCCTTGTTGTTAAAGCCAAGCCGATTGATCATCGCCTGTGCCTCAGTGAGGCGGAATACGCGGGGTTTGGGGTTGCCGGGCTGCGGCCTCGGCGTGGTCGTGCCGATCTCGACAAATCCAAAGCCGAGATCGCCGAGGGCTTCGAAATAATCGCCGTTTTTATCCAGGCCGGGCGCGACACCCACCGGGTTGGGGAAATCGAGCCCCATGCAGGAAACGGGCTGGTCAGCGGTCTTGCACAGAAAACGCGTGGCGCCCAGCATATGCCCCAGGCGCAGGCCTTCCATGCTTAACTCGTGCGCAACTTCCGGATCAGTGGCGAACAGCGCCTTTTGTGCAAGTTTATAAAACATAGTGATTCATCTAGAAATCAAATTTGATTCCTTGCGCCAGGGGAAGATCTTTACCCCAATTGATTGTGTTGGTTTGCCGGCGCATATAGAACTTCCAGGCATCCGAGCCGGATTCGCGGCCGCCGCCGGTTTCCTTTTCCCCGCCGAAAGCGCCGCCGATTTCTGCACCGGAGGTGCCGATGTTCACGTTGGCGATGCCGCAATCCGAACCCATACACGACAGGAACAGCTCTGCGTTGCGTACATCGGTGGTAAAGATAGCTGATGAAAGGCCTTGTGGGACGTCGTTATGTTTGCCTATGGCGTCTTCGAGATCGGAAAACGGAATCAGGTAAAGGATGGGGGCGAAAGTCTCGGTCTGAACGATTTCCCATTCGTTGTCGGCCATTACAATCGTAGGCTCCACGAAAAAACCGGAACCTTCGATACGCGAACCACCGCTCAGTACCTCTCCTCCGGCCTCGCAGGCTGCTGCAACCGCCGTCTCGAATTCTTCAACCGCGGATCTGTTAACCAGCGGTCCCATCAGCGTGTCGGGGTCCAGCGGATCACCGATCCGCACCTGGCGATAAGCGCTGAGCAGGGATTCGGTCACGCGGTCCAGGATCGATTCCTGCACGAGCAGGCGGCGGGTCGAAGTGCAGCGTTGTCCGGCTGTGCCGACGGCGCCGAACACGATGCCGGGGATGGCCAATTTCAGGTCCGCTGTTTCGTCCAGGATAATGGCGTTGTTGCCGCCCAGTTCGAGCAGGCTGCGGCCCATGCGGGTAGCTACTTTGGAGGCTACCCTCCTGCCAACGCCGG
>PVMS01137320.1_pt1 | contig 10150 bp, 9 predicted proteins | sample 1853461 | NCBI WGS metagenome assembly PVMS01 (sample SAMN08582032, study PRJNA380276) | Marine sediment metagenome, whole genome shotgun sequencing project. | isolation source: ocean sediment barecode stripped | collected 2017
AAAGGGTAAGTGGAAGAATTCTTTTAAATTGAAATAAAAGATGACAAGTTGACGAAATGGTTTTATTTTATTACAAATCTATAGAAGGCAAACAATATTTCCGGGAAGTATTCGGGAAGAAAAAAAGCCAATCATTTGAATTATAAACGATTGACCTGTTATTTAGTAGCGGGAGCTGGACTCGAACCAGCGACCTTTGGGTTATGAGCCTAAGGTATATTAAACTCATATGGCTTAATATGTATTTAAATGGCAGAACTACAGTGTATAAATAGTTTATTAAACCAATAAAAGTCATAAAAATACACTAAATGTTTTAGGTATGTTTTAGGTAGTGAGTTATATATATTGTATTTTTATAAATGATTTACAGCTTATGGCATCTATAAAGATAATACTTTGGAAACATGATCAAAAAAAAGATGGCACTTTTCCCATCGCCATTCGTATTACACAAAACCGTAAAACACGTTATGTCTTTACAGGGAAATATATTCATGAAAGAGATTGGGACGAAGTGCATGCGTGTATTAAAAAATCACATCCAAACTCAGCTAGATTGAATAATTTTTTTCTTGGTAAGCTAAAGGAAGCAAATGATATTTCACTTGAAGGCAATGATAATATTTCAAGTAAACAGATACAAAAGAAGATCAAAAGAAAAACGGACGGAATGTCTTTTTTTCAGGTTGGGGCGGAACGTATCAAAAATAAATATATGGCTAAAACATTCTCTGTTGTTAAACCCGAACTCTCTATTCTTTGGAATATTGAAGAATTTATAAACCTCAAAAAAAGTGAATCAAAAGAAACAATCATTGCAGCTATTAAAGGGCGTCGCATGAAAAGAATGGTCGAGGGTAGAAAGCGAGGACATTCTATTTTGGATGATATCAAAATATTCTCAAATAAAAGGAGCTTATTATTTGAAGAAATTGACACAGCTTTTATCAATAAATATAAGTCTTTTTGTTCAGCTTATTTGTCACAAAAATCGCGTACCATTACAAACCAGCTGATCTTTATACGTACTCTTTTTAATCAGGCAATTAAAGAGGGTATTGTTGATGTCAAATATTACCCTTTTGCCGGTGAGAGGGAGAAAATACGGATTGGCACTTCTCATAAAATTGGTTTGACGACGGAAGAAATTGAGTATATCGAAAAATTGGATCTAGAACCACATACTTCCATTTGGCATACACGAAATGTCTGGTTGTTTTCTTTTTACTTTGCGGGAATACGGATTTCGGATGTGCTTGTAATGAAGTGGTCAGATTTTATAGATGGTCGATTATTCTATACCATGAATAAAAATGAAAAGCCAATCAGTTTGAAGATTCCTAAAAAAGCTGAAATCATAATTAATTACTATAAGAGGGATAAGCCTTCTCACAGTGCCTATATTTTTCCATTTTTAGATAAAGCTAATACTAAGAATGCGTATGATTTGTTTGTAAAAATGAGAAACGCAAGCACCCTATTTGATAAATATCTTAAACGAATTGCTAAGATGTGTGACATAGAGAAAAACCTGTCCAATCATATTGCTCGTCATTCATTTGGGAATATTGCAGGGGATAAAATTCATCCACTAATGCTACAAAAATTATATAGACATAGTGATTTAAAAACAACCTTAAATTATCAAGCAAATTTCATTCACAAAGATGCAGATGACGCATTGGATGCTGTTATTAATTTTTGAATATATTATGTGGCATAATTGAATAATATTGTTGTATTACGGATTGTAAATTTAGCTGAGTTTACTTTTAAAATACCCTTTTATGTGAAAATCGAATCTCCAAATAAGAATTGAAATAAATAACCATATAAAAATAGGTCAATATATAAATGTATACCTACTGTTAATCAGAGGGTCCTTGGTTCGAGCCCAAGAGGAGGAGCGTCATAATCAAGCAGTTACAAAAATGTAGTTGCTTTTTTTATTGTATGTAGCGTGTTTTTAGCGTGCTTTTTTAATATCCAAATGGATTATTATTTTTATTGAAACTTGTTAATTTGTAATTTTAAATAGAAAAGCTATATCTTCTTCTAAACGGTCAATTTGAGGTTTAGTTTTTAGACCAATTAACGTAATCGATCAAACAATCATGTTGATCTAGCAACATCAAACTTCCGCCACTATTACTTAATTGAATTTTTCCCTTCTTTGCTCCTTTTAACTTAATAGACTTCCCTGATTTGATAGAACCTTTCATAACGGCTAATCGATCTTTTCTATCAATTAATTACCAATTTTTAACACTTATTTTTCGAATACCCCGATTGTGTATAGATACCCACTCTCCATTTTTCTCGTTACCTTTGGGATTAATCATGGCCGAATTTATAATTATTTTACGACTTGCCAAATGTTCAACATCAGACCATCGATGACCGGAATCACCAATAATAGCACTACTAGAGCCCACTACAATTCGCTCAAGTGTAGAACAGGGTAAACTCACACTTTTAAGTTAAGGAGTTTGATGAGATACTCATTATCGTAAGCGTCCTTGAGTCTTTTACCTTTAATGCCTTGTTTTTCAGATTTTTCATTGTTAAGTAAATTTAATTCAATATTCATCAAGATAGAAAAGTTTTGCGCGGCATTACGTATTCTTTTTCTGGAAGCATCTTCTGAAAAAGCTACATCAAGTGTCCAATGGAGCTTATTTTCAATGTGCCAATGTTATCTAATAATTTTTTGAAAGTCTTCTGGAATTGCTGTTAAACTCGATATATAATACCGAGTAGCTGTTAGTGTTGGTTTATCCGAGTTTTTAAACTCTCGAGTACTTTCAATTTTAATAATAGTTTTTAATTTGATCCTATTATTTGTATCTCCAATGAATTTAAAATCTGTAATTACGCTACATTTCCTTGTTTCTATGTGACCATGATCCAAATCTTCTGATTGATATACTTGTAGATTGTTTCCAAATCTAAATTTATCTTGAATGTCCTGATACAATTGTTTTTGATTCGCCTTTACTACTAAGATATAATCAGCATCACAGTCAATTATTTTATCAGCTATCTCTTGTTGGCATCCTATAGCATCTATCGTTACTATAAAACTTTCAAAGTGAGTATCTCCAGTAATCTTGGAATAGCTGTAATTTGATTGGACTTATCAGAAACTTTCACTTGTCCTAAGGCCATATTATTTGTGCTTGCCCAAGCACCTACCATATAAAAGGGAGATTTCTTTCCTTTAGAATTTGCTCCTCTAATGGTTTTACCATCAATGGGAATAAATCTCCTTGTGTTAAATCTACCAATTCACTAACCCACCTAACAAAGCATCTTTCAAACTGATCGCTATCAATGCAGGAAAAGACTCTATTAATGTATCATCAGACGGTATTCCGTTAGGTAGATCAAGGAAAGTTCTTAGAAAACCTTCTTTTGCCTTGGCATAGGGCTCCATATTTTCCATGTATCTTCCGCACATATTACTGATATAAACCAATTAATAACTTCATAAGTGGAAAAATTAAGACTGACATCAAAAAATTAACCTTGCTTTTGTTCAGAAAAGAAAAACTTCAAAAAAGAAATACAAGATCCTACCTAACAAAAGTGTTCAATTAATTTGATAAATTATAGATTATTTTACTATTAAATCATTTTATCAATACCTAAAACGAGGATTATATCAAATTTTACGGATAACCGTAAGTTCAATATTTTTTCAAATTTTACTTTTACTAAATATTCAAAGTACTTGAATTAATAAGCTATAGAAAAAATTATAGAATTCTGTTTATCTCATTTCTTTATGAACAAATACAATTCAGCATTAATAATCAACCCAAATTATTTCAATAAAATTATACATCATGTTCTTGATAAAATTCAATCTGGAAGAAAGAACATTTTTATCAAAAAAGTTGACGTAGTTCATCTCGATGATATTCTGGAAAAAAACTCGATTCCATTAATAAGAAAGAGTTTTGACATAGTATTTCTAGTTATTCAATTACCCTGTACTTATAAAGGAAGAAAATTATCTTACCAAGATATAGGTGATTTAATTGTCAAGTTGTTTCCTGGATCAAAGATTTTTATCACCACTGAAATTAGTGATAATTATATTATTATGGACATACTTAAAAAAATCAACCCAGATGGTCTCATAACGGATATCAACATTACTCAAAATTTATTGATAAACAACATAACTAAAGTTCTTAACTCACAGACCTATTATGACATAAATGTAATAGAAGCACTTCGTAAGTATGTGTCAAATAAATGTGTTATCGATGAGATTGATACAGATATACTCCTTATGTTGTCCAAAGGAATAAAAATGAAAGACTTACCTGGGTTTATCCCTATGTCAATGTCCGGAATTGAGAAAAGAAAGTTCAGATTAAGAGAACAATTAAATGTAAAAAGTTTTGATGACAAATCATTACTCAAAGCAGCAAAAGATAAAGGACTAATCTATATAGCATTTTAATATTATATCCAAAAACATCTTTTAAATAGTATGGTTTTCACTTACTATTTTTAAAGCTTAATTTTCTGTACCATCAAATCAAAGGTAGCAACTCCAAATACAATTGTATTTTTAAGTAAAAATCAAATATAATTTAATTCCGATTAACCTTTTGCAAAAGAATTTCACATTCCAAAAATGTCTTATTGAGTTTGTAATTTTTCGTCTTTTCGAAATTTATTGAAATTAAGTTGCCGTAATTTCCATTTTGTTCCAGATTGTGGATTAGTTGTAGAATGTTTGTGTAAATTCCTTTAACACTGAAACTATAAGTTTTTATAATGTCATGATCATTAATGAACTGATGGGGCTCATTAAACGAAACTATTTTTAGATCATGCCTATTTGTATAAGTTTCTATATGCTGTAGTAAATTATTCTGGAAGGTACTTTCGGTCTTAATATTATTCTTTCTTAACAAGGAATCTAAATATTTTTTTTGTTGCTCTAAATAATTCAAACGATGTGGCATATTTGTCATGCCCTTTTTTTGAGTTTGTAACTTATAATATTCCTTTCTGGCATCGATTGAAATAGATATAGCAAAAATATAGGTCACCCATAGTGCTGCAATAAAACTTATTAGTAGGATTATATTTTTGTTTTTGCGACTCAATGATTCATTGTAATTTTAATTTCAAATTCACTGGATTTTTGTTTGCCGATTCCATAGCTGACAACTAAAATTGACTTAATCCATTTTTCTTTTTCTAAGACAGTTATCCAATTTGAAAAATCGTTGCTTTTAAGGGTCACTCCTTTTATAATTATGGATTTTTCCGAGTATATAATTTCCTTTTTATTTTTTACCTTTTTGGTCAGTGGCTGATAGCTTAACTGTTTTAGCTGCATTGTCCTTGGAATCGAAGCACCAATAATATCAAAATACATTGATAGTTTAGATCCTTCCATCATTGAGATCTCGTTTATAATTTTCTCTTTTTTATCAACCTCATTTTTAAGTGCAAATAATTTCACTTTATTATTTTCACCAATTTCTATCTCACTATTTAAAATGCTTATTTTATCCCGGTAACTACTAAAAATTAAAAAATTGGACAGAAGAATTATAAATATAAACCCTAGAGCTGCTCTCAACCCCAAATTAAATAATTGTTTTTGAATAAAATCAGCTCTCAATTTATTTTTCAATACTGCAAAACTCCCTTCAGTTTTTGAAATTTCAGTATAATAGCAGAGTATTCCCGATAAACAATTAACACTCGCTCCCTTAATTTCCAGATCGTTTATCAAATAAGTTTCATTCCTTGGAGCATCTGTTTTTATAATTTCTATTAATTCTTTATTCTTTATTAACAATGTCGAATTAGAAGTGTGAATTTCTGCCTCCGTGCTATATGGTAAAATTTGTGTACTAATTAGGCTTCCTAAAGAGAAATCTATAACAGGTATAGAAACAGCTTTATATTCACTGATAAGCCCATCAGCATATTCTCTTCTACAAATGCTAACAAAAGTGTTTTCCTTTGTACTATGGGCTTCATAGTAAAAATCATTGTTGTTGAGATTTGGAAAAGCACTTTGCACAGCCTTTTTAGGCTCAATTTTATGTGGTAGAGTTTTGGTAATTACATGTTCATTATTTATAATAACAAAAACCGGTTGTTCTTTTTTTAGTAATCTTTTAATTTCAGTTATATTTGCAGAAGAGCCCTCTTTTTCTATACTAAATTCTTGCTTCTGTTTATTGAGCAACAAATAGTTCATCGAATGTTTTCCCTCTACCACAGTGTGTTCAATGCCACAATACAGTTTACCAAAGACTATATTTTTAAATAATTTTTTCACGCTTTCGGGTTATCTGTACATTATCAATGTTTTCTCTAATTATTTACGGAGTGAATATTAATACTTTTTAAGCAGAATTATTACGGTTTTTACCGTAATAATTTATTGATGTGTAGCCGCCAATTCATCTCTTCTATTTTTAATAAGTTAAATTCTATATAAGTTGAATTTGTATTATAAAAATTTACCATCTTCAAATCAAACAATTTCCAATTTTTCAACTCTTCATTACAAAATCTGCCGAAATTCCAAGTTCCCCTCTTGAGAGGGGTTAGGGGTGTGTTTTTCCATTTTTTAATATTTCTTCTTATAGCCAAATTCTTCTATAATCACACAAACCCTTTACCAATAAACCTTTAAAAATATTTTACCTAACCGTGATTACACATTTTCAAGCATTTTCCATACAAAATATTCTAATAAATAATTACGGGTTAATCCATAAAAATATGCCTTGAATAATTACGGTTTTTACCGTAATCACGCTTTCATTTAACGCCTACTTTGGTATGATAAAAAATTATTTAAAAGCATTTTCAATGAAAAAGTATTTAATTCTATTCGTATTATTTGTAGTAAGTCAAATGATGTCACAAGACATACCCATAGATTTACCCAATTTAAATCCCCAATCACCAAATGCATACCAGTTTGCAAAATATGGAGAGATAAATGTAAATGAATCTACAGGTGTGATATCTCCTAGTATTCCTTTATATACCTACCAATCCGGAGGCATCAGTATTCCCATTACTTTAAATTATTCCGGTAATGGTGTAAAAGTAGCTCAAGAAACTACCTGGACTGGAATAAACTGGAATTTAAATGCAGGTGGAGTAATTACAAGACAGGTAAGAGACCTTCCCGACGAGGATCCTAGTACCATAAAAAAGTACTACACTATGAATGGTTTGGATACTTTGGATGGATATTTACAATATAACAGTACTACCACAGATTGGTATAAGGAATTGGAACTTATCGGAAATAGCGATTTAATTGATTCAGAGGTGGACATATTCAATTATAATTTTTTGGGTTATTCCGGAAGTTTCTATTTAGATGAAAAATTGGATGCACATCTTATAAAATATGATAAAGAATTAGAAATCGATTTTCAATATGATACCAATGGAACCAATGCGAGTGTTATCATTATCAAAACCCCTGAAGGAGATTCTTACTTTTTTGGCGGTATAGGGGCTTCAGAGTCTTCTAAATCTTATGTTGCTAGCGGGCCAGAGTCGAACGCCCTATCTGATTACGCGCAAAGTGCTTTTTACTTAGATTTTATTTCACCCTATAACGGTGGAATAATAGATTTCACCTACGATCAGGTTATCGGTTCAGGTGGTAAAGTGATACAAAAAGGATTTCATGAGAATCTTACCAAATTTGTTGGTTCTGAGGGAGCTTGCCCACCAACATCATCCTCATATAATTATTCGAAAAACGCATTGTTCATTGATTTGCAATATAAGATTTACTTAACAAAAATAGAATCTTCATTTAATGATACTTATATCGAATTTTCTACTAGCGATCTTGGAGATAATACAACTCACAAGTTAAATTATATTTATGTTAAAGATGCAAGTCATAATATATTTAAAAAATTTAAGCTAGAATACTTAACTTATGATACAGAAGGTGAAGATTCTCCAGAAAACCGATTCTTTCTGAATCAAGTTGATTTTTATGATAAAAGTCAAAGCAAAGTTTATGATTATAAATTAGAATATAATTCTCTGGGTTCTTTACCCTCCAAATATTCTTATGCAAGAGATGAAAATGGGTATTATAATGGTATGAATTTAAATACCACCTTATTACCCAATCACTATCTTTTTTCTGGTACTACTATTTCTTTGGCAAATCGCGAGGTGGATGCTCAAAAAATAAAATATGGCTCATTGTCAAAAATAACTTATCCAACAGGTGGCTATTCAACTTTTAACTATGAATCACCAATAAAAGGATATAGCATTGGGAGTGATTTAAACTCTATGGTCGTCTATCATAATGATCCTACTAGAAATTACGAAAGTGATTACGAAGATCAGCTTTGGTTTGAGCAAGATGGTCTTTTTTACTTGGAGGCTGGCCGAACCATTGATGTTAATTTGATATTGACAACGGTAGGTGACCTTACACATCAAAATTCGATTTCAGTTTCAACTTGTATTAATGGTAGTTGTGAGGAGGTATATAGTTTTGGTATAGGGAATCCTGAAAATACAACAAAAAACTATAATAAAAATTTTACCATAAATATATCACAAACCGGAAATTACTACTTTAAGCTGAACCTTAATTTGCATAGCACAGCTATAAATGATCAGACACTTGAAATAGACGCAATTGCAAGCTTAGACATACCCAATCAAATTCTGGTTGCAGAATATTACCCAACATTAAGAATTAAAAATATTTATTCCTATGAAAGCGCAACTGCAACGCCTCTGATTAAGACGTATTATTACAACCAAAGAGAATTGATTGATCAAGAATTAAATTTCTTAGTAAATGATGCATCATATTATTATGGGTCTGTAGTTAAACGAGGCTGCGGAGGCACTCTTTTTTCTTATGATACATATTATAATCTAACAACAAGTGCTCTAAATAATGTTTATGGAGATGATTCCGGTAAAATACTTTATCGATATGTAACGGTTAGTTATGGCGGTGCAAACTTTGAACAGGGAGGAAAACAATCGGAATTCAGCGTTTCGAAAGATGGGGGGCTAAGGTCATATTTTGGAGAAGCCATATTGCACTCTACCTATGGTCAAAATCTATCTTTTGCTAATTCAACGCCGGTAAAGGAAATCTATTTTACTTATGATAGTGCATATGATCAATTCTCAACTCAAAGAGAAGTCTCTTATATATATAAAACTCTTTCTGGAACTCATGGAATGAATAATATAAAGGCTTATAAAATAGCCACGGGTAATGGATTTGCAGATATTAGAGATTATAATTTTGGTTTGTATGATATTGCTTCTAGAAAATATGTGCTATCCAAAGTTATAACAACAGAAAATTTTGATACCCTCGGTGAAACTATTACAACTACAGAAAATTATACATACAGCTCTTACATGGGTCAGCCATCAACTGTAATAAAAAATGATAGTAGAGGTTTGGAATCAGAAACACGATTTTACTACCCAATTGACGTAAGTACAAATAACGAAGATTTATCTCAAATAGAAGAAGATTTAATCTCAGTTCTTGATGACCAACATCGAATTTCTCAACCGTACATGATAAAAGAATATTACAATGGCGAACAGATAGGGTCTCGTCAAACCATTTTTTCTAATGAGTGGTATGAAAATAAAATCTGGCCAAAAATTGTCAAAACAAAAAAAGACAGCTTAGATACCTATCAGGAGAGAATTGAATTCATTGATTATAATTATTATGGAAGGTTAAAAGAAGTTTCGCTATCAGAAGGTGTAACAACTCAATATAGATACAATTCAATTCAACAAGTTACCCTAAAAATGGAAAATTATGACCCAAACTTTATAATTGACGATGGGATTCCGACAAATACACCTTGTTATGATCAAGTCTTGTATCCAAATGCTATGGTAACTACTTACGAGTACGATCTGGATACTAATCGCTTACTGAGCGTAACAAGTCCTAACTGTATTACCACCTACTATGAATACGATGACTTTGGCCGTTTGAAAATTGTAAAAGATCATAATGGCAATATTCTTAGCAATACTAGCTATTCATACAAGCAATAGCATCATTTAATAAACAACAAATTAAAAAACAAAAACAGATGAAAAATATATTTAC
>PVMS01141283.1_pt1 | contig 10150 bp, 10 predicted proteins | sample 1853461 | NCBI WGS metagenome assembly PVMS01 (sample SAMN08582032, study PRJNA380276) | Marine sediment metagenome, whole genome shotgun sequencing project. | isolation source: ocean sediment barecode stripped | collected 2017
CGGTCGCCGGAATGCGCGGGCCGCAACCACTCGATCGACGCCGTGGTCGAGACGGCCGAGTGATCGCCGGCGTTGGATGCATACGCCATCGCGGTGTCGGCGAGCGTGAAGATGAGACCACCGTGGCACACATCGAGGCCGTTCGTCATCTCGTCGGTCACGGTCATCTCGACGGTCGCCCGACCGACGCCGACGTCGATCACCGACATGTCGAACAGTGCGGCGACGTTGTCGGCGCTGTACATCCCGCCGGTCACCTCGTCGGCGCGGCGACTCACGACAAGGCCCCAGATGCGAGTTCGTCGTCGTTTCGTCGGTTGCTCATTCCAGTTCCCGACAGAGTTCGTAGCAGACGGCTCGGCCATCGGGCACACGGAGGTCCCCGATGTCGATCCGCAGCTATGACGATCCAGGTCGCGCTCGAGGCAACCTGGATCGTCGCGGTTGCGAAAGAGGACCGGCGCAGGCGGAACGACGTGCAACGATGACCTCACGGGAGAACCCAGCTCAGTTGACCACGACGACAACGACAAGCTCCACGAGGACGACCAGTTCCACGACCACTCCGCTCGTGCGACGAGCTTGACCAACGTGCACCGCTGGCTGTCCCTCCCGATCCTCGGTCTGATCGTCGCGTGCGCGGGGTCGCGCGACGCGACCGATCCCCCTCCGGCGTCCGCGACGGAAGTGGTGGTCTCGACCGTGCCGGCACCGCCCGGGACCTCGACAACGTCATCACCGGCTCCCCCCGAGCCCTCCGCCCAGGCAGCGACCACAGCGACGCCGGTCATCGTCGAGACGACGGTCGCGTGCGCGCCGCCGATCGGCCTGGAGCAGCAGATCGCGCTGCTCGTCTGGCCGTCGGTCTACTCGTCGGATTGGGAGACCGCGCGAAGCGTCGTCCGCGACCACGGGCTCGGCGGAGTGCTGCTGATGAAACCAGCCGGCTGGGATGCGGACACGATCACGCTCCGGCTCGGAGAGCTCGAGTCCGAGAGCCCGTTCGGCCTGGTCGTCGCGACAGACGAGGAGGGAGGCGACGTCCAACGCCTCTCGGGTGTATCGAGCCTCGACTCGCAGTTCGACATCTCGACGCAGATGCCGCCCGACGACGCATTCCAGGTCATCTCACAACACGCCGAGATCGCCGCCGGGATCGGCATCGACGTCGTGTTCGCGCCGGTCGTCGATGTGCTCCCGTCCGAGGGGTCGCCGCCGCTTCGGCGATCACGGTTCTTCGCCGGCGGTCCCGAGCGGGTGAGCGCGTACGCAGCGGCCTACGTCGATGCGTGGCAGCGGGCCGGTGTGCTGCCGGTTCTCAAGCACTTCCCCGGTCACGGCGAGGCATCGGGCGACACCCACGTCGGCGACGGGGTAACCGCTCCGCTCCCCGAACTCGAGCGACGGGATCTCGTCCCGTACCGCATGCTCAGCGGGACCGGCACCGGGGTGATGGTCGGGCATCTGACCACCCCGGAGCTCTCCGACGGTCTCCCTGCCAGTCGGAGCGCCCATGCGATCGACTACCTCCGTGACGAACTCGGGTACCAAGACGCGCTCGTCGTGTCGGACTCACTCGATATGGGAGCCGTCGGGGTTCCCGTTCCGCAGGCCGCGGCCGAATCGCTCGATGCCGGCGTCGATGTCGTGCTGTTCACCGACCCGTCGATCACGGGGAGTGTGATCGAATCGATCACCGCAGCGGTCGTCGACGGCGCGATCCCGACCGAGCGAATCGAGGATGCCGCACTGAAGGTGTGGCGGCTACTCGGACACGAGGGCGACCCCTGCTGACGCGTCGACGTCAGACCGATCGCAGTGTGGCGGCTCGACCGTCGACCGTCTGCGCCTGGATGACATAGAAGTCGGCCTCGCGGGCGAGTCGCTGTGCGGGATGCCCGAGATCCATTCCTCTCCCCCCGACCGATGCGAGGAGCGCCGTGGTCGACCGTCGAGCGAGATCGATGCAGGCGGCGCGGTGATCACTTCCCATGAGGACGGCGTCTCGACCCGCGGACATCGCCGACAGGATCTCGTCGTCGCGGGCCCACCTCGACGCGAGTTCGTCACCGAGGCGCACCGACGCCTCGTCGGCGGACGTGTCCCTGCCCTCACCGGCGTCGCCGAGCAGGCGGATCGCGCGTTCGGCAACGCCGAGCACGGCGGGCTGACCGATCGAACTGGTGATGCGATCGAGCGACCGCCACTCGTCGACGCTCTCGATGTGGGCGATGAGGTGCTGGGGTACGAAGCAGCGGTCGAAGCTCAGTGCGACGGTGCCGGTCGCACCAAAGACGGGGAGCGCGAGCGGCACCGCAGTGACACCCTCCATATCCGTTGCGGACAACATCGCCCACACCAGTTCGGACCGGGCCGAGACCGCGGCGACCGAGAACAGGTCGGCAATGCCCCACGACGTCGTCCACGGCATGTGTCCGTCGAGGATCCAGCCACCATCGACGCGAGTAGCCCCGACGACGGGCGGTCCGGGCCGGCGGACGTGAGCAAAGGCGACCCCGGCCAGCAGATCACCGGTGCAGAGCTTGGTCAGGAGTTCCTGCACGAGGGCCTCGTTGGCCGATGATCGCAGCGAGCGCACCACGGTGTGGTGCTGCGCCCAGACAAAGAACGTTGCGCCGCACCCGCCACCGATCGCCGCCATCGTCCGACGCGCCAGGCCCGGAGCGAGATCGACCCCTCCGTGCGATCGGGGTCCGACGATGCCGAACAGTCCCGCCTCGGCGAGTGCCTCGAGCGACTCGGTGGGCACACGACCGCTGCGGTCGACATCCTGCGCGGCCGGGAAGAGAACGGCGTCGGCCATCGCTGCTGCGCGCCGCACGACCGCTTCATCATCGGATTCCGGGTCTTCATCGGATTCCGGCCCTCGTTTCATCGGCGCAGTCTGGCACGGGCGATCTCGACGAACGCTCGATCGGGGCTGCTCGCCGTCAGACAGCGTCGACGATGTAGGCGTCGGCGCGAACAGCGCCCTCGCGGAGCGCCCGGGCCTCGCGATAACGCTCACCGTCGTAGAACTCGCGGGCCGCCTCCATCGATTCGAACCGCACGATGACGGTGCGACCGGCCGGCGGATCTCCCTCGAGCACATCGATGTCGCCACCGCGCACGAGGAACTCGCCGCCGGCCGCGGCCACCGCGGGGCCCGACTTCTCCCGGTAGCGGGCGTACTGCTCCGCATCGAGAACCTCGGCCTGGTAGATCACGTACGCGGCCATGTCAGTTGCTCGACGCACCGACCGGAACGGCGTCGCGCGTCCCACTCGACGATTGCACGCTCGGAACCCTTGGGCGCTTGGGCGGAGTGGGGACCGAGGGCCGGGTCGGCGCGGGCGTGTCCGACTTGCCCGCGTAGCTGTCGACGTAGTCCTGCCCGGACAGCCGGCTGATCTCGAACATCACGGCGTCGGTCATCGTTCGCGCCAGCCGTGGGTCGTCGAGTGAGCCGAAGTCGCTCGGCCACATCGGGGCCCCGAACCGGATGGTGCAGGTCTTGAACGGCTTCATCATCACGGTGTCGGGCGGCTGGATGGCGACCGTGCCCTGAATCCCGACGGGCACGATCGGCGCCCCGCAGCGGATCGCCAGACGCGCCGCGCCGGTGCGACCCTTGTGCAGGTTGCCGCTCCGACTCCGGGTGCCCTCGGGGTAGATCATGAACAGGTGATCCTGATCTAGCACCTTGGCCGCTGTGTCGAGCGCTGCCTTCGCCGCGTCACCGCCGCCCCGGTCGATCGGGATCATTCCGAGAGCGGGAAAGACCGTCTTCGTCTTCCAGTCGTCCATGTACTCGCCCTTACCGACCGCCCAAATCCGCCGTGGCAGCGAAGCCGGCAGGAAGAGGGAATCGCAGAACGACAGGTGATTGGCGCAGATCAGTGCCGGTCCGGTGAGGGGCACGTGATCGCTGCCCTCGATCTCTACGTCCCAGAGCCGGTGGATCGCTCGGCTGATCGCGCCGAACCCGTACTTGTTGGCCCGATCGGATCCCGGAAGATCGGGAGCGGGCTCGACGCGGAAGTCGGGGCGCGAACTCATCCGCGAAGACTCTTCCGGATGACCTTGCCCGTCGCGGCGACCGGCAACTGCTCGACGAAGTGGTACTCGCTCGGACACTTGTAGCTGCTCATTCGTTCCCGAGCGAAGGCGTCGAGGTCGGCTGCGGACACGTGCCCGGACACGTGAGCCTCGACGGCCTCACCCGTGTCGATGTTCGGCGTGCCGACGACGACGGCGCCCCGGACGTCGGGGTGCGCCATGAGGACGGACTCGACCTCGGCGGGGTAGACGTTGAAGCCCGAGACGATGATCAAATCCTTCACCCGGTCGACCAGGTACAGGTAGCCGTCGTCGTCGAGCACGCCCACGTCACCGGTCCAGAACCAGCCATCGGGGGTGAGCACGCTCGCCGTCACGTCGGGGGCGTCGAGATACCCCAGGAAGATCCCCGGTCCGCGCACGACGATCTCACCGGCGTCACCCTGCTCCACGGGGGTGCCATCTGGGTCGACGAGGGCGAGATCGACTCCCTCGGCGACCCGCCCGACCGATGTCGGCTTCACGGTGATGCCTCGGCTGTGGGTCACGATCGGCGAGGTCTCGGTCAACCCGTAACCCTCCCCGACCTCGATGCCGAAGCGATCGCGAACCGCCTCGAACACCTTGAGCGGCAGCGCGGCGGCACCGGAGGCCGCCTGGATGACCGAGGCGAAGGTGTCGTCGGGCGCGTCGGCCTCGGACCAGCGCTTCCACATCGGTGGTGCGCCGCCGACGCGCGTGATCTGGTGACGTCGGATGAGGTCGAGGCTCTCGTCGGCATCGAACCTCGACTGGAGGACACAGGCGGCGCCGGCGCGAAGCGACGCGAGGAGCACCACGTTGAGGCCGAATATGTGGGCGAACGGGAGCACCCCGAGGGTGATGTCGTCAGCGGTGAATGCGTCGGGGCCGTCACAGGTGAGTTCCTGGACCCAGCCGAGGTTGCCGTGGGACAGCATTGCGGCCTTCGGCTCGCCCGTGACGCCGCTCGTGAGCATCAAGAACGCGAGGTCGTCGTCGCTACGTTGCGCGATCGGCGGCGCGTCGTCTGACGGCGAGCCGATGTCGCGCGTGTCGATCAGGGTCGCGTCGATCTCGTCCGCGTGGTCGAGGAGCCAACGCGTCGACGGACCGACGAGCACGGCCGCCGGACGCACGAGGTCGACCCGGGCGAGCATCTCGGGCAGCGGGCTGCGCGGATTCACGGGCACCGCGACACCGCCGATGCCCATCGCCCCCAGCACACCGCTGGCGAACTCGGGCTCGTTCCCGCACGCGATCAGCACCCGATCGTCGGGGCCGAGTCCCTCCGCCGTGAGCCGCTCGCGGACGGCAGCGCTGCTCGCCCGGAGTTCGCCGTAGGTGGTCGACCGGTCATCGGCGATCAGCGCGATCAGGTCGGGCTCGTGGTCCTCGATGATCAACGCCAGGTTCACTCGGTCTCCTAGATTCGGGGTGCCGCCAGTGTGCCACAGGTCACCCGTCCATTCCTGGGGTAGACGACGGGTCCGACGGGTTGGGAGATCCGGGCGCTCGCCCGCCAGACTCGGTTGCGCCCGCCGCGGGCGACGAACGGATCGCCGACAAATGGATCGTGAGGGAGAGACATGGACCATGAGGGTTGGAATCGTCGGTACGAGACGGCCGAGTACGTCTGGCAGGCCGACCCGAATCAGTTCGTCGCCGAACACCTCGGCGATCTCGAACCCGGCGAGGCCATCGACCTCGCTGCGGGCGAGGGGCGCAACGCGATCTGGTTGGCGGAACGGGGCTGGTTGGTCACGGCGGTCGACTTCAGCGAGGTCGGGCTCACCAAGGCGAACCGCCTCGCCGACGATCGGGGCGTCGAGATCGAGACGATCGTCGCCGACGTCACGACGTGGGAGCCGGCATCACCGGTCGACCTCGTCGTACTCGCCTACCTGCAGTTGCCCTCGGACGCGCAGGAATCGGTGCTGCGGCGCGTGGCGGGCTGGGTTCGTCCCTCGGGGACGGTGTTCGTGATCGCCCATGACCGCAGCAACGTCGCCGACGGCTACGGCGGCCCATCGGTCGAGGACGTCTGCTACGACCTCGAGCGCACGACCGCCGCCCTCGAGCCGCTGGAGATCGACCGAGCGGAAGTCGTCGAGCGGCGCGTCGACACACCCGACGGCGAGCGCGTCGCCCTCGACACGCTGATCATCGCCCACAAAGCCGAAGGGTCCTGACCCGCCCCGGGGGACAGGCTGGGCGGGAGGCCGATCGACGATGAGCAGCGCGCCGTCCATCACGCCCTCCATCTCGGAGTTCCGAGCACAGGTTCGCGCGTTCCACGAAGGGCTCGCGGTGCGATTGCCCGGCATCCCCGAGGGCGACGAACCAATGCGCGCCTACCGCCTCGCACTCGACCAGGCAGGCCTGTCGGGCATCACCATTCCGGTCGATCTCGGCGGTCGGGGTCTGCCCGATGAGTACGAGCGCGCTTTCCAGGAGGAGAAGGGAGGACGATTGGTTCCGGAGGAGGCGGGTCTCGCGATCGGGATCGGGATGGCACTGCCGACAATCCTCGATCACGGATCACCAGCGCTGCAGCAGCGCTTCGTCCCGTCCGGCCTGCGCGGTGAGGAGATCTGGTGCCAGCTGTATTCCGAGCCGGGTGCGGGGTCCGATCTCGCCGGGCTGACCACGCGGGCGATCCGTGATGGCGACGAGTGGGTCGTCACCGGTCAGAAGGTCTGGACCTCCGGGGCCCAACACGCCGACCTCGGGATCCTGCTCGCCCGCACCGACCCCGACCTGCCGAAGCACCGCGGCATCACGATGTTCGTGATCGACATGCACCAACCCGCGGTCGAGGTCCGTCCGCTCGTCCAGATGACGGGCGCCTCGGAGTTCAACGAGGTCTTCTTGGACGAGGCCCGCGTGCCCGCCGAGTGGGTGGTCGGCGAGGTCGAGGGCGGTTGGAGGATCGCCATCGCACTGCTCAGCCACGAGCGATCCGCGCTCGGTGGTGGCCAGACCGCGACCGGGGGCTCGAAAGCCGGCCGCAACCCGCTCCCGTTCGACGGACTGGTGGAACTCGCCCGCCACCGGGATCTGCTCGACGACCCTCTCGTGCGACAGGAGCTCGCCGCCATCCACACCGGGGAGCTCGTCAGGGCATGGCTCACGCACCGCGGACTCCATCCGTCGATCGGGAAATTGTGGCGCACCATCCAGGGCCGCAGGGCGGCACAGCTCGCTCACCTGCTCGGCGGTCCGCGGGCGGTGGCATGGGAGATCGATGACGCCGAGGCCGATTACTTCGCCTACCACGTGCTCAACTGCCGCGGCATGTCGCTCGGTGGCGGCACCGACGAGATCCAGCGCAACACGCTCGGCGAGCGGGTGCTCGGCCTGCCGCGCGAGCCGGGCCCGGACCGCGACACGCCCTTCCGCGATCTGCTCACCAACGACGGTTGATCACGCCTCGATCCAGTACCGGTCACGCAGGAGACGCTTCTTCAACTTGCCGTGGGGTTTCTCCGATTGCGTGTTCTTCACCGGAGGAGACCAACGACGATGAGTTGGCCATACCGGAAATCGAAGAGTCCTCTCTACGGACCTGATGAGTTCCGAGGCGGCGGCACACGGCAGGGCGGCTTCGCCGTTGCCGTGAACACCGAGACCGGCGACTACGTCGCGGAACCTCGGATGGGCAGGCTCGACCGCGAGAACACCTTCGCCCTCCCGAGCTATGACCAGCTCACGATGCTGACCACGAACGACATGTTGAATCGGCCGCCGGCGCAGGTCTACATGTACCTGGCCGATCCTGATCTGCGCGGCGGGTGCGGGCACGAGGCCCGTACTCGCCGCCTTCGGGTAACCCCGGCTCAGGCCGACGCTGTGGCGTAGCGGCGCAGGACGCGGCGACCGAGCGAGGTCTTGTGCACCTCGTCGGCTCCGTCGTAGATGCGTGCCGCGCGCTCGTGTCGATACCAGTACGACAGGAGCGTGTCGTCGGTGACACCCAGCGCACCGTGCACCTGGATCGCCGTGTCGACGGTGCGCAGCATCGTGTTGGCAACCGAGAACTTGATCGCCGAGATCTCGTCCCGCGCCGCCTTCGCGCCCAGTTGGTCGATCACCCACGCGGCGTGCAGCGTCTGGAGTCGGGCGCCGCGGATCTCCGCATCGAGCTCGGCCACCCAGTGCTGGATGATCTGACGGTCGGCGAGAGTGGAGCCGTCGCCGTCGATCACGCGCTCGTTGGCGCGCCGGCACATCATCTCGAACGCACGCCCGGCGATCCCGAGCCACCGCATGCAGTGATGGATGCGGCCGGGGCCGAGGCGATCCTGGGCGATCACGAACCCGCCGCCCTCGTCGCCCAGCAGGTTGGACTGTGGGACACGGCACGACTGGTAGATCACCTCTGCGTGGCTCGCATGGCCCGACCCGGCGTGACCCATCACGCTGACGTTGCGGATCAGGTTGAACCCCGGCGTGTCGGTGGGAACGAGGATCATGCTCGCGCGACGGTGCGGCGGCGCGCCCGGGTCGGTGACCGCCATCACGATCGCGAACGCAGCTCCATCCGCCGACGACGTGAACCATTTCTGGCCGTTGATGACGTAGTCGTCTCCGTCCTTGACCGCCGTCGTCGCCAGCAGGGTCGGATTGGACCCGGCGGTCTCGGGCTCGGTCATCGAGAAGCAGCTACGGATCTCTCCCGCCACGAGCGGTCGCAGGAAACGTTCCTTCTGCTCCTCGGTGCCGTACTTGTGCAGGATCTCGATGTTGCCGGCATCGGGAGCCTGGACACCGAACACCGTGTGCCCGAGCGGTGACCGCCCGAGCGCCTCGCTCAACAGGCCGTGATCGACCATCGAAAGCCCCAGGCCGCCGAACTCGACCGGGTGGTTCGGCGCCCACAGATCCATCTGGCGGACCATCCGTTGGGCGTCGCGCACCATGTCCTCGACTGTCGCGGGGTCACCGTGGAGCATCTCCTGCTCGATCGGCTCGACCTCGCGCTCCATGAACTCGCCGACCATCGCCAGGATCGTCGTCATCTTCTCGGATATTTCGAAGTCCATCGGGCTCTCCCCTTGCTGTCAGCTTCCGGTTCGATCAGCCTCGGTCGGGTCGGACCCGGTCATGTCGTCGGTATCAGCGCCCACCTCGCCGGCCACGAAGGCGGCGGCAATCGGTTGGTGAGCGAGGAGATCGAGCCGTCCGCAGATATCGGCGAACACGTCGTCCCTCGACGACGACGCATCGATCGACATCACGAACTCCTTGCGCTCGAAGATGTCCAGCACCGGGCGGGTCTTCTCGTAGTAATCGGCAAGCCGACCTGCCAGCGCTTCGGAATTGTCGTCGTCGCGGGTGACGAGGCGCCCTCCGCAGACGTCGCAAACGTCGTCCACCTCGGGCCGGTGCGCCATCAGGTTGTAGTCGAGCCCGCAGCCGCTGCAGAGCCTGCGCGCCAGCACTCGGCGGTGCACCTCCTCGTCGGACAACTCCAAGTTGATCACGGCGTCGATGTCGAAGCTCTCGAGGAAGAACTCGGCCTGCGAGGCATTGCGTGGGAATCCGTCGATGATGAACCCGTAGTTCCAGTCGTGGTCGCGCAAACGTTGCTGCACGATCGACTCCACCAGGTCGTCGCTCACGAGTTCGCCGGCATCGATCGCCCGCCGGACCCGCGCTCCGAGCTTGGTGTGGTGTTGCACGTTGAACCGGAAGATGTCACCGACGCCGATGTGCACCAGATCGAACTGCTCGGCGAGCAACGCCGACTGGGTTCCCTTGCCGCTCCCCTGGACGCCCATGATCACGTACTTGTGCACGATGCCATCGTGACAGATCGCCACCAGGTGAACGACTACGCGGCGGTCGAGCCGTTCGATCGACGCGACGAGGGGGCGGTCGAGCGCGATGCTCGACGATCCCGGCGCGCCCCACCCGGGTATCCTAGAGATGTCGTGCTGGGACGTACTGGACGGGTGCCCACCCTGGACCGATTCGTCGACGGGCGGGGAGTCGTGCGGTGAAGAGCTGGTGGCGAGCGATCATTACGTCTACGCCGACCTGCACCGTCGCCGTCCTACGGCGCATCACC
>PVMS01007793.1_pt1 | contig 10149 bp, 8 predicted proteins | sample 1853461 | NCBI WGS metagenome assembly PVMS01 (sample SAMN08582032, study PRJNA380276) | Marine sediment metagenome, whole genome shotgun sequencing project. | isolation source: ocean sediment barecode stripped | collected 2017
CGATCAGCATCTCTTCCCTTCAGATAGTCGAGCAACTTGCGTCGCTTGTTGACCATCCGCAGGAGACCCTGGCGGCTATGGTGATCTTTTTTGTGCTCGCCGAAATGGCCGGTAAGCTCAGAAATTCTTGCAGATAGCAGTGCTACCTGAACTTCGGGAGATCCTGTGTCAGCTTCTCCGCGGGAATATTCCTTAACAATCGTGCTTTTTGCTTCACTAGACAGTGACATCTACCTTTACTCCAATCTTCTCTTTTAAGCCCTTTTTGCAGCGCGCATTCTAGCGCCTGTGCGAGCCTATTAACAGTCCAAAATCAAATATCTACGGGTTTTTTTCACCCATAAGAAATACACGCTTCGGAGCAACCGACCCGTCTCCGGTAGCCTCCCCGATGCCCAAAAATTGCCTCTCGTCGCTATATACGCGTACCAGCCCTTGCAGACCCTCCTCGGACCCAGGGACCATCATACCGCCAGAGAATCGTTGTCCATTCGCCTGCGAGACGGTAACGGCTGGATATCCCGCCAAAGCCACGTCAGGAGACATCAAATGCTCACGAATCACCGCGGTACCCTCTTCTGCTGCGGCCTCCAGAGCACTCAGGTCGAGCATGTCCGCGGCCAGGAAGTCACCAACCTCCTCGCGATGCAATCGGGCCGTGTGCGCGACAGTGCCGGCCACTTTCGCAATATCCTCAACCAACACGCGGATATAAGTACCTTTGGAGCAACGGACGCGGAATACGAGCCTGGTCCCAGCCGCCTCCAGTAGCTCGATCTCATCAATTCGTAACGGGCGCGGTTCACGCTCAACCGTGACGCCCTTTCTGGCCAACTCATACAGGCGTTTGCCGTCTTGCTTGAGCGCCGAGTACATCGGCGGTATCTGGGTGGACTCGCCCATAAAGCCTTCCAATACCGCTCGCCATTGATCCGCGGAGTAGTCAGGCACGGCCATTTGTTGGGTTTCAGAGCCTTCGGCGTCGCCTGTATCGGTGGCAATGCCCAGTTTCGCAGTGACTCGGTAGGTTTTGTCCGCATTCAGCAAGAACGGACAGACTTTCGTGGCCTCGCCGAAACACAACGGCAACATTCCTGTTGCTGCAGGGTCGAGACTGCCCGTGTGGCCGGCTTTCCTGGCGTTCAGTAGCCATTTGACGCGTTGCAATGCCTGATTCGAGCTGAGTCCTGCCGGCTTATTGAGCAGCAGCAAGCCATCGACAATTTCGCGCCGAGGTCGTCCGGTATCTTTCATGTAATTACTCGGCTTTGTCTGCGTTCAGGGCGCTATCGATTAACTGGCTGATGCGTGCACTTTCTTCGGCGCTGTCGTCGTGTACGAATCGCAACTCAGGAACATGGCGAATCTTCAGTTCATGACCCAATTTGCTGCGCAAAAAGCCTGAAGCCCGTTGTAAACCCTCGGCAACTGGCTCAACGGCATCCGCGGGGTCCATCATGTTGAAAAAGACACGTGCCACACTCAAATCGCGCGATAAATCCACACCGGTAAGTGAAACGTTCTGCAGCCGCGGATCTTTGGTTTCAAATCGCAATAACTGACTCAGCGTCCGGAGCACTTCCGTGGCCAGACGTTGATTACGTGAGTATTCGCGCGGCATTAGTCCAACGAACGAGCGACTTCAATTCGCTCGAAACACTCAATTTGATCACCGACTTTCACGTCGCTGTAATTTTTCACGCCGATGCCGCACTCCGTACCTGACTTCACTTCGTTTACGTCATCCTTAAAGCGGCGCAGCGATTCTAGTTCACCTTCATAGATCACAACGTTTTCGCGCAGAACACGAATCGGATTTGATCGTTTAACGTAGCCTTCGGTAACGATACAGCCAGCGATATCGCCAAACTTCGGCGACGAGAACACGTCTTTGACCTCAGCAAGACCAACAATCTGCTCGCGAATTTCGGGAGCGAGAAGACCGCTCAGCGCTGCTTTAACGTCATCGATGGCTTCATAAATGATGCTGTAGTAACGAACATCAACGCCGGATTCCTTTATGGCTGTTCTTGCTGCCGCGTCGGCGCGAACGTTGAATCCGATAATGACAGCATTCGATGTTGCAGCCAGATTGGCGTCCGTCTCTGTAATACCACCGACACCGGAGCCCAATACTTTGACCTTGACCTCATCAGTGGCCAAATTCAACAGCGCATCCCTTAGTGCTTCGGCCGAGCCGTGTACATCCGATTTGATGAGTACTGAAACGGAGGACAGTTGTCCATCCTTCATCTGCGTAAATATGTCGTCGAGCCTCGAAGCCTGTTGCTGGGCAAGCTTGGCCTCACGCGATTTCGCCTGGCGGAACTCGGCGACTTCGCGAGCCTTCCTCTCGTTCTTGACGACCAGGAAGTCTTCGCCGGAGCCAGGCGTCTTGGACAAGCCAAGAACCACTGCCGGCTGCGAAGCGCCCGCAGAGCTGATTGAGTTGCCCGACTCGTCAAACATATTGCGAATGCGACCGTATTCTTCGCCGGCAATAATCATGTCGCCTTGATTCAAGGTTCCAGCCTGGACCAGCAGCGTTGCAACTGCGCCGCGCCCTTTCTCCAGGCTTGATTCAATCACGATGCCTTGAGCAGGTCCGGTCTCTACAGCCTTGAGGTCCATGACCTCGGCTTGTAACAAGATGGCCTCCAGAAGTTGATCAATACCATCGCCTTTGAGGGCGGAGACATTTACAAACTGGTGCTCGCCGCCCCAGTCTTCTGGTATGACTTCGTGTTGTGATAATTCGTTCTTGACCCGTTCCGGATCAGCATTCTCTCGGTCAATCTTGTTCACAGCGACGACTATAGGAACTCCCGCCGCCTTCGCGTGTTGAATCGCTTCAATGGTTTGCGGCATGACGCCGTCATCCGCCGCAACCACAAGAACCACGATATCCGTAGCTTGTGCGCCGCGAGCCCGCATTGCGGTAAAAGCTGCGTGGCCCGGTGTATCCAAAAACGTAATCTGACCTTTATCTGTTGCTACTGAATATGCGCCAATATGCTGTGTGATGCCGCCGGCTTCTCCCTCGGCCACCTTGGCCTGGCGAATATAGTCGAGTAAGGATGTCTTACCGTGGTCAACATGACCCATGATTGTGCCGACAGGTGCCCGGGAAACTTCGTCACCCGTTAACGTTTTCTCAGTGGCGAGCAATTGCTCGTCAACGTCTGCTGCCGTAACTAGTTTCGCTTCGTGGCCGAATTCCTCGATCACGAGAATCGCCGTGTCCTGATCAATGACCTGATTAATCGTAACCATCGCACCCATCTTGAACAGCGCTTTTACGACTTCATTGCCTTTGACGGCCATGCGTTGCGCGAGTTCAGCGACCGAAATATTGTCCGCCACCTCCACTTCACGAATTACCGGCGCGGTTGGTCTTTCAAAACCGTGCTGCGAGTCGCCACCCACGGAAACCGGACGGCGTCGAGTTGGGCTCTTGCGCTTGCGACGACCACTCTTGTCGCCCGCAACATGCAATTCTTTGCGGCCATACCTCGTATCGGCCTGTTTGCCCCCTTTGGATTTGTCCTTCGTGCGGCGTACGCGAGCATCTTGCTCCGCTTTCTCAATCCGGGTCTTCTCTTCGGTCGCGGCCGCAGCTGCCTGATCTGCCGCCTTACGCGCATCATCTTCGGCGTCGATGCGTGCTTGCTCCGCCTTCTTGCGCTCGTCTTCTTCCGCTTTTGCCGCTTGCTCTTTCTCAACCTTGGCAGCCTCTACAGCGCGCTGCGCCTCGGCGACCCGATCTTCTTCTTCCTGGCGTTTGCGATCCAGCTCATCTTGCTCTTGCTGCGCTTGTTCTTCGAGCACATCACGCTTGATGTACGTGCGTTTTTTGCGAACTTCGACGTTAACCGTACGCGATCGGCCCTGTGCGCCGGACAAACGGAGTTCTGAGCTCGACTTGCGATTCAGCGTAATACGCCTTGGTGCCGGGTCGCGAGCTTGCGATTCATCCTGCCCGTGACTGCGACGCAGGTGCGTCAACAATTCGAGTTTGGCGTCATCGCCGATTGTGTCAGTCGAACCACTGACCTTAATCCCGGCTTCGTCGAGCTGTGTTAACAGCTTGTCGACTGGGACCTTCAGTACTTCAGCAAATTGCGAAACGGTTACATCGGCCATTCTTTAAACTCCGCCAGTCCTGAATCCTCAGGCCTGCTGTTCCTCAGCTTCAAACCAGTGTGCGCGCGCCTTCATGATCAATGCCGCAGCTTTTTCCCGGTCCATCTCATTTAATTCAAGCAAATCGTCAGTGGCAAGTTCGGCAAGATCTTCGCGAGTCACCACACCCTTACTGGCAAGTACGAAGGCAAGGTTTTTATCCATGCCTTCGAGGCTCAGCAGATCTTCGGCCGGCTCGGTTTCATCGATCTTCTCTTCTTGAACGATTGCTTGCGTCAAAAGAACGTCGCGCGCTCGACTGCGCAATTCCTCAACGATGTCCTCGTCAAATTCTTCGATCTCAACCAGCTCAGCCGCGGGAACATAGGCGACTTCTTCGATTGTTGAAAAGCCTTCCTGCACCAGAATCAACGAGACCTCTTCATCCACATCGAGCTGCTTGGAAAACAGTGCGATCAACTCTTTCGTTTCCAAGTCGCTCTTCTCATCCGCATCTGCTGCGGTCATAACGTTCAATTCCCAGCCTGTAAGCTCACTTGCAAGACGGATATTTTGACCACCACGACCGATCGCCTGTGACAATTTGTCCTCATCGACAGCGATATCCATGCTGTGCTTGTCTTCATCGACAACAATCGATACGACTTCGGCCGGTGACATTGCATTTATCACGAACTGCGCCGCGTTTTCGTCCCAGAGTATGATGTCGACTCGCTCGCCGGCGAGCTCATTCGAGACTGCCTGAACGCGAGAGCCACGCATGCCGACACAAGCGCCCACGGCGTCGATGCGGCTGTCATTACTTTTAACAGCAATCTTGGCGCGCAGGCCCGGATCACGTGCAGAACCGAGGATTTCGATCAAGCCCTGGCCTACTTCAGGAACCTCAATTTTGAACAGTTCAACCAGGAACTGCGGAGAGGTACGCGTCATGAACAGTTGTGGGCCACGAATCTCTGAACGAACTTCGGTTAACAATGCTTTAATGCGATCCTGCGGTCGAACCGGCTCACGAGGCACCATTTGGTCGCGCGCAACAAACCCTTCCGCGTTACCGCCGAGGTCAATGTAGACGCCATTGCGATCAACGCGCTTAACCAACCCGGACAACAGCTCACCTGCACGCTCCTGATATTCTTCAACGACCTGCTCGCGTTCGGCTTCACGCACTTTCTGCACGATAACCTGCTTCGCGGTTTGTGCCGCAATGCGGCCAAAATCGACTGAATCCATTGGTTCTTCGACGTAGCCGCCCGGCTGCGCATCAGGATCTACGTCAACTGCATCAATCATGCGCAGTTCACGGTCAGGTGTCTCGAGTTCGGTAGACTCGTCTGCGAATACAAGCCAACGACGGAATGTATCGTACTCACCCGTTTCGCGATCGATCGCAACACGAACTTCAATATCCTCACCGTGTTTGCGGCTAGAAGCAGATGCCAGTGCAGCTTCGATGGCCTCGAAGATTATGTCCTTCTCAACGCCTTTCTCGTTCGAGACTGCGTCAACAACCATCAGTATCTCTTTACTCATTACTCACAACTCCAAATCAACCCGGGTCTTCTCGACCCTCAGGGCGCCAGTCGAGCGATATCGATTCTCGCTATTGCTAATGTATACAACTCGCCATCGACTTCGACCACAATGTTCTTCTCATCCGCTGACAACAATTTGCCTCGGAATCGCCTGCGTCCCTCTATCGGGAATCGCATTTGTACCTTTACTGTCTCACCCGCAAATCGTTCAAAATGAGCTAACTTGGTCAACGTCCTGTCCGAGCCGGGTGACGACACTTCCAGGTTGTACTGACCGGGCAATGGATCCTCGACATCGAGAAGCGCACTTACAGCCGCGCTGACCTTTTCACAGTCATCCAGGTTAATACCGTCTTCCTTGTCGATGAAAAGCCGCAACAGTCCATTCTGGCTGCCAATTTTTGCTTCCAGATCGGACAATTCGTAGCCCAAACCTTCGACAGTGGGTTCCAGCAGTTTCGCCAGTTCATTCTGCGTCATTCCAAAATCCATAACTCATTGTTTTAAAACAAAAAATGGGCCATTGGCCCATTATTACTTGCAACAAAAAACCCCTACGCGGGGCTTCTTTACCAAACCTCTGGTAACGGAGCTGCCAAATTGCGCAGCACCGCGTTCGCGCGGGATTATACGGTAATTACAGCGCTGCGCGCAATGTCCTTGGGACTATTGGCCCGCGAACGGATCTTGCTGTGTGTATCCTTCCGGTACGTCGAACAGGCCAGGATCAAGATCCCGGCCTTGCACCGAGCTAAGTGTCGTTTCGGAACTCACCTGACCATCAACGTAATCGACCGTACGCACTGGAAACCCATCAATCTGATCGATCAGTCCCATGGGGTTCTCTGCCATGCTCTCGCCCAACGGGCCGGGCATAGACTCTGCAAGGGAATTAATGAATTTGGCCATATTCTTGAAAGCTGCCATTGCCTCGTCGGCGCCTTCCACCTCTCCTAGTGGCGCGGCGCAGATTTGCTGTGTTTTTTGGTCACCCTCATAGACCGCGTACTCGGTACACGGCCCCGACTGCCACGAACCCGAACCCACTTGTTCGACGCGCGTGGGTAACGACTCTTCGTCAGAACCCATCAGCCCTGCCATTTGGCTCTGCATCATTTGCTCGACCATGGCTCTTTGCTCCGGTGGCATGTCCGCCAGCTGCGCTCGCATTTGCTCCATGGCCGCATTCACCTTCACGCCCATCTCCTGAACCATCGCTTCGTCCATTACGATGTAGCTCTTGTCGCTATGGTCGATCACGATAAATTCCTGGCCGACAAAGATCATCGACATTTCCCGGCCGGACGAGTCGCCGATATCCTCCATACGAATTTTGCCGGACTGGGCGTAGAGTTTGACGGACTCTGTTACTGCACCGGCTGAATCAGTGGTCACCAGTTCCATTTCAACGCCGGCATAGACCGGTGTTGTTACTGCCAGGACGATGGCCACCAAAAGTCTCTTAGATTTCTTCACAAGTTCATCTCCTCCAAAAGCTGCCGCTGTTGTTCGGTAAATAGTGACATCCAGAGTGGTCGCCTTCCCCGGTGGCAGCGCTGCAATAGTTTTGGAGTTTGGCTGCCTTACCAATAAAAGCTTAGATAGGCGTATAAGCCTTCATAGGTGAGATTTGCGTTGCCACGCCAGTTCGTCTTTTCCACGTCTAAATCGAGTATAAAGGCGTTGTAGTTAATACCAATCCCCGCATTTTTAAATACCTGATAATTCAGGCCGATCGATGCGTTGGTCATCTGCCCACCATACTCACCGAAAGAAGCGCTAAACCAGTCAAGGCGTGCCTTGAGTGCCAATTTAGGTGACAGTGAATGCATGTACCAGGCGCCTATATTGGGCAGTGGCGCAAGGACCGAAACAGATTCTTTGCGGAACAACGTACCGCCGGCCTGTGTAACAAGGTTTCCCTCAATGAACGCACCGATTTGAAGCCAGTGCAAGCCGGCTCCGACGCCAAATTCATGCTTCTCGGCGCTTTCAAAGCGACGCGCAAAAAAGGTCCTGATGAGAGAAAAGTCCTGGCCAGCCTTGACACTGGTTCCTGCCAGGAATACGAATTCCTTCCATTCCACATCTTCTTCCAGCGCCTCGCCTCGACTACCGCTGGCCGCGAAGTACTGCGCTTCGAGTTGCCACTTTTGGCCGAAGCGCCAACCGAAATTCAGGGATAAAATCTCGTCTGATTTTTTGGCGCCGACATCAGCCTCGAAATCGATGACATCAGTCGGCCCCGTTACGGTGCTGTTTACGCGTATGCTGAATTGACGGTCGGGGAAAAAAATTCCAACGTCAACGAAAAACTTCTCGCTTAGGTATGGATGCTCGTTGCTCTGCTCTTCAGCCTGAGCGAATTGCGTAAATGAGCTAACTAGAGCGGCGGTGAGTACGAAGCCGTGAAAAAGTTTCATTATCAATCTACGTGCAAGCGATGAGTGCCAAGAGGGCCGTAGCAACGATTCTGGTTTCAGTTTTCATAGCAAACCTGCCTAGTGATTAAGTCATGACTTGCAATGAATTTTGCACAATCATCGCAGATATACAAGCTGCGGTAGCCTGGAGTCATTCGTAACCTTCAATGCCTTCGCTCGCTGATATCAGGAGACGTGTGCAAACGTAGCTGCTTTCCATGAATTCGGGTCCAGGAAATGTAAGCGTATTAAGTATACCTGTACGTATGCGGCAACTCGCGTTGGAAATTTGCTAAGGTCGGTATTTTAATATGACAAGCGTTTTGCCGCGTTTGATGAAGGACATGACGAGAAGAGGGCTAGGGAAAACCAAGATGATTGTTATTCTGGTTATAGTTTTCGAGGTACTGGGAATCCTGTCGGCCGTGCATGCTGTTATGAGCGTCCGCACGCCGCAAGGCTCTATTGCATGGGCGGTGTCTCTGGTCACATTCCCGTACGTCTCAGTGCCAGCGTACTGGGTATTTGGTCGCAACAAGTTCCAGGGATATGTCCTCGCCCGACGCAAGGAAATTGACAGCCTGTCAGAGATTGTTCGCCAGGCGAACGTCCAGCTCAATTCCGCCTCAGTCGACCGGAGCGAAGACCGAGGCGCCGTCAGAGCTGCCGAGACACTTGCCCGCTCGCCACTGACAGACGGGAACAGCGCTGAATTATTGATCGATGGTCAGGCGACGTTCGACAGTATTTTCGCTGGTATCGACGCCGCGGAACACTATGCGTTGGTGCAATTCTATATTGTTCGAGACGATGAGCTAGGCCGCGAATTGCAGGACAGACTGATCAATGCTGCGATACGCGGAGTTCAAGTTTTTTTCCTGTACGACGAAATTGGCAGCGTCGGTTTAACGGCTGCTTTCCGTGAACGATTTTCGGATGCGGGTATCGTCCCGCGACCGTTTCACAGTCGCAAGGGATCGGGCAATCGCTTTCAGTTAAATTTCCGCAATCATCGCAAAACTGTTGTGATTGACGGCAAGGTTGCATGGATTGGCGGGCACAACGTTGGTGACGAATATATGGGGCGCGACCCCGACTTTGGCAACTGGCGCGATACACACGTTCGACTCGAGGGCCCTGCTGCAATTGGCGCTCAACTCGCCTTCGTCGAAGACTGGCGTTGGGCCACAGACACGATGCCAGAGGGCCTGAATTGGATACCGGCGCGAGCAATTGACGCCAACATGCACGCACTGGTCATACCGACTGGCCCGGCAGACGAAATGGAATCGGCGTCGCTCATGTTTACCGGTGCCATCAATGCAGCGCGTGAGCGAATATGGATTGCGAGCCCGTATTTCGTGCCGGACGATGCCGTGGTGCAGGCCCTGCAACTTGCCAGCTTGCGCGGTGTGGACGTTCGCATTCTGATTCCGGAAAAAGCCGACAGCACACTAGTTACTCTGGCGGCATATGCGTTCTTCACGCGAATTAAGGCTGCCGGCGTAGAATTTTATCGTTACCAGGACGGTTTCCTCCATCAGAAGGTGGTCCTCGTTGACGACACGTTTGCGACGATAGGAACAGCCAATTTCGACAACCGGTCGTTTAGACTAAATTTCGAAATTACAGCTGTTATCTCGAATGCAGAGTTCACTGCTGAGGTGGCGACAATGCTGGAGAACGATTTCGCGAATGCTCGTCTGATGGAACCGGACGAGTACGACCAGAAACCCCTGTGGTTCAAATTCGCTGTAAGGGCTGCGTATTTGACCGCGCCGGTCCTATGAGCGGCGTTAGTTAGAGGACAAAATCAATTCAAGTCGTTCTGCATCCGCGCGCATGACGTTGAGATAATCGCCTTGGTCGGGCCTGTTCGCGAGCGTTCCAAAAATGACGGATGCGATGCCGGCGTTGGACAAACGCTGGGCGGTCGACGTCAACGGCTCGTCTTCCCAGATCATTATCGTTGCAGCATGTGTTGCGAGCACCTGTTGCAGAGCGATCCAGGCTGGGGTCGACGGCTCTTCGTCAGGCTCCCAATGCAC
>PVMS01174743.1_pt1 | contig 10149 bp, 7 predicted proteins | sample 1853461 | NCBI WGS metagenome assembly PVMS01 (sample SAMN08582032, study PRJNA380276) | Marine sediment metagenome, whole genome shotgun sequencing project. | isolation source: ocean sediment barecode stripped | collected 2017
AAGGCACCCGAAGTCGAAACACGCGCGGGCCGATTGCGCGGGACCGAGAACGCCGGGATCCGGATCTTCCGCGGCATCCGCTATGCGGCCGCACCGCGCGGGCCCTTGCGCTTCCGTCCGCCGCAGCCTCCGGCACCGTGGAACGGTGTGCGAGACGCCGTGGAGCCCGGACCCGCAGCGCCCCAGTTCGCCCTGCCCTGGTTCGGCTGGATCAGCGCCGCAGGCGTGTCTCCGGGCCAGGACTGCCTTTCGCTCAACGTCTGGACCCCGGGGCTCGACGGGGCACGACGCCCCGTCGTGGTATGGATCCACGGCGGCGGCTTCATGGTGGGGTCGGGCGCCACAGGCGTATACGACGGGCGCGATCTCGCCCGGCGCGGCGACCTCGTCGTCGTGACGATCAACTACCGCCTCGGTGGCCTCGGCTACGTTCACCTGAAGTACGCCCTCGGTGAAGAGTTCCAGGACGCGAGCAACCTGGGCGTGCGCGATCAGATCGCGGCGCTCGAGTGGGTGCGCAACAACATCGAGCGCTTCGGCGGCGATCCGGACAACGTCACGGTCTTCGGCCAGTCGGCCGGCGCCATGAGCATCGGCGCCCTGCTCGGCGCGCCGAGTGCGCGCCCGCTCTTCCACCGCGCCATCTGCCAGAGCGGCGCCGCCGACCACGTGCTCGAGCCCGACGCCGCGGCGGAGATTGCCCGCAGCTTCGTGAGCGAGCTCGGCGGCCCGCCCCCCACCCACGAGGCCCTCGGGCGCATCCCGACCCGCCGCCTGCTCCAGGCCCAGCAAGCGACGATGCGCAAGCTCTCGAACATGAAACGCATGATGGTGTTCCTTCCCGTGGTCGACGGCGACGCGATCCCGGAGCAGCCGCTGGCAGCGGTCGAGCGCGGCGCCGCAGCCGGGATCCCGCTGCTCGTCGGCACCACCCTCGACGAGTGGAGGCTCTTCCGGATGGTCGATCCGGGAGTCCGCCGCCTGCGCGAGCCGGACCTGATCGCTCGCTTCGCCGAGGCGCTGGCGTCCCACGGCAGCGCTCCGACGCCCGACGTGGCGGCGCGCCGCTACGGCGACGCCCTCGGCCCGCGCGGCGGAAACCGCACCCTGAACGCCGTCTGGAGCAACTTCCAGTCGCTGCGGGTGATGCATGCGCCGGCGGCGCGTCTCGCCGGCGCCCAGGTCCGCGGCGGCGGAAGCGCCCACACCTATCTTTTCACCTGGAAGGCGCCCGGCGTGCTCGGCGGCCTCGGAGCGTGTCACGGGCTGGACATCCCCTTCGTGTTCGGCTCGACGCAGCACACCCTGGCGCGCCCCTTCACTGGGATCAGCGACGCCGCCCGGCGGCTCTCCAACAAGATGCAGCACGCCTGGATACGCTTTGCTCGGGAGGGCACGCCGGTCCAGGAGCGCCTACCGGACTGGGCGCCCTACGAGCCATTCCGTCGCTCCACCATGCTGCTCGGGCGTGACTGCGGCATGGAGGACGCGCCGCTCGACGGCGAGCTGCGCCTGCTCGAGAGCTGGGGCACTCCGCGCCACGCCTGAGCCCGGCGCCGCAGATCCAGCGGCGCGACTCAGAGGTTCTGCCTGCGCGCCTCGGCAACGAAACGGTCGGCCACCCGGTAGGCGTTGGCCAGGATCGTGAGCGTCGGGTTGTACCCGCCGGCGGTCGGGAAGCAGGAGCCGTCGACCACCCAGAGATTCGACACGTCGTGGGCACGGCACCAAGGGTCGAGCACGGACTTCGCCGGATCCTTCCCCATCCGGCAGGTCCCGTGGAGGTGCGCGCTGCCCTTCATCGCGGTCTGGTCGTCGATGGTGGTGACTCCGGGGATCGCCATGTTCCACTTCTCGGTGGCGCCGCAGGCATCGGCGAGGTCGGGCAGCTTCCCGTTCATCCAGCGATTCATCGCGATGTCGTTCGGGTGCTGGCGGTGCGTGATGCGCGCCACGGCCAGGCCGAAGCGGTCACGGATCTCCGGATCCAGGTCGATCCGGTTGCTCTCCATCGCCAGGTCTTCGAGGATGCTGCCGATCGTGAGCGCGCGCGGATACTCGCGCAGGAAGCGCTTGAGCGGCGCGCCCCAGCGGCGCTCGGCGAGCTTCGGGTCCCCCGCGTCCATCAAGGCGTAGGTGATGGGCTGCCGCGTGAAGGAGCTCACCTCCGCGACGACACCGCCGCGGATGAAGCCGCGCTTCGGATCGCTCGCGTGAAAGTCGTCCATCGCGCGGTGGGCGTCGAAGCCGGTGAAGCCCAGGGTCGGCTCGTCCACCAGCAAGCGGATCGTCGCGTGGTGGTGGAGCATGAGGTTCCGGCCCACCAACCCGCTGGAGTTGGCGAGGCCCTGGGGAAACGAGCCGGACTTCGAGAGCAGCAGGAGTCGCGCCGAGCCGACGGCGTTGCACGCGACGACCACGTGCCGGGCGCGCACCTCGCGCTCCCGGCCACCGTCATCGAAGTAGCGCGCGCCCCGGACGCGCCCGTCCTTGCCGACCGGCAGCTCGAAGACGAGCGCGGGATTGCGGAGCTCGAAGCGCTTCGTGGCCCGTGCGCGGGGCAGGGAGACGGAGAAGCTGGTGGCCTTGGCGTGGATCGCGCAGCCGAAGCCCTGACAGGCGCCCCCGTAGGTGCACGCCGCCCGGCCGGGCGACGGCCGCGGGTTGATCGCCAGGGGCAGCGGGAAGGGGTGGTAGCCGAGCTTCTTCGCCCCTTCGGCGAAGATCCGGCTCGAACGACGGTCCGGATGCGGCGGATTCGGGTACCCGCTGCTGCGAGGCCCCTCGAACGGGTTCGACCCCGCGTGGCCGGCCACACCGAACTCCCGCTCGGCCTTCGCGTACCACGGCTCGAGCTCGTCGTAGGAGAAGGGCCAGTCCGCCAGGCTGGCGCCGGCGACCGGACCCTCGCGCGTGAGGACCTCGAAGTCGTCGGGCCGGAAGCGCCAGGACCAGCCGGCCCAGCGCAGCATCATCCCCCCGACCACGTTGCCTGCCGGGTTGTAGCGCCCGGGCTTGGCCTTCTGGCTCTCGTCGTGGCGGTAGGTCTCCAGGTGATCCTCGGCAAAGAGGTCTTCGCGGAGGATGTTCCCGAGCTCGTCGTCGTCGAACTGCTCGGTCCTGAGCTCCGGGCCCCGCTGGAGCGCCACCACGTCGAAGCCGGCCCGGGCGAGCTCCTGGCACATCACACCGCCACCGGCCCCGGTGCCGATCACGCAGACGTCGTACTCGCGGTCCTTGCCCAATCGCTCCCCCGTCGGAAGGCACCTCTTATATCACGCCTTCCCGGTTCGACGCCCACGGTGCCAGGGGTTACGTTTCGCGACCCACCGGAGGAACCGTGAAGTTCACCTGCTCGCTCGCCTTCAGCGACCCCAGCCACTACGTGGAGTGCGCGAAGGTCGCCGACGCCTGCGGCTGGGACGCCATCGTCGTCTCCGATCACGTCGTTCACCCGGAAAAGATCGAAACGCCCTATCCCTATACCGAGGACGGGGCCCCACGCTGGGACGCGCCCACGCCGTGGCCCGACCCGTGGGTCGCAATCGGCGCGATGGCCGCGGTGACCGCGCGGATCCGATTCATGACGGCAATCTACGTGCTGCCCATGCGCAACCCGTTCGTCGTGGCCAAGGCGATCGGCACGGCCGCCGTACTGTCGCAGGACCGGGTCACCCTGGGCATCGGAGCGGGCTGGATGGAAGAGGAGTTCGCGCTGCTCGAGCAACCCTTCGCCCGCCGCGGCGCACGCATGGACGAGATGGTGGAGGTCCTGCGCAAGCTCTGGGGCGGCGGGATGGTCGAGCACCACGGCGAGTTCTTCGACTTTCCGAAGCTCCAGATGAGCCCGGCGGTGGAGCAACCCATCCCGATCTATTGCGGAGGCGTCTCCAAGCCGGCCTTCCGCCGGGTCGGCCGTCTCGCCGACGGCTGGATCTCGGACCTCCACACCACGGCGGAGCTGGCGGAGATCATCGACGAGCTGCGCCGCCAGCGCGCCCGATACGGGCGGGCGGATGAGCCCCTGGATGTCGTGGCCGCTTGCAGCGACGCCGCCGACCTGGACGGCTACCGCCGGCTGGAGGAGATCGGCGTCACGCACCTCGAGACCATGCCCTGGGTCTTCTACGGCCAAGACGGCAGCAGCCTCGAAGGCAAGCTCGAGGGCCTCGAACGCTTCGCCGAGGACGTGATCGTGAAGATGGCCTGACCGTTCCGGGTCGCTCGTCGGTGTCCCATCCGGGGGATGCGCGACGAGGCGAGCCGAAGGCAGATACTCGCCTCGCAGGGAGGCCCCACGCTGGTATGCTCGCCCCGGAATGGCGGCGGGGGCCGAAACCTTCTGGAGACTCCTGCCCGATGTCCGGGTGGATGAGCGCCCCCGTTTCCTCTTCTTCGCGTCGCTGCTGACCCTCATCTCCCTGGCCCAGACGCTCGGTCTGGCCGGCACCGAGGCGCTCTTCCTCGCCGAGTACGGCGCGGGCGCCCTTCCGGCGGTCTTCATCGCGGCGTCACTGGTCACAGTCCTGGGCTCGTTCGCGTACGCCCTGCGTGTCGGCTCCGTGCGCAACGACCCGCTCTTCATCCAGATGCTGGTCGGTGCGGCCGCGGCGCTGGCCGTCGCGACCGTGGGCGTGGCCAGCGAGCGTTCGTGGCTGCTGCCCGTGCTGCTGTGCTTCTGGTACCTGGTCCAGGCCGTCTTCATGAGTCACTTCTGGACCTTCAGCAGCGACTACTTCGGCACCCAGGCGAGCAAGCGGCTGGTGCCTCTCTTCACGGTGGGCGCCAGCCTGGGCGGGGCCCTGGGCGGATTGCTGGCAGCAGTTCTGACCCAGGTGGCCGGCGCCGCCAGCCTGATCGGCGGCTGGGGCGCTGCGCTGCTGGCCGCGGCGACACTTCTACGACTGAGCGAGAACTCACTGCGACGGTGGGGCCCGCTCGACCTGGAAGAGGCGGACGAGACCTCCGTCGAGAGCCTGCGCGGAGCGCTGCGTTTTCTCCGCGCCTCGACGCTCGCACGCTGGCTCGTGGTGGCCGCGCTCGGCATGGTCCTCACCCTCTTCCTCGCGCAGTTCCTCTACCTCGACATCTTCTCCCGCCGGTTCCCCGACCCCGCCGAGCTGGCCTTCTTCCTGGCGATCTACTTCGCCACCACCAACCTCGTCGAGATCGTCATCGAGTTGAAGGTGACGCCGTGGCTGATCCGCAAGCTGGGCGTTCCGAGCGCCAACCTCATTCACCCCGGCATGATGCTGATGGCGTTCGCCGGGCTCGCGGCCAACTTCGCCATGCCCGCCGGCCTCGCCGCGCGCATGGCTCGGGAGCTGATGGAGAACGCGCTGGCCGCTCCCGTACGCGCTCTGGTGTACAATGCCATGCCCCTGCGCTTCCGGGGCCGGACGCGCGCGTTCGTGGAGGGAATCGTCGTCTACGCGGGCATGGCCGCGGCCGGAATCGTGCTGCTGACACTCCAGCAGCCCGAGCCGATCTGGCTGTGCACAGCAGGCGCGTTCGCCTCTTGCCTTTACCTCTTTGCCGGTCATCGCGCGAAGCGGGCCTACGTCGCGACGCTGCTCGACCAGCTGGCGCGGGGTCGGATCGACCTCGAGGGGGTGGAAGGCGACCTGGGAAACTGGGAAGCCAGTCGGCTGGCAGAGCTCTGGGAGGATTCACTGCGCACCGAGGGCCGACGACCGTCGGCGGCGCTGCTGCAGCTGATCCCGGCCCTGGCGGCGCGGGGCATTATCGACCCGCTGGCGCGCGGAGCCTCCCACCCGAACACCGACGTGCGCCGCGCCTGCATCGACGCGCTGGCCCAGACCCCCGGCCCGTCGATCGCGAGCCTGCTGGCGCTGGCGCTGGACGATCCGGCGCCGGGCGGGCGCCTGGCCGCGCTCCGCGGATTGACCCGGAGGGATGCGGACGTCGCCTTCGTGCAGGAGCGGCTCACCGAGCTGCTCGAAGACCTCGACCCACGGGTCCGGGCCGAAGCGGCCTGCCAAGCGGGGAGCGCCGGGCACGAGATTCTGGCCAAGATGATCGCCGCCCAGAGCGCGAAGGAAGCGGTGCCGGCCCTGGCCGTCGCGCCGGCGCCGCTGCTCGACTCCGCGCTGGACCGGCTCGACGCTCCCGACCCCGCGATTCGGGCTGGGGCACTCGCCTGCGCAGCGCGGCTCGCCGTCGAGGCCCCGATCGAGATCGAGCCTCTACTAGAGCACCTTCGCGACCCGGACGAGGGAGTGCGGCGCGCCGCCATCCAGGTCGGCGCAGGGTATGACGACGGACGGATCCTCGAGGCGATCGCGGACCGACTCGACGACCCGACTCCGGAGGTGCAGGCCACGGCCGAATTCGAGCTCGGCAGGCTCGGCAAGGACGGCCTGGCGGCGGTGGAGGACACGCTCTCCAGCGATCACGAACGGGGCGTCGCAGCAGCGTTGCGAGTCGTTGCAAGGAGCGGCACCGACGATGCCCGCGAGGTGCTGCTCTTTGAGATGCGCCGTCACGTCCACGCCATGTGGTACTTCCGGATTGGAGCCCAGCGTCTGCCGAGCGCACCCGACACCAGCGTGCGATTCGTCCGGGCCGCCTTCCACGATGCCATGGATCGCGAGCGCCGCCTCGCCTTCCGGACCCTCGACGCGCTCGAGAATCCGACGATCGTCCGGAAGATCGAACGGGAGCTTCGGATCGGCACCCGGCGCGGCCGCGACAACGCGCTGGAGATCTTGTCGCACATGGGAGACCGGGAGGCCGCACGGCTGATGCTCCTGATGTACGAGTCCGGCCCCTTCGCAGAGCAGGCCCACATTGCGGGCAGCACCGTGGAGGTCCCGAACGACGTCGGCGCGCTGCTCCACGATTCGCGGGGCTCGGAGCTGCGTTGGATTCGAGAGGGCGCGATGGCTTGCGTCCCCATGGAGGGCGATCCCCCGCCCGAGGAGAACCGCATGGAACGACTGCTGGCACTGAAGCAGGTCTCGCTCTTCGAGCACTTGAGCCTCGAGCAGCTCGACGCGCTGCTCCAGACCACCGAGGAGGTGGAGTACCTGGACGGCGAGCTCATCTGCCGCCAGGACGAGCGGGGCGATTCGCTCTACGTGCTCTTGGAGGGGGGCGTCTCCATCATCGAGTCCTACGGCACGAGCGGCCAACGGGAGCTCAAGCGGCTCGGGCCGGTCGAGTACTTCGGTGAGATGGCGAGCCTCGTCGACCAGCGCCGCACCGCCACCGCGCTGGCCATCGGCCGCTGCACCCTCCTCAGCCTCGAGGGGGGCGCGCTCAAGGAGCTGATCCTCCAGATGCCCGAGATCTCCTTCGAGATCTTCCGGGTGCTGGCGGACCGACTCAAGACCGCGGAGGAGCGCGCCCGGCAGAAGTGACGGCCTGCGCCCGGCGAGGAGGGGCCAGGCGCGGAGGGGCGCTCGGGTCCAGGAAAGGTTGCGGCGGACGCCAATGCGGATCATTCTCTTCGCCGATGGGTGCCGCCGTGATCACCACGGCACTGGCGATCCCGGTGGGATCGCCGCGGGCGCGCGTGTGGCGTGCCCTTACCGATCCCGCGGAGGTGATCCGCTGGGACGAGTCCCTCCTCGCGCTGATGGAGCCCGCCGAGGGCTACCCCCAGGTGGGCCAGCACGTGAAGTGGCGCTGCAACGTGGGCAAGGTGCCCGTGGTGCTCCACGACCGCCCGCTCGAAGTGGTCACCCGGGCGAGACTCCGCTCCAAGGTGGCGATGGGCCTCTTCCACTTCGAGCAGACCTGGACCATGGTCGACGACGACGAGCGGACCCGGCTGGGCCTGAGCATCGCCGCCGAGAACTCGATCGCCGTGGTGGGCGGCAGCGTCGATCGCTTCGACGTGCGGCGGATGGCCGCCGAGTACGTGGACACCAAGCTGCGCGCGCTCCAGAAATGGTGCGAGGTGCAGGACTGAGGACGGCTCGGCCGGCCCGGGCACGCCCGGCGTGACCGCGCCGATCGCCGTCGTGGGGGCCGGCTCGGTGGGCCTGGTGCTGGCGACCCGGCTCGGCGCCGCCGGCTGCGATGTCCTGCTCGTGACTCGCGGCGAGCCGCAGGCCCGCTCCATCGCCGCGGACGGCCTGCGACTCGAGGACCCGGCGACCGGAGAGGTCCAGCGCGCGAGTGTTCCAGTCGCAGCGGGCGTCTGCGCAGCGGGACCCCGACTCGAAGACCGCATCCTGGTCGCCTGCCATCGCACGCCCCAGACTCCTGCCCTCCTGGCGGAGCTCGCGCGCGCCGCCCCCGCCGCTGCCATCGCCCTGGCCCAGAATGGAGCCTCTCCGGGGGCGCCCTTCGCCGGGCACCAAGGCCCGGTGCTGGGCGTCGTGGTCCGCTTCACCGCGACACGGATCGGCGACGCTGCGGTGCGCACCACCGGCCGCGGCCGGCTCGTGGTGGGCCGGCATCCGAGCGGAGCCTGCGCCGAGAGCGAGGCGCTCGCCGCCACCTTCCAGGCCGCGGGCTTCAACGTCGGCGTCTCCCCGCACATCTCCGAGGACCGCTGGCTCAAGCTCTGCCTCAACCTGCTGAGCGCGCCGAACGCGATGATCCGCCGCGAAGACCACGAGGGCGAGGCGTTCGTCGAGCTCAAAGCCCGCCTCCTCGAAGAGGCCCGCGACGTGTTGGCCGCAGCGGGCATCCGCGCCGCCTCCTGCGACGGCCGCGACCGCTCCCTCGAAGACGAGATCGCCCACCAGCGCGCCGCGCTCGCCGCCGGCCGCAGCGCCCGGCGCCTTCCCCTCTACAACCAGGTCTGGAGGGCGCTCCAGGAAGGAGGACCGGTCGAGGCCGACGGCTATCACCGCACCGTCCTCGACCTGGCCAACCGTCACGGCGTCCCGACCCCGCTCAACGCGCGCATGCTCGAGGCAATCGAGCGAGCGGTGCGGGAAGGGACGGGGCCGGAGCGGCTCAGGGCCCGCGAGCTGCTCTAGAAGGGTCTCCTCCCCGGAGCTGGACGAGGATCAGTACCCGCCGTCCGCTTCATCGGCTGGTCGGGCGGCGGCCTGACGGCCGCTCTCCGGCCAGGAACGGAGACTACGAAACGAAGAAACTCTCACTTAGAAGCGACCTACTGTGGGTTTCAGGTCAGATCCGCTTCGCCACTCTCAGAGACTCAGTAGCACGGCAGCGCACAGCCCGAATCCCGCGAGGTAGGTGCCGAGAGCACCGATGAATCGCAGTGGATGCGGGCGTTCCATCGAAGGAGACAAGATCAGGCCCAGGGCGATGAGGTATCGGCTGGCGGTCGCGGTACCCATGCACCAGAGGACCCAGGTTGCTGGTGACATGGAGCCGAGCACGTACATCAGAATGGCCAGAATCGCGGCGTACTCGGTGGTGTTTCCATGAGCGCGGGTGAGCTTGTGAAGAGTGTCTGCGGGATCACCCGATGTTCCGGTCAGCGTCTCTGTGCGGCCTCGAATCATCGAGACCGCGAATCCGAGGCCGAAAACGAGCAGGCCGAGCAATGCAATGCATACGAGAGCGGTAGTCATCCTGTCCCTCACGGTTCTGTGGGCGCGATTGGCCGTCCGACGGCCACGTCGATCAGCTGCAACGCCCGATCATGCGGCGGAGCCTTGACGTATCCCTACATCGACCGGATCTCGTAGACCCTGATGCTCGCAATGTAGGGATTGCCTTGTGCGATCTTTTCGGCCGCGTCCAGGTCTTCCGCTTCGATGATGTTGAAGCCGGTGATGGACTCCGCACCCCACGGCAATTCCCGGGTTCCGCTCTTCGAGATCTCTCGCCCTCCGCTGAAGCCGCCCTGGTCGAGCTGCTTGTCGGCGATCGACTCGAACCATTTTCCCCAGGCCTCCATGATTTCAGGAGTGGGCTTCTCGAACCCGATATGCAGAATCATGAACTTCTTCATCGTTCTCTCCTCATCGGCGGTGCCTCGTCAGGCGGTGCCGGGATGTCCCTCCAACCGATCCTCGATGAACAGCTTGAAATCGGGCGGAAACATGTTCGCATGGATCGTAATCGTTCGGTCGGGTCGAGGGAGGCAGAACCGTTCGTGCCCTTCAGAAAGAGTTCACTTCTCGCATGCGATCCCGAGAGCCCTGATGCCCACCTTCTTACTTCGTTGGTGCTCAGCTGAAACGCCTGCTGTTTCAG
>PVMS01043058.1_pt1 | contig 10147 bp, 10 predicted proteins | sample 1853461 | NCBI WGS metagenome assembly PVMS01 (sample SAMN08582032, study PRJNA380276) | Marine sediment metagenome, whole genome shotgun sequencing project. | isolation source: ocean sediment barecode stripped | collected 2017
ACCGCTTGCTATGTCTGAAACAGGCACCTACCTGATAATATTAGACCAATCAACCAAGTACAACTGAAAATATCACTAAATTGAGCTTAATCTTCGTGGTCGGCGCGAGAAGTTAAAACTAGATCGATTATTCCGTAATCAACTGAATCCTGCGCACTCATGAAGTTGTCGCGTTCGGTATCCTTGTCAATTACCGATTCTTTCTTGCCGGTGTGCCTGGCGAGTAGCTTGTTGAGGCGTGAACGTATCGCCAGAATCTCTCTCGCATGAATCTCAAAGTCCGACGCCTGCCCCTGAAATCCACCCAGGGGCTGATGGATCATCACCCGGGAATGGGGCAATCCATATCGTTTTCCAGCAGAGCCTCCAGCCAGCAAAATTGCCCCCATGCTGGCAGCCTGGCCGGTACACAGGGTGCTAACGTCAGGTTTTATAAATTGCATCGTGTCGTATATTGCGAGGCCGGCCGAAACTGTTCCACCGGGGCTGTTGATATAGAGAGAGATGTCCTTGTCGGGATTTTCCGATTCAAGATACAACAATTGCGCGACAATCAAATTTGCCATGTGATCTTCGATGGATCCGACCACGAAAATCACGCGCTCTTTCAGCAAACGTGAGTAGATATCATAGGCTCGTTCACCGCGGGCAGTCTGTTCTCACCATCGGCACGAGATTAGCCTGCACTTCGTCCTGCTTATGGTAGGTCGAATTCAATCCTGCGCTGATCGTTAATTCACTCATCTGGGGTCCCAGTTAGTTAATTGTTGGTTATTTCTTCAAAACTACTTTGTTTTTCCGTCACCTTGGCTTTGCTTAATATATGATTCACTACCTGTTCTTCAAGTACCATGCTCTCGAGACCGCTTCGCGCATCCTTATTTTGACGATAGTACTCTTTTAACTGATCAGGTTCCTCGTAGGCTGCTGCCAATTCAGCCAGGGTCGATTCAACCAGTGCCTGATCGAGTTCGATGCTTTCCCTCCTGATGACTTCACCTACCAGCAATCCGAGCCGAACGCGCTTGTCGGCATCTTCCCGGAACATATCATCGGCTAAGGTAGAACTGTCGAAAGACTCGATATCCTGCCCGCTATGCCTGGCGGCCTGTGATTTTAAAGATTTTACTTCTTCGGCAACCAGTGCCGAAGGCGCGATAATATCATTTTCTTCGAGCAAACCCCGCATCGCTGCATGTTTGACCTGTTGCCTGGTCTTCTGGGTCAGCTCGCTAACCATTTTGACCCGCACATCCGCCCGGAATTTATCCAGGTCACCATCTTCGATGCCATAGGACCTGGCCAGGGTTGCATCCAGATCAGGTAAAACAGCCTCGCTCACACGGGTCACCCTGAGTGTAAATTCGGCTTTTTTACCGGCTACTTCCTTATCACGATAGTCATCCGGAAAGCTGACCTCGACGCGTTTTTCTTCTCCCGTCTTAATCCCTTTCAGTCCCGCTTCAAATTCTTCCAGCATCGCACCGGCCCCAATCTCGACCGGCATGTCCTTTCCGGTCCCCCCTTCAAATAATTCACCGTCGATGCGTCCTTCAAAGTCAACCATGACCTGATCGCCCGTAGCTGCTTTACGTTTGACTTCGGACCATTGCTTGCGCTGCTCACGCAAATTTTGAACCATGGCCTCAAGATCTTTATCGGTAACCTCGGCCACGGGCTTTTCAACCTTTATAGTATCGTATACCAGTTCTCCAATTTCAGGATAAATTTCGAAAGTCGCGGTGAAAGACATATCCTCCTTGTCCTGGGAAGTAACGGACTCGATATTCGGCAATCCGGCCGGCCGAACATTTTCCTGAATGATTGCTTCGTGATAAGACGACTCGATCACATCACTGATCACTTCCTGGCGAACATGCCCGCCAAATTTTTGCTGTACCACCTTCAGGGGTACTTTACCGGGTCGAAAGCCATCGATTTTTACCGTCTTGCGTAAATCGTTAAGCTTTTTCTCGACCGCCTGTGTCACGGTTTGCGAAGGAACCTGGACCGTCATTCGACGTTCCAGACCATCGAGGGTTTCTATTGATACTTGCATGATGAAATCTCGTGATTATCGATACAGGGGTTGTTAGCGGGTGGTGGACTGGAGTTTGAATCCAGCTAAAATGGTGCGAAAGGAGAGACTCGAACTCTCACATCAAAGATACCAGAACCTAAATCTGGCGCGTCTACCAATTCCGCCACTTTCGCACATAACTCGCTTTCATTGCTCAGAGGTTCTCTAATTATATTGGCTAACAATGGATTAACCAGTATTTTCACTAGTAATTCCGATCAGGGCTAGTGAAATAATCGGTACTGAAACCCCCGAAACTGCCCCATACAGCACGGTCCCGGGCATCTAATGCCTGTTTTCAGGCATATTAATATGGGGTGGACGATGGGGATCGAACCCACGACAACAAGAATCACAATCTTGCACTCTACCAACTGAGCTACGCCCACCATAATTAATGGCGCGCCCGGCAGGATTCGAACCTGCTACCCTCGGCTTAGAAGGCCGATGCTCTATCCTGATGAGCTACGGGCGCAGTAACCTTATCTTTATCCTGCCGCAGGAGCGGCATTTTTTACATCAACCCTCGGGTTGATAAATCAATAATGTCGAGGCTGAACACTAACGATTACAGGTTTTAAATTTTCGCACCGACTTTTAAAAACTGGTCGGGGTGGAGAGATTCGAACTCCCGACCCACTGCTCCCAAAGCAGTTGCGCTACCAGGCTGCGCTACACCCCGAAATCTGCATATCAGCAAGGCGCGGAATCATACGCCGATCAAAAATAATCGTCAATTGAACATTGATGATTTTGTGAATTATGTGCCACCCGTGTTTGAAACAGTGAATTAGCAGTCTGTCAGGACCGACGCCAGCGCGTACCTTCAGACCCATCTTCGATCGCTATGCCGGCTTTGCCAAGTTCATCGCGAATCCGGTCAGCCTCTTTCCAGTCCTTATTATTTCTGGCATCCAGACGTTGTTGAATCAGGGCCTCAATTTCATCGTCGGCAAGGCCGTCGCCCGGACTCAGTTCCAGCTTCAGAAAATCCTCGGCGTCATTTTCGAGTAGCCCGATGATACCACCCAGGTATCTCAATAGACTGGCCAGCGCATCGACTGACTCCGGGTCGTCGCTTTTGGCCCGATTAATCTCTCTGGCCAGATCGAATAAAATCGCCATTGCATTAGCGGTATTAAAGTCGTCATTCATTGCCGCTTCGAATCGGTTCGCATAATCGCTATTCTGCGGCACTTCAACGCTTTGGGTATCTAGCAAAGCACCATAGAGACGCTGCAATGCACTGCGTGCATTGTTAAGCTGGTCGTCGGAATAGTTTAACTGGCTACGGTAATGGCTGCTGAGGATGAAATAACGAATTTCTTCGGCTTTATATTCCTTCATGACTTCACGAAGAGTAAAGAAATTATCCAGTGACTTCGACATCTTTTCTTGATTGACCTTTACATGGCCGTTATGCATCCAGTAATTAACGAAGGTTTCGCCGGTGTAGCACTCGCTTTGCGCGAGTTCATTTTCATGGTGCGGAAACTGCAAATCCTGACCACCACCATGGATATCGAAGTGATTACCGAGCATCTGCATCGACATGGCCGAACATTCTATATGCCAGCCGGGTCGACCATCTCCATAGGCCGAAGGCCAGCTTGGCTCGCCGGGTTTGGCCGACTTCCATAATACGAAATCACCGGGAGCATGCTTGTTGGAATCTACTTCGATACGTTCACCGGGACGCAACTCTTCAGTCTTCTTGCCGGATAGTTTTCCGTACTTGTCAAACTTTGCGACTTCGAAATAAACATCGCCATTGTCGGCATGATAAGCAAAACCTTGTTCGATAAGCCCCTCGACCATCGTTAAAATCGATTCGATATAATCAGTCGCGCGCGGTTCCTGGTCTGGACGTAGTACCCCCAACGGATCGATATCTTCGTACATGGCATCGATGAAACGTTGCGTGAGCGCGAGAAAATCTTCCTTGTTCTGCTGCGCTCGGTTGATAATCTTGTCGTCGATATCGGTAATATTACGCACGTAGGTGACCTGGTAACCGAGGTGTCGTAAAAAACGGTAAACCATATCGAATACCACCAACATGCGCGCGTGACCAATATGGCAATAGTCGTATACCGTCATGCCGCAGACATACATGCGTACCTCGCCGGGCACGATAGGTTTGAAGGCTTCCTTGCGATTGCTAAGGCTGTTGTAAATGGTCAACATATGCAGCTTATGGGTAGTTTAGTGCTCAATAAACAAAAGACGTAGAGTTTAAGATATTGACATCGCAAGTGAAACTCTTATATATCAACCAGCCGAATCTTTATATATGAGATTTATTTTATTGACATTGTGCCCCCCGACCGGTTGCATCGCCTTCCATCTACAACAACAAATCAGTAGAATCCGCGTATCGCTCAACCATCGGTTTGCTGATGAAAAATACACTACTCGCTCTGGCAGTCGTACTGATAGCGATTCTGTCTCTGGTTTTATATCCCACAATTAAAGGTACCCAATCCATGAACGATGAAACCGCTCAAAACCCTCAAGTGATTTTCGAAACGACAATGGGTAAAATAACGATTGAACTAGACGTGCAGAACGCACCCGATACCAGTGCCAATTTTCTCGCCTATGTCGATGACGGTTACTTCGTCGATACTATCTTTCATCGCGTGATACCCAACTTCATGATTCAGGGTGGCGGCCTTACTGTTGACATGCAGGACAAAGCGAACAAGCGAGCTCCAATTCAAAACGAGGCCAATAATGGTTTGAAAAATGACCGTGGCACCCTGGCCATGGCGCGGACCGGTGATCCTCACTCAGCTACTGCTCAATTTTTCATCAATCACAGCGACAATGCGTCTCTCAACTTTAGCAATGAAACCATGCAGGGCTGGGGTTATGCAGTATTCGGCAGGGTCACCGATGGTATGGACGTCGTGGATGCTATCGCCAGGGTACAGACTGGCAACAGTGGAGGACACCAGGATGTTCCGGTTGAAACCATCACCATCACCGGGGTCAGTCGCCTCTGAGCAAATCCTGGATGATAGACGAACATCTGTTTATTTCGGACTGTCATCTGGACAGGACCAGGCCTGAAATATCGAAGAATCTGATCGATTTTCTGGTTAACCGTGCATTAGCCGCCCGATTTTTATATATTCTGGGTGACCTGTTTGAAGTCTGGCCTGGTGATGACGACCCGGCACTGGGTCTGCGTGACATTATCACCACCCTGAAGCAACTGTCGCCAAATACAAATATATATTTCCTCGCTGGAAATCGAGATTTCCTGGTCGGTGATCACCTCGCAAAGCAGGCCGGATTCGAAATTATTAGCGAGCCCGTAAAACTGGTTCTTGGCAATCAGCAAGTCCTGTTATTGCACGGTGACGTCCTCTGTACCGACGATGTCGACTACCAGGCTTTTCGCGCGCAGGTACGAAACCCGGACTGGCAATCGCAATTTTTACAAAAACCACTCGCCGAGCGCCTGGAAATAGCCGCGGTGATGCGCGCCGACAGCAAAGCGGCGATGGTCGTCAAACCCGACGAAATCATGGACGTTAACCGACAAACGGTGGACTCCTTTTTCGAACAATATGGCGCCGAGGTAATAATACACGGCCATACGCACAGACCGGCGGTTCACCGCTACAAAAATAATACCGTCCGTTACGTACTCGGAGACTGGAACCCGCAACCGAGTTATCTTAGCTGGTCGGCTGCGTCCGGGTTCGAATTGCACGACTTGAGGGTACCGTAAAAAGTCATCTTGCCAGGAATCACAATCCAACCTTTTACGACACCCTCAAGTACGGATTAAGCGGCCAGGCCTTGCTCTAGATCCGCAATAATATCTTCGATCGACTCCAGACCGACGGCAACACGAATCAGGCCTTCGCTAATCCCCGATTGTGCTCTTTGCTCATCGCTTAGTCTTCCGTGAGTGGTCGTGGCTGGATGGGTGATGGTAGATTTAACATCGCCCAGGTTTGCGGTAATTGATAACATGCTGGTGTTGTCAATGACTTTCCAGGCTTTTTCTCTTGCGCCCCTGACAACAAAAGAAACAATACCACCAGACCCGCTTTGCTGTTTTTTTGCGAGTTCGTATTGGGGATGCGAAGACAGCCCCAAATAATAGACCTTCTCAACCTGCGAATGATTCGAAAGATAATCTGCTAATACGAGTGAATTATCGGAATGTGCTTTCATACGCAGAGACAGGGTTTCGAGCCCCTTCAACGCCACCCAGGCATTGAATGGGCTCATCGTCGGGCCAGTCGATCGAATCACTCCATAAATTTCTTCACCGACACGCTGCTGGTCTCCTACCACGGCGCCGCCCACTATCCTGCCCTGCCCATCCAGGTATTTTGTTGCCGAGTGCACAATCAGATCGGCACCCAACCGCAGGGGTTTTTGCAAGGCCGGCGTGCAAAAGCAATTATCAACTACGAGAATACAATCATGGGCGTGAGCGAGATCGGCGAGCTCGGCAATATCAGCTACCTCTGTCAGTGGATTGGATGGTGTTTCGACAAACAGCAAACGCGTATTCGACTGGATCGCGTTCTTCCAGGCATCCAGATCGGTCAAATCGACGAAGCTGGTTTCGATGCCAAATCTTGGTAAATAACGATCGAACAAAATCGTCGTGGTGCCAAATATCGAACGCGATGAAACCAGGTGATCTCCGGCACTGAGCAGACCGATACAAATTGCAGTAATTGCCGCCATACCGGAGGCTGTTGCCACACAGCTTTCGCCCCCTTCCAACGCAGCCAGTCGCTGTTCAAAAATTTGTACCGTTGGATTGGTGAAGCGTGCGTATATATTCCCAGGTTCGTCACCAGCGAATCGAGCGGCTGCCTGCGCGGCATTATCAAACACAAAACTCGAGGTGGCGAAGATAGGTTCGGCGTGTTCATTTTCCGGCGTACGCCGATGGCCGGCACGCACCGCCAGCGTATCGAAATGGTAGGATGTTTCTGTCACGATATTTCTCCCAGAAAAACTCGGGAGGGGGATTGGAATATACTAGATACTAGGATCACCCTCTTTAGCATATTTATAATACAGTCCTGTCGGAATAGAACTGCGGGCGCCTACAAGCCGAGAAACAAATTAGCGCCAAGACGAAACATTAAGGCCATGTATTCGCCATGTCAAGACTTGATCGACTGATTTCCACAGCTAATCCCGCTGGCGCACGGAGGCGAACCCCTGCGGGGCTCCAGACTGGAGGCCAACCCGTATCTAGCGGATGAGTACCAAATCATTAACCAGAACACCATCGAACAATTCGATTACATCTGAATTTTTCATACGAATACATCCATGTGATACTGCCTGACCGATGCGTTTTTCATCCGTGGTTCCATGAATATAGATGTACCGCGAGAAGCTGTCATATACTCCATCTTTGTTAAACCCGGGCTCTAATCCATCCAGCCACAGAATCCGTGAAGTAATTTCATCCTGGTCTCTATTATCGGTATTTTTGGCGACACGACCGGTTGGTTCGCGTGCTTCAAATACCATTCCCTGAGGCTGACCTCCACCAATTTTTTGTTTCACACGGTGTATCCCGATTGGGGTTTTGTTGCTATCCATTCGATTACCGAGTCCATTAGCGGCTGTCGAAACCGGGAAGGACTTACTCTCTGACTCGTCTATATCAATCCAGTGCAGGCGTTGCTTACGTGGGTCGATGTAAATGAAGGGACGCTGGTCGGCTATCGCCGAGTTACCAGCCAGTTTGCTGAAGAATTCCTGCCTTATGTCTTGCCACAACATCAGAGATTGTTGTGCAGATCCATGCCGACAACATTGAGCGATTCATCACCATTATCCTTTACTGAATCACTTCGAGTATCACGAACTCGATCCAGATAATCGCTATCGATGGTTCGAGTCACATACTTGCCGTTAAAACACGAACAGTCAAATTCAGTAATCGCGCGATTTCCTTTTTGTACCGCGTCGATTAAATCGTCCAGGTCCTGATAGATTAACCAGTCTGCACCTATTATTCTGGCAATTTCCGATTCACTTCTATTGTGGGCTATCAATTCTTGCGCCGCCGGCATATCGATTCCATAAACATTGGGATACCGGACCGGGGGCGCAGCAGACGCAAAATAAACCTTGTTGGCTCCCGCTTCGCGTGCCATTTGTATGATCTGTTGGCAGGTGGTACCACGCACAATCGAATCATCTACCAGCAGGACATTTTTGCCTTTGAACTCGATCCCTATCGGGTTGAGTTTTCTACGCACCGACGCCTTACGCATTTTCTGACCCGGCATGATAAAGGTTCGACCTATGTAACGGTTTTTGATAAAGCCTTCGCGATACTTTACCCCGAGATGGTAAGCCAGCTCAATCGCTGAGGGCCTGCTAGTATCCGGAATCGGTATCACAACATCGATATCATGATCCGGTATTTCACGTAGTATTTTACGACTCAGTTTCACACCCATACGCAGACGAGCTTTATAAACATAGATATCATCGATGATCGAATCGGGCCTGGCCAGATAGACGTATTCAAAAATACAGGGGTGGAGTGAGCTCTCCCGGGCACATTGCTTTAAGTGGATATTGCCCTCGATATCGATAAATATGGCTTCACCTGGTTTCAGATCAGCTACCAGATCATAGCCTGACACCTGCAATGCCACGCTTTCAGACGCTATCATGTATTCTGTACCCATCTCGGTCTCGCGCTTACCGTATACCACAGGGCGAATACCAGAGGGATCACGAAATCCGAGAACACCCTTGCCAGTAAGCATTGCGACCACCGCATAGGCACCCTCGAGCCGCGCATGGGTTTCACTCACCGCGGTAAAAATTTCCTCGGCAGTCAGGTTTAGCGTACCGGAATTTTGCAATTCATGGGCGAGCACGTTGAGCAACACTTCAGAATCCGACTCGGTGTTGATATGGCGTAAATCCGATTGATACAAACCTCGCTTCAACTCGTCGACATTGGTCAGATTACCATTATGCGCAAGCGTAATACCATAGGGTGAATTGACGTAAAAAGGTTGCGCCTCCGCCGACGAAGAGCAGCCGGCTGTCGGGTAACGAACATGACCTATACCCATATTGCCGACCAGGCTGAGCATATGACGGGTATGGAACACATCGCTAACCTGCCCATTGGCCTTGCGTAAATTCAACTTGTTGCCATCGCAAACTACTATTCCAGCGGAGTCCTGCCCTCTGTGCTGGAGCACCAGCAAACTGTCATAAATAACCTGGGCTACCTGCTGATGGCTAACGATTCCAATAATTCCACACATGATTGAAGCTTCTCAAGTTTTCCGGCTGTGTTAGTCAGTAAGGATTCTCTCGTGCGATCCCTGAAATTATAACGAAAATCTGCTCGCTACGTCATCTGGCATTATGTCCTTAATCCAGCTCGCCATACTAGCGAAATATTCAACCATGGTTGAATCCTTCCACCAGGATTCCGAGGGCATCGGCGTCAATCCCGCGAGCAATACCAGCATGATCACAATAATAATTCCACGCGCGGCGCCAAACACTACGCCAAGGCTCTTGTCAGTGCCGGAAAGGCCGGTTTTCGACACCAGCTGGCCCGCCATGAAATTGATTATTGCACCGACGATCAGGCCACACACAAACAGTATTGCAAAACCGGTACCACTGCGGATAGTAGGCGATTCGATATAAGGCTCGAGAACATCGGCGAGCGCTGCAAAATATCGTAGTGCGATAAATCCAGCAACAACCCAGCTTGCCAGGGAAATCGATTCCTTGACAAATCCCCGGACCAGGCTGATTAACGCCGATATCACAATGATAGCGATAATAATCAGATCGACCCAGCTCATGTTACCACCCACCAGAGCCGAATGGTTAAACCGGTTTGATCGGTATATTTCAGATGATACATATTTCGAGATCTCAGGATTTGACTGAGCGTGAATTATTTTTCGTATTTCATGATTAAACCATCCAGATCGTGCTTGGCTTTCAACTTGTTGCCATCGCAAACTACTATTCCAGCGGAGTCCTGCCCTCTGTGCTGGAGCACCAGCAAACTGTCATAAA
>PVMS01017895.1_pt1 | contig 10146 bp, 9 predicted proteins | sample 1853461 | NCBI WGS metagenome assembly PVMS01 (sample SAMN08582032, study PRJNA380276) | Marine sediment metagenome, whole genome shotgun sequencing project. | isolation source: ocean sediment barecode stripped | collected 2017
CGCGCGCAGGGTCTTCCCGTGCAGGCTCTCCATGCTCTCGAGGCGCAGCAACGAGCTGCGGTAGACGTTGCGGCCCGTGAAGTCGAGGGCGGGCTCGAAGCGGTAGGTGTCGTCGGGCACGTGGCGGCGCAGCACCGCGATCACCTCGAGGACGTTCTCGGCCGGGCGGTAGCGCGGGTCCGGCTCGGGGCTCGACCGGCAGCCGAGCCACCCGCCGGCGGCAAGGACCACCAGCGCCGTGAGGAAGCTTCCTCGGGAAGGCGCCCGCATCCGGGCAGGATACCGGAACTGCGCGGCTTTCTTCTCAGCCGCGGGCCCGGGCCGGCTTGCGCCGCGCCGGCTTCCGGACGCGCTTCCCCCGGGGCGCAACGGCGTTCAGCATCTTCTCCGTGGCGATCACCGCGGCCGCCAGCTGGTCGGAGTCCACGCCCAGGGTGCTGAAGTTCCCGCCGCGCTCCTCCCAGGTGATCACCGTCTCGACCAGGGCGCCGGTGCGGCCGCCCGGCGGAATGCGCACCCGGAAGTCCGCCAGCCGCGGCACCTCGAGGCCGAACTTCCGGGCGGCCTTCTTGAGCGCGTTCATGAAGGCGTCGTAGCCGCCGTCGCCCTTGCTGCTGGCTCGGGTGGTCTTACCGGCGAAGCTCAGCACCACGGAGGCGGTGGGCACCTTCTCGGTCCCGACCGTCACGTCGTACGACTCGACCCGCACCCGGTTCTGCTCCGGCGACTTCAGCACGTCGGCGATGATGTAGGGCAGGTCCTGCATCGTCACCGTGTGCTTCTTGTCCCCCAGATCGATCACCCGCTGCAGCACCAGGTCCCGGTCCTCTGCGGGAAGTTCGATGCCCAGCGCCTTCAGGTTGGCGTCCACCGAGGCCTTGCCCGAGAGCTTGCCCAGCGCGTAGCGTCGCTTCTGACCGAAGCGCTGCGGTGCGAGCCGGGTCGTGTAGAGGCCGCCCTTCAGGTCGCCGTCGCTGTGGATGCCGGCGGCGTGGGTGAAGACGTCCCGACCGACGATGGGCGTGTTGGCTGCCACGTCCTTGCCCGTGAAGGTCTCGACCATGCGCGACATGGCGGAGAGCCGGGACTCGTCGACTCCGGTCCGAAAGCGCGAGTGGTCGTGGATCGCGGCCACGGCCTCGGCCAGGCGCGAGTTGCCCGTGCGCTCGCCCATCCCGTTCACGCTGGTGTGGACGCCGCGTGCGCCGGCCTGCACCGCCGCCAGGCAGTTGGCCGTGGCCATGCCGTAGTCGTTGTGGCCGTGGAACTCGAAGCAGGTCCCGGGCCAGGTCGCGATCATGAGCCCGAAATAGCGCTCGACGTCCGCCGGCGAAAACGTGCCGAGGGTGTCCGGCAGGTAGACGCGCTCCACGCCCAGCTCGACCAGCAGCTGGGTCAGGGCGAAGACGTAGTCGAAGGAGTCGCGCACGCCGCTCGACCAGTCCTCGAGGTAGACGTTCACCTTGAGCCGCTTCTTCTGGGCGTAACGGATGGTCTGGGCCACGGCGTCACGGTGGCGCTCCGGTGTCACGCGCAGCTGCCCGCGGCAGTGGGACTCGGAGCCCTTGGTGAGGAGGTTCATCACCTTGCCGCCGGTGCTCGTGATCCAGTCGACCGAGGTGCGGCCATCGGCGAAGCCCAGCACCTCGACCCGCGAGAGCATGCGCTTCTTGCGCGCCCAGTCGGAGATCAGGCGGGTGGCCTCTTCCTCGCCCTCGGAGACCCGGGTCGAGGCGATCTCGATGCGGTCGACCCCCACGTCGAGCAGCAGCAACCGGGCCAGCTGCAGCTTCTCGGTGGGCGTGTACGCGACGTCCGGGGTCTGCTCTCCATCGCGCAGCGTCGTGTCCATAACCTCGACGCGGGTGGGGTCGGTCTTGCGCTGGGCCATGGGAGACCGAACCTACCGCGTCATGACGCGCCACGCCGACACCCCCGGGAGCGCCAGCGCCTCGCCGCGGACGCTGCAGGTCGACCAGGCCTCGGCTGGCCGACGGCTCGACGTCTTCCTGGCTGAGCGGCTCGGGCTCTCCCGGGCCCAGGTCCGACGCCTGCTCGGCCGCGGCTCGGTCGAGGTCGCCGGGCGCACCGCCCGGGAGCGGGACAAGGGCCGCAGCCTGGTCGAGGGCGAGGAGGTCGCCGTGGCGCCTTACCACGCAGCGGCGGACGAGCGTGTGCTCCCGGAGCCCGATCTCCCGCTGCGGATCGTGGCCCGGGGCGCGGGCTGGCTGGCGGCGGACAAGCCGCCCGGGATGGCCATTCACCCGTACGAGGAGGGGGAGACCGGCACGCTGCTCGGCGCCGTGGTGGCCCGCCACCCGGAGACCCAGGGCGTCGGCGAGGGAGGGCTGCGCAGCGGCATCGTCCATCGCCTCGACGTCGACACCTCCGGCGTCGTGCTGGTCGCCACCGAGCAGGCCTGCTGGCAGCGCCTGCGCCGGGCGTTCCAGGAGCACCGGGTGGAGAAGCACTACCGCGCGGTCGTCGCCGGCAGCGTCGAGGCGAGTGGCGAAGCCGACGTCGGCGTCTGCATGGCGCGCCATCGCCCGGCGAAGGTGAGGGTCGTCGACGAGGCCGAGCGCGCCAGCGCCCGGGGCGTCTGGCCCGTGCGCATGACCTGGTGCCCCCTCGAGGTCCGCGACGACAGCACCCTCCTCGAGATCCGACCCGAGACCGGCTTCCTTCACCAGATCCGCGTCGTTCTCGCCTGGGCGGGCCACCCGCTCCTCGGCGACCGCACCTACGCCCCCCCCGACATCGCCGCCCGAGCCCCCCGCCACCTCCTCCACGCCACCCGCATCTGCCACGACGAGATCCTTGCTTTAGGGGACGTTCCTTTTTCTTGCTTTCTCACCGCGGGTGAGAAAGCAAGAAAAAGGAACGTGCCCTAAAGCAAGCTAGTTCTTGCGGGGGAGGGTGAGGCCGTCGGAGATGGGGAGCATGACGCAGTCGACGCGCGGGTCGGCGGCGACGTGGTCGTTGAAGCGGCGGATGGCCTGGGTCTGCTCGTCGTCGATGGTGGGGTCGGCGACCCGGCCCATCCACAGGACGTTGTCGACCAGGATCACGCCGCCCGTGCGCATGCGCGGCAGTAACGCCTCGAAGTAGTCGACGTAGCCGGGCTTGTCGGCGTCGATGAAGGCGAGGTCGGTGTTCGGCTCCTCGGGCAGCGCACGCAGCGTGTCGAGCGCCGGCGCGATGCGCAGGTCGATCCGGCCGGCCACGCCCGCCTTCTCCCAGTAGGGCTTGCCCACGCTCGCCCACTCGTCGTTGACATCGCAGCAGATGAGCTGGCCGTCGTCGGGGAGTCCGCGGGCGATGCACAGAGCGGACAGGCCCGTGAAGGTTCCGATCTCGATGGCGCGCCGTGCGCCGATTACCCGGGTGAAGAGCGTCATGAAGGCGCCCTGCTCCGGCGCGACCTGCATGATCGAGATGCCGCCGAGCTCGCGCGTCGCGTCGATCAAGCCCTGCTGGATCGCGTCCGGGGGGGTGCCGTGGGCGACGATGTAGTCATGCACGGCGGGGCTCAGGTGGAAGTCTTTGGGGGAGTCGCTCATCGGCCGGGGTTCTCCAGTTGGAGGGCGCGCGCCTTGGCATCCTCGGCCTCGGGGATCATGCCGTTGGCCTGATAGAGCATCGAGAGGTTGGTGAAGGAGAGCGGGTCGTCGGGCTCGAGCTCGACGAGCCGGTGGGCCGCCTCGATGGCGAGGTCGAGCTCGCCTCGGCGCTGGTAGGCCTTCGAGAGCCCGGTCCACGCGATCGCGAGCTTCGCGTCCGCTTCGACGGCGCGGCGATAGCCGGCGATGGCTTCCTCGAGGCGGTCCTCCACAAAGTGCTGGAAGGCCTCGCGATAGATCGTTCGGGCGTCGCTCATCACGCGAGTATACGTCCGCGGAGGCGGGGGATCGCGGGGACTACTGGCTCTCCCTCGGGCTCTGATCTCTGTGCTTCTCGGCTTGCTTGAGGAACACGTGGATCTCGCGCCCGGTCTCGCAATCGCCAGCCTTCTCTGCGAGTGCGATGGCGTGGGCGAACATGCGCGCAGCCTCGGAAGTGTCGCCGCAATCGAGATGCGCGCGCCCCAGGTCGCGAAACGCAGCGGTGTACTCGGGATCGAGCTTCGTGGCGGCCATGAAAGGCATGATCGCTTCGCCCGGCACCCCGAGCGAGAGGAAGATCCGCCCGAGACCGAACCAGAGCATCGGATCGTCCGGGTCCTTGTCGAGCTGGTCGCGGATGCGATCCGCTTGCTCGATCAAGGCGCCAGGATCGATCATCGTCATGCAGGAGAGCGTAGCGGGGCTAGACTGTCGATGCTCCCGACGGGGAATCAGCGAGAACGGGGAGCGCGAAACGTTGCGTCGTCTCTTCTTTGAAAACCTCTTCCTCTTCCTGGCCCTGCTGCTGGGTGTCTTCCAGGTGCTCGTCTGGCACTGGTGGGTGGTCGTCGTTCACGACGAAGTCACGCCGACTCTGGCCGCGCTGCTCGTCGTCGGCGCGTTCCTGGTCGCGATCAACGGAGTCGTCTTTCCTGCCCTGCGCCGCCACCGACGCCGCCCGGGCTGGCTCGGCGGTGCGCTGCGTCTCTACATGAACGTCGGGATCTCGACGCTGCTGGTGGGAACGGTGCTCGCGCTGCTCTGGCTGCTCTTCTTGGTGCCCGCCGGACTGCTGGGCGTCATGGGCGGGAGCCCGGAGCTGGCGTACGGCAGCTTCCGCCTGGCGAGCATTGCCATCGTCGGCGCCGTCGTGCTGCTGCTCGCCTGGGGATTCACCGGCGGGCAGGCGGGTGCACGTCATACGCAGGTGCGGGTCGAGGTGCCGGGGCTGGCAGCGGAATTGGCCGGCCTGCGCATCGTTCAGATCAGCGATCTCCACATCGGGAACCATCTCGAAGGCGAGCGTCTCTCGCGTTGGGTCGAGGAGGTGAACGCGATCTCGCCCGACCTGATCGTCCTCACCGGCGACCTCTTCGACTTCGACCCCGCGTTCGTCGAGGACGGCGCGCGCCGGCTCGGCGCTCTCGAGGCCCGCCACGGTGTCTACGCGATTCTTGGCAACCACGATGTCTACACCGGAGCCGAAACGGTCGCCGAGGGCCTGCGCCGCCTGGCGCCGGGCATGCGCCTGCTGCGCGATGAGATCGTGAAGCTGCCGCTCCCGGCGCCGCTCTATCTCGCCGGCTCCGAAGACCCGGGCCGGGACTGGACGGCGCGGGACCTGCGCCTTCCGTCGCTCGAGCGCCTGGCCGCCGCGAGGCCCGACGACGGCCCGACCCTGCTCCTGGTCCATCGCCCCCAGCTCTTCGGGCAGGCGGCCGAGCTCGGCTTTCCGCTGGTGCTGGCCGGACACACCCACGGCGGCCAGATGGCGCTCCCGACCCCCGGCGGCCGCTACAACCTGGCGCGTGTCGTCACGCCCCTCACGCGCGGCCTCTACCGCCAGGGCGGAAGCACGCTCTACGTGAACCGGGGGCTTGGCGTCGGCGGACCTTCCGTCCGGATCAACTGCTCGCGCGAGATCGCGACCATCGCGCTCGCCTGAGCCGAGCTAGATCGCGCTCTCCAGCACGTCGATCAGCCGGTAGCGCCGGAAGCCGCCCTTCTCGTAGGCGCGGTACGCCGTCCGGTTCGCGGGCGAGAGCATCAGCAGCGCCGTCTCTGCGCCCGCGTCGAACTGGTGCGCCAGGGTCCAGGAGACGAGCGACGTGCCCAGGCCGTGATCGCGCAACTCCGGATCGACGCCGACGTACGAGACCCAGACGCGCCGCGGCCAGTGGGTCTCGAGCTCGCAGAAGGCGACGACCTGGGAGCCGTGGCGCGCGACCGCGTGGGTGTGTCGGCCGTCGTTGAGCACGCGGCGCATGACCTCAGGCGTGCGCCGCTCGAAGCCGCAGGCCTTGTAGATCTCCAGGATGCCGTCGGCGTCGTTGGCGTCGGCGCTCCCGATCGCCACGCCCTCGAGGTCCGGGGTGGGGACCTCGGGCTTCGCGTCGCAGCGCATCAGGAAGTGCTGCCGCACGGGGCGGAAGCCCAGGCTCGTGAGCAGCGAGTAGCCTGCGCGGTTGCGCGTCCCGATGCCGGCGGCGGCAAGTCGGATGCCGAGCTGCTCGTGGCCCAGCCGGCGGACCGCGCGCACCAGCTCGCCGCCGATGCCCTTGCCACGCGCGTGCTTCGCGACGATCGGGCAGCAGAGCCCGGCCTGGTCCGCCCCCGGCAGGCGCAGGTAGCCGACCAGCCCCAGCACCTCGCCGTCGCCGGCGTCCGCCACCAGCAGGTGATCCTCGGGCGAGATCGCGAAGCGGTTGAACTCGGCGAAGAGCTCGTCCTCGGTCTCCCAGTACGGGTTCAGGACGAAGTCGTTCTCGCCGCGTGAGCAATAGGCGGAGAGCTTCGCCAGCGCGGGAGCGTCGTCTTTGTGGAAGGGCCGGATCTCCACGAGTGCCTCCGGGGAGAGATTATATGGGCCTGCACGGGACAAATGGGGATGGATCGCAGGCCCGCGCCCCTTCGCTCAGCCTCCGACCCGCCGACGGATCGCCGCCACGACTCCGCCCAGGTCGAAGCTGCGGCCGCGGGGGATCTGGAAGTACTGGTCGCCGTCGTCCTTCACCAGCAGGTTGACCTTGCGGCCGGCGAGCACCTCCTCGACGCGCTCGCCCTCACGGGGGGCGTGATCCATCTTGGCGAAGACCCGCCGCCCGCCGATCGAGAGCAGCGCCACGTGTAGCGGCTCGCCCCCGCCCGCGCGCACGTGGATGGTGGTGGCCGCCTCCACCGTGGCGCTGGCGCCGTCGAGCTCCGCGGCGCCCGCCCGCTCCGGCCGGCGTCGGGGCGACTCGAACTGGAGCCTGGGCTTCGCGACCTTCTCGCGCCGGCGCCGGTTGGTCGCCGCTTCGAGCACCGTCACGTAGTTGTTGTTGCCCGGCCCGCCGATCGAGTTGCTGATGCCGATCCGCGCACCACGCACCTGGGCCGCGGGGTTGGGGAAGCGCTCGGTGATCTGGAGGTAGTTCTCGGCGATCTGGAAGAGGCCCGTCCCGCCGACCGGGTGGCCCCGGGCCTTGAGCCCGCCACTCATGTTGGTCGGCATGCGACCCCGCGGACCGGTGTAGGGGTGGTCGTAGGGGCTCACCGGCTCCTTGCCGATCAGCGCCGCGTCGCCCACCAGCATCGCGATCACGTCGTCCGGATCCGCGAGCCCGAGGTCGACCAGGCCGATCGGCAGCAGGCTGTTGAAGGCGTCGTGCACCTCGACCACCAGGCCCTCGAGCTCCCGGGGCCGCGCGATGCCGGCGCGCCAGTACGCGATCTCGGCGGCGCGGGTCGTGGCCTCGAGGTTGGTCAGCACCTGCCGATCGAGGATCGACGAGGTGTCGGTGGCCGAGGCGGCGGCGGCGATGCGCACGGCCTGGGGACGCGAGGTCACGATCATGGCGGCGGCGCCGTCGCAGATCGGAGAGCAGTCCTTGCGCATCAGCGGCGTCGCCACCGGCAGGTTGCGTTCCGCGTCGAAGTAGCTCTCGATCGTCTCGCGCTTGCCGTGGAAGGCCGCCAGCGGGTTGTCCGCGCCGAGGGTGTGGGCCCGGAGCATCAGCCGCGAGAGCACCGACGCGGTCTGGGCGCCGTGGATGCCGCGCTGGCGCAGCCAGGCCTGGGTCACCAGCGCGATCAGCGACGGCATGGTGAAGCCGAAGCGGCGCTCCTCCGGGTCGACCGTCTTCGACATGATCTGGGTGGCGACCTCGGTGGTCACCATCTTCATGCGCTCGCCGGCCAGCACCAGCACGTTCTCGCACTCGCCCGACGCCACCTTGTAGTAGGCCTCGTGCAGCGCCGACGCGCCGGTGGAGGAGGCCGTCTCGGTGCGGATGGCGGGGACGCCGGTCAGCCCCAGCCGGTCGACGATCTTGGCGGCGATGTTGGCGCGGTTCTCGAACTCCTCGCTGTCCATGATGCCCACCTGGACGGCGTCGAAGCTGCGGATCGGAGAGTCCTCGAGGGCCTTTCGGTAGGCCTCGGCGAAGAGATCGAAGATGCTGGCGAAGATGCGCCCGGTGAGATCGACCTTGGTGAGGCCGACGGCGGCGATGTAGACCTCCTTCGCCATGCGTCGGCCCATGATAGCCTAGGAGCTCGCGCCCCCGAATTTCGCGCGAAAGGAAATCGCATGCGCTTGCGTCATGTCTTCGTGCTGGTGGTGGTGGTCGCCTTGCTGGCGCTGATCTTCATGCCCCGGGGCGGGCCGGTGATCGAGCCGGGCAGCATCCTCGTGCTCGAGCTCTCGGGCGCGTACGTCGAGGCGCCGGAGCCCTCGCTCATAGGCCGGCTGCTCGGCGGGCAACGACGCCCGTTCGTGTCGCTCCTCTCCGAGCTCAAGAAAGCGCAGCGTGACGAGCGCATCGACGGCGTGGTGCTGCGCATCCGCCGGCTCGAAATTGGCTGGGGCATGGCCCAGGAGATCCGCGGCGCCATCGAAGACCTTCACGAGGCCGGCACGCCGACGCTGGCCTACCTGGAGACCGGCGGCCTGGGCGCCAACAAGGAGTTCTACGTCGCCAGCGCGGCCGGCGAGCTGGTGATCTCGCCCAGCACGTCGAGCCCGATCATGGGCCTGGGCATGGAGTACCTCTTCCTCGGCGGCCTCTGGGACAAGCTCGGCGCGGGCCTCGAGGTGATCGGCTCGGGTGAGTACAAGAGCGCCGCCGACACCCTGGCTGGAACGGAGATGACCGAGGCCCACCGGGAGATGGCCACGTCGCTGCTCGACTCGACCTTCGACCAGTTCGTCGAGGGGATCGCCAAGGGTCGCGGACTCGACCCGGTGAAGGTGCGCCACCTGGTCGACGTGGCGCCGGTGAAGCCCGAGGAGCTCCTGGCCCTGGGGCTGGTGGACGCCGTGGAGCACTTCGACCTGGCGATCGAGCGGCTTGGCTCTGGCCCGGTGGTCGAGGCTGCGGAATACGCGGCCGTCGATCCCGAGAGCATCGGCTGGGAGCCCGTGGCCCGTCACGCCCTGGTCTACGGCTCGGGCATGGTGCTGGTGGGCAGCGGCACGGACACCCGGACCGGTGCCCGGGTCTTCACGTCGGACACCGTGGGCCAGGCGCTGCTCGACGCCGCCGAGGACCCCGAGATCACCGCGATCATCTTCCGCGTCGATAGCCCCGGCGGCTCGCCGCTGGCCGCCGACATCATCTGGCGCGCGGCGGAGCGGGCCAAGGAGAATGGCAAGCCCTTCATCGCCTCGGTCTCCAACATGGCGGCGTCGGGTGGCTACTACGTCCTGGCCGGTGCCGACCTGATCGTTGCGCCTCCCGGCAGCCTGGTCGGCTCGATCGGCGTCTTCGTGATGCGCCCCGTGTTCGCCGGGCTGCTCGAGAAGCTCGACATCAACGTCGAGACCATGACGCGCGGCGAGTTCGCCGACGTGCTGCTGACTTCGCAGCCGCTCAGCGAGCGGGGGCGCGAGCGGCTGATGACCGAGATCCTCGCCCTCTACGACGTCTTCGTCGCGCGGGTCTCCGAGGGGCGGGGCCTCACGGCGGAGCAGGTGGACGCGGTGGGCCGCGGCCGCGTCTGGACCGGCATCCAGGCGAAGGAGCGCGGGCTGGTCGACGAGCTCGGCGGCCTGCGCACCGCCGTGCGGCTGGCCAACGAGGCGGCGGGTCTCGACGCCGACGCCGACGTGGCGCTGGTTCCGTACCCGGCGCCGCGCTCATTGGCCGACCAGATCGCCGAAGCGCTCCAGCAGCGGATCGCCGCGGCGGCGGCACCGTTGCGGCTCACGGCTCTCGACGAGCTCGGTCCGCGTCTCGGGAAATAGACTGAGGAGCGTCTCGTCGGTGGCGACGCAGCGATAGGCCGCGTCGGTCGACAAGGTCACGTCGAACTCTTTCTCCAGGTGCACCGTCTGCCCTCCCGGCGCGCTCGGGCCAGCGCCTCCGCGCGGGTTCTAGCGGATCTCCACGACGAGCGGCGAGATCATCAGAGGCGCGCCCGCCGGCAACGCCTCGAGCAGCGACGCGACGCTCGCAGCGAGACCCGTGAGCCGCAACGGTGCCGCCGCCGCGGCGATCCGCTGCTGGAGCGCTTCGGCGATCTGGTCGGCCAATGAGCGCGGCGCCGGGTACGGAACCAGCGC
>PVMS01163549.1_pt1 | contig 10146 bp, 12 predicted proteins | sample 1853461 | NCBI WGS metagenome assembly PVMS01 (sample SAMN08582032, study PRJNA380276) | Marine sediment metagenome, whole genome shotgun sequencing project. | isolation source: ocean sediment barecode stripped | collected 2017
GCAAGTTCCTTGATTTCAGATAGGTCGTAAGGGAAAGGTTTACGCTCATGCAAGGCCATCAGCGTAAACCTTTCCCTTACGACCTATCTGAAATCAAGGAACTTGCCGGGGTGTACGTGACCCAAATTTTCGAATTCAGGTATGTGATGAAGGCGTCTTCATATACAATCGCGATGGTATTTGGAATGCGACCGATCCATTCGATCTTTATCCTCATCTAAATGTTGCCGAAGATGGCGCCCATGCGTTTTACTTGGGCTGCGAGTTGGCACGTGCTCAGATCGCTTGGCAATTAGGCAAACGCTACGACCAAGACGAAGAACTTGGCTGGGGAGTCGCTGTTGAGAAAAACGAGCAAGACTTAAGCACTTTCAAAGACGAAGGTAGCACCATGCAATCTCGCAAAGATCGTAAAAAGAATCGACAAAACATTAAAGACAAGAAGAACGACGCTAGACGCTGTTAACACGTAAACATTCTGCCTTTTATTAGAGAAACTATTCTGACTACGCTGCATGAAGACGGCAGTGCTCATCTTGCACCTATGGGTGTGCATGAAACTGATCGGGGGTTAATGCTTGCGCCGTTCAAACCTTCGGCAACTTTGAATAATTTATTGCGCGCAGGCACTGCCAGCATTAACTATCCAGATGACGTGCGTATTTTTGCTGGCTGCTTAACAGGACGACGTGATTGGGAAACATTACCCACCCATGTTATTGATGGGGTAAGACTTGATAATTGTTTAGCACACACAGAAATCAAAGTGCACACACACGAAGACGATGAGCAACGTCCTAAGTTTTATTGCGATATCGCCCATGAGCAAATGCATCAAGCTTTCCATGGATATAATCGCGCACAGTTTGCTGTGATTGAATTAGCTATACTTGCAAGCCGTTTACATATGCTTCCTCTTTCAAAAATAGATAGTGAAATAGAGTATCTTCGCATCGGCTTTGATAAGACTGCAGGTGAAAGAGAATTAGAAGCATGGGGTTGGCTAATGGAAAAAGTCACCCAATTTAAAACTGAACAAACCGAGAAAGCATAATGACTGGATTTTTAGCAAGTGTTGATAACTTAGAGGACGCCGTTACTGTCAGCGAGCATGGCGTAGATATTATTGACTTAAAAGATCCTAGTCAGGGAGCACTCGGCGGACTCACTATCAATGCGATACATGACATTGTTGATCATCTCTGGGAAAAATCAATTGTCAGCGCCACTGTGGGTGACTTAGAAGCAGATGTTTCGTTAATATTAGAACAAATAGGCAAAGTGGCTGATACAGGTGTGGACTATGTGAAAGTCGGTATGTTTTCCCAAGCACATATTGATAACTGCTTACCCACCTTTGAGTACCATGCACGACGTGGCATTAAGATTATTGCGGTACTTTTTGCGGATGTAGATTTTGACATTCAAGAAACAGTCAAAGCCTGCAAGAAGGCACATTTAACCGGGGTGATGATAGATACTGCAGGCAAGAGTGCTGGTAGTTTGTTATTGCACAGAGAACTAAACGAACTCGCAAGCTTTGTTCAGTCTGCCAAGAATAGCGGCTTACTGACAGGGCTCGCAGGCTCATTACGCGAAAAAGACATTAAAACCTTATTACCCATCAATCCTGATTACATCGGCTTTCGAACTGCATTATGCAAAAACCTAAAGCGTACCGAACGAATCAATACTGAAGCAGTGAGCAGCATACGTAACTTAATACCAAACACCCTACCAGCCGTCCATCAGGGATAAAATCAATTCAAATACCGACCTGATAACAACGGCAAATCAGGTTCTGAACTGACTATAAGGTCAAATTATTTGTACTAACAAACTGCTATAGTTAGCAAAATATCTGTTCTAAACACCTTCCAGCCAATATGACAATCACTGTAAAAATCATTCGTGGTGATGATGTCCACAAACTCAGATGTGAACCTGAATTCATTTCTGGCTGGCAAGCTTTAGCAAATAACACTTCACATGTTACGGTGTTCCAAGAACCTGCTTTCGTCAACTGCTGGTACCAACAGTATGCCTCAGAATTTGAACCTGTCCTTGCTCTAGGATATACAAAAGAAATGCGCTTAATTGGTTTATTGCCATTAGCCCTCGATAAAAAAACCCATGTGCTCACTCATGCTGCCGCACAACAAGTTGAATATAGCGGTTGGCTACGTCACCCAGAGTATAAGAATACATTCATCAGCACAGCATTGTCCGTTGTTCAAAAAAATATTGGTTTTTCATCTTGGCGTTGGTCACACATACCACCACATGCTGAAGTTGATTGGTTATTAAACCCAACAAGCGAACTCAAAGGAATACATTTTCATTATGAGAAAGTCGCATCACCTATTTTAGATTTACATAATGAAGAAAAAATTAACAAAATCAAAAAAAGCAAAAGCGTTAAATCAAAAATTAATCGCCTTAAAAGAAAAGGCGAACTACGAATAGAACACATCACCGAGACAGATCGTGCTAGCGAAGTCATGAGCCAAATAACCGACCTAGTGAATTTTCGTCATGGTGCAGCACACGGTGACCTTGCATTCAGAGAAGATCCTTTGCAAGCAGGATTTTACCAATCACGAAGCAAGAACCTAATAGAGAATCATTTTAGCGCGCTGTGGATGGGTGAAACATTACTCGCTTTCCATTTTGGCGGTACAGACAAAGACACAATTTATATTGGTTTAACTGCTTTTGATCCAAGAGAAAGCAAACATTCTCCTGGCGTGATACTCATTCTATATCTTGCACAACTCATGCAACAACAAGGGATTAGATACATTGATCTCACCCCAGGAGGAGATGAATACAAAGAACGATTCAGCAATAGTCATCACACACTTTACCGCCCTATTATGTTTTCTAGCAGCCCTGCTAAATATATAGATATTGTTAAAAAAGAAACTAAAGCTAAGATGCTTGGCATTTTATCTTCTGCGGGAATAAACAAAGAGGCTGTCGTTAAAAAGATAACTAATCAAAAAAAAATTCATCTAAGTCAGGAAAATTATCTTATAAGTTATTTAAGCTAGAATTAGGAGTTAATTCTACAAGTAATAGTACAGAGCATAATACTAATATAAAAATTCATGAATACTCAGACTTGTTATCACACCAAGGCTATAGCAGTAGCATCGAAATGCAAAAACTACTGGAAGATGCTACACAAAGGTTCTCTAAAGAAGAAACACTTGTCACTTTAACAAATGACGGAAAATTAGTTGGATACGCGTGGATTAGCAAGCCTGGCGCAAAATATAGAAATCATGGCTTAGAGCATAGCTCAGGAAACAGCGAAGTTGTGTTTGACTGTATCGAGGTTGAAAATAAATTACCACGCACAGATATATTTAAAAGTTTACTAAACGCTATGATGGCACATGCAATAAGTATAAAATCCACAACTGCATATATGTATATACCGAAAAATATTAGCGCAGACAGTTATCAAATAATCAAGCAATTAGGGTTTCAAGCTCTAGAAAAATAAATAACTAAGTGTGCTTATTCATTTCTATAAATGCTCTCAACACATCACGACGGCTAATCTGGCCGACTAAACGATTGTCTTCTACTACTGGATAACGTCGCGGACCTTTTTCCATAAATAGCTTTGCAACATCGAGCACACTTGCTTCTGCTTCCACAGTGAACACCTGCTTAGTCATGTAATCTTCAACACGACCTCCGAGTTCCTCGTAGTAACCTGCTTGAATAGCAACTTTCATACAATCTTTTTCGGATAACAATCCAATCAAGTTTCCATGATCATCAACCACAGGTGCTCCCGAAATACGATTCTTAACTAATACATCAATTGCATTCATAACATCCATATCCGGTGCAAATGTCACCAGACTTGCGCTCATATAATCTTTTACGACAATTGATTGAATCATTATTATTCCTTGTGTTTTTTACTGCATGGCTTTGAGCAAGAATTACATTTACTTCCAATACCGCCACAAGAGCCTTGGATTGGCGTGCGCCCAAACAAAATTCCTACCATCATAGCGGTAAACATGAAAGCAAATATAGCCATGCTAAACAATAATGTCGTCATATCGAATTGCTAACCACCAAAGTCATCCAACAAAATATTTTCATCTTCCACCCCTAAACCTTGCAACATATTAATCACCGCAGCATTCATAACTGGTGGCCCACATATATAATATTCGCAGTCTTCAGGTGCAGGATGATCTTTTAAGTAATTATCATATAATACTTCGTGAATAAAACCTGTATAGCCTTCCCAATTATCTTCTGCTTGCGGGTCAGATAATGCCACATGCCAGTGGAAATTTTCATTAGCTTCTTGAAGACCATCAAAATCTTCTACAAAAAACATTTCTCGTTTACTTCGTGCACCATACCAAAATGTAATCTTACGATCGCTACCCAATCTCTTAAGTTGATCGAAGATATGTGAACGCATAGGCGCCATACCAGCACCACCACCTATGAATACCATTTCATTCTTTGTATCACGCGCAAAGAATTCACCAAATGGGCCAGAAATAGTGACCTTATCTCCAGCTTTCAAGCTATATATGTAAGAAGACATAATACCAGGAGGAATATCGCTACTACCTCCAGGTGGCGGAGATGCAATACGAACATTCAGCATAATTTTCCCTTTTTCATCAGGATAATTTGCCATGGAATATGCACGAGTAACGATTTTATTAGCATTCGATTCGTATTGCCATAAGTTAAACCGATCCCAATCACCATGAAACTTTTCTTGCACGTCAAAATCTTAATACTTTATTTGATGGAGTGGACATTCAATTTGAATATAACCACCGGCACGAAAATTCACTTGTTCACCTTCAGGTAATCTTAGGACTAGATTTTTAATGAATGTTGCAACGTTATCATTAGATTCAACTGTACATTCCCACTTCTTAACGCCAAACACCTCTTCTGGCACTTCAATGTTCATGTTTTGCTTAACAGCAACCTGACATGACAAGCGATAACCTTGTGAAGCTTCTCTCTTTGTTATGAGAGACTCTTCTGTAGGTAACAAAGAACCTCCACCATCATAAATTTTCACGCGACACTGTGCACATGTTCCGCCGCCGCCGCATGCTGAAGGTACAAATAAATTAGCATCTGCCAAAGTTGAAAGTAATTTCCCACCTACTGGGGCAACGATTTCTTTTTCACCATTGATCGTAATCGTGACATTCCCACTTGATACCAGCTTTGATTTTGCAAAAAGAATTAACAATACCAGCGACATAACAATTGCTGAGAAAAATGTAACACCTAATGTGATTTCTACCATAGCTATACTTCCATGCTCTAAAGCTGTATGCCTGAAAATGCCATGAAACCCATCGACATTAAGCCAACAGTGATAAACGTAATCCCCAATCCCTGTAATCCATCTGGGACGTCACTATATTTTAATTTCTCTCGGACACCGGCTAATGCAGTGATGGCTAATGCCCAGCCAATACCTGAGCCAATGCCATAAGTGACACTTTCTGAAAAATTATAATCACGTTCAACCATAAACAGCGACCCACCAAGAATTGCACAATTCACAGTAATTAATGGCAGAAAAACACCTAATGCGTTATATAAGGCTGGAAAAAATCGGTCTAACACCATTTCCATAATTTGTACCATGGCTGCAATGACACCGATGTAGCTAATCAATCCTAGAAAACTTAAGTCAACCTCAGGAAAGCCCATCCATGCTAACGCGCCGTCTTTAAGTACAAATTGATATAACAAGTTATTAGCAGGCACTGTAACAACTTGTACCGCTATCACTGCCGCTCCCAAACCTAAGGCTGTTTCAATTTTTTTCGATATCGCTAAAAATGTACACATACCCAAGAAGAAAGACAGTGCTAAGTTTTCAACAAATATCGCCTTAATAAGTAGGCTAATCGTTGCTTCCATTAGCTTGTCTCCGTGCGATGTATGGCATGAATTTGATATTCTCGCTTTTCAACCTGTTTAGGTTTCCAAGTTCTGATTCCCCAAATCATTAAACCAATAATAAAGAATGCACTAGGTGGCAATAGCATCAAGCCATTAGGTTCGTACCAACCACCATCTTTCGTTAGCGGAAGTATTGTATACCCGAGTAAAGAACCTGACCCGAAAAGCTCCCTGACTACAGCCACCGAGATTAATACAACGCTATAACCCAATCCATTACCTATTCCATCCAAAAAACTAATGGCAACAGGGTTCTTCATAGCAAACGCTTCAGCTCTGCCTAATACAATGCAGTTGGTAATAATCAAACCAACAAATACTGATAGCGTCTTACTCACTTCGTAGGCATAGGCTTTTAATATTTGGTCTACAACTATTACTAGCGAAGCAATGATTGTCATCTGTACGATAATTCTAATACTGCTGGGGATGCGATTTCTAATCATACTGATGGATGCATTTGACAGTGCTGTCACAGAGGTCAACGCCAAACACATAATCAATGCTGCTCCTAGCGTCGTCGTCACTGCCAACGCAGAACAAATTCCTAAAATTTGTAAAGTGATAGGATTATTATCGATCAACGGATCCAGCACTACACGCTTGGCACTTTCACTCATAACGCTTCTCCTACTCGTACTTTATTCATAAATTTCTCAAAGCCATGTTCACCCATCCAGAAATGAAACATATTAGTCACACCATTACTGGTTAACGTTGCACCTGATAAACCATCAACTTGATAGCTTTCATTTGGATTCCCCGATACCACAGCACCTTTAACAACGCTAAGTGCTAATTCATTATCTTGATTAAATAATTTTTTCCCTTTCCACGAAGCTTGCCATTTCAGGTTATCTACTTCGCCGCCAAGACCAGGTGTTTCTCTATGGTCATAAAATTTCAAAGCGTAAATTGTATTCATGTCTTTCTCCAAAGTGACATATCCATACAAAGTCGACCAAAGCCCATAACCATGGATAGGAAACACATACCGATTTACTACATTATTTTCTTTCACCAAATAAATTTTAGCGAAATTAGCACGTCGATTAATATTTGCCACATCAATATCACTTTTCAGCTCAACACTTAGCTCACTAATTTTTGAAGCTTGACGTTGATCGTAAGTTGTTGCGTCAATATCATCAGCAATGTCACCAGTATCGAGATTAATGACTCGTGATTGTATTGAAGAAAATAATTCCTCAATATCTGCGCCCTGCTCCCATAACCCAGACACTTTTAAAATATTGACCTTTTGATCTAGAATTTTATTCTTTTGTTGCTTTGGTCTTAGCTTTACCGCAACGGTAGAAACAACAATAGAACAAATTAAACATAGCGTCACCGCCACGATTAAAATATTAGCCGTGCTATCTTTAGACATAATTACGTTTGCGCCTCCTCACATTCGCTTGCACTACAAAGTGATCTATCAAAGGCGCAAAGATGTTTGCAAACAATATTGCCAACATAATACCTTCTGGAAATGCCGGATTGATAACACGTATTAACACGGTCATGAATCCTATTAAAAATCCAAATGTCCAGCGCCCCACATCAGTCATCGCAGCCGACACAGGGTCTGTCGCCATGTATATCATGCCAAATGCGAACCCGCCTAGCGATAAATGCCAATACCAAGGCATTGCAAACATAGGATTAGTATCGCTACCAATCCAATTAAGAAACGTTGAAGTAACTACCATGCCACCGAACACACCGAAGATAATTCTCCAAGACGCAATGCGCGTGTACATTAAGAACATGCCACCAAGAATGCAGGCCAAAGTTGACGTTGAACCAATTGAACCTTGAATCGACCCCATAAATACTTGAGTCCAGGTAATACCATTAGCAAAAATGGCTTGCATCCCATCTAACGCAGCCAATCCTAATGGTGTGGCTCCCGAGAAACCATCAACTGCAGTCCATACTGCATCACCTGACATGTCTGCAGGATAGGCAAAGAATAAGAAACAGCGGCCTGTTAATGCTGGGTTTAAAAAGTTTTTGCCAGTTCCTCCGAACACTTCTTTGCCAATCACCACACCAAAGCTAATGCCTAGTGCAACTTGCCATAATGGAACAGCTGGCGGTAACGTTAACGCAAACAGCATGGAAGTTACCAAGAACCCTTCGTTGACCTCATGGTTACGAACGGCAGCAAAAATCACTTCCCAAATACCACCCACCAATAAAGTGACGAAATAAATAGGAAAGAAATACATAAAGCCATGCGTAAAATTACCCAGCGGATTACTTGCGTCATAAGCAAATCCAAATAGTGACAATATACTTCCACGCCAACCTGGCGCCTGTTCTATTCCCATGGTCGCCATAGCTGTATTTGCCTGGTAGCCAATATTCCATAGGCCAATCATGATACAAGGCAGCGTTGCGATAACCACATAAGTCATTACACGTTTGATATCTAGAGCATCTCTTGCATGGGGTGCATGCGGCGTTACATCTGATGGTGTATATAAGAATGTATCTATCATTTCGTATAAAGAATAAAACTTTTCGTAGCGCCCACCTTTTATAAAATGGGGATGAATGCTATCCAAATATTTTCTTAACTTTGACATTAACCTTCCTTCTCTATTTGGATAAGATTTTCTCTTAGCATCGGTCCGAATTCGTATTTACAGGGGCACACAAAAGTACATAACGCCAAATCCTCCTCATCTAATTCTAAGCAACCCAAAGCTTGCGCCAAATCAGTATCTTTAGTGACTAATGCTCGCAACAATTGCGTAGGTAGAATATCTAGTGGCATCACACGTTCATATACACCTATAGGCACCATGGCTCGTGGGCTACCATTTTGCGAAGTGGTGAAATCAAATTTTGCTTGTTTCCTAAAAAAACTTGAGAGCAGCGCATTCGATTTAGAATATTTCTTCATGCCTGGCACAATCCATCCAAAGAATTCTCTTTCTCTGCCTTCAAATATTGCAGTCACTTGTAAATTAAACCGGCCTAAATAACTTGCCCAGCCAGCTGCACGCCAACCCGATAATACCGAACCAGAAATAATGCGGCATTCACCTGGCTTCACTTCGCCTTCTATAATGTCATTGGTATTAGCACCAAGTCGTACACGCAGTAAACGTGGATTTTGTATAGCAGGACCTGCCAATGAAATTATTCTATCTGTCCATATTCTTCCGGTTGTAAATAGCTTGCCAAAAGCAATGACATCTTGGTAATTCAAATGCCACACTGTTTTATTTACATTAACTGGATCGATATAGTGAATATGGGTGCCAGGTATTCCTGCTGGATGAGGCCCATTAAATACGGCTGTTTTAATTTTTGGATTATCTACAGTCGCTGATGAACTTTCATCTGCACTGCAAACATAAACATTGCCATCAGTGAGACACGAAAGTATTTGTAAGCCATTATTAAAATCTTGCAGGTATTCAGAAATAATCACCTTCGGATCTGCCGCTAATGGTCGCGTGTCCATCGCGTTTACAAAAATTGAATTCGGCATATCATCAGGGTTAGACGATTTACTATAAGGTCGCGTACGCATTGCTACCCATAGCCCCGAGTTGAGAAGTTGTTCAACTACTATTTCTCGATCAAGTTTTATTAATTGGTTAGCATCTACAGCGTTGAATGTTATTTCTTCATCACCTTCTAAACGAATGACTAACGATTGGAAAACTCGCCTAGCACCACGATGGATAGATTCAACTATGCCAGCTCCAGGCGCAACATAACAAACCCGTGGATTCTTTTTATCATTAAATAGCGGTTGACCTAGTTTTACTCGATCACCTTCTTGCACCAACATAGTTGGCTTCATGCCAACATGTTCTCTTCCAAGAACCGCAACACGCTTTATTTCTGGAGATCCATCTATTTTCTGGCTTGGATTACCATTGATTGGCAGTTGCAAACCTTTAGTGATTTTAAATTGCATTATTAATTCTTAATTAAGTCTCGATGATTACAGCAAGGATGTTTAAGCTTACGTACAATAACTTATTCAACCATAATGCTACTTTCATGCCAATTGATATACGGTAATGATATCGGCAGAACATTGCATTGCTATAAATTTCACGCCGTACTGTCAATATTTTGTTGCACATCAAGCGGTTATTGACATGAAAAAGTTATCAAACATAGAAAAAATCA
>PVMS01024754.1_pt1 | contig 10145 bp, 10 predicted proteins | sample 1853461 | NCBI WGS metagenome assembly PVMS01 (sample SAMN08582032, study PRJNA380276) | Marine sediment metagenome, whole genome shotgun sequencing project. | isolation source: ocean sediment barecode stripped | collected 2017
CCGAACTCAGCTAAGTGCTATTTTAAATCATTTTTTTTTCAATTTCGTAACCCACCTATCCACTCAATCGCCGCTCTTAAAAGAGCTCCATGGATAATCTTTTTTTAAAACGTGGAGCCCTCCAACCGTAGTTTTTGAGAAGTTGCAATAAAAGATCGTAAGGTCTCATATTTTTGTTAGGCTGTATTCCCGCTTCCCAAGCCCAAGGCTCTCTGCATAATCGAGCTGAATGGTCCAATCCACTTTAGGATAAATCCCTCTAAACTTATCCTCCCCGCACGCTGTGTTTGTTGTGAGGCATGATTCCGGAAGGGCTTGTTCCTGATTCACAAGATCGACAGACGCTTGGTCAATGGCAATCGGGTCTTTGGAGGCAACGATACCGATGTCTCTGACAATCGGCGCATCATTCATTGGGTAACAGTCACATGCCGGAGAAACATCTGTTATAAAATTGACGAACAATGTCTTGCCTTCTTTGCCTTTTAAAACGCCCATGGTGTATTCCACCATATTCTCAAGGAAAACGGGTATGGCCTGGTTCCATTCGATTTCAATGGCGCTTTCCGAGCAAATCAAAATACATTCCCCGCATCCGATACACTTTTTGGCGTCAAGAACCGCTGTTTCTTCGTCTAAAGACAGGGCATTTTGGGAGCAGTGGCTGATACATTCCCCACACGCAACACATTTTTCCTTAACAACTTTTGGGGCGACGGTTGAATGCTGAGCCAGCTTTCCCTTGCGTGATGCACATCCCATACCTATATTTTTTATGGTGCCGCCAAAACCCGAAAGTTCGTGCCCTTTAAAGTGGGCCACCGATATCAATGCATCAGTTTCGACGATATCCGTTCCGATGTACACCCTTTTATAACGTTTCTGATTGATGGTGACAGATGTTTCGCTTTTACCTCTCAATCCATCGGCGATGATAAGCGGAGCACCTACCACGGAATAAGCAAACCCGTTTTGAATTGCCGTTGCAAGATGATGGGGAGAATCGCTCCGTGTCCCGGCATAAAGTGTATTGGCATCGGTCAAAAAGGGGATGCCGCCAATATTTTTAATGGAATCAACGATTCTCCGAATAAATACAGGTCGAATAAAGGCTGTATTTCCGAATTCGCCAAAATGAAGTTTGACGGCAACGAGATCTCTTTCTTTGATGGTTTCTGAAAGACCCGCGGTATGAATGAGCCTTTCCAGTTTGCTAACAAGATTCTCTTTATGTGTTGCCCTTAGATCGATAAAATAGACATTGCTTTTCATGGTGCCCTCCTGATAAAATTTTTCTTAAACTACCGATAGTCATTATCAAAATTAAGGTGGTTGAGTAAAGATGAAACTGGAAATAAAATCGTGCAACGATTTTATATAACGCGACGTTGTCTCTCCTGAAGCGAAAGGCTAAAATTCCTATCCCCAACAGCCTCGCTGAGCGGGATCTCCGCATCGTTACAACAAGCAGCGTGATGAATTCAAATTTAAACGTAAAGCTATTCCTTTTGAAGCAGATCTACAAAATATATGATGATTTTGTCAGCACATTGGATGTGGCATGCCAAAAATATTGTTCCCGGTGTTGTACGAACAATGCGATCATGACAAGCCTTGAAGGGTACCTTATCGCTGAAAACATCTTCAAAATGAACCATCCGAGTTGTTTGAAAGGGTTAAAACAGGGGTATCAAAAAAGCGTTTTTTACCCCAAACAACCATAAACAAGATTGCAGAACTGTGCATCAAAGGCAAGGATCTTCCTCAAGAAGATCACACTCACGCTGAAGAGATCTGCCCCCTTTTGACAAACGATGAATGCCCCATTTATACCGTAAGGCCTTTTGGATGTCGATGTTTGGTTTCAAAACATGATTGCCGTCAGAAGGGATATGCCGATGTTGAACCGTTTGTTTTAACGGTAAACCATCTGATTTTACAGTTCATTGAACATGTCGATGCCAACGGTTTTTCAGGGAATCTTGCTGACATTTTAATCTTTATGGCATCCAAGGAAAATCGTTGTACCTACGAAACGAAACCGTTGAAAAATTCGGACACCCTTTTGATATCGAATCTGCCGATTAAGGTTTTGATGATACCGCCCGAACATCGAATTCAGATTCAACCGATCCTCAACGCACTTTACAACATCAACGTGCCGGCCAGTAAAATGAATAACTCTATCTAAATCCATGTTCTTTTTTGACATATTAATAAGTTTCTGATAAGAAGTTCAAATTAAGTTGGCAATGGATTGTTGATGGTAGCCTAAACATTAATTACAGAATTGATAAAAAGGAGGGACGCGTATGTTAAAGAAAATTACAGTATTTGTGACCGTATTTGTATTTCTTCTTGTAGGTTCAGTCATCGCTGCGGCACCCAAACACGGCGGAACACTAATCTTTGGTCGTGGTGGCGATAGCGTGGGACTTGACATGGCCTATGAAACAGATGGCAACTCTTTTATGATCGGGGACAACATTTTTGAGGCGCTGGTCGCCTATAAAGATGAATCTACAGCTCTCGAACCGGGTCTTGCAGAGTCCTGGAAAACATCACCGGATGGTAAAACCTATACTTTTCAGTTGAGAAAGGGGGTCAAATTTCACGACGGAACGCCGTTAAACGCCGATGCCGTTGTATTTTCCATCGGTCGTATGATGAAAGAGCGAAATGTTAAGTTTCACGGCAAAGCATGGGACATTCCTGCTCAGGAACGAACCCCCGAGTACTGGGTGTCCATGGAAATGAATGACACCGTCGGCGCCATTGAAGCAACCGGTGAATTCACGGTGGTTTTCAAGCTCAAAAGGGTCGAGGCACCGTTTCTGGCCAACATGGGAATGGATTTTGCCTCTATCATCAGCCCCACGGCTTTCATGAAAAACCCAAAGGAGTTTTTGCGTAATCCCGTGGGAACCGGTCCGTTCAAGTTTATCAAATGGGTCAAAGATGATAAGATTGTCCTTGAGAAAAACAAGGACTACTGGGATAAATCCGGCGGACCCTATCTGGACAAGATTGTTTTTCGCTCCATCCCGGAAAATTCTGTCCGATTTCTGGAGCTTAAAACAGGCAATATCCACATTTGCCAGTTCCCCAATCCAGCCGACATTGATCTGGCCCGAAAGGACCCCAATTTGATTCTTCCGACTCAGCCGGGAATGAACATTGGGTATCTGTCCTTTAATCACACCAAAGAGCCTTGGAAAAGCAATGTAAATCTCCGCAAGGCTGTCGCGCATGCCATCAACCGTAAGGCCATTGTTGATAATATCTATCAAGGCATGGGACAGGTTGCCAAAAAATCCCATCCCACCCACCATGTGGGGATATAATGAGGACGTCCCCGGGTTCAAATACGATCCAGATCTGGCAAAAGAATTACTTGTCAAGGCTGGTTTCCCAGGAGGCAAAGGACTTGGAGATATCACCCTTTGGTCCATGCCGGTTCCCAGGCCGTATAATCCTGATGGACAAAAGATTGGCATAGCCATGGCCGCAGATCTGGCCAAAGTGGGTATTACGGCCAAAATTGTGAGCTTTGAATGGGGAACCTATCTGAAGCGACAAAGAGAACAACCCGCAGACATGGATCTCTTTCAGCTGGGCTGGACCGGTGACAACGGCGACCCAGACAACTTTTTAGCCGTACTTTTTGACGGCCTGGCGTCTTCATCCATCAGAACCCAATGGAAAAACGAGACATACCACAATTATATGCTTCAGGGAAAACAGACTATTGATCAGAACAAACGAGTCGACATTTACAAAAAGGCTCTTAAGCTCATTTATGATGAATGCCCGGTCATCAGCGTGGCGCATTCAACGGTCATCTGGCCGGCTCTTAAGAGTGTAAAGAACTTCAAACTTCATCCAACAGGCTCTGTCCGGATGAAAAACGTATCGCTTGAATTATAAGACCAGTTAGCCATATCCCACAACCACAGGGGGAAGGGGTTCATCTCTTCCCCCTTGGCATATAGAAAGAAAAAGGTTTTACGGATAAGCGTTAAAATCTTATGCTCTCATACATTATTCGAAAAATACTGATACTCATCCCCACCCTTTTAGGGGTCTCCATCATTGTCTTCCTTATGCTTCGCTTTACGCCAGGAGATCCGGCCGAGCTGCTGCTTGGAGAGCGGGTCACCGAGGAGGCTTTGCATGATATCAGGGAGCACCTGGGACTCAATGAGCCCTTATACGTTCAATATGGGCTGTTCCTGGGACGTATAATGAAGGGGGATTTGGGAGAAACCATATGGTCTCGGCAAAAAGTCTGGATTGAAGTTAAGGAGCGCTTTCCCGCAACCATTGAGCTTTCTGTTGCCGCCCTGTTCATCAGCTGCTTTTTCGGCATTATATTCGGCATTATTTCCGCCACACGGCAATATTCCATTTTTGACTATTTAAGTATGCTCGGGGCGCTTATCGGGGTTAGTATGCCCATTTTCTGGCTGGGGCTGGTTTTCATGCTTATTTTTTCGCTCCATCTTGGATGGTTACCCCTGTCCGGACGGTTGAGTGTCGGTGTTGATCTTAAAGTCATTACCAACTTTTATATTTTAGATGCCCTGCTGACCAAAAACTGGGTGGCATTGAAAGATGTGCTGTGGCATATCATCATGCCGGCCGTAACCTTAAGTACCATTCCGATGGCCATCGTTGCCCGGATGACGCGCTCGTCCATGCTAGAGGTTTTGCGCCAGGATTATATTAAAACAGCCAAAGCCAAGGGACTATCCCAGTTTATCGTGACCTTCAAACATGCCCTCCGCAACGCGCTCATTCCGGTTGTGACTACCATTGGTCTTCAGTTCGGCGTGGCGCTCGGCGGGGCCATACTTACCGAGACCATTTTTGCCTGGCCGGGAGTGGGTAAATGGATGTATGACGCTGTAATGAAGCGAGATTACATGGTCATTCAAGGGGGTACGCTGATCATTGCCGCCACGTTTGTAGTGATCAACCTGGTTGTTGACGCACTTTATGCAGTCATTAACCCTCGGATCGATGTTCGGTAATTCAATTTTATGAAGGCAAGCAGCCACAAAAAAAGTCCTGAAGACCGGCATCCCATGTTGGATCAATTGAGCCAGCTGTGGCGAAACAAGACAGCGGTGGCGGGGCTGATTATCGTGGTCTGTTTTGTACTTGCCGCTTTTTTTGCACCGGTATTGAGCCCTCATGATCCTGTGGAGATATCGCTCTATGATCAGATCAAGCCGCCTGTTTGGGCTGACGGTGGAACAAGAAAGAATATTCTCGGCACCGACGATCTAGGCCGCGATATTTTATCTCGAATCATTTACGGCTCGAGAGTTTCTCTGATCGTAGCAGTGGTCAGCGTAGGGCTGGCGTTTGTTTTCGGGACTTTTCTCGGTTCTGTTTCTGGTTATTACAAAGGCACCCTGGATAACGTCATTATGCGAATTATGGATATTATTCTGGCCTTTCCATATCTTCTTCTGGCCATTGTGGTGGTTGCGTATCTTGGGCCCAGTCTGCAGAACGCCATGATGGCCATCGGTATCACATATATCCCTAGATTTGCACGTATTGTTCGCGGCAGTGTGCTTGAGGAATGTGAAAAAGATTATGTAATGGCAGCCAGGGCTGTCGGAGCAAGAGATTGGCGGATCTTATTTATTGCTATCTTGCCAAATTGCCTTGGCCCGTTAATCGTTCAAACCACGTTAAGCTTTGCATCCGCCATTCTGGATGCTGCGGCTCTGAGCTTTCTCGGCTTGGGCGCCCAGCCACCCACACCGGAATGGGGAGCCATGATCGCCAAAAGCCGAGGCTTGATTCTCAGAGCTTCCTGGGTCATGACGTTCCCCGGTATTGCTATATTATTGGCGGTACTCGGGTTTAATCTGCTTGGCGATGGTCTGCGGGATGCGTTGGATCCGAGATTGAGGGACTGAAAAAAGCTGAAGTTAAACCAAGACCTATGGATAACAACAACCTTTTGGATATTCAGAACCTGCGAACCCATTTCGACGTCCATGGATATGTGGCCAAGGCGGTGGATAATGTAAGCCTGACGATCGGAAAAGGGGAAACCTTGGGGTTGGTGGGAGAATCAGGTTGCGGCAAAAGTGTGACCGCACACTCGATTATTAAGCTTATCCCCCAACCCCCGGGACGGATTGTAGGTGGCAGTATATTTTTTGAAGGTCAGAACATCCTCGAATTTTCTGAAGCCCGGATGCGAAAGATCAGAGGCAACCGGATATCCATGATCTTTCAAGAACCGATGACGTCCTTAAATCCGGTTTTTCCTGTGGGAAACCAGGTTGGAGAGGTCATCCGTCTTCATCAGAAGCTTTCTCGAAGTGACACACGGGATCGAGTCATCAGTATGTTCCAGCTCGTGGGCATCCCGGAACCGGAAAAGCGATTGGCAAACTATCCTCACCAGATGAGTGGCGGTATGCGCCAACGCGTCATGATCGCCATGGCCCTCGCGTGTAATCCAAGACTCATGATTGCCGACGAACCCACCACTGCGCTGGACGTAACCATTCAGGCTCAGATACTGGATCTGATGAACACGCTCAAGGCTGATACCGGCGCTGCTATCCTTTTTATTACCCACGACTTGGGTGTTATTGCCGAAATGGCCCAGTTCGTTGCCGTCATGTATACCGGAAAGCTTATGGAATACGCCGAAGTCAGAGCTATTTTTTCAAATCCGAAACACCCATATACCGTTGGCCTTTTGGAATCTATTCCGGTCCTGGGTCGAGAGACCGAAGCTCGCCGGCTCAAAACCATTACCGGCATCGTGCCATCCCTTTTCAACCTTCCTGAAGGCTGCCTGTTCAGCGACCGGTGCCCGGATGTCTTTGAAGACTGCCACAAGGTAAAGCCGGATATTTACACTGTTGGGAAAAATCACACGGCAAGGTGTTTAAAGTATGCCTGATCACCAAACAGAAATACCGCCTCTAGTCCAGATTAAAAATTTGGTCAAATATTATCCGATTCGTGGCGGCATCTTCTTAAAAGAAATCGCTTCGGTAAAGGCCGTAGATGGTGTTAGTATGACCATTCGTCAGGGGGAAACGGTTGGGTTGGTGGGCGAATCAGGATGCGGGAAGACCACTTTGGGACGGGCTATACTACGGCTGGAAGAGCCGACTTCAGGCGAAGTTCGATTCGAAGGGAAAAATATTTTAACCTATAATCACCATCAAATGAGAACATTGAGAAGACAGATGCAGATTATTTTCCAGGATCCGTTTTCTTCGCTAAATCCAAGAAAAACGGTGTCCCATATTATTGGGGAGCCGCTACTGATCCATGGCATGAAAAATCGTTACGAACGGAATGAAAAAATCCTCGAAATGCTGCATGTGGTTGGATTGCGAAAAGAGCACATGCGTAGATATCCTCATCAGTTTTCCGGCGGTCAGCGTCAGCGAATCGGTGTTGCTCGCGCTCTGATACTGAATCCCAAACTTATTATTTGTGATGAGGCCGTATCGGCGCTTGATGTATCCATCCAGGCCCAGGTAATCAACCTGTTAAAGGACCTGCAGGAAACGTTCGGCCTAACCTATCTTTTCATATCTCATGACTTGAGTGTTGTTGAATATATAAGTGACCGCGTGGCAGTGATGTATCTTGGTAAAATCGTTGAACTGGCTAAAAGTAAAGAACTGTATCATATGCCTCTGCACCCTTATACTCAAGCATTGCTATCGGCTTCGCCTATTCCTGATCCCGGCCTAAAAAGAGAAAGGATTATCCTAAAAGGGGATGTCCCTAGCCCAATAGACCCTCCTCCAGGGTGCCGCTTTCATACGCGTTGTCTGTATAAACAAGAAATCTGTTGTCATAAAGAGCCGGAATTAAAGGAAGTTAAAGAAGAACATCAAGCGGCTTGTTTTTTTGCCGGCAAAACAGGGGAACGACGCAATAACTTTTCAGGCTAAGTACATGTATTCATAAATACGGTGACGTATTTATAACTTGGTTTATTCATTCTATGCATGCAAAAGTGTAAAGTGCCTAAAGTGAAGTATAGTGCCTAAAGTTAAGGTATTCTATCAATTTTAATTATAATTGATTGCGCTGAAAGCGCGTTCCTCAACTTTAGCTCACTTTAGGCACTTCAAACTTTTGGACTTCAGCTTATACGGGAGAGTTGTACTGATAAAAATACGTGGTCGTATTTATGAATAAGAGCACTAAGCGGATGAAAATACTTTCTGTTTCAGATCGTGTTGTATCGACACTGTATGATAATTTTGATGCCGAACGTTTTCCGAAAGTAGACCTGATCCTTTCCTGTGGTGACCTCCCTCCTGAATACCTTTCTTATCTCGTTGCCTCGTTTAATGTTCCCCTATACTATGTCCGCGGGAATCATGATATCCGGTATGATTCAAAGCCTCCTGATGGGTGTGTCGATCTAAATGCCCGACTCATTCGATTCCAGGGAGTCAATCTGCTGGGCCTTGAAGGGTCACGCTGGTACAGCGGAGGGCCCCATCAGTACACCGAAAACGAGATGTGGAAGATAATTCGAAAACTTCGATCCAAAATTTGGTGGCGAGGAGGTATCGATATTATCATTACGCATGCACCGCCACGCTATATTCATGATGCAGAAGATCTATGCCACAGAGGGTTGAAAAGCTTCCGACGGCTCATTGACCGCTACCGTCAGATCTATTTTATCCATGGCCACATTCATGCGAATTTCAGCGATCCCGCTGAGCGCATAACGAAAATTAACAAAACTAAAGTTGTTAACACGTATGGCTATTACCTTTTTGAAATCGATATGGATCGGGATTCGGAATAAACTGGAAAACATCCGGTACGGCCGCACCCGCGATCAATTGGTAAAATCTTTCAAAGAAGACCAGCAGAAAGAAGAGGCCTTTGATCATAAAGACCGGGGGTTTTGTTCGGTATCGGTTAAGCAGATTGTAGGGAGTGTGGGACGATACCAGGACTTTGACAGTGAGTTCCGATTAATGCTTCACATGCCTTCTGACAGACTTCAAAGTATAAAAGAGGCAATGAAAAGTGGTAAAACGCTTCCTCCTGTCAAACTTTATCAAATAAAGGATGAATACTACGTTCTGGATGGAAATCACCGCATTGCAGCGGCAAAGGAAATAGATCGCCATGAAATCGATGCGAAAATCGTAGAATTTATTCCGTCCAAAGACACGCTGGAAAATATTCTGTATCGCGAAAAAAGTGAATTTAATGAAACAACCCTGTTGCCATACGCCATAGACCTGACAGAAGTTGGACAGTACGCCCACCTGATTAAACAGGTTTCAAAGCACCAGGATTTTTTGAAACACGAGACAAAAGAACCGGTTTCATTTGAAAGCGCGGCTAAAGACTGGTATAAGACCATCTATCGCCCCCTGATCGATATCATCGATCAAGGCCGTCTCATCAAGTCTTTTCCGGGACGGACAATTGCCGACCTTTATACATATATTTCCATCCATCAATGGCAACATCGACGAACACGGAATTATGGGAGCGCGATTGACCGCCTCATATCTGATAACATGGAGGAATTTAGAAAGAAAATGTCAAATACGAAAGAGATCGAATACCCCGAGATGACGCGGGGAATAATAGCGTTTGTTCTGATAAATGTAAAAGCAAAAAGTGAGTTTAAAATAATGGATAAACTCTTTGCGCTTAAAGAAGTGCAGGAGGTCCATTCCGTTCATGGTGAAATTGATCTTCTCGTAAAGGTTATGTTAACACGAGACCTGCTGTCCTCTGATGCTGAAATCATCGGACAGTTTATCCATGATAAGATAAGAAGTGTTTCGGGTATAACCAGCACCGTGACACTCATTCCCGGCGTTTCAAAGATGAAGGAAAAATAGAGCGCATTTTGTCATGTTGCAATTCAAGTTTCGCACCCTAATTTTGATTGCAACCCACAGCACGGAACGGCTGAATGATATTTTTTTAAATGCAAAATTTAAAAAACGTTGTCGCTCTAGCAACGGCGCATACATATTAAATAAGATTTATGTTAAGGAATGAGTGATATACCTTCGATAAGCGATAACAACGCTGATATCTGGTAAGGCTGGATAATGTTTTTTTAAAGGCAAAATATTATCGGATTCAGTGTTAAA
>PVMS01040644.1_pt1 | contig 10141 bp, 11 predicted proteins | sample 1853461 | NCBI WGS metagenome assembly PVMS01 (sample SAMN08582032, study PRJNA380276) | Marine sediment metagenome, whole genome shotgun sequencing project. | isolation source: ocean sediment barecode stripped | collected 2017
CACCTATCCGCGCCCTTTATAATTCAAAAGCCGCAACCTCATGAGATTACGGCTTTTATTATTTTATGGTGGCGATGTAGCTCAGATGGTCAGAGCATGCGGCTCATATCCGCAGTGTCCGGGGTTCAATTCCCTGCATCGCCACCATAAAATAATAAAAGCCGTAATCTCATGAGGTTGCGGCTTTTGAATTATAAAGGGCGCGGATAGGTGCTATGTCTGACCACCATCGAGGCTTCCTGGTGTTTTCCTGAAATGTGACAAAGTAAAAAAATATAGGAGGAAATACAATGAGTACGAAAAGCGAAATCTCAGATCAATTCGTGATGTGGAACAAAGCACTTCAGACGGGAGATCCAGATAAAGTCGTAGCATGTTATGACATAGACGCGATTCTCCTACCGACCGTTTCCGCCAAAGTTCGCCAAAGTCACGACGAAATACGTGACTACTTCGAACATTTTTTATTGAAGAAGCCGAATGGAAGGATAACAGAGCAGAACATACGCGTATATGATAATATTGCGACAAATTCTGGCCTATACACTTTTTCTTTGACGGAAGATGGTGTCCAAACAGATGTTGCTGCAAGATTTACCTTTATCTATCGAAAATATGAGGATGGCTGGCTGATCATTGAACATCATTCTTCGATCTTGCCTGCATAGAAATAGGGTGACTTAACAAGCCGACCCAGGGGGTGTTCTGTTAGGTGTCAAGGCTTGACTTGAATCCTTGGACCCTCTTCTCCAACTAAATTGGAGAAGAGACTTAAATGTTTTCACACAATGACTGATAGTGTTTTTTGATTAGATCGATGAAATGCGGACATTGCAAGGAGAGAGGGTCATGACGACAGAGAGTTTAAATAACATTTTCACTCCGATTGTTTTGAAAAAATTGTTTCCTGAAGATCGTACAGACCGCTTTTTTGATGCCCTTTTTGGAGATCCGGCGGAAGGTGCTTTCAATATCAGCCTTGAATTCAAGGAACACGGGCATGACCGGCTTAAATTTGAGCTACACCTCACGCAGCGTCCTGGCAAATGCCTCAATTGCAATCTGACATATGGATTGCCGAGCGTATTTGCTCGTCATCCGATAATCAATATCAGCGGGTTGGTTCAGGAAATCAACCGGCTGCTCGGCGGCCGTGCCAGATGCGTTGATTGGCAACTCGGCCTTACTCAGGAAGTTTCGAGCGATCATCATATTATACCATTAGTCATTTCTTTAGCCAAGTGACCCATTCTTGGGTACATACTATTATAGTATTTCAGTCCAATTTGGATAAAACATTACATAGGGCCTTTAAGGGTTTACAGCCGCAGAAGGGGATTAAGCGGGGTGGTGGCCCTTCATTGGTAGCTGTTCGCGATAACCTTCTCGATTTCTTGGATGAAATCAGAGGAGAATAAGGAGAGAATTTATGGATTTGTCAATTTTTCAGAAAATGGAAGCTCCGGAACTAAGAAAATATATTGAATTTCTTCTATGGCACTACCGGGTTGTTGACGCCTTCTGGTTTATCTATGTAGCCGAGCAATTTGATCAGCCCACTGCCGAACGCATCAATGAAAAGGTCTGGGATCGCGTGTCCAGCATGGCGGCCAAAGATATTGTCTCCCGGTTTAAAATCGAGGACAAGGGCCTTAAAGGTTTTGTAAAAACACAAAGACTTTTCCCCTGGTGCATCCTGGTGGGATATCAGATTCAAGAAGCAGACAATGAAGTGATCATTACAGTGCCGTCCTGCCCTACTCAGGAAGCCAGGCTCAAACGCGGCCAAGGCGAGTATGACTGCAAGGAAATGCACCGCGGGGAATTTGCAAGCTTTGCCCAGGTTATAGACGAGCGCATAAGCGTTGAGTGTCTGTTTGCCCCGCCTGATCCTCATCCCGCCGATATGTTCTGTAAATGGCGATTTTTGCTTAAATAGTGTGGGAGACCAAAAGAATCAGGCTCGTGAAAATTCCGGGCTCAAAGTTGTTTTTGTTTCACACTTGCGGCGGGGTAGAATTTCCGAAACGCATAATGAGGGCATCATCGCCCCTATAGTATTTTGGAATTTTTCCAACTATCTTCATGCCAAGTCTTTTGTAAAATTCTATTGCTCCACGATTCCTCGATCTCACTTCAAGCCACAGACCTTTCTTGGCGCACTTTAAAGCATGCATGAATAACTTCTTCCCAAAGCCCTTTCTTCTGTATGATTGTTTAACAACAGTGGAATGGATATGGCCGGTTAAATCAAATATTATGTATCCCACAATTTCTTTATTAGATTCCACAACAATAAAAGTATCTGGTAAGTTGTCTGCATAGTTTAGAAACGTTGCTTTTGAGAAAACGGACTTTGGAAATGCCTGTTTTTCAATTTCAAGTATTTTGTTAATATCTTCAGCCTTGAAGTTTCTGATTTTGGGTTTAACATTCATTGTTTATTGTTTCAGAGCAACTAAAAAAAAGATTTTCAACTTGACCAGTTTATCTTATTAACAATAAATAATTGAAGAATCGGGGCTTTTTATCGAAAATTTGATCTTAATTAAGCGTAATGGGTGATCAGATGTAAAAGAGTGTGGTGTGTGTGAGTTCACACGATTTGGAATCTGATTACCCATGGAGCGGCCTTAACGACGAAAACTCCCCGGCACCTAAAATAATTATAATATATTTTCATCTATTATCAATAAACATTGCGGGCTAAGCTCTTTTTGCAAAGGCTTTTGAGGATAAAATATGGAGAAATTACAAGAAATCACAATTGATGAAGTCGTCTATCGCTATACCGTCCTGCTTTTGGACGCTTACGGTGTCTTGGTCCATACGTCAGGCGCGATTCCCGGTGCTACAGAACTGATTAATGAACTAAATAGTTCCAAAAAGCAATATTACGTTCTGACCAATGACGCTTCGAAGTTGCCAACAACAGCTGCCGAACGTTACCAAGGCTATGGTTTGGCTCTTGAACCGGAGCGTATCATCTCCTCAGGCACACTCCTCAAAAATTACTTTGCCACAAATAATCTCATAGGATCACGATGTGTAGTCCTTGGACCGGAAGACAGTGTGCGTTATGTGGAACTGGCAGGTGGTCGGATTGTTTCCTTCAATGATGTATTTGATGTCTTAGTTATCGGAGACGAAACCGGCTTTCCCTTCCTTGAAACAATAGATATAATCCTAAGCTCCCTGTTTCACAAAATCGATCACAAAGAGGATGTGCACCTTATATTACCCAATCCAGATTTGATCTATCCCAAAGCCGATCAAAATTTTGGATTTGCCAGTGGAAGCATCGCCTTAATGTTCGAAGCAGCATTACATCTTCGCTATCCAGATTTCTCCAATCTGCGCTTTGTGCGTCTCGGTAAGCCCCACCCCCCAATCTTCACTGAGGCATTGAAGCGCAGCGGCAGTAGAGATATGATAATGATTGGAGATCAGCTGGAAACCGATATTCGCGGAGCTAACGCCTTTGGTATTGACTCAGTATTGATAACGAGCGGTGTGTCAGCATCTGGGATGACATTTTTGACCGAAGACCTGCGTCCAACTTACCGAATGCGCTCACTAATGTTTCGAAGAGGAGTAGGGTCATAGAAATTAAGTGATATTATAGAAGACTTTCAGGAGGTCCGTCACCTTTTTGATTTTTTACTGTTATATAGCTTGAAAAGATAGCGCCTATTGTATTATATGATTTTTGACGGTTATAATTTTATATTCAACGTGTTTATGCTCAATTGAGGTGGCACACACTCCTGTCTTAAAAGGAAAAAGGGTTCAACTCTATGCTTTCAGGCTTCGAGAAAATTGTTGAAGAACGGATTCTAAAGGCTCAAAAAAAAGGCGAATTTGACAACCTGCCCGGTTCAGGTAAGCCTCTTGTATTTGATGATGATCGTTGTGTTTCTGAAGATCTTCGCTTGGCATATAAAATATTAAAAAATGCGGATTTTGTCCCTCCGGAAATTGAGTTGAAAAAGGAGATAAAACAGGCAGAAGAGTTGCTGGCCGGCATTAAAGAAACTTCTGAAAAATACCGTATATTAAATAAATTAAACTTTTTAATCATGAAGTTAAATTCAATGCGGAACACATCAATACAACTTGAAATGCCACAGCTATATACGGAAAAGCTGGTAGAACGTTTCGGATCATCTCATTCAAACACAAAAGATTAATTTTGAGGGAAAACCATGAAAAAACTAACACTTGCACTTCTTTCCGGTGGTATATCTTCTGAGCGTGAGGTCTCCATTTCCAGTGGAAAACAGGTTTATGAGGCTCTGGATCGTGAAAAATACGATATCATCCGCTATGATCCAAAAACAGACCTTCCCCAACTGGTCGCGGATGCACCTAAAATTGACGCTGCTCTTATAATTCTTCACGGTCCCTATGGTGAAGATGGCACGGTCCAGGGGCTCCTCGACCTTCTTGAAATTCCTTATCAGGGATCTGGAGTTTTAGGAAGTGCTATCGGCATGAACAAGATTGTTTCAAAACAGCTTTATGAAAAATCCGGTCTTTTGGTTCCCCCTTACATTGCTTTAAAACATATGGATGCCTTAAATCAGGATGAGTGTGTAGAGCAGCTTGGCCTGCCGCTGGTGGTCAAACCGGTTGGAAGCGGTTCAAGTGTCGGCATATCCATTGTCAAGTCAACAGATTCTCTGAAAGATGCGGTGGAGTTAGCATTTGCCCAGGATTCTACGATTCTGCTCGAAGCATATATTGATGGTATTGAACTAACCGGCGGCGTTGTCGGCAATGACAACCCAGAGGCGCTACCCATTATAGAAATCATCCCTGACAAGGCGCATGATTTTTTTGATTATACTGCAAAATATACAGCAGGCGTCACCGAGGAAATATGTCCGGCCCGTATTGATGAATCACAGACCGAAAAAGCTCAAACATCAGCAATAACGGCACATAAAGCTCTTTTCTGTAGAGGATACAGCCGAACCGACATGATTCTAAAAGGTCAAGATATCTATGTCCTTGAGACCAACACCATACCCGGTATGACTGCAACCAGCCTGTTGCCGCAAGCTGCCGGAGTTGCCGGAATTCCTTTCAGTCAGCTTCTTGATAGATTAATAGAGCTCAGCTTAGAGGAAAAAAATATCAGTAGGTGATTCAATGATCATCAGAAGCAGCAAGGAACTCAAGGCGCTTTATCATGAACTTCGTCCCGGAGATATCTTCATAAGCACGTTGATCTATAAGCATATGAAACAATCCGTGCTTATAGATCTTCTTGAACTGGGCGTCACCTGTCTTCCATCCCCCCTTTCACAGACCTTAAACAGTTCCAAGACTGCCCAGGCTCTTGTTTTAAAGAAATGGATGCTGCCCAACACATTCGTTATTACACGACGAATTGACTTGTTAGACACCATCAATGAATACAACAAACTTGGCATTACCCAAGTAGTTACCAAGGAAGATCACCTGCATTGCGGCCACGGTATACGGAAGTGGGATACCATTGAAACCCTATACAGTTTCATGGCGCTGTCTGAATCTTCATATCCTTTTGTTGTGCAGCCTTTTTTGGAAAACTTTACGGATATTCGCGTCATCATTGTGGGAGAATACGTGGAGGCGTATGTTAGACAAAACCCTAATAATTTCAGGATGAATATATCATCGGGCGGTAAAAGATATCCTTACACACTGGACAAGGACCAGGAGAAATTTTGTCACGCCGTTATGGAACGGGGCAAATTTCCATTTGCCCACCTAGATCTCCATAAAACTGATAACGGGGAAAATTATCTTTCGGAAATAGCGTTAAACGGAGGCACAAAAGGCGCAAGTATCAGCCGAAAAGAACTTGATCAAAAAAAGCAAAACCTGCTTGAGAGTCTTGCGAACACTAAATAAAAGGGGGGGTAACGTTTTAGACCTTTGTAAACATTGACGCATTCAGGTGATCTGGTTTTAAACCGTGTCAAACTCGTGCATAAGTAAGCGTAAAGAAAGAACAGTTGCTATCCTGTATATAAAAGCCGATTAAAATGCGCATATTATTTAACTCACGAGTAAAATTTGGCATTTTGCTGTTCTTTCTTAACGCTTTCTAATACACTCAAACAGTGACCCGCTTTAAAACCAGATCACCTGAATGCTTGTGGGACACGTTTTCCAAAAAGCTAAATTAATACAAAGGGGGTATTTTTGAAGAAAGAAAAGAAGACTTTAAATAAACCTGACCGGTCTCCAGAGGTGGGGATTGTAATGGGAAGTGATTCCGACCTTGAAATTATGAAAGAAACCGCTGCGATCCTGACAAGATTCGGCATCCCCTTTGAAATGACGGTTGCATCTGCGCACAGGAGTCCCAAAAGAGCAGCTGAAATTGCGTCTTCCGCTCGTAAGCGGGGAATAAAAGTTATTATTGCAGGAGCCGGGCATGCAGCCCATCTGGCAGGGGCCATGGCGGCCTTTACTTCGCTTCCTGTTATCGGAGTTCCAATAGATTCTTCTTGCCTCCAGGGATTAGATTCTCTTCTTTCTACGGTTCAGATGCCTCCAAGTGTCCCTGTTGCCACGGTATCCATTGGAAAACCGGGTGCGATAAATGCGGGTATACTGGCAGCCCAGATACTTGCTCTTTCAGATTCAAAACTCGCAGAAAGGCTGGAAGAATATAAAAAGGAGATTGCGGAACAGGTTGATCAAAAAGCTGAAAAACTTAAGGAGTACAGATAAGGTAGTAAAGATAGATCATGCCAACCCACGGCCTGACCTAATCAGCGAGGCTGCTCTTATAATAAAAAACGGCGGGGTTATTTCTTTTCCCACGCGGTACCTTTACGGACTGGGGGCAGACGCCTTTAATGCCGATGCGGTGGACAGGATTTTTAAAATAAAGCAGCGGCCTTATAACAAACCGCTACTGGTACTGGTAGACAAACAAAAAGATCTGACCCGGCTGGTACGAAATGTTCCTTCCGTAGCTACCCACATTATGGAACGCTTCTGGCCGGGTGAAGTCACCATTGTCTTTGAAGCCAAAGATTCGTTGCCGGAAAACCTCACCGGAGGTACAGACAGAATCGGTGTACGTATGCCGGAACATCCCGTGGCTTTAGCGCTGACAAATTCGGTAAAAGGTCCCATAACCGCAACAAGTGCCAATATCACCGGCCACGGCGGGTGTTCACGGGTCAAAGATCTGGATCCTCTAATTGCGAACAAACTTGATCTTATCCTTGACGCGGGGCCGCTCAAAGGAGGCATAGGCTCAACGGTCATCGATGTTACCGTTGAGCCTCCAAAAATTCTGAGAGAAGGCGCGGTTTCTTCAAAGGTTATCCTTGCTGCGCTTGACAGACCATAATACAATTTTATATATAAACAATAAATCTATGCCGGAGTGGTGAAATTGGTAGACGCACGGGACTCAAAATCCCGCGGGGGCAACCCCGTGTCGGTTCGATTCCGACCTCCGGTACCAGCAAAATCAAGGGGTTAACCGATTTGGTTAACCCCTTTTTTGGTATGTTTAGGGGTTGTTAATAGGGTTAAATGTTGAGGGGGGGCTTATTCAGTATCTCTCGGTGGAGAGGCAGCGGCGGTAGATAATGATTCTCTTGAGGAGCTTAATATTTGTCGTGCTCTAGAGCTTGTTAATGGGATCATATTACAGGAGCCGCAGATCGGGCAGCACTTATAACTGTTTGTGCGCCGCCAGACAGAGTATATCAAACCAGGAATGATAAGAAAAAGCCATAAAATAGGTTCAACTCCGATTGATCCTTTAGTTTTCAACTTTGGCTTACCTTGATAGCCACAAACTGTACAAAGCAATTCTTTTTTCATAATTTCATTGCCCTTATCCAGCTAACAAACAGCAAGTACTATGCCAATCAGATAAGATAATTTGTGGACGACATAAGAGTTTGACTTTATAGATTATTTTAGGTAAGCTTTAAGATGGATAAACATCAAGAATAGACGGAAGGGCTGCACACATTTATGTATAGTACAGAAAGAAGATGTTGGTAAGTCCTTTATTGGATTGGAGAGAGCCCAGGTGCACATGATTGTGTGCACCGCACATATTCGTGTGCAGTTATGAGTTTATAAATTGAAACGTGTTTCCAGTTTTTCCTTTAGGCTTTTTCTTTTAATGGTTTACACTGTCAAGTGTAGTTTCAACTCATCTCTCTATCATGTCTTTATTTCTTATGGTTTTTCTATATAAATAATCGATGTTGCGATTTAGGTGCGAAACCTTCAATTTCTGGAAATGCTTGATTGAGGCAACGAATCGAGCATCCCAAATTACATATACGAAACACTTATCTCAACATCCTGATAACGTCTAAATTTTACATATTGGTAAGATAACGCAACTGTCAACCCATTCACCTGATTTCTACATCTTGTGTTTCCGAACGATTTTTCTTTTGACACGAAATCTTCCTTATAATATCGTATTGAGAGTTGAATCTCCTGCGAAATCTGATCTCTATCTCAACTGAATCTCCATTTTGAAACACTTCTTATTGTGCTGATCTAATTCTCCATTTACTCCTCGCACCTATTTTTGATTGTTTTTTGATTTATCACATCAAACGTTAAATCTCCATTCAGAGTTTATTTATGGAAAGCACATCAAAATATGTATGGCTATCTCCTAAAAGGACGGGCTTTTCTGAAAGGAGAGGGAAGTTGTCATGAAAGTCATGATAAGAATAGGTGTATCGGTTCTAATTGTTTTTTCCTTCACGGTTGGTCTCTGCTATGGTCAAAGCACTGCTTGGCAATACCTGACTAAAGGTGTAGACTATGCTGACCAAGGGAAATTCAAAGAGGCCAAAGAGGAGTTTGAAAAAGCATTGAAGGTTGACCCATTCTATTACTCTGCAAAACGAGTCTTGAAGGTCATAGAAGATGTAACTGACCATAAGATAGAAAGCGAGCCAGCTATTCATTTTTTCAAGGGAGAAGCCTACGTTATGAAAAGACAGAATGATGAGGCAATCGCTGAATACAACAAGGCCATAGAAATAAACCCGAGGTTTGTTGAAGCCTACAACAGTCGAGGTGCTGTCTATTTGAAAAAATTTCAATTTGACCTGGCCATCTCCGATTTCTCCAAAGCCATAGAGATAAACCCGAAAGATGCAGAGGCCTACCACAATCGGGGGACTACCTATCATGTCAAATTCCAGCATGACCAAGCTATTTCTGATTACAGCAAGGTCATAGAGATAAACCCGAGGTCTGCTAATGCCTACGACAACCGGGGGGCTGCCTATCTGTTCAGCGGCCAGTTAGACAAGGCCATCTCTGATTACAACAAGGCCATAGAGATAAACCCGAAAGATGATCATGCCTACGTCATGCGAGGAGGTGTCTGGCGTTTCAAGGGCGATTATAACCGTGCTTGTTCTGATTTTCAAAAAGCTTGTGAGTTGGGAGATTGTGAAAAACTAAACGAGGCCAAGAAAGAAGGTATTTGTCAATAACAAACAGCAAATGACTACCTTATAAAAATTAGATTTAAAGGCATAGTCAAAACTTATTCTGCCCTTGCTATTTTAACGTCTATATATTGTACCACAGTTGTATTTTCTATTGGCAGCCCGACGTACTGATTTCTGCCCTGAATCAACTCTTGCACCGAAACATTTCTTATTGTGCTGATCTCATCCTCCATCCTCATTTGATTTTCTAATTTTGGTTGTCTTTGTAAGTAAGCAATAAAGGATTTTTTCAAAGAAGATATTATAGTGAAAGGAGGATGTTATGCGAAAATTGTCTTTCCATATTTTGATGTTGGCTCTAATCATTACTATCGGCTGTGCTACTCAACAACCTGTAATAAAAAGTGCCGATGCCTACTACAGTCGGGGGAATGCCTATTATAACAAAGGCCAATATGACCAGGCCATCTTCGACTATAACAAGGCCATTGAGTTAAACCCGAGGTTTGCTGAGGCTTACTTCAATCGGGGAGTTGCCTATTATAACAAAGGCCAGTATGACCAGGCCATCTCTGATCACAACAAGGCCATAGAGTTAAACCCGAAGTATGTTAAAGCCTACAACAATCGGGGGAATGCCTATCATGGCAAAGGCCAGTATGACCAGGCCATCTCTAATTACAACA
>PVMS01029568.1_pt1 | contig 10140 bp, 14 predicted proteins | sample 1853461 | NCBI WGS metagenome assembly PVMS01 (sample SAMN08582032, study PRJNA380276) | Marine sediment metagenome, whole genome shotgun sequencing project. | isolation source: ocean sediment barecode stripped | collected 2017
AGGTGAGGCTGGAGCAGGACAGTGTGAGCTCCAATTGTAGGATCAGACAAAAAAACAGCCGCTCATGTTGGACGAGAGCGGCTGTTTTTTATTTAAATGGTCGGGACGAGAGGATTTGAACCTCCGACCCCCTGAACCCCATGCTGGGTTCGGGGGTTTTTTATGTTTGCGGTATCACTTAACTTATTGAAATCATTGAATCCGGTACTTGGGACAAAACAGGCAAAACAGATAAAAAAAATAAAAAGTAGAACTATTGTAGAACGCTTTTGCAGCACCCACCACCCCTTTATGGATTTGTGTTTGACTTCATACAGGCCATGTGGTATTGATCCTCGGGTAATTGGCAAACCACCCTCCACGTGTAAACCTCTCGCACCCCAATTATCCCAATTTTTATGCTTGTATCATCAGTAGGAAAAAACTCTGAAGTTGAGATTGATTTTCCACAGTTGCTCTGATAGTTATCCCATGCGTTAAAAACATCGGGCGACATCGGAAGGTATCAAGAGCTTGGGTGAAATGACATCCACACATAAAAAGAACATACTCCCCCCTCTGGTACAATGGACACGGGAGGAAGAGGTTGGAGGAAAAGAAAAGCATTTGCACCCTCTTCGGCTAGCCTGTATAAAAGGGAAAAGGATCAAATACTTTTTGGCTGTCAAGTTGCACTAGGGCCTGTCTTTTCTACATGTTAGAATTAATCTAAGAGGTAGGATAAAAGATATTGAGCACTAAATAAAATCGGGTCCAAGGATGTTGGAGCATCCAAGGACCCATAAACCCCGTGCAAGACCTTGCGAAGTCATTTAGCTAACGGGATATTTCTTTATAACCACAATCGAAATATTCTGTCAAGTTTTTTGATAGGGCTGGTCCTGCTACACGGGCTGGCCCTTTCTTATTCCCAAAGTGAAACAGTTCCAAGAGAAACAGGAGGAGATTGGAGACAGTAAGGCTCTATGAAACTACTACAGGCAAAGGATGTAGCAGAGATCCTAAGCTGCAGTGAGTCTCATGTGTATCAACTGGACAAGCGTGGAATCCTATCTTGCAGCCACACATGGCCCTGTGAGCAAGGGGCTAAGAGTAAAAGACCGAGGCTAATGCGTCGCTGGACCGTGGATGATGTCGGGCAATTCTTGGCCAAGTACCGCAATAACAAAAACACTAACTAGTAGGAGGTGTAACAATGCAGGAAAAGGGTAACGGTAAAGACTTGGTGGTGATGGAAGGTCTTACTACCGGAAAGAAACAAGAGGTTGAGGAAAGGGTTAGGGCTGAACTGCAAGAGTATTACGAACAAGTTGAGGAGTACAACGTGGAGATGCCCAAGGCAAACGCTGAGGGAAAACAGTATTTCATGAGGTGGAGTAGCCCCGGCAACGGTATTAGCATAAATTCCCCCCCCAGGCATCCCAGCAGTAGGTGGGAGAACCAACTTCGATGCTATTCGAGTTTGGATTTTCAAATCAAACTAAAACGAATCAACAATGCCTACAAAAAATACAAAGAGTTGGCTTTTCCTGAGAATGGCTACCCTCGTACTGAACAGGAAACCCACATGATAGATGGAGCAAGGCGACTATTTCTGGCAGATTTATCAAAAGAAGCATTTGATCTGCTTAGTCGGTATCTCCCCCGATTATTTGAAGCTGAGTGGGCCATAGCTGAATTTAACAGGCTTGAGCCCCCGAAGGATCACCCGGATAGCAGCAAGATAACGAATGATATTTTCCACAAACTACTGAAATAGGGGTAAGGGGCAATGATGGTGTTTCGTGGGGGCTAGGGTAGCACCCGAAAGCCCGGAATCCTGTGCCGGGTTGCCCCCTTCTTTTTCCACAGGGTTGCTAACAGGGGCAACGAATGGAAATTGTAAGTTACCACCCACCACCAACAGATAGCCAGCTGGAGAAATTACGCTGGCTGTATTTAAAGCCACTTCAATTCGACTCCAGGTATCAGAGCTGGTTGCAGGATGGTCAACCAGACCCTACTGTATCCCCTGAAGTTGGGGGACTACTCCACCAGTTAGATAAATCCAGAGCAAGTTATTACGAGAACCTATTTGAAGTTGATGCTGCAGAGGAGCACAGAGCATTACTCCAAGCGGTAGACCTCGATGTTCCCCTGGAGGAGTTGATATCTTCAACTCGTGAAAGGTTTAACGGTGACGAGCGCAAGGCAAGACAATACCTCGCCAGTATATTCGGCAATCCATTCTCAGAAAACCTTATAGCCTTTGTAGATCCAGCTAACCCCATCAACGGTACACATCTCACCATCCATATAGATACAGCCTATAGGCAAGAGCATAAATGCCCACTGGTCACAACTCTCATGCGGGATCTCACCTACTATTTCACGGCACCCATTAAGAAGCGCTATGGCTTCTCAACTGTAAAAGGCTTTGGTGGTGATGTGGTTGAGGTTCTATATGACTACCGGAGCGATGCCGATGCACTTGATATGTATATCCAAGTGGAAGTGGATGCCAGGGCGGGAAAGCAACGGATAGAAGTCGCTATCAAAGAGTTGCTGCAGGAGTACCCATCTGGCAGCAGGATGATGCCCGAATTTGGGGAGAGTGCCCAGGCGAAAATGCCACTTCAATATCACATCTATGAACTCCACGAGCAGAAACTTAAATCCTTTGAAGATATAAGCACAGAGTTGGGTGTTGAGGAGAAGACCGCCCGAAGGCACCATCAAGCCGTATGGGAGTTGGTCAACCCCGGAATGGATTACGCAACGAGGAACCTGGGTGGTAGGTCACTTCTGGAAAAGGGTGCCCACCTGAAACTTCAAAAACTTCTGATTGGAAAAAAGGACGAGGGGAAAATCCTCAAGGCCTACCGAAAAGTAATAAAGGAAGACGAGCAGCAATTCGAAAGAGATTTGAAGGCACCCCGCTGGGATGTAGATAGAAAAGAAAGAGACTACGGTGATGGCATTTCGGGGAGTTTCGGAGCAAACTGGATTCCTGTTAGGGATTCCGAGACACCCACAAGTTGCAAGCGGGGAAGGTATGATCCGTTCTACGATATACCCCTTAGTCCCTGTGGTAACTGTCAGACAATCCTAAATTGCGAGGAATTGTGTGTAGAGCTTTTTGCTTGGGAGGATAAATACTTCAAATATGAAGCGAGAAAACCCAGACCAGTAATATGCAATTATCCAGGGTGCTCTAACCTGAAACCACTAGGCCACTTTGGCTATCACACCCACTGTCAAGAACACGGGCATGATTTCCAACCTCATGGACAATACAGTCGAGATGACTCCTTCTGCAATAAAGATGACACAACTCGACTGGTGGTTGCCAGTACAGATTTGCCCATCTACAAATCTCTGGAGGAGGGCCAGGGGGTTGGGCTTTCCTCGTGGTATCTATCCAAGGTTTGCTTTGAAAACCCCGGCTGGAGGCTGAAAGGGGCTTTAGGGATCAAAAGGATAACACAGGGGTTTAATTCTAAAGAAAAGTAAAACAAGGGGTCAGTTTTGTCCTAATCACTATAGGGTAGGAAGGGAGTAAATAATTTACACTAATTCAGTAAAAAGGAAGGAGCAAAAGGCATGGGACGAGTAAATATCAACGTGCTAAATCTAATCAGAGCGAGAATCGTCTTGCAGAATCGTACTCTCACCGACCTTGCCCCATTGTGCGGGATATCTGTTCCCATGCTCAGTATGGGACTGAGGGGTGAGAAGAACCTATCTTCTGAGGTGATAGACACCTTGCTAAATATTCTCAACATCAGAAACGAGGTGGTTAAGCTCGGGCTTATGGAACCCAGAGTTCAAGCGTTAGACACTGCGATGATTCTAGGAATCTAAACCCAACCAAAAAACCTAATCTTTTGTAGACCCACACTGCTCATGCAGTTGTGGGTTTTTTATTGCCCAGCACTTGGAGATAGTAAGGCCGCATGAAGCAGCTACTACAAGCAAAGGATGTCGCTGAGATCCTCAATTGCAGTGAGAGCCATGTCTATCAATTAGACAAGCGTGGACTCCTGCCGTGCAGCGTAAAGTGGTCTTGTGACGAGACCACCGATAAAAGAGCACCGAGGAAAATGCGTCGATGGACTGAGGATGACGTAGAGAGGTTCTTGGCCAAGTTCGCCAACGACAAAAACTCTAACTAGACCAGAATCTAAAATCTTAATTCTTAATTACCGCACTGTGAAAGCAGCGCGGTTTCTTATTGGCGAATTTCGATAGGGAGGAGGTGAGGAAACTGGAACCGTGGACGAAGGAGAAGGTGCGCGAAATCCTGTCAATAGTGATTCTTGAAGCGTTGGTACTTGAAATGCTCACGCTGGAAGAAGCACGAGACATTGGCAGGAAATTAAAGTGCAAGGGGTTTTGAAACCAACAAACTGAGAAGGAGTATGGAAGATGGCGAAGAAAAAAGGTGAAGCGGAAGAAATGGTGAAAGAAGTGTTTGAAGATGCGGAGACCATGCCAGCGGTTTATGCCGAAGGTGGTCTGCCAGCGATTTCAGATGAGATACTCGATGAGCTAATAGAAACAGCCAAGGATGTAACCCTCTGGGTCAAACCTCGAGGCAACTCTTTCGTGCTGGATGATGCCAGCTTGCCGAATATCGTTGGTAACCTGGTGGCAATCAAACCGTATCTGGTCAAGTGGACCGATAACGTGCCTGACAAGATCGAGTATGCGGTCAATGAACTTGATTGGCCCGAAGGATACGAGCCACGGTGTGACATTGTGATCCAAACCGAGGGTGGTGACAAGATCGGTGTCAGTCTGGCGAAGACGAGTTTCAAGAAATTTCTATGCCCTTACATTAAGATGCTTTCTGACCAGGGGCTGAAACCAGAGCAAGTGAGAACTCAACTAACCACTTGGGAGGCCAAAAGCAACCTGGGCAGCTTCAACCTCGTAAAAGCAACAATGGTTAGTGATGTCCCATTCTAATCCTCTACTGGAGTTTGTGCTGTGGTATGCGGGTCAGGGCTGGCCGGTCCTGGCCCTGCATACTGCAATTGATGGCAAATGCTCTTGTGGCAAACAATGCGATAGCCCAGGCAAACATCCTCGCTACAACGAGCATACCCTACCTCATGGAGTTAAATCCGCAACCACTGATGCGGGTCTATTAATAAAATGGTGGCAAGAATGGCCGGTGGCAAATATTGGTATCGCCACAGGAGAGAAGAGTTTCGATGCACTTGATATTGACAATAAAAACGGTGTCAACGGATTAGAGACACTTGCTGATTTCCAACTCCAACATGGGCCGTTGTCTGAAACCGTTGAACAGAAAACCGGGGGTGGGGGCAGACAGTTGTTTTTTCAGTATTCAGGCAGGATGCGGAATAGTGTCAAGTTTGCTCCAGGGCTGGATACCAGAAGCACAGATGGCTATGTGGTAGCACCACCGAGCTTGCACGTTAGCGGTAACAGATACGAGTGGCACTTACCACCAGACAAAATATCACTTGCCATGGCACCGGAATGGTTACTGAACGAAATAACTTCAGCGCAGCCACTTTTAAGCACAGGGGTTACCAAAAATGAAGACGGATGGGTGGCTAATGCCCTTGAAGGCGTTAAAAGCGGTGAGAGGGACGCTATTGGTATCAAGCTTGTGGGGTATCTCTTTGAAAGAGGTCTTGCTGCTAAAGAAGTGCTGGCGATTATAAGATTGTGGAATGACCAAAACAAACCACCTATGTCAGGCGCACAGGTGGAGAAGATTGTGCGTAGTGGAAGTAAGTGGGAAATAGGAGACCAGGGATATGTCAGAGCTAGTTTTACTAGAAGACATTAAGACTGTCGCTCGTGGGTTTTTAGAATTGAAACCCGATGACGAGATTATGTTTGATGTGGCAATGGCGACATACTACGCCAATAAGATGGACTCAGATCCGCTTTGGGTATTCTTCATCGGACCACCTAGTAGTGCGAAAACCGAAGTCTGTATGTCTATGGAAGATTATCCAGGGACGTTTTACCTTTCAAGTCTCACTAAAAATAGTTTTTTGAGTGGGAAAGAAAAATACAAGGGTACGGGGGACGACAAAAAAGAAGTGGACTGCAGTGTGCTCCACCGGATGAATAAGAAGCTGGTGGTGATAAAGGATTTTACCACCGTGCTGTCACTGCATAGCATGGACCGTACCGAAATATATTCTCAACTGCGAGAGATATATGATGGAAAATATGACAAGGCTTACGGGAATTCGGTATTTAGAAAGTGGAAAGGGAAGATAGGTATTCTTGCCGGAGTGACACCAAGCATTGACCAACAATCCTCTGTTAGTAGTCTCCTGGGGGAAAGGTTCCTGTACTACCGGGTTGGCGGGGGGGACCGTATGAGCATTGCGAAAATGGCAATGGAAAACTCCACCGGGATCGGGGACCACAGGAGAAGACTGCAGGAAGTCACTGTAAGGTTCATGAAACAACTGGATGGTTTTACCGAAATGAACTGGGATGAACTCCACCCGAATATGGTAGACAAACTCGCAACATTGGCTATCTTCTGCGCTGCCGCCAGGGCAGGAGTCGAACGGAACTCCTGGAGTAAAATAATTGAAGTCTTCCCAAATCCAGAGGGACCGGCCCGATTGGCGAAACAATTTAAAATCATGGCACTGTCGCTTGCCGTTGTTAGAAATCAGAGAAACGTGGATGACAGTATCTATAAAGTTGTCTGCAAAATAGCACGAGACTCTATGCCCGAAACACGGTTCAGAGTCTTGAAGGCACTGTGGCGATTGAATGAAGAAAAAGAAGATTGGTACTCAACAAGTGATGTGAGCCAAAGAGCAGGATTGCCACGAAGTACCACACTGAAAAAACTTGAGGATTTACACCTACTGAAACTGATAGCTCAAGAACTTGGAGAAGAGGTTCAAGTGGGTGGCAAAGACCACAGACCTTACCTCTGGTGCCCCAGCAATGACCTCATCTCCATGGCGCAAATTACCAGTGTTCTCGCCTGACCCCCAATGTAGTAGAGGGGTATATATTTCCCCCTCTCTCCCCTCCTATACTACATTAGGGGACAGAGAGATAAGTATCTAGGATGTGTGGCTTGGCCTGGTCTCCGGCCACGGGTAAAGGGTGGGCAAATCATGAGTGAAATAAAAGCATATAGTTATGAATATGTGGGTGAATATGTGTACCTGCGAATACCTCGATGTCTGCTCGTATTCACCAAAGCAGCATGGATTAGAGGCATTAGACAAGGGAAACACTTCAAAAGACACGGTGGTATCAAGCTCAAGCCCAAGATTGGTAAAGAAAAGACAAAACAGATGGATTAATATCTCCCACGGCACTGGGGGGTTTCAGGGCATCTCTCATCCTTGGCCGGTGGTCAGAGACTAATCCCCTCTGGCCATTTGGCTTGCCCCATCTAAGTAGTAACCTTGTAGAAACCCCTATTTTTAACTGGTTGAAATACTAACACTTTATCATAGGTCTCTTGATTAACAGTCAGGGGGTCGGAAGGTGAAATATGGCCAATTTGAAACATGGCGCTTACAAACTTCTTCGTGAATTGAAGGCCGGAAAAAGTCTCGATCTTAGGACCAACTTAGGTGCCAGTTTGGTTGAGGTTGAGCACGGGTTACAAGCACGTAAGCCGTTCAATGCTTACCAGGCGCTGCTCTTTAAGACGATCATACTGCCTCATCTGGCCTTCTTGGCGGCCCATCCGATGATAAATGACAAGGGTGAGCTCATGTCAGACTGGAAGTGGTGCTCCACAAAGGTAGAAAACTCGCTCAAGCTACTGGCTAGCCTGGCTTCAGAGGATATAGACACCGAGATAGACCGTCGGAAGTGGCTCAAAAGCGTGTCTCGAGATGCTTAAAAGTCGCCAGGGACCCCTATCTAGAAACTCGAAAGTCACTATAGATGTCATATAGAGAAAGACCTTTGGGACCCACCCATACAGGCGTTCTCTCTTTCATTCCAGGAGGCTGGATGGCCAAAAATTCTAGAAAAATCTATGAAATTTTAGCGGAATGTAAGATATGCAAAGAACTTTTCAGCCTACACAACACATTCTGTCCATCCTGTGGCACAACGGAGTGTGGTAACAGAAAGCGGGTACCCTTCAAAGAAAAGCTAGGAAGATTAATCTTTTTCGCAGACGAGAGGTCGTAATGGCACCAAACAGGCCTGCTACCAGAGCAGGTTTTAGAAAAATCACCAAAGATTTAGACGAGCGGTTAAATCAGAGAGTTGAGCCAGCGCCAGCGCCGGAGGTTATAGAAGAGCCTCCGCCGGTTATTCCTCGGAAGGATAATTCGACGAAAAAAGCTGATTTAGCGGCACCAGACGATATTCAAGGCTTGCCCATGCCGGAACCATCTGACGACGTTATATGGCGTTCTAGGCCTATTCAGGAGCCTTTTCTTGGCAGAGTAGTGAATCCAGACGATCCTGTAGAGCGCAAGCATTTAGGATGTACTCGGCAGCGATTTCCCTGTCCAATTAGGCAAGAAATCGAGCAAGGACAGGGCTTCAGAGGAACTCGCCTCAAGTTATGGCGGTTGATACAAACTGGGGTTTCTGGGACCGGGTTCTCCTTGTACCTCTAAGCGTCCTGGAAGAGATAGGGTGGGTATAATTAACTTTAGAGTTGGAGTGCTTTAAGTGAAACCATTAGTACAGTGGGCTGAAGAAAATATCATTTTGGATGATGGCAAGCTCATCAGGTTCGAGGATCACCAGAGGCGTATTTTAAACCACTGCTTCACTTTTGATGAGAATGGTAAGTTGCCGTATTCAGTCATAATTTACAGCTGTATTAAAAAAAGTGGAAAAACCGAAGCTAATGCCATTGTTCAGGCATGGTTCGCTTACAACATCGAGCCACCGAATGAGATTATCACGGCAGCAAACAAAAGGGAGCAAGCGATAGCGAGGGCATTCAAGCGGGTTAAGGTATTCATCGAGCGCAATCCGTTTCTCCATGGGCAGGCGCACATCACCGACAAGCAGATAACATTAAACAACGGCACCAGCATTCTAGCCATCCCCAACGATGCCACCGGGGAAGCAGGGGCGAACATGGGTCTGACCTGCTGGGACGAGCTATGGGGTTTTTCTACTGAGAGAAACAGAAGGCTTTGGGATGAACTTTGTCCGGTGCCGACCCGCAAGAATAGCATCCGTTTTGTTTCAACTTACGCAGGTTTCACCGGGGAATCAAATCTTCTCGAGGAACTCTACTCTCAGGTATTCACCGAAAGCGGTGAAGTGAAAGAAGGTGTTGAAAGGCCCTTGGGTGATGACCTTCCCTGCTACGCCATTGGGGGTATGTTTGTCTACTGGGACCATGAGCCAAGAATGCCCTGGCAGACCCCGGAGTATTACGAGTCACAGAAGAAGCAACTCAGACCCGGCACTTATCTGCGACTGCATGAAAATCGGTGGGTATCATCTGAGAGCGGGTTATTCGACATGGACAGGTGGGACCAATGCGTAAACACTAACCACTCTCCGCCTTTACCGGACCGGCGTATATCATTGTATTGCGGCATTGATGCATCTGTCAAAAAGGACCGATCTGCGGTTGTTACCGTGTACAAGAAGGACGGAAGGGTATTTCTCGGGCCGAAACGCATATGGCAGCCAACCAGTGCCAGTCCACTAGATCTAGAGGAGACAATCGAGGCGTATCTCTTAGAATTACACAAAGGCTATCGAATCCTGCGTGTTAATTACGATCCTTTCCAGTTCCACAGATCCTCTGTGACATTGACGAAACAAGGATTACCTATGCAGGAGTATCCGCAGACAATACCTAATTTAACAGCCTGCGGACAGAATCTCTTCGACCTTGTACAGGGCGGAAATCTTGTGCTCTACCCTTCGAAAAGTTTGAGATACGAGGCGAGCTGTGCGATTGCCAAGGAAACTAGCCGAGGTATTCGTATCGCGAAAGAGTCCACTAGTGCCAAAGTCGACCAAGTTGTTGCATTGGCAATGGCAGCGGTTGAGGCCAGCGCCCCTGGTTTTGATACTGAAACTCTATCATGGACGGAGGTGAACGAATATGCACGTATTGATTAACCAGCGCACAGAGTTGCAGGATCAGAAACTGCTCCTAGGCGGGATTCTGCTATACAGAGGCAGCGCTTATAT
>PVMS01088733.1_pt1 | contig 10140 bp, 12 predicted proteins | sample 1853461 | NCBI WGS metagenome assembly PVMS01 (sample SAMN08582032, study PRJNA380276) | Marine sediment metagenome, whole genome shotgun sequencing project. | isolation source: ocean sediment barecode stripped | collected 2017
CAACCTCAAGCAAGTCGCCCGGCGCGCCGCTCTTGCCGCCGAGCGGAGCTTGATTCTGGCTACCCTGGACAAGACGCGATGGAATCGCCGCAAAGCGTCGAAGTTGCTGGGGGTGAGCTACAAGACGCTGATTACCAAGATAAAGGATTGTGGCTTGAGGGAGGGGTGAGCGGAGAGGAGGGGGGGGCGGAGAAGAAGAGAAGGAGAGAATAAGAGAATAAGGTGCCCGACTGGCGTCGGGGTTTTGTCATTCGCGGTAAATCGTTTTATTAGTGGGCGCACCGTATTCACATTTAGGTGCGCCCAAGAGAATCGCCCGGCTGTCGCCGGGCGATTGTGTTACCACTCACTATACAACTCTCCGCTGGTGCCTGCGTGGGTGGAAAAGCTGCGCACGTCGTAGATGCCCAGCTCTCCTTCGGGGTCGTCAGGATTGTAGTCTTCGTAGATTTCTTCCCATTCATGCCTTTCGGTTATCGGGTCTTTGGGGATCTCCCGAAGGTAGCCTCTTTCCACCAGTTCCTGAAGGGAAGTTGGATAGTTTCCTCGATCCGCTTTGTACTGATCGAGACGCTCTCGGATGATGGCTAAGTTGTGCTCGAGAACGGATTCTTTGCTTATCCGGACTTGGGCCTGATAGACGGGTACCGCGATGGAGATCAGAATCCCCAGCATGGTGATGACCATCACCAGTTCGAGGAAAGTAAATCCCGAACCGTTCCGGAGATAGCGCCGCCTTCTACCAGTCTTTGTATTCCGTTCCATCGAGAGCCGTCCCATTGCTCTTGCTGTAAACATCGTAAACATTTTGGCCGCCCCAGAAAGTGGAGTCCGGACGGTCCTGGTAAGAACGCATACCCCAATCGGTGGAGCGGGTCATGGGATCGAAGGGAATACGCCGCATGAACTTGAGCTTTTTCCCCTGGGCGCCCACTTGGTCGACCCCTTCGACCAGAATCTCCAACTCCTCGGGGTAGCCTTCGCTGCCGAGTTGCACATCGATCCCACCAATGAGCCCCATATCGACCCCCCGCTTGTAGCCGTCAATGGCATTGCGGATCGTGCGCAGGTTTCGTCGGAGCTCTATCTCCTTGGCCCGCTTGGAGGTCACTTCCGCCACCGGAATCACCGCCGCCGCCAGCACCGCAAGAATCATGGTGGCGATAATGAGCTCCAAATAGGTGAAACCCTCTTGTCTCCTCAAAGTTTGCTTTCCGCCCTCCGCTTAATTCTCGTAGTCCTTCAAGAAAAAGGAAACGGCGCAGTCCAGCTCGACGTTGCCGCCTTCTCTGAAGGTTCGCCTCAAACCGATCTCCCGAACGAGAAAAAATCGCGGGGAGCGTTCCAATCGGTTGATAAAGCCCGCTAGATCGAAATAGCTTCCGAGCAGGGGCATGCTGGCGCTCGCCTGCAAAAGCCCTATGTCCAGGCTCTGGTAATTGAACGAAGTGGCGCCGCGCTCGACGCCCGACTCCTCCGCCAAGCGGTCGAGCTCCGCTATCGCGTCGGTCAAGCCCGGCTCCCTAGGCATCACTACTTCGGAAAAGAACCGGTCGACGGTTTCCTCATTTCTGCCTATCCTCGCACGCTCGGACTCGAGCTCCTCGAGACTTTGCCGGTTCGTCGCCACCGATTCGGTCAGCTCGGCGTGCGATCGGGTGAGCCGTTCCTGCTTGGTGGCGAGCCGGTAAGTCAAAGCGGCATAGATCAACCCGTTGGCGACCACTGCGATTAGAATCGGCATGTAGTAACGGGGCCTGATCCAAAACGGCTTCGCGCTCATGGTCAAGGACTTCATTGAACATCCTCTGCGGCCTCATCCTCGAGCGAAGCTGGTGCTGGGGCCTGCGGGATCCGGGAACGAAGGTATTGCAGTGTCAAGGTCGCGGCGATGCCGCCTCCTTCCCTTTCAGTTTCTCCTTCTCTCAGTGGCAATACGGTGGTGAAAACCTCGTCGGTCTCGAGCCGTTTCACCAGCTCCAGCACGTCATTCAAAGTACGCCCCACCACTTGAAGGTTGACCTCGATCTGTCCCGGCTCTTCCCCCGGGTCACCTGGGGAGATAGATGCGATGCGTACCCCCGGAGGGATCAAAGTCTCGAGCTGGTTGAAGAGTCCAGTCCAAGGGAAGCTTTTTTGCTGGTAGAGGTTGGTCAGAAATCGGATCCGATTGGTCCGAACGTTGTTCGTATTCGAATTGACCTCGGCTTCGGTTCGGCCGAGCTCGGTTTCCAGCTCGGCAAGTTCCACCACGAGCTCCTCTACTTTGACATCGAGCTCCTCTTGCTCGCGCAGGAGATAACGGGTCAAGGCAACGGCATGTATCAACGTAAAGATCGCCAGAACCGAGGCCGTCAGGCCGTACAACAACCGAGGGAGACGCTCGTTGCGGAACGGAATCTGTGCGAAGTTGAGCACCTAGGCCGCCTTCCCCCGGGCAGCGCCGGCGGCGGCGCTTGCGGCCAACGCCAGGGGGCCATCGACGTTCAGGTGTTCTGCGACGCCGACCGCCCGCTCCAGAACGAACGGCTCCACCGGGGATTCAAATTGAGATTCTAGCTCCCCCGACAAACCTTCGAGGTCGGGGCGAAGCGACCTGTAGTAGACCCGGGCGGGAGAGGTTCCGCCCAGCTTTTCACGGTAGTAAATGAGAGTCGGGACCATTTCGCCGAGAACTTCATCCATGGGATAGCTGTCGCCCGGTCCTACTTCAGCGGAGGGAGATCGGCGTCCCAGGGTGCGGAGCAACACCGGCGCGCCCTTTAGGATCAGAGTCACGGTGAAGTAGTTTTCTTCGATATTGAGAAAGAAATAGTCCGAGCTCGGTGCCAGCTCCTTGGCGGCGACCGGGCGCCAAAGGTTCAGGAGGCTCAGCGAAGAGGTTTCGACACTGCCGACGTGGAAACCAAGTCCGCCGAGTAGCTCTTCATACTGCGAGACGACCTCCGTGTGCATGACGCCGGTCAGAAAGCTGCGCGATCCCCGGGCCGAAGGCTCGAAGGCAATTCGCGCTTTCTCCATCCCGAAGGGTAGTGACTTCCTGAGATGGAAACCGAGCATTTCAGCAATCTCTTTGCGGGAACGTGGAGCGTCGGTAAGCTCGGCCAGCGAAACACTCGCCAAGGTGTCGGGCAGCGTCAAGGCGATGCGTTGGCTGCGCACTCCCGCTTGTTCGAAAAGCTCCTTCAAGAAACGCGCCAGGGCTTCCGGCTCTTGGATGTTGGGCTCGAGCATGGCGAAAGTCACCACACCAGACGGCAATGGGGCCTTCAAGCAGAGGTCCATCTCCATTTTTCCGCGCCGCTCCGCGAATCGAGCGATAACCACTTCGTTGTGTCGGATTTCGATCCCCAAGCCGGGCGGTGGCGGCTGCAGTAGCCAGCGGACGAGATTAAAACTCATGCTCCGTGTGACTCCACGAAGGTGACCTTGTTGATCTCCTCCAGGGTTGTGATTCCGGCAAAAGCCTTGGCCAGTGCCGACTCACGGAGGAAGACCATCCCTTCCTGCTTGGCGACTCGTCTGATGTCGGCGCTCGGTTACGCTCGATGAGCATTTCCCGGATGAGGTCGCTGAGATCGAGGAGCTCGCAGATGGCTTCTCGCCCTTTGTAACCGGTGCCGTTGCACTGAATACAGCCTTCACCTTGAGCGAAGACATGGTCGGTGTATTTCTCCGGATTGAGACCGGACTCTTCGAGCAGTTCGACATCCGCCTTGAAGGGCTTGGTGCAGAAAGGACAAATAGTCCGAACCAGCCGCTGTGCGAGAACGCAGTTTAGAGAGGACACGAAGTTGTAAGGCTCTACTCCCATGTTCAAAAAGCGCCCGATCACGTCGATGACATTGTTGGCGTGGACGGTGGTAAACACCAGATGCCCGGTCAAAGCCGACTGAATCGCGATTTGCGCCGTGTCGGAATCCCGGATCTCTCCCACCATGATCTTGTCGGGATCGTGGCGGAGAATCGAGCGAAGCCCGCGGGCGAAAGTCAGGCCTTTCTTTTCGTTCACCGGAATCTGAGTGACACCCTTGAGCTGGTATTCCACCGGGTCTTCGATGGTGATGATCTTGTCCTCTTCGGTGTAAATCTCGGTGACCGCCGCGTAGAGGGTGGTGGTCTTGCCGCTTCCGGTCGGCCCGGTCACTAATACCATCCCATAAGGCTCGTGGGTGAATCGCCGGATTCGCTTGACCTCCGGTTCCGAAAAGCCAAGAATGTCCAGGCGAAGCTGAGAGAACTGTTCGTTGATGGATTCCTTGTCGAGGATGCGGATGACCGCATCTTCTCCGTGAATGCTGGGCATGATGGAGACCCGAAAATCGATTTTTCTTCCTTTGACCACCAGTCGGAAACGGCCGTCCTGGGGCACGCGTCTTTCCGCCACGTCGAGCTCGGACATCACCTTGATACGAGAGATGACTTCCAAATGGTGGGTTTTGTCGAGGGGCTTCATGGCGTGCTGCAAAACGCCGTCGATTCGGTATTTGATGACCACTTCATCATCTCGGGTCTCGAAATGGATATCCGAAGCACGCCGATTGAGAGCGTTATAGATCGTCGAGTCCACCAGCCGGATGATTGGGCTCGAAGTGTCGGTGAGCCTGTCGATGGAGAGCGTTTCCTCGCCGGATTCGTCCTCCCGGACGATTTGCATTTGGAAGCTCTCCGACGCTTCCTCGAGCACCCTCTGGGCGCTTTGAGACTTCTTCAAAAGCTCCTGGATGGCGGACTCGGTTGCCACCGCGGCTTGAATAGGGGTCTTGAGCACCAGGGCGATCTCGTCCAGGACCGGGACATTGGTGGGGTCCGAGATCACCACAACCAGCTTACCGTTCTCCTCCCGATATGGGAGAAAGCTGTAGCGAAACATCAGATCCACCGGAACGCTGCGAAACAGCTCATGGTCGGGCTGGAAATTTTCCAGGTCGAGATACTGGATCCGGCAGCGTTCCGCCAGCTCGCGGGCCCGTTGCTCTTCGGCCTCCTCCGTATCTATTGCCGGATCGGGAACCGGCGGCAGCCTATCGGACTCTCTAACCATGAAATCAACCTCGCGCCGCGCCGGCCATGCTGAAGAGCGGCAGGTAAAGGGACAGCAAAATCAAGGCCACAAAGCCTCCCAGCACCATTAATACTAGAGGTGTGAGCATGGCCAGCATGAGATCCAGACGATTTTCAATCTCCTCGTCACAGAAGTCCGCCACGCTCTCCAACATTTCGGCCAAGCTCCCGGTCGTTTCGCCCACTTTCGTCATTTCAATGGCCATATTGGAAAACTGGCCGGTTGAGTCCAAACAGGCGGAAAAGGATTTGCCCTCGCGGACGCGATCTGCCACCGGGGCGACCCGCCCTCCCATGAAACGGTTGCCGATCGAGTCGGCGGCAATCTCGATGGCCTGCACCAGAGGGATGCCTCCGTACAGCAAAGTGGAAAGGGCACGGGTAAGTTGCGAGGTGGCAAACAAATGCAGAACCGAGCCGAGAAAGGGGAGTCGAAGCGTAAGCCGATCGATGGTAATTCGGGAACCTTCTCGTCGGGACCAAACAGTCACGACCGCCAGGCCGGCGATGATGATGGAGACCAGTAGAAAGAGGTTCTCTCGCATGCCGTTGGCGACTCCGAGAAGAATCACCGTCAACAAAGGCAGCTCGGCATCGAATCCTTCAAAAAAACCGGAAAATCTCGGCACCACCCAGAGCAGCAAAAAAGTTGCTGCTGCCATCAAAGCGCCAATCAAGATAACCGGGTACACCAACGCCGCCACCACTTTTCTCTTGGTCCCCTCGATGAGCTTCAAGTACTGGACATAGCGGGCGATCACCTGCTCCAGACTTCCGCTCTTCTCACCGGCAAGGAGGGAAGCCGAATAGATTCTCGGGAACAGATCTCCATGGGATCGGAAGGCGTCGGAAAGCGAAGTGCCGGCTTTGACTTTTTCGCGGATGTCGGCGAGCACGTGACTGAATGTCGGGTGTTTCATTCGCTCGAGCATGATGTCGAGCGACTGGAGTAAAGGCAGACCCGCCTTGAGCAGCGTCTTCAATTCCTGATTGAAAATCGTAAACTCGGTGGACTTGATCCGCCCCCGGCCGGATCGGAACAAGGACCTGAGCCTGGCCAAGCCCAAGCTCTTTCGAACCCAGAAGATGTGGTAGCCTTTTTCCGCCAGCTCGTCGCGAAGCGTGCGTTCGTCCTCGGCCTGGAATTGAATCTCCTGGATGTCTCCGCCCGGGGTGCCCACCTTGCACTGGTATTGGAACATGTTGTGCTCAACCCTCTGGGATTAGCCTTCCTGTGGCCATTAGTCTTGTTCCACCATGGGGTTACGGAGATGCCTCGAATTATGCATTATATCATAGTGCGGATCTGACCCGGTAGAAGTGGTCTCGTAGCTCCTCGTCGCTTCCAGCAATTGGGAAAGGTCCGCTCCTCGTAGTGATACTGGGGGCGGCCCGACCTTATTCCCTCATCCCGGCAAAATTGTACCTCAGGCTACTGGCCGGAGCGGGTCTGTCTGGTGTAATGTGGTATTGATTTGAACAAGAAAAAGAGCGAAAAGGAATCCTCTGACGGGGTAAAGGTCGTCGCCGTCAACCGCAAGGCCGGTTACGACTACGAGCTATTGGAGCGGATGGAGGCCGGACTGGTGCTCCTGGGAACGGAGGTCAAGTCAGCCCGCGAGGGAAAGGTGAACCTCAAGGATAGCTATGCTGCTCCCGACAACGGAGAGCTCTTCTTGGTCCAGTGTCACATCAGCTCGTGGACCCACGCGCATTACGACAACCATGACCCTCTTCGTCGCCGAAAGCTATTGATGCGCCGTCGGGAGATCCGCCGCTTGATCGGCAAGATCACGGAACGGGGACTGACCGTGATCCCCACTCGTGCTTACTTTCGCAATGGACGGCTCAAGGTGGAATTGGCTCTGGCAAAGGGCAAGAGACACCACGATCGCCGGGCCGCAATTCGGGAGCGAGATATCGAACGGGAGACACAGGCGGCTCTCAAGGAGCGGAATCGGTAGGGGGGAAGGGGTAGGGATTAGTCTTCGGCTTCTTCGCCCTTTTCTTCGTTCTCCTTGTACATGTACTTGATGTGGTGTTTCAGGACGAGAAGATTTGGCTTGTCGGTGCGATTCACTTTCAGGCAGGTCTTGTCATACCACTCGATGACCCCGTGGATCTGTTCTCCGTCCTGAAAGACCAAGACCATCGGGGTTTTGGTGTTCATCTGCTTGATGTAGTAGAAGCATTCCGCGTTGGTTTGCTCGGGCGGGACCGGCTTGCGACGGGGGTGCTTGCTTGATGATTGCTCTTTTATGTCGGTGAGCTTCGGCCGAATGAGCTTGCGATTCACGGTGCCGTCACCTCAATTCTGAACGTGCGTTAGCTGCGGCAACGAGGCCGGCCGCCCCTCACGGGCGCGCCAAGGTCGATTGTTGCCGTGTCAGGTGGACATATAGGCCGTCCCAACCTCTTGGTTCGTCAACACCGGGGCGACGTGCCTGGGTAGAAACTTGGGAGATTGGACCGTCTAAGTCAAGTCTAGCATTATCGCTTGAGGGGGTGCAAGCTTGTTCCCGATTGCCCGATTGCCGCACGCCGCGTGCCCCTGCACCCCCGAATCTTCGGATTAGTCCTTATTTCGGTAGGGTTTCATTTATTAGTGTGGCGCACACTTTCCGTTTCAATTCGTGCGCCCGCGGACAATTGACCGGCCTTCGGCCGAGTAATTAACATTCATAGGCCAAACAGCACTTCAACCTTCCGCATTGGCCGGTCAATTTTGAGGGATTCAAACTGAGATTTTGCTTCTTTGCCATTTTGATGGATATGGGACGGAATTTGTCTAGCCACGAAGAGCAACAAAGCGGGCGGCCGCAGGACCCGTAGCCACCCAACATCCCGGCCGCATCCCGGGGGCCGATTTGGCGCATTTCTATCCGGGTTTGAAATTCACGGGCCAGCTCACGCACCAGGGCGCGGAAATCGATTCGATGTTCGGCAGTGAAATAAAACGTGGCCCGGCTCGCGTCGGTCTCGAACAAAACCCGAATGAGCTTCATGGGAAGCCTGCGCTCCTTGATCTTCATCAAGCAGCTACGATAGGCGTCTCCCTCGCGCTCCCGCTTCTTGTCGTGTTGGAGCCGGTCTTGCTCCGTGGCGAATCGTGCGAGCTGAGGCCTGTCGTTGTTGTTCCCACAACCGCCGCAGGAGCCGCAGTTGGAGGGCACGTCGGAAACGACTGTGGCGAAGCGTTCGCCGGAGCCGTTGGTGAGGATGACGGTGTCCCCCGGCTTGACCTCCTGACCGCAGGTGTCGAAAGCGAGTGGCACGCCGGCATCGGTGAGCTTGGCGGATGCGGACTTCATAGGCGCCTACTCCTGGTTGGAAAGCTTGATGAGCATTTGCTCGAGAGTGATCCGTTTGTTCGTGTAGCGAACTTCAATGTTGTAGAGTGCCCGCTCCACTTGGAGGTACGCCTCCAACCACACTTTCACCGGGGCCCGGCGGGCAAGGCCGGCGAGCTCGCCCGATGTTTCTTCGTATAGGGGGCTCCCGTCGCTCGCCACCGCGGCTCGATCTCTAAGAGAGCACAAAGCGAGCCGGAGGATGTCGGTGAGGCGAGGCGTCTTGGCCAGTTTGCCGGCCCAGGAAATAAGCTCGGCTTGGCCGGCCGGTCCCACAGGCACCGAGGCCATCCGTTGCGCTTCCTCTCGCAAGTTGTCTGTCTTGTCCGTTAGAGCAGCCAGCGCTTTCGTAGGGTTGCCTCCCGATATGGCCGCCGCCAGAGCGGCTTCACCGGGGGTCGAGCCGTGCTCCTCGACTAGAAGGTCCGCAATTTCTCTGGGCGAGAGAGGGAGAAAGCGGATTTTCTGACAGCGGGAAAGCAAAGTAGGCAGCATGGCCGCCTCATGGGAGGTGAGAAGGACCAGAACCGTCCATGGGGGGGGCTCTTCCAGCGTCTTCAAGAGAGTGTTGGCCGCGGTGGGATTCATGCGATCGGCGTTCTCGAAAATGTAAACCCGATTTTTTCCCTCAAAGGGACGATACGGGCTTTCCGCGACCACCTGACGAACGGCTTCCGCTTTAACCTGCCCACCGGGCCCTTCGGGTCCGATCCGGCGGACGTCGGAGTAGCCTCCTTGGTCGATGCGGGCGCAGGACGGGCAGTCGTCGCAAGCGTCGTCCTTACCTTTGCCGCCCTTCTGACAGTTCAAGGCTTTGGCGAGGTTTGTGGCGGCCTGGAGTTTTCCCGCCCCTTCGGGGCCGCTCAAGAGCAGACTAGAGGGGACTCGGGCTTTGGCTACCATGTTTCGCAGCCGGTCCACTGCAGAGCGGTTTCCGGTCATTTGGGCAAACGACATGACTTTTCCGAGGTCAGGCGAAGCGGCGGGGCTTTACTGTACGAGACGTGGCGCCAGCTCGGTCCAGATGTCTTCGTGGAGCTGACGACGGTCGCCTTTTGCCGGCACGACGATGTAACGCTTATGCTCCCTGCGTGCCAGTCGGAGGTATCCTTCGCGCACCCGGCGATGAAACGCCAGGCGCTCAGCTTCGAAGCGTCCTTCTCTGCGGCTCTTCGGGCTCTTCCGGTTACGGCCTCGAGCGCGCTTCAATCCATGCTCGACGGGAAGGTCGAGAAGGATAGTGAAGCGCGGCCGAAACTCGCCGGTCATGATTCGGTCGAGCGACCGGATGAGGTTTCGCGGCAGCCCTCGTGCATATCCCTGGTAGACGATGCTGGAGTCGGTAAACCGGTCGGAAATTACGATTGTACCCGCTTCCAGGGCAGGCCACACAACCTCCCTCAGATGTTGACCTCGATCGGCGAAATATAGAGCCATCTCGACCTCCGGTGCCATACGCCGGTGGGCCGGGTTCAAAAGGATTTTTCGAATCTCACGGCCAATCCTTGTGCCCCCAGGCTCCCTGGTAAGCAGGCAGGACCGACCGATACTCTCCAAGTGTCCCGCTAGAAGCTTGGCTTGAGTGGACTTCCCACACCCCTCTATCCCTTCGAATGTGATCAGGAAACTCAAACCGCTCGCCTAACACTCGGAAACTATCACAATTCGCCTGCCTTCGCTACTTGGTGCGTTTCGGGCCTTCCGTAGGCTGGCTCCAAGCGGCATG
>PVMS01121657.1_pt1 | contig 10140 bp, 9 predicted proteins | sample 1853461 | NCBI WGS metagenome assembly PVMS01 (sample SAMN08582032, study PRJNA380276) | Marine sediment metagenome, whole genome shotgun sequencing project. | isolation source: ocean sediment barecode stripped | collected 2017
GAAAAAGGCATTGAGATTGCTGATCTAGTGTTTGAATTGTTAAGTGATCCAAGTGCAATACCCCTGTTGTCCCTTCTTGCAGTAAATGATAATCATGCAATTGGGCACATTCTGTTTACAAACGCCCGATTATATCCAACTGAAGATGCAATCTCAGCAGCAATACTCGCTCCCCTGGCAGTTATTCCTGAATCACAATCGCAAGGTGTTGGTGGTAAGCTCATAAAAGGTGGATTGAGATTATTGTCAGATTCGGGGGTTGATCTAGTATTTGTTCTTGGGCACCCTGAATATTATCCTCGTCACGGATTTAGCCCAGCAGGTACTCAAGGATTTGATGCTCCCTACCCCATATCAGAAAATCACGCTAATACGTGGATGGTTCAGGAACTTCATCCAGGCGTGATTGGTAGTGTGAGTGGTAAGGTGATATGTGCTGATGCGTTAAATCAGCCCGAGCATTGGCGTGAATAATGACTTTATTGCTAAACCCGCATCAGCCGCAACTCGCCTTGCTGCAGGCACGCACACCACTGGGCGCACACCGTGCAGCGGGCTCCGGGCATCAGTACCGAAATTCCAAATTTTGGCTTTGGTAAAATAATGTTGGCTTGCAGATCACACAATCATCAGGTGACTGATCAATCACTTTATCAAGAGTTAGTATGCAGAAGGCAATTATTCTTCACCGAATACCCCGTAGCTTGCTACGTGGGTTCCAAGTTTGAACAAAATCTATACCCGCAGGGGCAAAATTCTGTAATACCCCGTCCGCTTGCGGCGGGAATAGGATTTTTGAAGATTTTGCCAGTTAATTAATGTGTTAACGAATAGGAGATACTGTCATGACAAGCCATAAACCCGAATGGAGCGATACCCTCACACGCCTACTGGCTCTGGCTGCTAAGTTAGAGGGCGAAGGCCAATATAACATCGCCAAGCTTGCGCGTGCGGTGGCCGAAGCCCTGATCCGACAGGCTGCATTTAAGATCGCTCTGCCGTCCGAAAAAAACAAGTTGGCCAATGAAATCGAGCGAATAATCGTTGAACTATCCAGACTTGACGTAGACGAAGACCTGTTAGCTGTGCTCAAACGAGCAGCTGCCACGATGGCTGAAGGGCGCCTCCCTCTGATTAACGAGACACCCCATCCTTATATCTGCCGCACGTGTGGTCACATAGTACTCAATGTACCAGTAGAAAAATGTCAAACCTGTGGTGCTTGGCCAACCACGTTTAAGCAATTCCTGCCTGTTTATTGGTTAGATGCACTGGAACCCTTCGCCGCACTGGAGAGATTGCGCCAGACACCGCTGGATGTAGCGGCACTTCTGGAAGGGTTGTCCGAGAAAGACCTGAGCCAACCACCGGAAGATGGCGGTTGGGCCATTCGGAACATTGTCTCTCATCTACGGGATGCACAGGGAGTACTCAGTTTTCGGTTGAACTTATTGCTTGAGCAGGAAAATCCCTCACTAGAGTCGAAAGCAGTCTTCGAGTGGGCAACGATGGAGCAAGAACACCCTCCCATAACTCAAGAGATCCTTGACACCTACACGGCCTCACGTCAAGCGACTATTGCCAAGTTAGAGAGTATTCCTCTAAGTGATTGGTGGCGCACGGGTCGGCACGAAGAATTTGGCACTGTTACCCTCCGGCAGCAGGTCAGCTACTTCGGATCTCATGAGATTACCCATCTCCCCCAGATCGAAGGGTTGCGCAATCAATAGGTGGGGAGTGAGTATGGATAAGGTGCAAATTCGCAGGTCGCTGCCCAACCCCAGTTGCAGCGCACCTCACTACGTTTAGCAGGCATGCACACCAGTGGGCGCACACCGTCCCGCAGGCTCCGAGAATCGGGGCGAAATTTGCAAACTTTAACTTTGGTAATATAATGCTGTCTTACAATCAGCGGCCGGCTCACGCATTCGTTCGCAATAATTCATCAATACGATATGGAGAAAGAATATGAAAATCGCGTGCCTTGATTTCGAAGGTGTTCTCGTTCCTGAAATATGGATCAACGTTGCCGAGCGGACAGGCATTGAAGCTCTGAGGGTAACGACGCGCGATGTCCCCGACTATGACGTGTTAATGCGTCAGCGACTGCGTATCTTAGAAGAACATCATCTCCGCCTGCCCGATATCCAAGCCGTGATTGCAAAAATGGGTCCCATGAGCGGGGCCAAGGACTTTCTCAGTTGGCTCAGGGAACGTTTTCAAGTTATCTTGTTGTCAGATACATTCTACGAATTCGCCGCGCCCCTGGTAGAGCAGCTAGGATATCCCGCCCTGCTCTGTCACCGTTTGGAAGTTAGCCATGATGGCAGCCTAACCGGGTATCGTCTTAGGCAAGAAGACTCAAAGCGCATGGCTGTCAAAGCATTCCACAGCCTGGGGTATGCAGTAGTCGCCACAGGCGATTCGTATAATGACACCAGTATGCTGGCAGAAGCAGACGCAGGAATTCTGTTCTGTCCACCGGACAATGTCGTGGCAGAATTCCCTCAGTTCCCAGTTGCCTTGAATTATGATCAACTACGTAATGAGTTTTTGGATGCCAATGGTCGTTTTGGGGAATTGCCAACCAGCTCTTTCAGCTGACGCAGACCAACCGCGCCGCTGAGGGGCGCGGTTAGTTTGTTGAAACAGCAGGTAACCTTAAAACAAATTGTGGGGCGCTTCTGGAGCTACTTCAATATCTTTGCCATTTTCTCTATAGCGCTCTCGATATTTTCCACTGAATTCGCATAAGAAAGCCGCAAATATCCCTCGCCGTATTTGCCAAAAGCAGAACCGGGCAGCAGAGCAATGCCGGCTTCTTCCAATATCCAGTTGGCAACTTCGTCTGAAGATTTGCCTAAAGCTGTGATGTTGGGGAAAACATAAAAAGCACCTTGCGGTGTCTGACAGCTGATTCCAGGAAGGCTATTCAAACCATCCACGATGGCATCGCGGCGGCGTTGATATTCGGCGACAACGCCGTCCACTTGGGTTTGGTCGCCTGTCAGGGCTTCGATGCCCGCGTATTGCGTGAATTCAGCTGTAGAGCCGACCGAGTGCGTGAGCAAAAGCCCCACCCGGCGGGCTAGTTCTTTGGGCATGATGCCATAGCCGAGCCGCCAGCCCGTCATGGCGTAGGTTTTGGAGAAACCATCCATGATGACAGTGCGCTCTGCCATGCCAGGTAGGGCATAAATGGAAGCAGCATCCTGCCCATCGTAGGTGATGCGGGCATATATTTCGTCCGAAAGCACCCAGGCATCGTATTTTTTTGCGGCAGCGGCAATATGTTCCAGGTCTTCTTTGCCGATGATGCCGCCTGTGGGGTTGCTGGGCGAGTTGATGATAATCAGTTTTGTCCGCTCGTTAATGAGCTGATCGAAAACGTCAAGGTCAAAAGAGAAGTTGTTCTCTTCGACCAGCGGAACTGGGACAGCTTTGCCGCCTGCTACGCCGATCATCGCTTCGTAGGTGGGGAAGCCGGGGTTGGGGTAAATGACTTCATCGCCGGGGTTAACCAGGGCCAGGGTGGGGAAGAAGATGTTCGGTTTGCCGCCGGGGCTGACAATGATTTCTTCGGGGGCCACGGCAATGCCTCGTCGGGCAGATGCGTCCATCGCGATCGCCTGACGAAAGGCGAGCGTTCCTATGGGCGGGGTGTAGTTCGTTTTCCCGTTGGTGATCGCCCTTATCCCCGCAAGGCTGATGTTGGAGAAAGTATCAAAATCGGGCTGTCCGATTTCAAAATGGATGATTTCACGCCCACCCGCTTCTAAGGCTTGCGCTTTGGCTAAAACGGCGTATGCCCCTTCGGCTTTTAGGTGGTCGGTTCGGTTCGCGTAAGTCATAGTCAAAATCCCAAATCTGACAGGTCTCAAAGACCTGTCAGATTTCATTGATTATTTTCTTAATCTAATAGTTTCTTGAAATCTTCAAATTCATCATCTTTGATGGTGAACCAGTTTTCGGGTTGGGGGAATTCTTTGGAGCCAACTTCTTTTACATAGCCCTTCAAACCTTCGAGAATAACTTCGCCTGCGTTGCCGTAGACTTTTGCCATACGTGGTTTGAACTTGGGATACAGCCCAAACATATCGTGGTAGATGAGCAATTGCCCGTGCGCGTCGGGACCTGAGCCTAAGCTCATGATGAGACAATCATCGGCGGCTTCGGTGATCATCTTGGTCACTCTGTCGGGGACCATTTCAAGCAGTATGAGGGATGCCCCCGCCTCTTCAAGGGCTTTGGCATCGTCCATGATCTGTTTGGCTTGCTGTGCGCCACGCCCCTGCACGCGGAATCCGCCGAGTGCGGCAACGCTTTGGGGGGTGAGACCGAGATGCCCAAGAGCGGGGATACCGGCATCAGTGATCGCTTTAATGCGCGGCGCCATTGCTATACCACCTTCGAGTTTGATTGCATCACAATCTGCTTCAGCCATGAAACGCCCGGCGTTGCGGACGGCATCTTCGTTGCTGACCTGATAGCTCATATAGGGCATATCGCCGACCAGGAAGACTTGAGGTGCGCCGCGCCGAACGGCTTGCGTATGGCGGATCATATCTTCCATCGTGACAGGAAGTGTGCCGTCGTAGCCGAGCATGGTCATGCCGAGGCTGTCGCCGACGAGAATCATATCGATCCCTGCTTCTTCTTGCAGGTAGGCAGTGGGATAGTCATAGCAGGTCAGCCATGTGATCGGCTCGTTTTTGCTGGCCTTGTTGAAAAGGGTTCGGATAGTTATTTTTTCGCGCTCAGTCATTATTTTGAATACTCCTTATTCTTTTTTTAGATTTGATAGGCTCATCAGGCAATGGCAATATTGTTGTTGACTTAACTTCCGTAAAGACAACACTGGTCGTAATTTGAACCACATCTGGCAATGGGGTCAGGGAAGTCCGCACAAAGTTTGCCAGCTCTTGGCGATTTCGGAAGACTGCCTTGAGCAAATAGTCAAATTGCCCTGTCAGGTAATGGCACTCCAAAATGGATGGCAAGTTTTGGATATTTTCTTCGAAACGGATCAATGCTTCTTCAGTGTGCGCTTGTAAGCGAACCTGAAAAAAACAGACAATATCCAACCCCAATGCTTCGCGATTCAAGAGAGAAACGTGTTGACGAATGACGCCGAGGGTTTCTAATCGTTTTATGCGCGTATGCGTTGCAGGTTGCGACAAATTGATGCGGCGAGCCAGCTCGCTATTGCTAATTCGACTTTCTCGTTGTAGCTGACGCAAGATTTTGAAATCAATTTTATCCAACGGTATTGTTGTACTTTTCATATTGTCACAATAACAAAAATAGTGTTTCTGGTGCTTAAGCCAGCGCCTGTGCTAAATCTTCAATTAAATCATCGGGATGCTCTAATCCCACCGATAAACGCAGCAAATCATCTGGGGTTTTCGTATCAGGCTCTTCTTCGGGAGCGCGGTGATCAATAAGGCTTTCTACGCCGCCCAAACTTGTTGCCCGCAAAAAAACTTTTGTGCTGCGTGCCACAGTTGCCGCTTTTTCTGCGCCGCCCTTCACCTGTACGGACAGCATCCCGCCAAAGTCTTCCATTTGTCGTTTGGCTATATCGTGTCCAGGGTGGCTTTCCAAACCTGGATAATGAACGGTGTGAACCTGCGGGTGATCTGCTAAAAATTGCGCCACCTTCATGGCATTGGCGCAATGGGCACGCATTCGATAGGGCAGCGTACGAATGCCGCGCAGCAGCAACCAGGCATCAAATCCGCTTGGCACGCCGCCGCCGGTTACTTGCATCTCTTTTATGCGTTCGTAAAAATCATTTTTCTCACGGGCGATCACGACTCCTCCTAGCAAATCGTTATGACCACCCAGATATTTTGTGGTGGAATGTACTGCATAATCCGCCCCCAAAGCCAGGCTGTGTTGCAAAATAGGCGTCGACCAAGTGGCATCCACACCGAGTATTGCACCCGCATTGTGAGCAATATCGGCTGCGGCTGCAATATCCGCTATCTTCAACATCGGGTTGGAGGGGGACTCAGCCCATACCATTTTTGTATTTGGCTGCAAAGCTGCCTTCAGGTTTTCCAAATCCGTCATGTCTACGATCGTGTTGGTCAGCCCCCACCGAGCTAACATTTTCGTCACAAATTTACGTACACCAAAATAGGTATCATCTGGCAAAATGACGTGATCGCCGTACTGAAGTGACTGGAAAACGGCCGCGACAGCAGCCAAACCAGATGCAAAAGCTATCGCTCCTGCTCCGTTCTCTAATCGGTTCAGGGTCTCTTCCAAGGCGAGACGAGTGGGCCCGCCTGTCCGTGAGTACTCAAAGTCGCCATCGTTGCCGCGCACATAGGTTGTTGACAGGTGCATAGGCGGCACGACCTCCCCAACTTTTTGGTCAGCGTCTCGAGCTGCATGGATTGCTATCGTCTCTATTCTGTATGCCATAGGTTTGCCTCGCAATCTATCCTTTATTATTAGATTAAAAATAATATGGATGATTATATCGCGTAAAATGCTTAATGGCAATAAATTATTTGTATTTTATGTAAATAGAAAAATTTATTAAGCAATTGACAGGTATTTATTGCTAAATTATTTGTGCGGGTATATCAGGTTGAATGTTGTTTGGAATTATTTAAAGTTCTTGAGGTGAGGTCGTACATCGTGTGAGGCTGAAATGAAGATATTTATCTTATGCCAGCGATGAAGCGCCCTTGCTTTCTAAAAAATCAACGCGTCGGTAGATCGGGAAACGCAAGAGTGCTGGGTAGACGAAAAATCGGAGCAAGTAATCATCGTTTATCGTTGAGTAGTTTTCCTGCAGCGCTGGGGAATTATTCCGCAGCGTAAAATTGCAGCGGTTCATGGATACTGCAGTAGAAAAAGCACAAACTGTTTCTAAATCAACGGCCAGAATAAACTGACCCGCTCATCATGCCAATAAAAAAAGGTAGACTTCAATGGGTCTACCTTTTTTTGCAGATATTTATGATCGTGTTCTACTTGTGCAGATTTTGTGCAGCCACCACATCCATGCCATGCTCGGTGAGCGCCCATGCTGTTTTGTTGAGTGCGTCGAATTTGTCCAGGAAATTTTGTTCCAAAGCATCCCAGGCGCCGCTTTCAATGATTTCGCTTTTTTCGCGGAAATAATCGAGGATATCCGATGGATAATCGCGTCCACTTTCTATTTCGGGGTCGCCACCTTCGTGTTTCGCGGAGATGTTGGCAACATGATCGGCAATTTCAACTAATTCTTCACGACGATTATAGGGTTGCAGCACGATGCTCTTGTAGGTTTCGGTTATATGGTGCTCAAAGCGCACAATATCCTCAAAGCCCCATGCCGCTCGGAATTGAGCGGTAATTTCCATGGTTTCGTTATTGATTGAGTTGGCCCAATTAAATCCGATCAGCGCAGTCGTGCCATCATCTCGGGCAAAGAGCTTCGCGCCCAGCAGAGTCCATAAACCAGCATAAGGATTATCATTGCCCATGAAAACCGATATTTTGAATTCGTTATCAACACCTAGGCGGTGCAGCATATAACCCAAGAAAACCGTACCCGGATTGATGTTGAGCACTTGGGTTATGCCGTACTCGGTATAGTAGTACAAGAACTCATCCAGCCATTTTAGGGCGTGTCCATTTGGCTGACCAATCCCTCCGAAATAACCCGTAATGGTCTCCGGGCCTCCCAGGTGAATATTGGAGCCATCAGTACCTTTGGTATCAAGCGTTTCCACATACGTCGCGCCAACAATTTGCATCGCAGCCGCAAAAGCGGCTAAATCGCCATCAGCCTCTTGTTCTTTCATATTGCGCACGCGGATAAAGCGTCCTGGCATCAGGGTTCCGTGTTGGATGGCACGCTCGGCTACAGTACGCAGATAAGGGAAATATTGACACGCACTAATTTCTAGCGTAACAGCGTAATCCTCGGAGAATTGTGTGCTCTCAACTTTATTACCAAGCACTTTGCGACGATAATCATCCACCGTTATAAATGCGCCTTGATCGCGTTGCTCACTGAGCCAGGCCAGATCATCAAGATAGGCCGGTGCCACAGCTTTAACTTTGGTTAGCAGATTCTCCATTTTACGAGCAGCGCGCGCTTTGGCATTGATCTCTTCAGGTGTGCCATATTTCGCAACGACGTCAAGAAAATCGTTCATAACGCGCATATCAGGGTTAAGTAAAACGGCGTTAATTTCCTCAATGCGGTCAGGGGAAATTTTTAGGCGCTCAAGCAAGTCGGTCATATGGGTTTCTCCAAAGGTTTATTATCGTTTGTAGGTACACTCAATCCAATTTGGAAAAAAATTAATCGAGCAGTTCAAGAAGTTCTTCATATTCATCATCTTTCATGATGAACCAGTGCTTGCGCTGTGGGAATGTTTGATCGTGAACTTCTTTGTGATACTGGGTTAAACCGTTTAGGATCACTTCGCCGGCGTTGCCGAAAACTTTTGCCATTTTAGGTTTAAATTTGTGATACAGCCCAAACATATCATGATAGATCAGCAGTTGGCCATGTGCGTGAGGCCCGGAACCTAAACTCATGATAATGCAATTTTCAGCTCGCTCGGTGATGATTTTGCATACCCTATCTGGGACCATTTCCAGCAAGATCGATATCGCGCCAGCGTTTTCAAGGATCTTAGCATCGTCAATGATTTTCTTCGCTTGGAGCGCGCCTCTGCCTTGCACTCGGAACCCGCCCAAAGCACTGACGCTCTGCGGGGTCAAGCCCAGGTGCCCGAAAGCCGGAATACCGGCGTTGGCAATGCCCTCGATGCGGTCAGCCATTTCAGCCCCGCCTTCTAGTTTTACGGCATCGCAAGTTGCTTCAGCCATTAAGCGTCCGGCATTGATAATGGCGGTCTCAACACTGGGCTGATAGCTCATATAAGGCATATCGCCTACCAGGAATACAGTCGGCGCGCCGCGTGAAACCGCCTGAGTATGTCGAACCATATCATCCATAGTGACTGGCAGAGTGCTGTCGTAGCCAAGCATTGTCATTCCTAAACTATCGCCAACCAAGATCATATCGATGCCGGCCTGTTCTTGAAAATAGGCCGTTGGGTAGTCATAACAAGTTAGCCAGGAGATTGGCTCGTTATTTTCAATCTGCTGAAACAATGTGGTAACGGTCACTTTGTTGCGTTCGGTCATGGTTTTTCCTCCAAAAACTACACTATAATATTCTCACTCATGAAAACAGAAAGTCGTCAGATTAGTTCTGACGACCTTTTCTATGCCCGAACCATAAACCCAACAGCAGTTTTTTTTGAGCATGATTGGGTAAGGATCAAAAGCTGGCATCATATTCATGGGATACAAGTACTCTCGGATGTTCAATTGTATTTTACGCCAAAGATTAAGGGTTGGCAACTTTGTTGGGCATGATGTTCATCCTCAATGCCTTGTTTCCCCGGTCAGGTTTTTCGTCGCCTGTCTCGTGACAAACATAACTTGCACAGCGCATATTTTTTGGTAATAATATGTAAGATGGAAAAGGTTCTGCTGATTTAAGCATATCACCCTCCTTTTGGGTATATTTACACTGGATCGACAGCAACCTAATATAATTTAAGTCCGCTCCTCCTTCCATAAAGGAGCATCCATATTAAGCAATTCTGATACCTGAAGAATTCATCTCAAGTGAATAAATAGGAGAAAAAATATGACCGCAAAACTGATTGATGGCAGAGCTATTGCCAAAGAAGTCCGCGCACAGGCTGCCGCTGATGTTGCCGAAATGGTCGCGCAGGGACTGACTCCCCCAGGGTTGACCACTGTTTTGGTTGGTTCTGATCCGGCCTCAGAAGTTTATGTCGGTATGAAGCAGCGCATGTGCAAAAAACTGGGCATTGAATCCTCGGGTCATATTCTGCCGGCCGATTCTACCCAAGAAGATGTTGAATCGCTGGTAAGGCGACTAAACGATGATCCTAAAGTCAACGGCATTTTGGTGCAACTCCCGCTCCCTGGGCACCTGGACGATGAAGCCATCTTGAAGGCCATTAGTCCCGAGAAAGATATTGATGGTTTCCACCCTCTCAATATGGGCCGCCTGGCTCAAAAAGGGCGCGATCCGTTGTTCGTTCCCTGTACCCCCGATGGCTGCATCTACATGCTTGATTCGGC
>PVMS01123761.1_pt1 | contig 10140 bp, 9 predicted proteins | sample 1853461 | NCBI WGS metagenome assembly PVMS01 (sample SAMN08582032, study PRJNA380276) | Marine sediment metagenome, whole genome shotgun sequencing project. | isolation source: ocean sediment barecode stripped | collected 2017
CTATCAACTCACCAAATTCCCTCATTTTTTCAACCACATCTTTATCAGCATCAACAGAAGTTGCTCCAATTGCCGTACATGCCGCTATCAGGGCCGCAGTTTTTTTTCTGATAATATCAAAATATATATCCTTTGTTATATGCAATTGACGTGATTTTTCAATTTGAAGCAATTACACTTCACTCATTTCACGCACAGCAATCGATATGTGTTTAAGAATGTCAAAATCATCATTATCAATAGATAATAGTAAACCTTTAGAAAGTAGATAATCACCAACTAAGACTGCAATTTTATTTTTCCACAATGCATTCAATGAGAAAAATCCACGCCGACGATTACTGTCATCAACCACATCATCATGTACCAAGGTCGCCGTATGGATCAATTCAATAATCGAAGCTCCGCGGTAGGTTCTTTCTTTAAAGTCACCATTAGAAACCATTTTAGCAACCAGAAAAACAAACATAGGACGCATTTGTTTACCTTTTCGCCTAACTATGTAATGTGTAATTCTGTTTAATAAAGATACATTAGAAATCATGGAAGCTTTGAATTTTACTTCAAAGAATTCCATCTCTTTTTGAATGGGAAGTTTTATTAACTCAACTGTTTTCAAGAGTGATAATTATTTCTAATTTGCTGCTAATGTAGTTAAAAGAGTTGGAAAATAGTACATCTCAATTTACGAGTAATTTTAAATAGATATTTTATTATAACATATTTTTCGCATCATGTCTTACCACATTAAACTTGATTAATTCTTTTCTATTTTTGCCCATGTATCTCTTAAGGGAACAGTCCGATTGAACACCAAATGCTCAGAATCTGAATCTTTATCTACATTAAAATACCCCAGGCGTTGAAATTGAAATCCATCACCAATTTTAGCAGTTTTTAAACTTGGCTCAACAAATGCATTTTCAATTACTTTTAAAGAATCCGGATTTATGAATTCTTTAAAATCTCTATCCCTATGAGAATCAGGTGCTTCGTTTGTGAATAAACGATCATATAATCTGACCTCTGCCTGAACTGCATGTTTAATTGATACCCAGTGAATGGTTCCTTTTACCTTTCTCTTACTTGCTTCACTGCCGCTACCACTTTTAGATTCTTCATCATAGGTGCAATGAATTTCAATTATCTCGCCATTTTCATCCTTAACTACCGAATTGGCCTTGATAATATAAGCACTTTTTAATCTTACCTCTTTGTCTAGTTTTAATCTAAAGAATTTTTTATTTGCATGTTCCCTAAAATCTTCTCTTTCTATATATATTTCTTTTGAAAAAGGAACTTCTCTTGAACCGGCATTTTCATCTTCCGGGTTGTTTTCGGCAATCAATATTTCTTCCTTATCATTAGGATAGTTTGTGATAACCAATTTTACCGGGTCTAAAACTGCCATAACTCTTGGCGCAGTTTTGTTCAATTCATTTTTAATATGAAATTCTAAAAGTGCAATATCAGTAACAGTGTCTCGCTTAGCAATACCGGCAGTTTCACTAAAATCACGTATAGAAGAAGGTGTATACCCTCTTCGGCGTAAGCCTGATATTGTAGGCATTCTCGGATCATCCCAACTATTAACATGACCCTCTTCTACCAGTTGCAAAAGTTTGCGTTTACTCATCACCGTATAACTCAAATTTCTTCGGGCAAATTCACGCTGTTTAGGACGCAAATTTTTATTGTTATAAACCTGATCTAAAAACCAATCGTATAATTCACGATGGTTTTTAAATTCAAGCGTGCAAATAGAATGGGAAACCTGTTCTATATAATCTGATTCACCATGGGTCCAATCATACATAGGGTAAATATTCCAATCATTTCCGGTACGGTGATGCGATTTTTTTAAAACCCTGTAAATAATAGGGTCACGCATTAGCATATTACTGGCATTCATATCTATTTTTGCCCTTAATACATGTGAACCTTCGTCAAAATCTCCATTTTTCATTTTTTTGAATAGGGTCAGGTTCTCTTCCTTGCTTCTATCTCGATAAGGACTATTGATCCCTTCTTTTGTTGGCGTTCCTTTTTGATCGGCTATTTGTGCTGAATTTTGATCATCAACATAGGCTTTCCCATTATTAATTAATTGAATTGCCCAATCATATAATTGTTGAAAATAATCAGAAGAATACAATTCATTGGCCCAATCGAATCCCAACCATTTGATATCTTTTTTAATGGCATCTACATATTCTTGCTCTTCTTTTGTGGGATTTGTATCGTCAAAGCGCAAGTTAACAGGAGCCTTGTAGCTTAGCCCCAATCCAAAATTTAAACAAATAGAAGCTGCATGACCTATATGTAAATAACCATTGGGCTCAGGAGGAAATCGAAAGCGAAGTTTAGCCGGATCTAAACCAGCTTTAAGATCATCTTCAATGATTTGCTCTATAAAATTAAGTGACTTTTTTTCTTCAACCATTTTTCTAATAAATAAGAATGCAAAATTAAGCAAATTTTTATCCTTGAGGAAGTTGTATTAAATATTTCTAAAATTAACTAATTATTCGTAATTATTTTTTTCATTGTCAGTTCGAGCTTAAGAAAATTAAGCGAGTTTTTTTATATCTTGAAACATTTAATTAATGATCTATAAAAAAGCAAAATGATCAATTTAGTTCGAACAAATAATATAGAACAGTATAAAATCATTGAAAATTTGGCCTTTATAATTTGGAGAGAACACTATACCCCAATTATTGGTAAAATGCAAGTAGATTATATGCTTAAAAAGTTTCAGTCAATCAAATCAATAAAAGAACAAGTTGAAAAAGGGTATGATTACTATATCATTTATTATCAAGAAACTGCGGTTGGATATTTTTCTTTTATTATAGAGGAGAACTATCTATTTCTTAGTAAAATATATTTATTAATTAATTATAGAGGTAAAAAAATTGGTAAGAAAGCTTTGTTGTTTATTGATGCCCAAGCAAATGAATTTGGCTGTGATAAGGTTAAACTCACTGTAAATAAATATAATATTGAATCCATAAAATTCTATGAAAAGTCAGGATTTAAAAATATGGGTTCCATTGTTCAGGATATTGGTGGTGGGTATATTATGGATGATTATCAATTCCAAAAAAATTATTAAATAAAATAAGTAGGATATATAGTATGAATTAGAATCCTAAAATTATTTTAGCGATATAAAAGAAAATAAAAATACCAAAAATATCATTACTTGTAGTGATGAATGGCCCTGTTGCTACAGCCGGGTCAATTCCTTTTTTATCTAAAATCAAAGGTACAAAGGTTCCTATTAAAGAGGCAATAATAATTACAATAATAAGCGATATGGCAATTGTTATACTTATGTTGATATTGAAATTTAAAAAGATCCCAAATAAAAATATTAATCCGGCTAAAATTATTCCGTTCACCAAACTCAATCCAATTTCTTTTAACATTCGGTTAAACATACTGCCTTTGATATTGTCATTTGCTAATCCTTGAACTATAATGGCTGATGATTGAACACCAACGTTACCAGCCATAGCGGCAATTAAAGGCGTAAAATAGAATAGCTCAGGGAAACTCAATAAAGCCTCATCAAATCCGCCCATGATTGATGCTGCGGCAAGACCACCAAATAAGCCTAAAATTAGCCATGGTAAACGTGCTTTTGTTTTTTCAAAAATACTGTCATCCGCTTCTACAACCTCCGTAATACCGGCAGCTAATTGATAATCTTTTTCTGCCTCTTCTTTAATAAGGTCTACTATATCATCAATTGTTATTCTTCCCTGTAATTGATTTTGATCATTAACAACAGGAATAGCTTCCAAATCGTATTTTTGCATTATCCTGGCAACATCCTCAACGTCATCATGCACATTTACAGAATCTACTTTTGGTATATAAATATCTGATATTCTTGATTTATCACTGGCAACTAAAAGGTCTTTAAGGGATAATCTACCTATGAGTTCGTCATTTTTATCAACAACATAAATTGAATGAACACGGGTAACTTCTTTCGCCTGATAACGCATTTTACGAACACAATTAGGAATTGTCCAATTCTCTTTGGCTTTTACCAATTCTTTAGCCATTAAGCTACCTGCTGTACCTTCGTCATATCTCAACAGATCAACAATGTCTTTGACATGTTCATCATCCTCAATTTCTAAAATTACTTCTGTTACTCTTTCATGAGGAAGTTCAGAAATAATATCAGCAGCATCATCTGTGTCCAGCTCGTCTATCTCATCGGCAATTTCCTCTGCGGAAAGGTTTTTAAGAATATTTTCACGATCGTCATCATCAATTTCCATCAAGGCTTCGGCCGTTCTTTCACTATCTAATAATTTAAATAAATAAGTGGCATTATTTAAATTAAGAATATCAATTATTTCGGCAATATCAGCAGGATGCTCTTCCGACAAAAGCAATAATAAATCATCATCACGATTACTTCGGATGAGTTGCTCAATGTTTTGGATAAAATCTTTATTGATCTTTCTTGCCATCTTGCGCCAATTTTTTGGTTAATTCAATGAATTGATGAACAGATAATTGTTCAGGGCGTTTAGCAAATATAACATCTTCTCTTAATTTATCCGTTAGTTGGAATGTTTTTAAACTATTTCGCAAGGTTTTTCTTCTTTGATTGAAAGCAGTTTTAACAACTTTGAAGAAAAAAGTGACATCAACCGGTAAGGAATAGTCTTCTTTTCGGATCAATCTAATTACGCCGGATTCAACTTTAGGAGGCGGATTAAAAACTGAAGGAGGAACGGTAAATAAATATTCAACATCATAAAAAGCCTGTGTCAATACAGATAAAATACCATAAGTTTTTGTGCCTGGTTTTTCCGCTATTCTTTTGGCTACTTCTTTTTGGAACATACCACTGAATTCAGGAATTAAATCCCTATTCTCAATAGTTTTAAAAACAATTTGTGTGGAGATATTATAAGGAAAATTTCCAATTATTGCAAATTGCTCTCCGTTAAATATTTTAGGAATATCAATTTTTAGGAAGTCTCCATTGATTATTCTATTATTTAATGTCAAAAAATGTACATTTAAATATTCAATGGCCTCTGGATCAATTTCAATTACAGAAACAGTCAGTTTTTTTTTTAAAAGATATTTGGTCAATACACCCGTTCCTGGACCAATTTCTAAAACATTATTATAATCTGTTTTGGTCAATGTATCGGCAATTTTTTCGGCTATATTTTCATCATTTAAAAAATGTTGTCCGAGATGTTTTTTGGCTCTAATGGTCATAATTTAAATTTTAAAGTAAACCTTCTATAATTACAAAATAAACTCCTTAACCACTTTCATTTCTGTTCTAAAAGCTCCGAATTTATTCCCAAATAGTTTAAGACCTTCTTTACGCAGTTTTTGAGCATCTTCTATATAATATTTATCCAGTATTTCTTTTGATTCACAAGCATATTGTATAGAATAGGTTACACCTCCCATTTCTTCGTTAACCATTACTTGACTCATTAATGCCTTGACGAACTTACCGGTATTAAGAACATCCGGGATATGTTTATCCTGCATCCACCTAAGCCATTGATCATGAACAGATACGTCAATATTAATTGTTACATTATAGATGTACATAAATTGATTTTTTAATTGGAATACAAAGTTATGCAATGTTTATTGTGAATACTATTATTAATTTACAAAACTCAAAATTCAAATTCCAAATATTAATAATCAATTTTCAAATTAGTTAACAAATGAATAAATTAATTTTTGACTTTGATATATTGAATACTTTTATCACTTGCTTTTTGAGTTTTGTTATTTGTATTTATGTATTTACCACTTATTGAATATCATCTCCCCGTAATATTCTGTATTTTTTACGGGCATCAACTAAATATATACTTGACGGAAAATCAAAGATTATTTTTTGATACATCTCTTTCGCCTTTTCCGGCTTGTTCAAATTATTGCCATATAATTCAGCAAGTTGAAAATACGTACCATCAATTAATATACTTCCAGGATAATTTTGAATGATCTTTAAATAATTATTTTCGGCTTGATCATAATTTTTTAAATCTATAAATAATTCAGCTTGTTTAAATAGTGCATCATCTTCTATTATATGGCCTTTATAATTAAGTAAGACATTATTGAGTGTATCTATGGCCTGATGCTTTTTATTTTGGAAAGCTAATAATTCTGCTTTTGCATAAACCCTTAAGGCATCCTGAATACTGTCGTTTACAATATTGTTAGAGATCAATAAATTCAATTCTAAAGCATCATTTGCTATCAATTGTGAAGTTGAAGATTTTAAAACTTTTAATTGTGTTTGTGCCCATTTAAAATCACCTTTAAAATAAGATGTTTGCGCTATTTTAAATCGAGCTTCTTGTGCCAAGGTACTGTTTGCAAGATCTAATTGAACTTGAGAATATAAGATCAAAGCTTGATTGAACTTATTGGTAAAAACCAAAATATCAGCTATGATCAATTGAATTTTAGCTTTTTGAAACTTTGAATTTGTTAAATGTAATGATTGATTTAATATTTGAAGCGCTTTTTCAGGTTGATCGATGGTGAAACTTAAAAAATTAGCATATGCCAATTGTAGATCAATACTATTGTTATTTTTTCCGTATTGCTCCAGTAAAAACTGAAATGTTTTATTGATTTCATTAAAGTCATTATTTGAATTTGCCAATTCAATATCAATTTGTATTAGGTAAATTTTCGTTTGTAAAACGGTTTTTTGATTTAAATACGTTTCAGAAATATTCCCGAGAATAAATTCGAAACTATTTTGTGCGGTTTCAAGGTCTTTATTTTTAAAGGAAATAACTCCCAGATCAATTATCCTGTCTAAGCTTTCAAGATTTCGTTTATATAAAGATCTTTCCTGAACCCATGCTTTGTCATATTGTTTTTGCTGAATAAACATCCAGCTTAATAAAATATTCCACGAATCATTAGGGTTTTTTTGAGCTCTTTTTAAAAGTAAATTTTTAAATAAAATATTGGTTTCGTTATTTTTGTCTTCAGTAATGAAAGTTGATACGTATCTTTGGATAGTGGGGTGGTATTTTTCATTTTTTTCAATGAGATCAAAATATAATTCGAACATTTGATCTAAATTCCCTTTTTCACCATAAATTCGAGCTTCACTAATTTCAGTATTCAATTTTGGATTTAAATTTTTGGCTATCTCATAAGATTGTAAGGCATGATTTAATAAATGATTTTGCCGAAAAGCCTGACCTATCACAAATCCATAGTTTGGATTTTCCCGAACATAATTCAAGGCTTTCTCATAAAAAATATTGGCTTCGATTAATTGGTTTTGTAGTTGATAATTATAACCAATCTCAACATTTAAATAGGTTTGATGCGGAAATCTAATCAATTGATTTTGTAGTAAATCGGATGCAAGATTATATGCCTCAATCTGTTGGTAGCAGGTTAAAAGATATTTAAAATAATCACGCCTAACAGGGTTTTTATCATGTAAGGGTTTATACAACATAATTGCTTTTTCATAATCTCCTTTTCTAAAATATGAATTTGCTAATTCTATATTTTGCCCATTAAGAGATAAAGAAAAAATTAATGATAGTATCAACAATTTTATTTGCATGATGTAAAGTAATAAAAAAGAATAATTATTTTGAATTAAATGTATAAAATTTCACGAATTCGCTATCAAATACCCGAAAAAATCAAAGGTATTATATTTTGTGAACATGTATAGCTAGCCCTATATTTTAGGATATTTACCATAAATATTAAACTTATTTTATACATAATCCACTAAAATTGTTAAAGTTTTAATAAAATAAATTATTGATTGTAACGTTTATTACAAAGCCCAGTCTTAATAAGTATAGGCTACAATAACAAAAATTAATATTATGAAAGAAGTAAAGAAATTCTACGAAAGAGCAAAACATAGCGCAAAGAACCATATGAAAAATGGTCAGATCAATGCTTATTTAAATGATTTATTAATTATGAATCATTATAAAAAACTATTGGACGCAGCTTAAAATTTGCTCAGGCTCAATTTGTTTTTTCCATTAGGAATAAGACATAATTGCTCAACTCAATCAATAATATCAAATCCGGTATATTTTTGTAATACTTCCGGAATTTTGATTCCACTTTCTGTTTGAAAATTTTCCAGTAGTCCTGCTAGAACTCTAGGTAATGCTAAAGAACTTCCGTTCAATGTGTGCGCAAGTTGACTTTTGCCAGATGAATTTTTAAATCTTAATTTTAATCGATTGGCCTGAAAGGTCTCAAAATTAGAAACAGAACTAATTTCCAACCACCTGTTCTGAGCAGTGGAGTAAACTTCAAAATCATAAGTTAGCGCTGATGTGAATCCCAAATCCCCTCCACAAAGGCGTAAGATCCTATAGGGCAAGCCCAATTCTTTCAGTATTTTTTTTATATGCTCTACCATTCCATCCAAAGCCTTATAAGAATTATCAGGATGTTCAATTCTTACAATTTCAACTTTATCAAATTGATGTAGTCTGTTTAAACCTCGTACATGCGCTCCATATGAGCCTGCTTCCCTACGAAAGCATGGTGTATATGCTGTATTGCAAATAGGAAAGTCACTCTCTTTTAATAATACATCTCTGTAAAAATTAGTAACTGGAATTTCAGCTGTTGGAATTAAATATAAGTTATCAACACCAACATGATACATTTGCCCTTCTTTATCTGGCAATTGCCCTGTTCCAATTCCGGAAGCCTCATTTATTAAATGTGGAACCTGAACTTCCAGGTATCCGGCTTCTGTATTTTGATCTAAGAAATAAGCAATTAAAGCTCGTTGTAATTTGGCTCCTTTTCCCTTATAAACTGGGAAACCTGCTCCTGTAATTTTGTTCCCTAATTCAAAATCAATGATATCGTATTTTTTCGCCAATTCCCAATGCGGAATTGCCCCTTTATGTAAAATAGGAATCTTACCTTCTTCAAAAATAGTCTCATTATCTTCTTCACTATTTCCTGCCTTAACTAATTTATTGGGAATGTTAGGGATCTGATACAATAAATTATTCAAATCACTTTCATATTTAATAAGAGATTCGGCCAATACCTTCGATTTCTCTTTAAGGTTACCGGTTTTAACTTTTACTATATTAGCCTTTTGAATTTCACCAGATTTGAATAAATCTCCAATTTCTTTTGATAATTTATTACTTTCTGACAGGATGTTATCTAATTCAGTTTGTGTTGCTCTTCTCATAGCATCTTTATCAATTACCTGATCTATAATATTTTCAGCATTGGCAAAATTTCGAACAGCTAATCCTTTTAATACTACATCCTTATTTTCTCTGATATAAGAAACTGATAACATATTTTTTGTTTTTTTAAGATTGCAAAGGTAATAAATGCTTCGAGATTTGTGCCTGCTATTTATAACTATTTGAGCTGTTCTTTGTTTTTTTGAAGGTTGAAATTCATGGTCAATTAGTTTATATGGAAATTTAAGATAATAAACAAGTTTGTAAAAATTAATTGTTGAGGTATCAGGAAGATTAAAAAAGCTACCGATTACAAAACAACAACAAAATAGAATGTTCAGCAAGTAAAAATTACAATGTGTAGTTATCTTCTAACCACTTCCTTGCTTTATTCTCATCTTTTTTTATCTGTTGGGTTAACTCATTTACTGATGCAAATTTTTGTTCATCCCGCAATCGTTTTAAAACTTCAATTTGCATTTTTTTGCCATACAGATCACCTTGATAATCTAACAAGTGAATTTCAATAGTTTGCCCTTTACCGTTTATAGTTGGCCGATATCCGATATTCATTATCCCAAAAATCGTTTTTTTATTTAATTGTGATTTTACAATATAAACACCTTTTTTAGGAATGAGTTTATAATCTTCTTTTATATACAAATTAATCGTTGGAAACTTAATTTTTCTGCCTAAACCTTTGCCTTTAACAATTTCACCAGTTAATAAATAATTATAACCTAAGTATTGATTCGCTTTTTCAATCTCTCCATTTTCAAGAGCATTTCTTATTTTAGTGGAACTCACGGATACATTCTCAATTTCCTGTACTGATATTCTTTCAACCTCAAAATCATATAAATCACCATATTCAGTTAGTTGCTCAAAATTACCC
>PVMS01165227.1_pt1 | contig 10140 bp, 10 predicted proteins | sample 1853461 | NCBI WGS metagenome assembly PVMS01 (sample SAMN08582032, study PRJNA380276) | Marine sediment metagenome, whole genome shotgun sequencing project. | isolation source: ocean sediment barecode stripped | collected 2017
ATATCACCGGCTGCGCCGATTGAGAAACCTGAATTATCTTCCGCCGTCACCCCATTGATCACAATTCCACTGCTATTATCCAGAGCTGCCAAATTTATACTATTGGGCAAGCCCTGGTTAGAGCCAAAGACCACATAACTGGTGCCGGAATTGCTTCCATTCGGACTGGCGTAGGGTGCGCCAATGAGTACGTCGTTGATGTCATCAGCATTGAAATCGCCGGCTGCGCTGACCGAGAATCCTGAATTATCGTCCGCTGCCCCCCCGTTGATCACCATTCCACTACTAATATCCAGACTTGATAAATTTAAAGGGTTGGACAAGCCCTGTTTAGAGCCAAAGACCACATAACTGGTGCCGGAATTGCTTCCATTGGGGTCAGCACCCCTGGCACCGATAATCACGTCATCTATGCCATCGCCATTGATATCACCGGCTGCGCTGACCGAGCAAGCTGAAAAATCACCTTCACTCACCCCATTAATCACAAAGCCATTGGAACCATTCAGACCCGATAACTCCAGCGTGGGTTTAAAATGCGCTTGAACCGCTCCCTGGCCCAATGATAAGGCCATGCCAATGGCCATGGTGAGTAGGTTGAGTTTGTTTGTGTGATCAATGTTCATATTACTTTCTTCTGCCCGTTCCAGAAAAGAAATGCTTGCGTCAATTTATAGACACTACATTTGGTTAATCCTGAAAACTAAACTTTGATTTGCGAGGCTTTCCGATTGCGGAAATAACACAGCGCGACTTTGATGCATTCATCTGGTACTGAATTCTTAGATCCCCTGTTAAAAGCCAATACTCGAACATCATTCCTTGGGCACATAATACCACAGGCCATTTACCTTCACCCACGACTCTTTAATATCCCGAGTACCATTAAAGTGTTTTACACCAGGCAGTGCACCTGACACCCTATAATTTAGTAAAATCAGTACTTTGCAGGTTTTTTCCGAACATTCGCTTCTTACATATTTTGCGCCTGTCCATTGCACTTGCCTGAGCAATATCGAACGCTGGTATTGAGATGAAGACACACTGGAACGATAACCCGGTGACAAGTATTCATAGGCACCTGCAAGGTCGCCACTTAATATTGCGTCCCAGCGTGCCGTTGCCCGTTCTTCAATAAGTACTTCCGTTGGTGCGGTGGTAGCACAGGCAGACAACCATAGCAGGCTACAACACAAGCCCAGCTTAAACGCATTCCCGCGTTTCATTAAAACCTTGATCATTAACTAGTCCTCATTTGTGCAAGGTTGCATGCTTCATCGGCGGTACTTTCATGAACTCTTTACGTATATCATCACTAACCGACTTTAAGTCTGCCGTGTTTTCGATCACGGTTGGTGTGATCATAACGATGGTTTCACTGCGGAACGTGCTGTCTGTACGGCTACCGAACAGCAGGCCAATGCCCGGTATCCGGCTCAGGAAGGGCACACCGGTGCGGCCCTGGCTGGATTGCTCAGATATCAGGCCGCCCAGGAATATGGTCTGGCCCGATTGTACCGCCACCTGGCTGGTCACTGTTTTGTTATTGATCGGCGGGTTGCCGGAGGTGGAAATATCCGGGTCGCGCGGGCCAGGACGACTGATATCCTGGGTGATGTCCATGTAAACCAGGCCACCCGGATTAATCCTCGGTGTCACGGTGAGTGTCACACCCGTCGAGACATATTGAGCGCTGCTAACAACATTGCCACCGATACCGGTACTAATACTGGATGACTGCACCGGTATTTGTGTACCTACCGTAATGGTTGCCGTGGCGTTATTACGCACCAGCAACGAAGGCGCCGCAATTGAGCGGACATCGGTCACGCTGTCCAGCGCCGATATTGTCGCCTGCACAAAAGAAGAACCTAAAGTTCCCGTGATCGAAGAAAAGAAGTTGGTGGTGGCACCGAAAATCGTCGTGTTAAAGTCGCTACTGATAGAAGGCCCGCCTGTTATGGGCACAAAATCCGGATTATTGCTCAGGTACCAGTTAACGCCAAACGCAAGGTCTTCGTTTAATTCAACATCCAGCACCTGTGACTCAATCAACACCTGCAACGGCTCCTGGTCAATGCGCTCAATCGCCGCCTGGATGGAAGAGTACTGCGTCTGGGTAGCCTGGATCAGCAGGGAGTTTGTCTCCAGTACCGAGGTAATACGTATTTCACCTTCCTCTGTCGATACCACGCTACCGGTGCTGCCCCGGTTGCGATTGTTCTGGATACCACGGGCATTAGCTGACTGGCGATTGTTATTAAAGTCGCTTATCGAACTTCTTCCCACGGGTTGCAAACCCGGTGCAAGTGTACCGATGGTGCTATCCCTTTGCGGGGCATTGACCTCTCCGCCGAATAACTGTGCCAGGTAACCCGCCAACACCTGGGCTTCCAGGTTCTTCACGCGGTAAACATATAGCTGAGTGCCGGAACCGGCAGCACCGCGATCCAGTGTTTCTATCCATTTTCTGGCCTTCTCCAGGTAGGCTTTCTGAGGCGTAATCACCATCACGGAACCCAGCCGCTCTAACGGAACAAAACGGAACATACCGGCCAGCGGAGATTCTGTATCCATTCCGAATATGGTGGTCAGCTCAGTTGTAATGGATTCAACATCTACCGTATGTAAAGGATAGATACCTACCGACATACCTGCCAGCCAGTCCACATCAAAGATATCAACCGTTTGCTGGTAGTTGCGCAATTCTTCCTGCGTACCCGCCAGGAACAGCATGCTTCTGCCGGGATCAACCCGTACCATGGCGCCATCACGAACATAAGGCTCCAGGATTTTGGCCATTTCGAGCGCGCCAATATATTCCAGTGGAACAACCCGCACTTCATATCCCATGGCCTGTGCCCGCCTGCTGAGGACCGGCACCAGGTTGCCGCGAACCGCTTCTGCTATCGGCAGGATGTGATAACGGCCCTCGGTATACACCATGGCGGCGCCATTCCAGCGCAACAGTAATTCAAGGATTGGCATCAACTGGTTACGAGACACCGGCTTGGAGGTGGAGAATGTCACCTGCCCGCTGACGCCCGGGCCGATCACGAATGTTTCCTGCAGTACTTCACCAAGGATGGTGTGGACCACCGACTGCAGTGACTCACCCTCAAAATTCAGTACAATTTCACCATCTTCCGAGACTGCACTCAGTTTGCGGACTGCAGCTTTTTCATCAATAAAAGAGCCATTGCCGGGTTTAAGCTCTATTTCTTCAACCCCGCCAGCCTCTGAAGCATTCACCGTTGTCGTATAAATAGGCTCGTCGCTGTCCTTAGACACTGACTCACTTAAACGCTGGTGAGGATCCTCGCGAACACCCGGGTCCGACGCACAACTGTTCAATAGCAACAGTATCACCGCCGCATATATCAACGCTTTCATTTAATGGCACTCCCTGTTTTCTGTGCTCTATCCATCATTGTTGTCATTACTGGCCTGGCCCTTGGGTTTTTTATTCATCAGGGCGCGAATCGCGCTTTGGTAGTCCCGTGGTTCAGACGCCGTTTGCTTATTCGTTTGCGGCTGACTTTGTGATGGCCTGTTCCGTGTTTGCCCGCCACCTGCCCGCTCGTCGTTGAATTGCTGGTCTTCCTGTTCACGGCGCAATTCTTCACGTCGTTCGGCAATGCGCTGGCGGATCTGCTCGGCCCTGCTCAGTGGCTCGCCATCCTCGCCCTGCGCCTGCTTGTCTGAATCCGGTGCTGTCTTTGCCACAGGTTCAGGCTTTGGTGGCTCCTTGATTGTTGTATCATGAACCTGCAGGTCCAACTCCAGTTTCTGACCATCCCGTGATTCCAGCACCACGCTACGCGGGCTGACCGAGCTGACCAGCCAGCCTACATAATCCCCCGTCAGGGGCTGGCCTTCATGCGCCATCACACTTTTCAGTTTGCCATCTGCAGGCGTTAATGAGGCAATTCTCACGCTGGGTGTAATGATGACGCCAGTCAATCTGACATCCGGCGCATCCTTGACTGCGACCGTGTCATCTTCACCAGGTTCTCCATCCTCAAGCTGCTCAATCACCGGCAGTCGCGACTCATTAAAAACCGGTTTCTCAATGATGACCTGAAATTCGCTCAGGGGATCTGCGCTGTGTGCAAGCAATTCAGCATCATCGCCAGTGCTCTGTTCCATCGTAACCGTTGTCGTATCGACCGGCACCGGCAAAGTCCAGAGTACCGCCAGCACCGCTGCCAGCAAAATAAATACGCCGCTTAAACCGGCCAGTGCCATTCCAAGCGGATTATCCTGCAGCCACTTCATTTCAGGTACCCGGAAACATTAAAACGTATGTCCAGCGTGCCCTGTGTTTGAACCTTTGCATTCCTGCTGCGGCGCCGTGTTCTTGGCCTGATGATATTCAAATCATCTACCAGCATCAGGGGAACACCGGTTTCCATTCCGTAAAGGACCTGCAAAAAATCTTCCGCATCACACCGCATACGGACATTTACGGTGACTTTCTCAAAACGCTCCTGCACCTTCGGGCGCACGGGTTGCCGGGAGACGATCTGACAGGAATCATCAGCCTGAGTGCGTACCATCTCGCCGATGCGGCCCGACATGGCAGCGGCCGCTTCATCAAATTCGGGTTCCTTTAAAAACAGGTCCGCGTCTTTCTGTGAATTGCGCACCTCGCCCAGGCGAGCCTGCAAAGACTCACGTTGCAATGCCACGGTTTGAAAACGGCTTAACTGCGTGCGTAAATCACCAATTTCCTCTGCATATTCCCGATGGCGCAGAATGAACCAATGGAACACCAGCAAATACACCAGCAAAAGTGCAATCATCAACAGCATAATTGCGGTTGTTTTTGAGTTTCGCTGGTCAGGAATGACTTGCATCAGCCGGCATCCTGCAAGATATTGTTTGCACTCAGGTCAAAAATCTCTTTGCGGCTACGATTGTCCAACCGCGTTGGCCCCCGGAAGGAAGCGTCATCAAAATAAGCTGAATTGTTGATCAGCTCAATCAAGCCCTGGGCGTTGTCTGACTTGCCCTGCATCTGGGTGGTTTCAGCGTGCAGCGATAATCGATCCAGGAAAGTATCTTGCGGCAGAATACGGGTTAACTCGGCGAGAATTTCAACCTTGTAACCATTCTCTATTTTACGGCCCTGCAAAAACCCGGCCGCTTCACTTGCATCATCGATCTGCTTGCGAATCTGTTGAACCGCCATCGCCTCGGCCCGCACATTATCGATGGCCCCATTGATTGTCTCGATTTGGTGTTCCCGCAGCCACAATGATTGCGCCATGACGAATACCATCAGCAACACGGCGATCATGGCAAATGCCCAGTTCATGCGGGTCTGTTGATTAACAACACGATGACGTAAAGCCTCCGGCAGCAAATTGATGCCCAGTGGCTCCTCATCAACAGACACGTCAACGCCGCCTGGCGCCAGGCCAAGGCGCTTGAGTTGCTCAATTTTAACCTCTACCGGTTCACGCGGCGTAACGAATAGCTCGAAATGCAGCTGACTGGCTTCCCGGTCACGGCTTAACACGCGCCAGGTAAAAAATACGTCTTCGGCCTGGAACGGCGTATGCCGATCCATTTCATATGCCAGCGCCTGCCTCAGGTTTGCCTCGGTAGCCAGTGGCATAACGACTTCGATACGCAAAACAGCAGATTCTGATAGCAGCAGGTCGCGACCTACCTCGGTCAATTCGTGTTCCTGCAACAACTCACGGATCCGTTGTTGCTGTAACTGTAAGTCTTGCGCGGTTGAGAAAGAATCCAAAGACTGCACGGTGCCGGTGCCATCAACAGCCAGTGCAATTTCGTTATCATCAAGTTGAATCAGCAGGTGACGCCGTGCGTATTGCATACGTGCGCGCAATTGAGCCGGCATCGCATTGCCCAATTCTTCACCCCACCATTGAAAAAACTGCCCGGCCGGGCCGTTAACAAACCGCAGGCGAATGTTCTGGATGGTATTATTAATTGCGATAGCCATAGGTGTTTTAGTATTGAAATCCTTCCCGCCAACGCAATACACGGTAAGGGTTGCCGTTACGGTTTCCCCCTAGCCGGATGGTGGCTTCCAACTTTTCCCAAACGCCATTAGGCATCGTCGCCCTGGCCTGAATACTATACGTGACCCCTCTGCCTTGTTCCATGACTACGATGCCATTAGGCAGTTCTGTACCAAGGGACTCGCCAGGTAGCTGAGAGTTCCGTTCCTTAACAAAGTTCACTGCTTCATCATAGGTGATGTCCGGCAAAGCCATCAGTGCCTCAACCGGCGCAAATGCCGGGTCGGGTGAACCGGCCCGGGAAAAAACCGTTATGCCAGGCTCCAGTCGGCGAAATAATTCAAAAGGCATTCCGATTACCTGCGACAGCTCTTCGGTCATCATGAACGGACGATTCGCCGGTCCGACCTGCAGGCCAGCGGCACCATATGCATCCTCCTCGGCGCCGTTAACACGTTCCAGTTCATCTTCGTCACGCCAATCCATTACCGCGGCGGCAAGGAATTCTGCATCGGTTAATTCCATACCATGGCCGGTAAACAGGGTTACCAGGGTCAGCTCGTTGCTTGCGTTGATATCCAGCTTGCCGCGCTCATCAATGGCGCTGACCTCAACCACAATCCCGTCGAGCATCTGCGAATAAACCCTGCCATCGGCCCGCATACGAGCCTCTTCGTCAGGGTCGCGCAAAGCCAGCACCGCAAGGTTGATGGCGGCTTCGGCGCTCAAACGCGCCTGGGTGCCCGACAACAGGGAATTGGCCTCCAGGGTATCCATGCGTGCCATCAGGGCGAAAGACCCTGTGATGATCGTGAGCAGCAATAACACCCACAGCACCAGCACCAGGGCAATACCGCGTTGAGATTTTAAACGAGGCCCGATCATTTCCGCTTGGTTTTGCCTCTGATCAGATCCTGGATTGTCTGCTCATAGGCTCTCCTGCCAGATCCACCACTCACTGCGGACTCATCAATGCGAACACCGGCTACCAGGTCCGGCCAGCGCAGTGTTGACTCCGCTGAAAATTCCAGATTAAGGCGAACCGCAACGGGTAGTACATCCAGCTGATCCCAGTTTGAAACCCAACCAGTCAGTTCACCATCCTCATCGCGGCCGAGGAATTCGAACCCTGCTGAATCCACATTCTGGAGCAATACCACCGGGGCCCGGTCATATAAGCGCTCCTGTTCAAACCCTTGTAACAATGAGTTGCTGAATTGCAAAACGCCGCCATCGGCGTCACCGGCGATCTCCAGCAATTGCACTTGTGGACCACCGGCGCCGAGGTAACCCGGCATGGGTGCAACGTATTGGATATGACTTGCGTCGCCTCTGAACACCACGCGAAGCTCTTCAGCACTATCTTCAACATCAAAGGGCAACGGCAGCATCTGGTTCAATTGACGACGTACAAACTGATGGGCCGCACGAATTTCCCCACCGGCAGCCAGTATCTTTTCACCGCGCTCCGCCGATCTCGTAGCGGCCCGTAGCCCGGTATAGGTCAGGCCAAGCAGAATGCTCATCAAAGTAATCGCCAGCAGCAATTCAACCAGCGTGAAGCCCGCTGCGCGGCGTGATTGTATTCCAGGCGTTCTGTTCATCTACGGCGCCTTGAACTGTTATTTGCCAAAAGGCTGCGTATCGTAGTGAAGTGCAAATCCCGCTGCCGGCGACCCGAGGTCCAGTCGATATCCAGGTCAACCTTGTACAACTCGATACCGGACATTTCGGCCAATTCCAGTGAGTGCATATCTTCTTCAGAAGCGGCATACAGGTATATCCCCAGGCGCCACTGGTAACGGTCCATGCCGATGCCGCTGAATTCACCTTCTTCTATCGGGATTTCAGTGCCAACCCGATCGATGATCGACTGGGCAAACAGGGCGACCTCGGTGTCTTCGCTGGCACGCCGCACGCTGCGCATTGAACCCGCCATGATTTCCAGCACCGTGGCAAAACTCAAAGCAAACACAACAAAAGCCAGCATCACTTCCAACAGGGTAAAACCCCCGGATGCACGCGGGCCCGCGCTGAATGATCGCAGCTTTAAAGGTCTCATCCTTCCGCTCTCTCGAGGCTGGCCTCACCGGTCAGCCAGGCAATATTGATGCGGTACTCGCGGTCATTGACGGTTAATTCAATGTGGCCACCGGTAGAACCACCGTCGGGGAAAAAGCGTATACCTGCGACATCTTCTGAGGTTAACTCCGAGCGCGCCGTGGTGATCGTTACATCCACACCTTCGGGAAGGATTACCTGCTTACGGCCGGGTGCCAGGTAGCTGCGATTCTCTGTATTGACCAGAAATACCTTTTCTGATTTATCAATGATGGCACTGGCCCTGGTATAGCGTAGGTTTGCTACCAGTTTGCGCGATGCTGCACGGGCCTGGGCAGCGGAAATGCTGCTTGACATGGAAGTTGCCACCAACCCCATAATCAGTGCAATGATGACCATGACAACCATCAGTTCGACCAGGGTAAACCCCCGAACATGATCAAGCTTCTTGTAATTTCCGAATCTCAAGATATTCTCAACAGAACCCGGTTCCCGGATTGCACCAATATTAATCCCAGCTATTGATATCAGCGTTTTTCCCTTCGCCACCCCGCTGGCGGTCAGCTCCAAGAGACTCGATATCAAAGTCACCATGTTCACCGGGTACGGTGTAACGATAGGCTTGACCCCACGGGTCTTTCAGCAGGGAATTCTTGATATACGGGCCGTTCCAGCCAGTTACGCCCGATGGCTGGTTAACCAACTCACCCAGCGATGACGGTGTGTTACCGGTATCCAGGTAAAAACTTTCCACCGACATCGAGATGCGGCTGATTTGCGAAGAAGCTGCCTTGGCTTTGGCGCTTTCGGCTTTGCCAATAATACCCGGTAATACCAGGCCGGCAATCAATGCCAGGATCACCAGTACCAATAACAATTCAACCAGCGTAAACCCGCGCTGCCTGATTTTTTGGCCTGCGTACAACTTTTTGTCATTCATAAATAAGTCTCCTGCCATGCTTTGCCTTTGCAATGTTATATCTTTATGGGCGACTGCTGCACAGTCGGTTATGTGTTCTTCACTCTGTGACCGTATCTTCAGCCAACCAGTTCATTAATACCCATAATTGCCATCAATACCGACATCACGATGGTACCGATCATCAGCGCCATTAACAGCGTAATTATGGGTGTAAATAATGCCAACAAGCGGTCAATCGTATTGCGAACTTCTTTATCGTAGGTATCTGCAACTTTCAGCAACATGACATCCAGCTGTCCGGTCTCTTCACCTACGCTGACCATTTGTAGCGCCAGGCGGGGAAAATGCCCGCTTTCAGCCAGGTTATGCGCCAGGCCACCGCCTGTCTTTACTTCATTTGCGGTGTTTTCAACAACCTGCCGCAACAGGCTGTTGTTCATCACATTACGGGCAATGGACAGGCCGGACAATAACGGTACGCCGTTGATCAACAAGGTCCCGAGCGTACGCGACAATCGTGCAATCTCCATTTTGGCCACGAGATCACCCACCCAACGCATACCGAGCACCCGTGTATCCCACCGCAAACGCTGCTCCGGGTTAGCCAGCATGCGACGAAACATGGTCACACCCAGCACCGTCAAAGCAATCAACCCCCACCAGAAATTCTGCAAAAGGCCACCGGCAGCCAGTACGATCTTGGTAATCATCGGCAGATCCCCACCAAGTTCTGCAAATATGGGAGTGAATTGGGGAATGACGTAAACAAGCAACAGCACCAAAGACCCGCCAGCTAACACCATCAGCATGATGGGGTAAATCATGGCCGAAACTACGCTGTCCTTCAGATCCTTGGAACGCTCCAGGTAATCCGCCAGGCGGTCCAGCGTTTTGTCCAGCGAGCCGCCTATCTCACCGGCCCGCACCATGTTGACAAACAAGCGGCTGAACGAGCCGTGCTGGGCATCCAGCGCTTCAGACAGGCTGCCGCCTTCCCTCACCTGATCACGAATGTCGGTAACCGTTTTCTTGACGCGATCGTTTTCAGACAGATCGAGCAATACCTGCAAAGAGCGGTCAAGCGGTAACCCGGTACCCAGCAATGTTGACAGTTGCTGGGTAAATTGACCGACTTCGCGTGTGTTCATACCGCGTCTTTTG